>Ga0209101_1002342_pt1 | contig 12576 bp, 4 predicted proteins | sample ConPoolayeCmetaG_FD_185481 | JGI IMG/M metagenome (GOLD analysis project Ga0209101, IMG submission 185481) | Hot spring microbial mat communities from California, USA to study Microbial Dark Matter (Phase II) - Cone Pool mat layer C metaG... ... | reverse complement strand
CTTCGCCGCCTCGCGGAGTTTCTCCAGCGCGAGGTCTTCCTTCTTTTGCATGAAGAGCGTTTGTCCGAGTTGCTGAAGGGCCGTGGCGTTCTTAGGATCCTCGGCCAGCAAGGCCTCGAGGTGGGATTGGGCCGCGTCCCACGCCTGCCGGGCCTGCGCCGCGGCGGCCAGGCCGGCCAGGGCGCGAAGCTTGATTGTTTTCAGTCGCGGGGTCACCTCCTTGGCCGAAGCCACGAGCAACATCGCCTTGTCGAACAGCAACGTCGCCTCGACGATCTCCCGATTCCTCACTGCCAGTTCGCCGAGGATCTGATAAGGTTCCGGATCGTTCGGCGCCGCGATGACGGCCCGTTGGCAGGCGTCATGGGTCAAGGCCGGTTGATTGCCGGCCGCGAACCAACTGGCCATCATGACTTCGGCGGGCGGGAGGTCGGCGTGCTTTTTGGCGGCCGCCTGCATCGCCCGCATCGCACCGTCATAGTCGCCGATTCGGAACGCCTTCGCGGCATCTTCCAGTTCGGGGATTTTGGCCTGGGCAGAGGCGGTTCCCTCGGCAGCCACGGCTGCGCGGCCCGTCGCCCACGTCGAGAGAAGAAACGTCGCCGCCGCGATCAACACCCCGGCGGTCACACTTCGGAAGAATGAAACCAACATCTTTGCTTGCTCCCTGATGATGTTGAAGACCGTCTGGCAATGACCATTCGTCGTGACAGGACGCTTCCACGCTCGGCCCGTTGTCGGTGAAAACAATACGCCCGGGCCCTCGCGGCGAGCGTCCCTCGATAATTCCCGAAGAACCGCCGCCGCAAGCGAGGTCATCCTCGACCCTGAGCCGCCTTGCGCACTCTTCTTTTATACCTGCAACAAGGAAAACAGGGTAGTGTCCAGTCCGAAGGCGGTGGATTGCGGTTCGCCTCGCCACCGCGACAAATCCTTCGCGGAGAGCTTCCGACTGGCGAAAAGTGTTTGAACCCGGAGTGTTCAGCGATTATGCTGGGGGCGTTTGGCAAGGGGCGTCAAGCCCTGCGAGAATCGTTTGGAACCTTGGCTTTCGGAGAACGCGCCATGAAACGTGCGACGTTGGTATTGGGATGGGTGGGAATGGCGTTTTTGGCGATGATGGTCAACGGCAATGTGGGGACCTGGGTTGCCAGTCCGGCGGTCGCGGCGGAGTCGGCCGCGGCGCCCGCCGCGAACACGGATGCCCCGGCCGCCGCTCCGGCGGAAACCAAGCCCGCGGCGGCCAAGGACAAGCCCGCCAAGGCGGCGAAGTCCAAGGGAAGGTTGCCTCCCTATTTTGGCGCCGTGGTCACGGCGGAACAGCGCGAAAGCATCTACGCGATCCAGGCCGAGTACGATCCGAAAATCAGCCAACTCCGCAAGGAGATCGAGGCCTTGACCAAGGCCCGCGACGAAAAGATCTTCGCCTTGCTCACCGCGGAGCAAAAGAAAAAGATCGAAGAACTCAAGGCCGCCGCGCGCTCGCCGAAGAAAAAGAAAGCCGCCGAGGCCAAGTGAGCGGCGGGAACAGAACAACCCGCGAATCCCGGCGCTTGGGCGTCTGGCCCTTGGTCGGGAAAATGTGGGCACGATGCCCGCGCTCTGGAGCCGCAACCGACCGACTTGCCGTCTCACGGCGGCTTAGCGGAGGCGGACCATCCGTGCGCGGCCCTCATCCTCGATGTCGATCTTGTCTTCGCGGGCGAGCCAGCCGAGGGCGAGTAGAACGACCTCGCGGGGCAGGCCCGTCGCCTTGACCAACTTGGACACGCTCATCGCTCCGCCGCTGTCGAGCGTTCGCCACACCACGCCGGCGGTCTCGCCCACGCGAGCGATCCAAGGCTTGAGGGGGGCGGAACTCATCGGACTACTCCTGTCGTCTGAGGATGTTCACCGGTGGTTTCCGGCCGCTAGCAATTCCAGGGGCGGGCCTCATTTCTTCTCGCCGTCCGGCCCCTGGAGGTCCCATGCCACGAGCCAGCGCGTGGTCGAGGGCGTCAGGCCGAACTCGTCGCGGAGCCGGGTCTGAAAGTCCTTCATGTGGCCGGCCCCGTAGAAAATGGCGATCTTCTTCTTGCCCGCCTCGATCTGTTTGCGGAGCACCTTCATGGCGGCCGCGTTGCGGTCGGCGATGATCGCCGAGCCTTTCGGCCCCTCGATGGCCTGAATGGAACTCTCCAGATCGAGAAAGTCCTCGGCGAGGACCCGCTTCAAGGCCATCGCCCGGTTCTTGTCCCATAGCGCCATGAAAAGGCGAAAGTCCGCGCCCGTGTAGTCCTTCTGTTCGGCCAGCGCGTGGCCCAACATCCGCGCCAAGATCGTCCAGAACGACTCGCCGCGTTCGCGCATTGCCGCCGCGAATTGCTGGGGAGACAGGTCGGCGTGGATCAGATTCCGCTTCGTGTAATCCACCGCCCGAAGTTGAAACTCCAAGTCCAACACCCGCGTCATCGCGTTTTGAAAGACCGAGATGGGATGGGAACTGACTGGGCCACCACCCTTGGGGACGCGGGCGCCTTCCGGGGCGACCAGCTCATAAAGCACCGCGTCATACTCGGTGAAGAGCCGATTCAACTCCTCGTAATACTTTCGGTCGCCAATATGGACCGCCGCCACCAGGTCCACGGTTGGCCAGGTCTTTCCGACGTCGCGGGGGACGTGCCGCACCACGGCGGTTTGCAGGGCGATGGGCTGGTTCTTTTCGTCCCGAGTCAGCCGGACGAACGAATCCTTATCGGCCTTTGCCGCCGCGGCGGTTCCCGTGGGTTCCCCGCCCTGTCCCGGGGCGACGAGGCCCGTGCCAACAATTACCCCCCAGGCCAAAATCCCCGCGAACGACAAAAACCGTTGGCCGCAAAACATCGCGCAGACCTCTTGCCGGAAGGGGAATCGAAACTTTCAGCCGCGTGGGAACTTCGACAAACTACGTCCATCTAATATAAAGGCTCCACGATGAGGGGCAAACCAGGGTCGGGACGCCAGACGCTTCAGATACCGGTTGGGCAACACGTTCCTTTTCGGCGATTGCCGGGTTCATCCAGAGTTGTCGCCAACAGCCCGCGTGTCCGAAACCACTCGTCCCTTTTCGGTTCAGTGCGTCGATTGATGAGGTCGACACGACCACAGCCCCCACTGTGGAAGTATTGCATCCCCGGCGTGCAACGGACGCTATCAAAGCGGATAAACCTTGACGCCAAGGATCACCCCAATCATGATAAATACCAGGCCTGTAAAAGCAGGTAATTTGTCGCCCTTTGCGTATTTTGCGAGAAATAACCAGATTGGGGCAACTTGTCAGGAAGAAGTCTCAGGCGTTTTGCCACAGATCGGCTGGCTCGTTCAGGCGTTTTTTCGGAAAGTGTTTGACACGTCTGAAGGAATTGGTTTTCATGAAATGAGGCGGGGTCATCGGCGGTGGCGTGCAAGGCGTCCACGAGGCCGAGGCCCGGCCGAAGAGGCGGGAACAATGAGAAGAGGGGATCCGGGCGCTGGGCGTCCGGGCCGACAGGGTTGGGTACACGCCCGAGTGTCCCATTCCCGGCTGGGATTGTGCCCTGACGAAGTACGGCCGCCGTTGGTCAAGGCGCGGTTTTGCCTTGGGAGGACTGCCACCGTATGCGTCAGCCCACCGGGATCAGCCAGCGGGTCCGCCCAGGGCGGCGAGTTCTCTTTCGCCCTGGCGGCGTGCCGTTCTCGGCTCCCCGATTTTCCTTGGATCGTGTCTCGGATTGCACAGGGGCAATCATTTGCGCATCGGGGCCGTCGAATCCGGTTTCGGCTCGGTTGGGGGCAACCAGCCGGAGCGATCCTCGGCTTTGGCGTCGGTCCAGGCGGTTTTTTCGGTTTGGGGACAAGTAGATAGACCTTCGGCTTCCGGAACCCGGAATTGAGTTTCAGGGGAGATAGCGTCATGTCGTTCTTCGGATTTTCGCGTCTTTTCGCGGCGAGCGCTTCCAAACGCCGATCCGGCGGTCGGTCCGGCTCACCCGGGAGCCACAAGAAGAGTTGGGGGCGGTCGCGCAAAAGGGCTTGTCCCCGCCGCCTGCAATTCGATCCGCTCGAGGCCAGGCAGTTGCTCACGGTCAGCCCCGCCGACTTGTCCGACATGCTGGTCTCGCAACAGTTGGACCTCTACAACTCCGCATTCCCGGAGCCGAACCTTCGCGCCCAGTACCCGGCCCAATCCCAGTTCACCAACGCGGCGAGGGCGTTGGCGGGCGACAACGACGGCGATTTCGTCGTCACCTGGACCCGCAACGACATGGTCGTCGAGCCGGGTATGGTCGTCGAGTTTGATGCGAACGTTAATCCATTGGTGGGAACTTTCAGACTGCACATCCCAATTAACAACGGCAGCGGCGATATTAGAGTTAGTGCCCCGATCTCGTTTAACAGCAATGCGCTGGCAAACGTAGCTGCGGCGATCGAAGCCGAGTTAAAGGCGGCCGATTACAATGAGGCGTCTGTCCGCGTGGAGCAGGCGTCCGATCCCTATCGTTTGAAACTACTGTTCGGCAAGAACGCGGGATTGCTTAAGCAGGTTCGTCTTATCGAGGAGAAGTTTACAGTTGAGAAGATCGCGCTGGACGCGCGTGCGTCTTCGATAGTCGCTCACGAACCGATCATCGACAGCAGGACTGGGCGGCCAAAGTCCGACCTGAACATCTACGCCCGCTACCTGACCGACGAGGTCCAGCGGATCTTCCTCCCGGAAGCGGTCTTGAACAACGACAATCCCGCGCCGTTCACCAACGGCCGGTTCTCGCTGCTCTGGGGCGGCAACGAGGTGCAGAAAATCTCGATTACGGCCACGAACCCTCCCACTTTCGGCTCTGCCCAAAACATCGTAGGCACGATTACGTTCGGGTTCGACCTGAACGATAATAACCTGATCGACAACAACGAGAAGACAACGGTCGTTTTCAACGAGAACGATTTCGGCGCGTCCAATCCTTCGTCGCGTCCGCAGGCGATCATCGAGACGCAGCTTCGCGGTTTGGGCGGCGCGTTGGCGGACGTCACGGTCGAGGCCCTCGACCCGCACACTTATATCGTCTATTTCGGACCCGCGTCGCAGGGCAAGGACCAGCCGGAGATCGTGGTGGTCGATCAGTCTTACACGTCGGGGTTTTACCCCGCCGCCGTGGTCTCGACGATCCGCCAGCCCACGCCGATCTCCAACATCCCCGTGGCCTCCAACGCGAACACGCCTTCGTTGGACGCTTGGGCCGCGGCGTGGGCCACGGCGTCGCAGATCGAGCGGGCGTTCGGTCAGCAGACGTCGCAGTCGTACGCCATGGCCCCCGTGGAAGTTCAACCTCCCGCGCTTTACAACAACGCGGCCCAGCCCGCCCCCTATTCCGCCCCGCTGACGACCCGCGCTCCGATTTCCGTGTCGGTAAGGCCGGTCGACTTGACGGCGCAAGGGTACGCCTTGGGGACGGTGTTCGACATCACCTTCACGGGCGCGTATGCCAAACAGGACGTGCCGCTGATGACGATCACCGACGTGAGGGCCGACAACGGCGCGGATTTGACGCCGCTTTTGGCGCCCAACGCGGTGAAAACGATGAAACAGTCGAGCCGGGAGTTTCGGGTCAATCCGGAGGAACCCGTGGACCCGGTCACGGGCGAACCTAAGCCGTTCGATCAGCGCAACCCGGCGATCGCCATGGACGCCGACGGCGACTTCGTGATCACCTGGGAAAGCGACGTTCCCGACGCGGTCAATCCGGGGAGCGTCTCCGACATCTTCGTCCGGCGGTTCTCGCCGATGGGCATCGTGGACGATCCGTCGAGCGTCCGCGGGTTCGTCACGCAGGGCGTGCGGAGTTGGGTCACCGACGTCCAGCTCATCTCCTTCCGTTCCAGCCAGCCCGGCCCGTTGGCTGGAACCTTCAAGGTCCAGATTCCCAACTTCGTGACCGGCCAGGTCTGGACGAGCGAACCGATCGCGTTCGACAGCCGGAACCTGGCCAAGGTGGCCTCGGACTTGACGAGCGCCCTGGTCATGGCGGGCTATTCCGGCGCCCGCGTGCGGCAGGTCTCCGGGGTGAATCCGTTCCAGTTCGAGGTGACGTTTGGCGGGCGTCAGGCGGGGCTCGACGTGGCCAACATCGTGATCCTCGACGCCGCCTGGTCCACGCCGCCGGGGGTCACGGTCTCGACGAGCGTCGAGGACCGGTCCGATTCCACGTTCCGCGTGAACACCACGACCACCAATCGCCAGGTCACCCCCGCGATCGGCATGGACGCGGAGGGCAATTATGTCATCGCCTGGGCGAACGTCGGCCAGGACCTGAGCTACTTCAACCGGATCGCGTTCCAGCGCTACAATCGCGACGGCGACCCGGTGGGCAGCGAGACGCTCGCGCCAAACGTAGACGACACGGCCGTGTATCTCAATCCGGCCGTGGCCCTCAGTCCGGACGGTCATTTTGCCCTCGCCTGGGAAGTAACCACGGACGCTGGATTCTTCCAACGCGGGCCGTACACAACCTCGATTTCGGCGCTGATCTATAAGCCAACGGGCGAGCCGGGCAACTTCCTGGCCCTGGGCGCCGGCGAGGCGAGCAATCCCAGCCTGGCCTTCGACCCGGCCAACAACCTCGCCGTGGCCTGGAACGTGCTTGTGGGCGACAATCTCGGCGTCGCCACGTCGGATTCCCAGGCCCGGGTCTTCCGCGTCGACGGCACGACGCTCCGTGGCCCATTCCGCATCAACTCGGCGACGGTATCGGGGACGGGCACGGCGAACTGGTCGCTCAACCAAGCACGCCCCCAGATGGGATTCGACGCCGACGGCGACCTGATTGCCTCGTACCACGGCTATGGCGTGGACATGTCGAATCGCGTGTACATGCCTGGTGGCACCTACTTCAAAAACAAAATCCCCCCTGACCTTCAGAAGTATTTCTCTGACGACCCCACGAATTATGATGCGATTAATATTCTTGGCGGGGACTCCACTGGCCCCTTTTGGGGGTCTATCTCCCCTGCAGGTTCGGACGTGCCTGCAAGTTCGGACGTGGATGGGGCGATCGAGTACGTCCTGATCAACGCCTACAATAAAGGTGCCACGGCGTCCGAGATCGGCCGGCTCCGCGCCATCCTTGACGAGGTCGCCGGACTTTTACGGGGCGACGCCAACGGCGTGATGTTTTCCCGTTGGGACACTGATCCGCAGTTCCCAGGCGTCAACACCGTGCTGACCGCCGACAATCAGGCCAACGCCAAGCGCGACGGCCAGAACACGCGGCTCTTGCTGGCAATCCCGGTCAATGCGTCGGCAGGCAACCTCACGCCGACGCTCCGGCGGCTGGACGTCGGGCGCAGCGAAACGGTCACGATCACCGTGGCCTACCAACAAATCGGCAACGTGAACGTGGTCAATCCGGTGGCCACGCTGGACAACATCCGCACGGCGATGAACGGGGCGCGGCTCGTGGGACAGAGCTGGCCGGCGGACAACAGGTATTATCCGGACGGCGCAACGAGGGTTCAGGTTCGTCGCGTGTTGGGCACCGAGCTGAACCGGCGCGCGACGACGCCCTGGGCGTTCCCGTGGACGGCAGGCTCGGGTTACTACGTCTACGAACTGAATTTCCAAGGGGACGCCCACGATTCCTACTTTGAATTCGATTGGCCTGGCAACAGTGCCCGACTCGACACGCCGACCTCGGGTGTTTACGTCTATGCACAATCCAGGATCGAAAGCCGTGGCAACGAGGGCACGCCGCAATTCAACGCCTCGCTGGCCGTCACCCGCGACGGCAACTTCACCATCGCCTGGACCGAGCAGGCCCTGTACACCAACGGCTCGGCGTCGAACACGAACATCGTTTACCGGCGATTCAAGGACGACGCGGGCGACACGGCCGGCCCGCTGGTCACCGACGTGCTCCGCGCGGACGGGACCGTGCTTTACAACAACGACACGATCCTCGTGCCGCAAGGGCAGTCGTCGGCCGTGACCCAAATCATCATCACCTTCGACGAGGACATGATGACCTCGGGGATCGGCAGCGTGACCAGCCCAAGCAACTACCGGCTGCTGCAAAACGGCGTGGAGCTGGTGGGCGGGGTGCGCGAGGTGCAGTTCGGCATGAACAAGGCGGCCGACCTGGGCCTGGGCGGCCTGCCGCCGAACAAGTACCAGGCCGTGCTCACCTTGGACGGCAACGGCATCCTGGACGGCGTGCCGCCTCTGCCCCTGGGCCAATACGAGATTCGGTTGCTGCCGGGTTCGGCGTCGTCGCCGGGATTGCGGGATCGGGCGGGCAATCCGCTGGGGTCGTCGGGCTACAATCCGGCGGGTTCGCCTTTCAGCCGCACGTTCGTGGTCGATGAACTGGTCACGCCGTTGCCGCCGCTTCCGCCGTGGGACACGCCGGTGATCGCGGGCGTGGGGGCCAACGGCCGCACCCATCCCGAAACGCCCAACGCCGTCGCCTCGGACTCCGACGGCGACTACGTGGTGGTCTGGACCGCGCCCGACGGGCTGGGCCGCGACATCGTCTACTTTCGCCTGTTCAACGCCGACGGCAGCCCGGCCAGCGCCGTCACGCCCGTGGCGCCTTTGGGGCTGAACCCCGCGGCGTTCGACGATGCGCAGCGCCACGGGAGCGTGGCCATGGACGCCGACGGCGACTTCATCGTCACCTGGACCTTCTTCGATGGCGCGGACGAGGACGTGTATGCCCGGCGGTTCAACGCCGCGGGCACGCCCTTGGACGCGGCGTTCCGCGTCAACACCTTCACCAGAAACGCGCAACAGTGGTCCGACGTGGCCATGGACGCCGACGGCGACTTCGTGATCGTCTGGTCTAGCCTTGGCCAGGAAAACCCCACGACCGGGACGGGCTACGGCGTTTATGCTCGACGCTTCGACTCCTTTGGAATCCCGCTGGGGCAGGAGTTTCTCGTCAACGTCACCACGGCCGGCGATCAAATGTACCCCAGCGTGGCCATGGACTCGACCGGAAGCTTCGTGGTCACGTGGACGAGCAACGGGAACGGCGTCGGCGACGACATCATGTATCGCAGCTTCACCGCCGACGGCCGGCCGGTGGCCAATACCGCTACAGGACAAGGAAATCTGTACGGCGAGGAGGTCGCCAACCAGACGCTTGCCGGCGACCAGCGCTACTCCGACGTGGCGATGACTGCCGACGGCAGCGGATTCGTGATCACCTGGACGAGCGCCGGGCAGGACGGGAGCGGCGACGGGGTGTACGGCCGGGCCTTTCCGCGCACGGTCGAGGCCCTACCGCGACTCCAGTACCGCGACGTGCTCGACGCGCCTCCGCCAGCCGGTCAGCGCATCCCGCCTGAAGGCGCGCTGCTCAACGATTTTGATCCCGTTACGAACGGGCTGACGACGTTCTACATCAACGTGACGGACACCTTCCAGATCAACGACCTGGATGTCTGGTTGACCATTCGTCATCCGCGCGTCAGCGATTTGGTCGTGACCCTGGTCGACCCTGATGGCAACCGTTATTTGCTTGCGGAAAGGAGGCCGGGAGGTTCCAATAACCCTCGTGAAGGCGCGAACTTCACGAGAACGATTTTCGACAGTGATGCCGACGACCCAATTGCTAACGGGTCGGCACCGTTCAGGGGCCGCTTCCTGCCAGAGGAGCCTGAAGCCTCTTTGAACCGCGCTGAGGGGCTTCTCGCAACCGGGGTTTGGGAACTGAGGATTTCGGACCAGAGAGCCGGTCCTTGGATCAACCCGGACGCCCCTCCTGGTTTGCGCGTCCCCATTCCCGCCTACCTCGATGAATGGATCCTCGACTTTGACCGGAGGCTTGTGGGTGGGGACGAATTTCGCGTCAACCAAACGACACAGGGAAACCAAGGCTACCCCTCGGTGGCCATGGATCGCGGCGGCAACTTCGTGATCACATGGAGCGGTCGCGGCGGCCAGGCCGGCCAGGAAGACACCTCGGGCACCGGCGGCGTCTTTTATCAGCGGTTCCGCTACACGCCGGGCGGACTGCCGACGCCCGTCGGCGGCGAGACGCGGGTCAACCAGCAGACGGCGGGCGATCAGCAGTTCGCCTCCGTGGCCAGCGACGCCGACGGCAACTTCGTCACGGTGTTTACCGGGCCTAGCGCCACGCCCGGCACGACCGACGTCTTCATGTTCCGCAGCCGCGCCGTCGCCATTGCCGCCGACGCGTCGGCGCCGTGGGTGAGCGACGTGCTGGTGGACGGGCAGCGGAAGTTGTCCGGTGACACGATCACTGGACCGCTTGCCCGGATGACCGTGGTCTTCGACGAATTGATGGCCTTCCGCGATGGGGCGGGCGGTCTGCGGAGCGTGCTCAACCGGAACAACTGGCGTTTGACGCGGGACGGCGTTGACGTGTCCAGCCGAATCCTCAGCGTCGACTTCCCCACGACGCGCAACCCCGTGACCCGAAAGTACGAGGCCACGATCACCTTCAATCCGCCCCTGGATGCCGGCAGGTACTCGCTGACGGCGAGGGACACGATCCATGACGGCGTGAGCCAGGCGGTGGACGGTCCGAACCGGTTGGATGGCGACTTCGACGGCCGAGTGGGCACGGATGTCACCAAGACGGGCGCGGACGGGTACCGGTTCGATTTCAGCGTCGTGCCCGCGACCCAGAACCCGATCTGGGCCGAGACCCGCGTCAACGAGAACATCCCGCTCGAACAACGCTTTTCGTCGCACTTCGGGGCGGGGCTGGGCGAGGAAAAGTCGAACCGCACCCTGGCGGTCGATCACGACGGCGACTTCGTGGTGGTTTGGACGAGTTACGGGCAGGACGACCCGAGCGATCCGTTCGGGGCGGGCGTGTACGCCCGGGTGTACGACCGCAACAACAACCCGCTCACCGGCGAAATCCAGGTCAACACATTCACCAAGGGGCACCAGCGCAACGCCAACGTGGCCATCGACGCCGATGGCGATTTCGTGGTGGTCTGGGAAAGCGAGGGCCAGGACCCCAACGGCACCTGGGGCATCTATGCCCGGCGGTTCAATGCCATGGGCGTGCCCCAGGACGCCAAGGAGTTCCGCGTCAATTCCTGGATCGCCAACGACCAGGTCAATCCCGCCGTGGCCATGGACGATTTCGGCAATTTCGTGGTGGTGTGGGCCACGGGCGGACAAACCTACAGCTATTTCAACGACATCCGCGGGCAGTTGTTCGACCATCTGGGCAACCGCATCGACCAGGAGTTTCTGGTCACTCGGGCGAATCTGCCCGGGATCAACACCCCCGGCTCGGCCGAGAACAACCCCGCCGTGGCCATGGACCCGCTGGGCGTCTCGTTCGTGGTCGCCTGGGACCAGGTGACGCAGCAGCGGAACGGGGTTGCCATGAACTCGGTCATCTACGCGAGGCGATTCCCGCTCCGCGACGCGGCCGGCAACTTGCTCTTCCCCAGCGCCAACGCCAGCGCCGAGTTCCGCGTGGATGTGGGCGACGACGCGGTGACGGACCGCGAGCACGACGTCGGGGACGCCACCGGCGGCACCACGACCCGGCGCGTGGCCCGAAACCCGCAAATCGCCATGGGCGTGCCGGTCGATACCGACGGCGACGGCAACCCGGACCGCGCGGGCTTCATCGTGGTCTGGGAGTCGTTCCACGACAACGACACGGAAGACCAGGCAGGGGCCGACAGCTATGGGATCTACTTCCGTCGCTTCAACGCGGACGGGACGGAAGAGATGGACTCGGACCATCAGGCCAACATGGTGGTCACGCGGCCGCAAACCGGCGGCGCGGCGCAACTGCTTTTCGCCAGCAATGCTTTGTCCGGGCACCAGGTCAATCCCTCGGTGGCCATGGACGCCGACGGCGACTATGCCGTGGTCTGGAACGGCCCTGGCGGGCAAGTGCATCCCATCGATCCCGCGAATTTCTCGGTGGTCGATGTCGATCCGGACGGGATTTGGATTCGCAACTTCCACGCCTGGGACGACAACCTCGCTCTGCCGGAATTCGTTTCGGTGCAGACGCGGGTGAACCAGACGCGGCAAGGCATTCAAGAGTTTCCCGCGATCGGGATGACGCGCGAAGGGCAGCGCGTGGTGGCCTGGAGCGGGCGCGGAACCGGCGACGCCCAGGGGGTGTTCTTCCGGCGCTACCCGGTGTCGGTCGACACGGCGGGTCCGCTGGTGAGCGACGTGGTCTCCAACGGGGTTTCGCTCGGGATCGCGGCCTTCCAGCCGAATCCGTCCAACATCACCTCGGCGCCCCCAGCCCCGATCGTCCTCAGAAACGACGCGCGTTACGCGGGCCGAGGCGTTTCCTCGTTGGTGGTCGTCTTCAACGAGGACATGTTCAACGCGCTTCCGCCGGGCAGCAACGATCCGCTCGATCCGGAGTATGCCAGGGACAGCGTGACGAATCGGGCCAACTACCGGCTGTTGAAGGATGGGGCGGACGTGAGCGGGTTGATCCGCAGCGTGTCCTATGCCTTCAACCCGGCGACCAACAAGTACGAGGCCACGCTCAGCCTGGACGCCAACCCCGCCACCCCGGCCCTCGACCCCCTGCCCGACGGCAGCTATGAACTGCGGATCATGGGCAA
>Ga0209101_1002341_pt1 | contig 12579 bp, 9 predicted proteins | sample ConPoolayeCmetaG_FD_185481 | JGI IMG/M metagenome (GOLD analysis project Ga0209101, IMG submission 185481) | Hot spring microbial mat communities from California, USA to study Microbial Dark Matter (Phase II) - Cone Pool mat layer C metaG... ... | reverse complement strand
CTTCTTGCGCAACAGACGCCAGAATCCGAAGGGAAACAGCCGCCCGTTGATCTCCCGTATCCTCGGATTATAGTCAGGCAGGCCGAAGACCGCGCCGACCAGCCGCCCGTCGATCTCGACTCCCACGGCCAGCTCGGGAACGATCAGATGCTTGAGTCCGCGGGCCATGTGCCGGACCTCGCCCTCGCTCATCGGCACGAACCCCCAGGTGTTGGCAAGCGAGCGGTTGTAGATGTGCAGGAAGGCCTCGACGTCCTCGCGAAACCGCGACCGGTCCAGCGTGCGGATTCGAACCCCCAAATGCTCGATGATGCCCAAGGCGATCGGACGGAGCTTTTCCGCGACCTTGGGCAGCATGTCCACGTGTCCCCAATACGCATAAAGGTCCTGGCACTTGCGGAACCCGCACCCTTCGATCAGTCGCGCGTAGTAGGGCGGGTTGTAGGTCATCATGAACGTGGGGGGCGTGTCGAAGCCCTCGATCAACAGCCCCAACTCGTAGTTCAGGGAAGGATTGGTCGGCCCTCGCAGCCGGTGGATTCCTCGTTCGGCGAACCACGCCCGAACCGCATCGAACAGCGCGGCGGCCGCCCGCGGATCGTCGATGCTCTCGAAAAACCCGAAAAAACCCAGCTCCTCGTGGTAGCGCTCGTTGTGCCCCCGGTTGAGGATCGCGGCGATCCTTCCACACACCTCGCCCGACCGATAGGCGAGAAAAGTCTGGATTTCGTTGCGTTCATAAAATGGGTGCGGGGCGTAGCCGACCATCTCCCGCTGGTGGCCTCGCAAGGGTGGGATCCAGTTGGGATCGTTCCGATAGAGGGTCCAAGGAAAGTCAAGAAATTGCCTGCGCTGCCGGCGAGAAACGACGGGTTGAACAACGATGTCTGACATGGGCGGCAAGCCGCGCGACCGGGAAGGCTTCAAAACCAGGGATTCTAATGGGCTTCGGCAAGGGCGGTCAAGCACACCGGCGTTTCGCGGCGGGCGGGCGTTCACCGGAACAGGCCGTTCACCGGGCCGCCATCGCCCGCCGGACTGCCAGTCCCATTTCGGCAGGACTCTCCGCGACGACGATCCCGGCGGCTTGCAACGCGGCGATTTTTTCCGCGGCGGAACCCTTGCCGCCGGAGATGATCGCCCCGGCGTGGCCCATCCGTTTGCCTGGCGGCGCGGTGCGGCCGGCAATGAACGCGGCCACGGGCTTGGGGAAAGACGTTCGGATGAAGGCCGCCGCCTCTTCCTCGGCCGTGCCGCCGATCTCGCCGATCAAGAGCACGGCCTCGGTTTCGGGATCGTCGGCGAACAGGCGCAACAGGTCAACAAACGACGTGCCCACGATCGGATCGCCGCCCAAACCCACGCACGTGGATTGCCCCAGCCCCAGTTGCGTCAACTGCCAGACGGCCTCGTAGGTCAGGGTGCCGGAGCGGCTGATCACGCCCACCGGGCCGCGGCGATGGATGTAACCGGGCATGATGCCGATCTTGCACTCGTCGGGCGTGATGACGCCGGGACAATTCGGTCCGATCAGCGCGCTACGCGACCGGCGGATCACATCGACCGCGCGGACCATGTCGAGCACCGGGATGCCCTCGGTGATCGCGACGATCAGACGCACCCCCGCGTCGGCCGCTTCGAGAATCGCATCGGCGGCGAACGCCGGAGGCACGAAAATCATCGTCGCGTCGGCGCCGGTCTTGGCCACGGCTTCCTCGACGGTGTCGAAGACCGGCACTCCCTCGACGGTCTCGCCGCCCTTGCCAGGCGTCACGCCGCCCACCACCCGCGTGCCGTATTCGATGCACTGCCGCGTGTGGAACTGCCCTGCCTTGCCCGTGATGCCTTGACACAAAACCCGCGTGTTCTTGTTGACGAGGATGCTCATGATGCAGTGAGGGGGAGGTCTTGAGTTAAGGCGTTACCAAAGCCCACGGGTTGCAACCCGTGGGCTTTGTGAAACCAACAACCCGTGGGCTTTGTGAAACCAACAACCCGCGGGCTTTGTGAAACCAACAACCCGTGGGCTTTGTGAAACCAACAACCCGTGGGCTTTATCATACCAAAACCCCGAGGGCTTTCTGGAACCAAAATCCCTTGCGCTTTTTGGAACCAAAAGGCGGTGACTTTTTCGAATGGAAAGGGACGCCGTGGCTGGTCCATGGGTTTCAACCGTGTCCAAGCGTCTTGACGGCGGCCACGACCTTCTGGGCCGCGTCGGTCAGGCTGTCGGCGGTGAGGATTTGCAATCCGCTTTCGGCGAGGATCTTCCGCCCCTGTTCCACTTCGGTCCCTTCCAGGCGGACCACCAGGGGCACGCTGAATCCCACCTCGCGGTAAGCGGCGAGGATCGCCTCGGCGATGGTGGTGCAGCGCATGATGCCGCCGAAGATGTTGACCAACACGGCGCGGACGTTGGCATCGGCCAAGAGGATGCGGAAGGCCTCGGTTACCTGGTGAATGTTCGCGCCCCCGCCCACGTCGAGGAAATTGGCCGGTTGCCCGCCGTGCAACTGGATCAGGTCCATGGTGCTCATCGCCAGGCCCGCCCCATTGACCAGGCATCCGATCGAGCCATCCAGCTTGACGTAGCTGAGGCCTTCTTCGGCCGCCCGGATTTCGGCGGGCTGTTCCTCGGCCAGGTCGCGGAGGTCGAGCAACTCGGGATGGCGGAACAGGGCGTTGTCGTCGAACGTCATCTTGGCGTCCAAGGCCAGGAGTTCCTCTTCCGCGGTCACGACCAGCGGGTTGATTTCCAACAGGCTGCAATCCCGCTCCACGAAGACCCGGCACAGGTTCTTGAGGAACTTCTCGGCTCGCCGGGCCACGGCCGCGGAGAGGCCGAGACGCCGGGCGAGTTTGCGAGTCTGGTAGCCGGCCAGGCCGGAGTCGGGATGGAAAGGCTCGCGATGGATCGACTCCGGGCTGACCGCGGCGACCCGCTCGATTTCCATCCCGCCTTGATTCGACGCCACGAGGACCGGTCGCTCCGCGGCGCGATCGACGACAATGCCAACATACAATTCACCGGCGATGCGGCACGCCTCTTCGACCAGGACGCGGCGGACCACCCGGCCTTGCGGCCCGGTCTGCGCCGTGACCAGCGTGTGGCCGAGGAGGTTGCTTGCGGCCCGAGCGGCTTCCTCGGGGCTTTGAACCCGTTGCACCCCGTGTTGATTGGGGTTTTCCTTGATCGTCCCCTTGCCGCGGCCGCCGGCGTGGATTTGCGCCTTGACGACCGCCAGGTCTCCGCCCAGGGCGTTGAAGGCGTTGACCACGCCCCGCGGCGTGTCGGCGACCATCCCGCGCGGCACCGCTACCTGGGCCTCGCGAAGAATCTGTTTGGCTTGGTATTCGTGGATCTTCACTTTCCGAGCAGCTTTTTCATTTGTGACCAAGGGCGGGTGTTGGCGATGTCGGGCCTGGCAAGTCCCCCCCGGCGGGCCTGGAGCACGCCAAACCGCATCGCGTCGAGTCCGTTTATGTTATGCGCGTCGGTGGAAATGACAATGGGAACGCCGTGATGTTTCGCCGCCGCGCAGGCCACGTCGTCGAGGTCCAGGCGCGAGGGATGGGCGTTCAATTCCATGCATTTGCCGTGATCGCGGGCCGCCTTGAGGACGGCGTCGAGGTCGACCTCGTAGGCGTTGCGGCGATTGATGAGACGGCCGGTGGGATGGGCGATCGCGCAGACATGGGGGTTCGCCAGGGCGTCGATCATTCGGCCCGTAATCCGCTCCCGCGTTTGGTTCTGTCCAAAATGAATGCTCGCCACCACCCAGTCGGCCTGGGCGAGCACCTCGTCCGGAAAGTCCAGCCCACCGGCCTCCAGGATATCGACCTCCACGCCCTTCAGCGCCTTGAAGCCTCGATGCGTGGCGTTCCATTGGTCGATCGTTTCCCATTGCTTCAGCAGTTGGTCGGCCGAAAGCCCGTTGGCGATCGTGGCGCGCTTCGAGTGGTCGGTGATCGCCAGATATTCGTAGCCGCGTTTCTTGGCGGCGGCGGCCATTTCCTCGATCGTGGCCAAACCATCGGACCAGGTGGTGTGAACGTGGAGATCGCCGCGGATGTCGTCCAGTTCGACCAGCTTCGGCAGTTGGCCGGCGGCGGCCCAATCGAATTCGCTTCGGGCTTCGCGGAGTTCGGGCGGGATCCAGGGCAAGTCCACCGCGGCGTAGACCTCTTCCTCGCTTCGGCCCGCAATGCGATCCTCCCCCCGAAACACCCCGTATTCGTTGACCTTCAGGCCCCGCGCCTTGGCCATCCCGCGCAACACCACGTTGTGGGCCTTGGATCCCGTGAAATACTGAAGGGCCGCCCCGAACGCCTCCTCGGGCACCACCCGAAGATCGACTTGAAGCTTGCTTTGCAGGCGAACCGACATCTTGGTCTCGCCCCGCGCGAGCACCTCCGCCACGCCGGAGAACGCCGCGAAACGGTCCATCGCCGCGCTGGGATCGGCGGCCACGACCAGGATGTCCAGATCGCCCACGGTGTCCTTGCCGCGCCGGTAGCTGCCGGCGAACTCCAATTGCCGGACCGCGGGATGTTGGCCGAGATGTTCGCGGAGGGCGCGGGCCACCTCGTCGGCGTCGGCCCAGTAGACGCGTTGCTCGGCCTGCTCGGCGATTTCCAGCCCGCGAAGGATCGCCGCCTCGGTCTTCGCGCCGAACCCCTTCAAGGCGGCGACGCGATGGTTCTCGCAGGCATCGCGAAGTTGCTCGAGGGTGGCGATTCCCAGTTCGCGGTATAGCGCGGCGGTGCGTTTCGGTCCAAGGCCCGGGACCCTCAGAATCGCGAGAATGCTCTCGGGAACCTGGGTCAGGAGTTCTTCGAGCAGCGGCAGGGAGCCGGTTTGCACCAGGGTGGCGACCTTGTCGGCCAGGTCCTTGCCGATGCCGGGAATTCCGGTCAAGTCGCGGTCGTTGCCAGCGACGAGGTCCGCCGCCGACTCCGAAAGATCGCGGATCGCCCGCGCCCCGTTCCGATACGCCCTGACCCGAAAGGGATTCGCGCCCTGAAACTCCAACAGGTCGGCGACCTGCTCGAACACGGCGGCGATTTCAGCGTTGGTCATGAAACGTGCAACTCCACCACGTCGCCATCGTGGAGCACGTAGTCGCCCTTGACCACGGTCCCGTCGTGGACGGCCTCGCCCCACACCCGCGCGAATTTCAAACGCTCGACGAAATCCTTGTGGACCTGCTCGGCCATGTCCAGGACCGTGCTGCCCCGGCGAAGCGTGAAGGGCCGCTCGCGATCGGCCTCCTTGGCCGTGGGCAGCTTCGAGTAGACGCGGACCACGTCCATCGCCCGATAGATCGCCTCGCGAAGCGGCTCCAGCCCCAGCCCTTCCTGCGCCGAGATCACGTACTCCGGGAAGTCCCAGCGGCACAACTCGTGGAACAGGTCGAGCCGCTCCCGGGCGTCGGGCAAGTCGATCTTGTTGGGCACCAGAAAGGTTTGGGTGTAGGACAAGCCGATGTCGTTCTCGTCCAGGCAGGATCGCACGCCCAACCGCGTCTTGGTGTTCTGAAGCCGGTCCAGAACCTCCTGGCACTGCTCGATTCCCGAGTCGTCTCCCAAATCCACCATCAATAGCGCCAGCTCCGAACCGCGGATGAGACCCTGTGTGTAGGGTTCCATGAAATCCCGAGTGATCGGGGGCGTGTCCACCAGTTGCACAAACACGTCTTGATAGGGCATCATGCCCGGGATGGGGATCTGGGTGGTAAACGGATAGGGGGCCACCTCGGGAGTCGCGTGCGTCAGGGCGCGGAGCAACTGGCTCTTACCCGCGTTTGGACCCCCAATGATGACCGCCGTCCCTGCCCCTTGTCGTGGTATGCGAAACCCGCGAGTCTTCTTGCCCGACTTCCGCTCCGCCTGAAGTTCACGTCTGACCTTCGCGATCTTGGCCTTCAGATCGGCCTGGAGCTTGTCGGTCCCCTTATGTTTGGGGATCTCGGCGAGCATCACCTGAAGGCATTCGAGTTCCTCTTCGGGCGTTGTGGCCCTTCGGTAGGCCTCCTCGGCCTTGAGGTATTGGGCGGTCAGATTGGCTGGCATCGGCTCGGATCGTTCCAGTAAAACCTGCCCAGGCAGGCATTTGAACGACTCTCACTCGCCGGCTGCCTCCCAACCATTGGCATCGCTTTGTGGACGTGCGGGAGCGCCGGCCTGAGGCTGGCGGTCCATCGGTCGAACGTACACTGCCTGTCGAATCGTGGCGGCCGCGGTTCGGCCCAAAGGCGCCGCCGGCGCCGGTATTTTATCAGGCGCGGACCCCATGTTCGAGTCCTGCGAGGCCTTTGGCGACGGTTCCGTGCCCAAGGTGCCGCGATTTTCGAAAGGCCTTGCAGGATTTTGGGTTGCGCTTGGCGACACAGCCCCGGTCGCCGCACGGTTTGGGGGCGACAAAATCACCGGCGCCGACAGGGGAACCGGCGCGGTGACCGGCCCAGGCGTCGGGAACTTCGAAACACTGCTCGACGGTGGCGTCGCAACGCTCGATGGCGGACTCATCGACGGCCCTGGGGTCGGCGCCGCGGTGGGTGCTGGAGTCGTCACCGGGAGGGTGGCCGGTGGCGGACCACTGGCCGGTGGCGGAGACATCGGCGGCGCGGGACCGATCAAACTTGGCGCAACACCCGCCGCGCCCGAAGAAGGAATTGGTGCCATCCCGCCCGGCGGTGGAACCGTCTGAACGCACGTGGGGCACGCAGGTGCCGACACCGTCGCCGGTGTGCCGACATAATACGCCGGTCGCGCGGCGGCCGGCAAGGAAGGCAGGACCCGGTAGGTTGAATACGGCACGGCCACCGGCCGATAAACCCAAATCACGGCGGGGCGATACGCCACCACTGCGCCCGTGCTGGCATCCCAAGTACTCACCGGTCGAAACGTCGTCACTGGCACGAGACGAGACTCCGGCCGATAGGAGTCGGTCGCCAGGTAACAACAGCTTGTGACGGTCGGCGCGATTACCGTGGGCGTGGGCGTCGCCGGGCGCCACGGCAACGCGACGTAGCGCGGGGCAAATCCCACCATCCGGCCGCTGAACGGCGGCGCGTAGCAAGTGTTCACCACGCCGTAATAGGCGCCCGGCGGCGGGAAAAGCCAATCGAACAAGGCGTAACCTGGGCTCGGAAAGAGCGCCAACATTGCCGCCGCGCCGAACGCCATTGCCGCACCGCGTCGAAGTCTAGCCGCCATGGGTTGGACTCACATGGTTTGAGGTCTATCCCTTGGATCAGACCGCCGTTCGTCCGTCTTGTCAACCGACGGCCGCGTGCTCGCCGCCATTTGGAAAAACATTCCCCATGCAACGAGTTTGCCGCCCAAGTCGTCGGTAGCGGTCCTGCCGAACGCATCGATCTCGCGGGCGGACCTTGCGGTCCCGCCCTTCAGGCAACTCTACCTCAGGAAAAGGCACGCCGCTGGCGCGTTTAGCGGTATTTCGAGCCTGTGCCCAAACTGCACTCTCCCTTTGGAAGAGGGTGAGGGCAAACGAGCGGCGGGATCAGTCGAAAGACACGTTGCGATTTCAGCCGCCCTCACTCCCCAGCCCCTCTCTTGCAATCGGGAGAGGGAGGACAGGGGCTCGCGGCTTGGGGCGTCGGCGGCGATGCCAAACGACCTGGCATTTCGACCCTCTCGCGCGGGCGGCGTTCGGGTGGCACGACCTGAGCCTTTGCGAAGGGCCTGGCCGGAGTCGGCCGGCCGGTACAACAACATAACGCCCGTCGAAGACTCCGGGAGTGTCATCCGAACACGTGGGGAAATCGGCCAATCCAAAGGCCGGTTGACGGGCCTTCTCCGCCGTAGGCGGTCTTCGGCCCGGCGTTTGACGCCGGGTCGCGGTTTCGGTCCCGTGGCGAACCTCAAGCCCCGTTCACGGGGCTTCTCGCCGCGGCGGTGTTTTGGGGCGATTCCTCCGTGGATTGCGGGCATCTTGCCCGCATTGGTCATGGCGGGCGGGACGCCCGCGCTCCCAGATTCGCGGGCGGCGTTCAGGCCGTTTTCCATCAAGCACAATCCGTTCGAGCGGCTCTGCCAATGTTCCCCGTAGTAGTCGCGTGACATTTTGATGCCCTCACCGAATCCGTTAGGCTCAAAGCCGTCCCAGCGAGAAGGCCCGTCAACGGGCCTCGCACTGTACTTTTGCGCCATCAGTACCCGGCATGAATGCCGGGCCGAAGACCGCCTGCGGCGGCAAACGCCCGTCAACGGGCGTCGTCGGACAACCCTTCGTCGGCGATCTTCGCGGTCAAGGTGCGGTAAAGGGAGCGGGAGAAAGTAACTTGACCTATTGCGATTACGGAGCGCGGGCATCTTGCCCGCTTTTGTCATGACGTTTGGGTGGCACGCCTTGAGCCTTTGCGAAGGGCGTGGCCGAAGTCGGCCGGAAGTTACAACAACATAACGCCCGTCGAAGACTCCGGGCGTGTCACCCGAACGCGAAGCCGTGGGCGTCATGGATCGCGCGGAGAGGACAGATCGACGATCCAGGCATTCGGGACGAATCGTTGGATCGTTTCGCGGGCAAGATTGCACCAGGCGGCGCACCGGTCCAGGATCGCGCTGTCGGCGGTCGCGACAATCTGGTCGCTCGCCATCAGCACGGCATCGGGGTTCGCCACAACCTCGACGGACCATCGCCAACCGTGCTGGAGGGCGATCTGTTCCATCATCGCCTTGAGTCGGCCGCTGTTGGAAACGGGCCGGTCGAGGAACCAGCGGCAAACCGACACGCCGAGGGCAACGGCGGCGTGGCCGATCAGTTCCAGGGCGGGCCGGGTCTCCACGACGCGGCGAAAACTGCCGTGCATGCTGGCCATGTCGCGAAACGTGCCGTCGCGCGCCGCCAGAATCACCCCGCCCGCCAACGCCGCCTCGACCGTGGTCAACACATTGTAACCGTCGAGTTCCAGCGGTTTGCCCGCCACCACCTGCCAAGCCACGCGGCTCGACGTGCGCCGCTTCTGTTCGAAATCGGAACAGGCGCATCGGGCGACGGCCGTTCGCTGCCTGGCGGCAAGTTGGTAACGATCGCCGACGAGCTTCTGGGCCGCCGCTTGGGGATAGCCCCGGCTCAGAAGCCAGTTGAGGTCCGCGACGGCCTCGCGGACCGTGGGAATCGCCTCGGGGGCGAAGAGGCGATCGTCCTCGGGATGGGGGCCGCGATGGGAACGGGTGTCGGGCAAGCCTCACCGCCTGCTATTTGCGCTGGTACGTGCCCATCAATTGGCCCTCGGCCAACACATGACCGGCCATCTTCGAAAGCAGACCCTCTTTGGTAAGTCCCGGTAGAGCGTCGAGGGGCTGGTCCAGGGCGTAGAGCTTGAAGTAATAGCGATGAGGCTTGCCCGGCGGCGGCATCGGTCCGCGGTACCCCAGGTTCTCTCCGTCCGGCCAGGAGTTCTTTCCCTGCGCGCACCCGGCGGGTTGTTTGGGTCGGGCAACTCGTTCGACGCCTTCGGGCAATCCCTTGGCGTCCGCCGGGATGTTGTAGATCACCCAGTGGACCCAAGGTTCCGTGCGCGGCGCGTCGGGATCGTCGCAGATCAGCGCGAGCTGCCGGGTTCCCTCGGGCACGCCGGTCCACTCCAGCGGCGGCGAAACGTCCTCTCCCTCGCCCGTGTGCTTTTTCGGAATCGGCGAGCCTTCCCGGAACGCGGGACTGGTGATGACGATCCTCATGGTTTTTTCTCCTTGCGAGCCGGCGGCGGACGAAGCGGATGGAGTCGGCGTCACCGCCTTGTCCTCGGCCGCCTGGCAACTCAAGAAAGCCAAAGGAAACAAACCGACAACCACAAGACGCCCCAGGCGACATGCATTGCGATCGGCCATGGTTTCCTCCTCGCGGGTTCAACCTTTGACGACACCGATGGGACGCAATCGGGCGACCTTGCGGGCCAGGTCGGCCCGGTGGACGACATCGACAACTCGGCTTACGTCTTTATAGGCGGCGGGCTGTTCTTCGGCGAGTCCCTGCCAGCTTCGGGCGCGGGCAATCACGCCTTGCTCGGCCAGCTCGCGGTCGATGCGGCGTCCCTTGGCGTCCTGGATGGCGGCCGTGCGGCTCATCACCCGGCCCGCCCCGTGGCACGTGGTGCCAAACGATTTCCTCATGCTGTTGGCCTGCCCGGCCAGCACCCAACTCGCCCGGCCCATGTCGCCTGGGATGATGACCGGTTGGCCGATCTGGCGGTATTGTTCGGGAACCTCCGGATGGCCCGCCGGAAACGCCCGAGTCGCGCCCTTGCGATGCACGCAAACGGTTTTCTCCACGCCGTCGATGGTGTGTTTTTCAATCTTGGCGATGTTATGCGCCACGTCGTAAACCAAACCCATTTGGAGCGATTCCCAACCGCGGCCGAAGAACTCGGCGAAGCACTCCCGGGTCTGCCACATGAGGAGCTGGCGGTTGGCCCAGGCGTAATTGGCCGCGGCCCGCATCGCCCCCAGGTACGCTTGCCCCTCCGGGCTGTCGACGGGAGCGCAGGCGAGTTGCCGATCGGGAAGCCGGATGCCGTAGCGTTCGGGCACTTTGCGCAAGTCGCGCAGGGCATCGTCACAGACCTGATAGCCCAAGCCGCGCGAACCCGAGTGGATCATCACGCAAATCTGCCCCTCGTCCAAACCCATCACCCGGGCGGCCTCCTCGTCGAAGATCTCCTCAACCACTTGGACTTCCAGGAAGTGGTTGCCTGAGCCGAGCGTGCCGCACTGGTCGCTGCCGCGTTCGAGGGCTTTGGGGCTGACGAGGTCGGGGCGGGCATCGGGCAAACACCCGCTCGCCTCGGTGTGCTCAATGTCGCCGGCGGTGGCGAGTCCCCGCGATTTCAGATATTGGCAGCCCTCGCCGAGCAAACGCTGAAGTTCCTTGCCGGCGAAAAGATACGGCCCGCCCGTCCCCACTCCCGCCGGAATGCAGCGGAACAGGGCCTCGACCAATGCCGGAATTCGAGGTTGGACCTCTTCAAGGTGGAGGTTGCTGCGGATCAGGCGGACGCCACAGTTGATGTCGTAGCCAACCCCCCCTGGAGAAATAACGCCACCCTCCGAAGGATCCGTAGCGCACACCCCTCCGATGCAAAAACCGTAACCCCAGTGGATGTCCGGCATGGCCAGACTAGCCATTTGGATGCCTGGGAGGTGAGCCACATTGGCTACTTGCTCGGGCGATTGGTCTTGTCGGACCTGATCCAATAGACGCTCGTCGGCAAAGATGCGGCCCTCGACCCGCATCCCCTCCTTATAGGTTGCCGGAATCTTCCAGCAACACTCCTCGATCTGTTCCAAAGGACCTTGGTAACCTTGTTTTGCCATCCCCTGGCTCCTTTTGCAGGTATTTTATGTCCGCCACAGCGAGGCGTGAACTTTTGTGGCACAGGCTTCCAGCCTGTGTGGCAATTCACAGGCTGGCAGCCCGTGCCACCGGGAAAATCGCAGCAACTGAAGACCCAATCAATTCCTGACTCAAATGTCCACAATCACTTCCGCCAACCAGCCTTCGTCGGTCCGCTCGACCTTCAGCCCGTGGTAGGTGATCGCCTTGACCTCGACGTGCGGCTGGTGCCTGGCACGATCGAGGGATTCGCCCCGGGCAAGGGCGGCGATTCCTTCCCCGGTTCGTTGCACTTCGAACTCGCCAAACACGAGTTTCCGCGTGGAAAACACGTACAACAGCTCGCACAACCAGTCGAGCAGGAGGTCGTCGTCCCGGTTGCCCGGAATGGTGAAAGCCAACTCTTGGACCGGCTGAATTGCTTCTGGGTTCGCCAGGAGGATGGAAAACAGTCCCTTGGCGGCGTCGATGAACACCTCCTCCCAGGTCGACGCCCGAACTCGGATCCCCACGTCGGCGGTGTGCTCGAAAACCTCAAACACGCCCGGCGCCTCAATCCAGGGTCAGAACCGACGCGATCTCCCGAGGGATGACCGCTCCCCACTCAACCGCCGCGATCTTTTTGCTGTCGTCGCTCCCACCGCTCCTCGGCCGCGCTTGGGCGGTGGTAACGCGGCGTGAGGGACCAGAGGTCATCGCATTCGCCTCGCGCCAAGCGGCGAGCCGCGAGGCGTCCCACCGTCGAAGCGGTTGGCGTCCAGAACCGAGAATCCAAAGCTTGCACTCCTTGCGGAAGGTTTCCCGAGAACCCCCGTAGCGCCGATCCAGCAACCGCGATCCCGGGCGGAAGACGTTCTAGCCAGGTGTCTCGGTCGACCAGTTGCCAAGGACCTGAAGCCACCATTTCGCCGTCGCAGCCGCGACGAAATTGTTTACACACGATTTGGCCTTGTTGACCGTCGATCCCCACCGCGAGGGAGGGGACCTCGGGCGGGCAAACGGCGGCGATCGCCTCGAAGGTATCGACGCCGGCCACGGCTGCCTGGATCGCGTAGGCCAGCGTCTTCGCCGCGGTCACTCCAACCCGAAGGCCGGTGAACGAGCCTGGTCCTATGGTCACCCCAACCCCCTGAATGTCCATAGGACACCACCCCACTTGTTGCAGTACTTCTCGGATCGTTGGCGCCAGCTCGGCGGCCGTTCCCTTCGATAGCGGCAGGCGG
>Ga0209101_1002340_pt1 | contig 12581 bp, 11 predicted proteins | sample ConPoolayeCmetaG_FD_185481 | JGI IMG/M metagenome (GOLD analysis project Ga0209101, IMG submission 185481) | Hot spring microbial mat communities from California, USA to study Microbial Dark Matter (Phase II) - Cone Pool mat layer C metaG... ... | reverse complement strand
ATATAGAAGAGGCTTCGGCACATTTTCCACTTGCTTTTGGGTATAGGTGCCGGACAAAGCCTTCTTAAGCGCCTTAGTAGATATATCGGTCGCCAACATACGGAATTTAGTGCGCCGCAGATCAAGCGACTCACTGGCGGTAATCGCCAAAGTGTAAGGCTCCTCGCCGCTGGATGCCGCCGCACACCAAAGTCTAATCTCCTTATGCGTCTCTCTCCACTGCTCGAAGATCCCGCTAAGCATTTCAAAGTGACGCGGCTCCCGGTAAAAGTTCGTAGTATTGGTGGAAATTGCATCAATTAAATTAATAAGCTCGCGCGGATCCTGGTCCAGCTCGATAATTCTTAGATACTCCTCTTCATTTGAAAGCCCCAAGGCGCGAAGTCTCTTACTCAGCCGGCTTTCCAACAGAGCAGCTTTTTCATCGCTGAGTGCAATCCCTGCTGTCTGGTAAATCAACTCCCTGAACCTTTCAAATTCCGCCCGGCGCATATCTAAACTCAGTTAGAGATCGCCCTACTCACACAAACCAGTCCCCTTCGCTATCTTCCCGCCATACGCTCCTCTTGCGTTGGCAAGCGACAGGGCTCGATACAACCCTCCGGACTGCGCGCCAACGCTATTAAACCTTGAATGTCCAAAATCAAGCCGACATATCCGTCAGGCATAATAGCACAGCCGGCCAACCCTTTACTCTTGCCCAACATGGCCCCTAAACTCTTAATCACCGTAGAGTGCTTTCCCACCACCTCGTCAACCATGATGGCCACCTGTTCACCTGCGCTCTCGACAATTACAATAATGCTTTCTTCCGGCCGCTCGTAGCGCGGCTGAATACTGAAAAGACGGGAAAGACGGAAGATCGGCAAAAACTTGCCGCGAAACTGAAGCATTTCGCCCTTATCCAGCGTGTAGGACACCATTTGCGAGGTCGGTTTAAGAAACTCCACTATCGCCAAAGTAGGGATAATGAAACGCTCCGGCCCAATCGCTGTCTCAATGCCGTCGATTATGGCCAGTGTGAGCGGCAATTCAATGGTAAAAGTAGTTCCCAGGCCGACCTCCGACTCTATCAGTACGCGGCCGCGCATGCTTTCAATATTGCGTCTTACCACATCCATTCCAACTCCGCGTCCGGAAATGTCGGTCACCGCTTCAGCCGTGGAAAACCCGGCCGCAAAAATAAACTGCCACAATTCTTGCTTACCTAAATTCTGTTCCGCAGTAATTAAGCCTTTCTCCACGGCTTTCTTGCGGATCTTTTCGGCATCCAAACCCCGCCCATCGTCAATCACCTGAATGTGCACGCTGCCGCCCTTATGGAAGGCGCGCAGGGTAATCAAGCCGTCCCGCGGTTTCCCTTTACGGATGCGATCCTCCGGCGGTTCAATGCCGTGATCTATAGAGTTGCGAACCATGTGCATCAACGGATCAGCGATCTTTTCAATCACGGTGCGATCCAATTCGGTGTCTTCGCCTTCCATGCGAAAGATGACATTCTTGCCTATCTTTTTGCCGATGTCCCATACCAGACGGGCCATTTTTTGGAACACCCCTTTAATCGGCACAAGCCGCATTGACATTGCGATATATTGAACTTCGCGTAGAATCTGCTCAAGCTGATGAGAATTCTTCATTACGGTTTCGTTATCCGCTAGCAACCGGCGGCAATTCTGCACCAGCATAGAAGATGAAATTACAAGCTCGCCGACGTAATCAATTAATTGATCCAACCTTCCGGCTTCGACCTTAAGGAAGGTTTTAACATCGACCTTCCCGGCTTTACCGCTTTCCGCAGCCAGCGGGGCGGCCGGCGGCTTTTCCGTTTCCAGGCCGCTCTTCTCGCTTACCTCGCCGGCGCCGTCGACAGCAGAGGCCGCTTGGCTCATAGCAGGCTTTTCACTTGCCTTTGCGGGAACTGGGCCGGAACCGCCATGTAGAAAAGTTTCCACCTGCTTAAGGTACTTTTGCGTTTGTTCATTTGGTATTATGGCGCATTTCTCATTCAGCGCCCGGCGAGCCTGGCGAAACAAAGCTTTCTGTAAATCGATGTAAGCTAAAAGCACATCCGCCGTTTGCGAATTAAAAGCCAGGCGCGAATTCCGGACTTCATCCAATAAGCTCTCTGTTACGTGAGATGTTTCGGTTATTTCCTGCAAATTAAAGTAAGCCGATCCTCCTTTGACTGAATGAATGGCTCGAAAAAACGCTCCAATTTGATCCAAGCTGCAGTTACCTCTGTTTTCAACAAGAACCTCCTCCACCGCAGCCAGGTGGTCTTCGGCTTCCGACAAAAATTCCGTCAGAACCTCGGGCTCTCCGCTGATATGGTAACCTTTGACGGTTTCCTTACCAGCCGGGCTTTCCGCCGGGAGTGTTTCCATGGAGGGGTTACCCTCCAAGCTTTTTCCTTGCTCTAAACCTTCCTGTAGCGCCGCCAAAAAATCCTTAGCCGCCCGGCTTGGTCTTTTTCCCTGCGAGTAAGCCTGGATGCACTCCAGCGCCCACTCCTTGTACTTAAGGAGCTGCTCGATCATCGACAAGGCGCTCCGGCCGGAAAGCAAGTCCTCGACATGATGGGTGACTTGAGCCAGGCCGCTTAAACCCACCGTGCCGGCCTCGCCTTTAACGTTATGAAGATAACTTTTGACAAAGCCATCCAGAGATCCAAACGCCTCCGTACTGCCTCCCACCTGATTGGCGGCCTGAATCAATTCAGATTCAAACTCTTCCAAAGCCAAAAGGTGCTTGGCGACGAATTCGGCAAGCAAATCACGATCTAAATCCGGCGATACGTCCGGATCGGCTGCGGAATCAACTTGCGGCCCGGCTTCGAGCTTCGGAGAAGCAAAGTCCGTCGAGCGTGGATCCCGCATATAATTCTGAGCTTTCGCAGAGAAAGACTGTAGAATCGTCAAAAGATCTTTTCGCTCCAAAGCCTTAGCTGCTTCAAGAACATTCAGGCAAGCTTGATGCAAAGCGGCATATTCAATTTGAGCGGCCGATAAACTGGCCAGGTTCCGGCAGCTTTCCAAGACCATTTGGAACCCGGACTCATCCTTCTCATCCAGCATAACCGCCAGCAAGGATAATTCTTCAATCAAATTTTCAAGCTGTTCCCGCATGTTAGCACTATGCCTAAAGGGTCAGTCGAAAAACGACGCTCTAAAATTTTGGTGGAACTTAATTATCCGATGCAGGGTTTGATGAGAGGTTTTCAGATATTATTGCGAGCGTCCAGAACGTTATAAAACGCGATTTCTTTAGGTCTTATGCAATTAATCCAAGCCCTTAGGGTTCTATTCGCGCTTGCTCTCATAAAAAACGTTTAACTGGCACGCACCTATAAAGTTTTCCGCGTCTTGCCTTTCTTCCGAGCGCGCCAGCTTTGGTGGGAACTATACAATCCCCTATCACGCCGCCGCAGTTTCTCCTGCTGCCGCTACGCTGTCCAAGAGCGCCATGTCGGCCGAACTAAGCGCCTTGTTTATGTCCAGAAGCATAACGATGCTTTCATTGATTTTGCCGATTCCAAGTATCGCCGAAGAATCAACATCCACCCCAAAACGAGGTGCGAATTCGATTTGTTCCTCGCTGAAATTATAGACCTCACGCACACTGTCAACCACCACTCCGACGGCCATGCTCTGTCCCGCCAGCGAGATATTAACCACGATGATGCAGGTCTTTTCATTGTACTCCTGGGGCTCCATGTCAAGCTTCAACCGCAAATCAATTACCGGGATTACTTTGCCGCGCAGGTTAATCACCCCTTTAATATAATTGCGGGTTTTGGGCACCTTGGTTACCGGCAACACGCCGATAATTTCCTGGACCTTAAGGATCTCAACCCCGTAAAGCTCCTTTCCCAGGTTAAAGGTAAGATACTTGCCTGCCAGACGGGAACGCGCAGTATCCTTATCGTCTGTTTTGCTGCCTTTGATGATTTCACCTGTTTCCATATTTGTTCCTCCTAAAAATCGCTGAAGTCCTCACTCTCCAGCGGGATAATTACATTTTCAAGCGGAATGATCTGATTGGGCTTCACTCGCTTGCCGTTGCCGGATTCCGGCTTGACGGAAGCGGGCGCCTTCGGCGCAATTGCTTGCGTCTTATTTTTTCCCTTTTGGGCCGCAGACACCGTCTTAACCGCAGCCCCTGCAGGCTCCTTGGGCCTCAAAGCAGAGCCACTTGTCTTCTTCGTGGGCTTCGCCCCGGAATCAGAAGAATGCGCCGTTTTCCAGGAATCAAGGGGCACATTCTGCTTTTTGGCAAATTCACCCGCCGAAGAGGGGGAAGTGTTTCGGCGGCATGTCTCTTTAGCTTGAGAGCCTTGAGCACCACCCCGGCTGAAAGCTAAAACCTTACCTTCCCAGCCCTGGCCGTAAGCCAGCAAAGCCAAATCCCTTGCCGCCTGTTCCATGGTGCGCGACTGGGAAAGTAGTTCCTCGCTTGCCGCGGCGGATTCTTCGCTGACCGCCGAGTTCTGCTGGGTGGTTTGATCTATTTGGGCCATTGCTGTATTAAGCTCAGCAAGCCCCGTCGACTGTTCATGGCTGGCGGCTGCAATCTCCGTCACCAAAGCCGCTGCTTTGACCGAGTTTTCTTTAATTTCACTAAGCGCCTTGCTTACCTCCCGTGATACGTTCACTCCACCCTCGGCCAGACTCCTTGCGCGCTCGATCTTCTCAGCCGTTTCTTTTGCAGCTACGGCGCTTCGTTGCGCCAGACTCCGCACTTCTTCCGCCACAACGGCGAAGCCCTTGCCGGCGTCTCCGGCTCTGGCGGCTTCGACTGCGGCGTTTAAAGCCAATAAATTGGTCTGGAAGGCAATCTCATCAATGGTCTTTATAATATTTCCCGTCTCGTCGGCGGCTTGTTTAATATTATCCACCGCTTCCTCCATCTTTGTCATAGAAACGCTGCCCTCAGCACAAAGCTTCTCGACCGACTTCGTTATGGTTGCCGCGGTTTCGGCATTGGACGAATTCTGCTTAGACATAGACGAAATCTCTTCCAGTGAAGCGGCGGTTTCCTGCAAAGCAGCGGCCTGCTCGGTGGCGCTCTGCGATAATTGCTGGGCCGCGGAAGCAACCTGCCCGGAGGCCGCCACCACCTGGCTGGAACCCATCGTAACCACTTCAATCACCCGGGCGATAGGCTTAAGAATGCTTCCCGCCACTATCCAGGCAACAATCAATCCAACAAGGACAGCCAGCCCCAAACCAAACCACTGAATAAGATTGGCCCAGCCAAGCGTAGTTTCAGCTGTTGAAGACCTACTTATCGCTTCATCAATGCCGCGATCGGCCACATTTTGAGCGGCTCTAATTGCCGCCAGCGCCACCTCCAAGCGCTTTCCAGCCAGGCCTTCGCGTTCACTCCAAGCGCTTAAAAAACTCTGCATAGCCGAGCGGTATTCCTGCCAAGCCTGCCGGATACTCTCCAGCGCTTTAAGCTGCGACTCTTGGCGGGTTAAGTTCTTTAATTGCTCAAGAAGCGGAGCCGCTTTTTCAAGACTACGTATGGTCTCGGCATAAAGAGACAGACTGCGCACGGCTTGAGATTTCCAGTTACCAATCTGCGCCGCATTGCCTAGCTCAATTATCTCGCTGATAAGCGCTATCCGGGAGGCGGTGTCTTGTGCGTTTGATCCGTCATGCAAACCCCCGGCCAACTGCTCCTTTAAAACTGCACGCTGCTGTCTCAAATACTCATAGGCCGCACTGAGATAGCTTTCTCCATTTTTCGCCGACAATTCCCGGGCCGCGTTAAGTTTTTCATTGAGAGCAGCAGTTTGAGCCATTAGTCCCTCATACTCAAGTGTCTTTTCTTTGGCGGTCTTGGCGCCCTCCCCAAGCACCACCAGCTGCGGATGCCGGCCTGAGTATTCGGCCGCTTTAGCTAATTGTTCGTTGGCGTTTTTTAACGCCGAACGGGCGGCCTCTAGGAACTTTCCCTCTTCCGTATAACCATAGGCCCGCATCTCGAAAAGAGCTTCATGCGCATGGCGCTCAATACCGTTAGCGATTGAAACCTGCGGCACGTATGCCTCCGCTAACTCCTTTGCGGTGCGCTTGACCGTGGACATGTTGAAGACAGCTACCACTCCTTGAGCAATAGAAAGTGCCAGCAGGATGCCAAAACCTCCCCAAATCTTTGTGCTCAGTTTAATGTTCCCCACAGTACCCCCTGGCAAATCAACATCTTAAAAAATTACGCCGCTTGTATTTCTAAAAACCCTTAATTTTCTCGAGGGCCATAAAGCAGTTAATCCAGCCCTCCTCCCCGCTTAGTCTTAGCTCATCATCACCCGGCGGGACTCATAACTTCTCCGTCGACTATTCGTGCCTTTTACTTAAGAAAAAACTTTTCCTGCGAGCTCTCCTTATACCGCTCAAAAAGTCATTCAATTTAGGAAGATATGGTTAAAAAATGGTTCTACTTACCACATCAGAAGGGACCTATTACCAGCTGGAACCGCCGCCCTTTAAAGACGCTTTCAAGCCTTGCGATTGGCGAAGATGGCTTCCAACTTGGACTGCAACATATCGGCTGTAAAAGGTTTGACTATGTAATTTGATACGCCGGCTCTAGCTGCTTCAAGCACGTTTTCTTTCTGAGCTTCCGCGGTAACCATCAAAAACGGCGTGGCTTTATAGCGCGGATCAGCGCGCACGGCTTTAAGAAGATCAATGCCCATCATATTGGGCATATTCCAATCAGAGACAATCATAGCGAAAGTCTCCTGCTGCAATTTGCTTAAGGCTACCGCGCCATCTTCAGCTTCGGTGATATTCTCAAACCCCAGTTGCTTAAAGCAATTCTTAATTATCTTACGCATGGTGTTAAAATCATCCACCACCAGTATCTTCATATTGCGATCCAGAGACGCAAGCGCTGACATTTCCTCATCCCTCCAATCTCAAGCCAAATCCCGGCGGCAAAACATCCGCACAATACAACCTTTTTCGGGAACAGGCCGCAGCTTAAGGCGTATTTTTCATTCCCTAAGGCGTCCGCCGGAGAGTCCCTCCTAACTCAAAACGCCGCCGGTTTATTATTCGTCGCTAATCCGGGAAAAGTTTAGGCCCTAGAAATACTTTCCGGCGCGCGCCGCCCGCGCTCCCGGGCGGACAATGACAACTATTCTTTAGGTTCTTCACTCAACGCTCGGTCAAATTGGCTTCCACCACGAATCTCCCCTTCTCGGTTACAAAGGGAATTGAAATCACCGGGCCCTTGCCGAACTGGGTGATCTCGACATCTTTGCCGGTTATCATAAGCGGCATCGCCAAATCAAAAACATAACCCATCTCAGATAATTCCTTTTTAGCCCCGCCGCAAATCATGTTGGTGAGCTCCCCCACCGCGTCAATCACATCCTCCGTGATCTCGGTATACTGTTCGGACAACATGTTGCTGACAATTCCCAAAATACACGGCAAGTCAAAGCTGATTACCATATGGCCTTTCAATTTTTCACTGGCCATCCCCACAAGCCCGCTAATCACCCCCCAACTTAGGTTACCCTGCTTAAGAGAAGGTTTTTCGTTCTTCACCGAAAGATTAGCCATCGTCTCAATGACATTCTTAGCCGCATTCAAAAAAGGATTTATGTATTCAGCTTTCATATCTCTCCAACCAAATATAACGACCTACCGGCTGGCGCCAAGTATAGCCCCCCTCAAAACGCCGTGCAATATTAGAAGTATAAAAGTAATTAAAGTTCCCAAGCATTCTTGATAATCAGAATCATCGGCAAAAAATCACCTGAGATTTTTATCTCTAGGCTTTTCCAACCCAAGGAGGCAGCAATGACCCTTGAAGGAAAACTACTTACATTTGGTGTCGCACTCACCGTAGTTCCCCTCGCCCTGGTGGCCGGTATTGTCTACCACCAAAATAACAAGATGCGGGAAGCCGCTGCAAAGGAAAGCCTTAAGCTGGCCTATAACGATCTCGACCACACGGCGCAGGGAGTCTATAACATGCTTTTGGCCCAGCAAGAATTATTGGAGGAGAAGCTAAAAGCCAATCTAAACGCAGCCACTCATGTGTTGGCAGGCCTGGGGGGCGTGCGCTTAGGAGAAGAAGCCGTTAGCTGGGAAGCTAAAAACCAGTTTAACGGCGAATTAACCAGAATAGAGCTCCCCAAGATGCTGCTTAATGGCCGCTGGCTCGATCAGAACAAGAGCTTGGCACAAGAAACCCCGCTTGTCGATCAGATCAAGAGCTTGGTGGGCGGCGCCGTTACTTTATTCCAGCGTATGGACAGCAGCGGAAATATGCCGCGCGTAGCAACAAATGTCGAGGCCGCTGACGGGTCACGAACGATCGGCACTTATATCCCGGTCACCAACCCGGACGGCACTCCCAACCCAGTGCTTAAAAGCGTTCTTTCCGGCCGGCGTTTTGTAGGACGGGCCTTTGTTGTCAATTCATGGTACTTGACGGCCTACGATCCTTACCAAGCAAAATGCCGACAACGCGGGAGTCGCCGACGGCCTTATGCATGAGACCGCCGCCGCCGTCAACCGCAGCGTGGACGCCATGACGCGCATGTCGAGCACCATTGACCGCATTAAAGAGTCCGCAGTCGAGACGGCGCGCATCATCAAGACCGTGGATGAAATCGCATTCCAGACCAACCTCTTGGCCTTAAACGCCGCGGTTGAAGCCGCCCGTGCCGGAGAAGCCGGAAAAGGCTTTGCTGTCGTAGCTGAAGAGGTCCGCAGCTTAGCTCACCGTAGCGCCGAAGCCGCCAAGACAACCGCGCAGTTGATTCAGACGGCACAGGAAAATGCTGAAGCCGGCGTCAGTGTGGCTTCTGAGGTGGCTGCAGCCTTGGACCAAATCAAGGACAGCGCCGGAAAGGTGGCAAATCTGGTGAGCGAAATAGCTGCCGGCTGCAAGGAGCAAGCCATTGGGGTGCAGCAGGTTAATACCGCGGTCAGCGAGATGGATCAGGTAGTGCAAAAAAACGCCGCTTATGCTGAACAGTCTGCAGCCGCCGCGGAAGAGCTGTCATCTCAGGCTGCGGAGTTAAACAACCTGGTTATGCGGTTGACCGCCATTATCGAAGGCGGCCATTACAATTCAACAAGTGGACATCAGGAAGAAAACTATATGCACCATAAGCGGCCCGCTGGCGGCGGTACAAAGACAAAGACCGAGCGCCTACAGCGAAAGAGCGTGCCTCAGGCGGCTGATTCGCAACCCAACCAAGCGTTAGTGCAATAGCGCCGCCGGACGCTGCGGACAAGACGCTACGCGGATCTTGTCCGCAGCGCATCTTAGGCAGGCGTGATATTTTTATGCGGCCGGAAAAGGCCGGGCTTCTGTTTTCTCCCACACCTCTGCGGCGGCCCGCGAGAAAAAGTGTCCTCCCTTGAACTGCAAATCAAACGCAGCTTTAAGCTGCTTTAAAAAAGCCGGGGCGAAAAGCCGGTCCCTCAGCCAAACCAAAGCCAGAACAGAGCCCGTCTTGGTCAAAGCCCCTTTAAGGGCGACCAGATGTGCCATGAACAAAATAGACGGCGCATGCTCTACGGACGAGAAATCAATCACCCAGTTTGAGCGCCGCCCCTGTAAGCCGTCATAAACGGTTTCCAAATCGGCGGCCGCCAAATCGTACAGGGCCTGCTCTCTAAAATCAGGCATCAGAATAATAACGTAAGAGCCGAAAGTGGCGTGACATATTCCGCTTCGGCCATGTACGATGGTGTTTGACGCCGGACGATTGCTATTTCCGGCATCTGCAAAAAAACCTTGCGGCCAAGCTCCCAGAGCTGAGGAAAGCATGCGGAAACGGAGCTCATCACAAGAACGGGCCATGGAATCGGCCTCCTCTTGCGACAGACGAAAGTCTCTATTAGCCAGGCTCCCTTCCCACTTGGTCACAAAATCCTTAATCAGGCCAGAACGCGAAAGCATTGCGTTGTTTTTTAGGCGCTTGATTCGGCTCAACAGGGGTTCCACGTCACGGACATCTCCAACGATGGAGAGCACTTGTTGTTTCACCGCCCCAAGATTAATCAAGGCATCAGACAATTCCTCCAAGCGGTCAGAATTAGTATTCATACCATACCTCCATTCAAATCCTGCTGCCCGGAGAATAAATATCGGCCCCCACCTATGAAGTATTAGTGCGCTTTGGCACAAAGAGTTGTATTATTTTTGTGATTTTTGTCACCCAGGGGGGAAAAAATCGGGCCCCCCTTACTTAAATGGGGAAAACAAAAGGCATGCCGCGTAAGCACGCGGCATGCCTGACTTGGGAGTAATTTAGTACAAGACCTTAGAAGTAGCTGGTTACTTGGAAGATCCACTTATTAGTATTTACATCATCGGTGTCGCCGGGATACTCCTCATTAAGCCGCAACCATGCCAAGGCAGCTTTAAGGTTATGTTTCCAGAAGTAATAATTCAAGACTGCACCTACCTCATGCGCCTTGTCCGTACCCGCGATAGCTGAGCCTAAGCCCCCGACGCACCCTAGTCCATCATCGCAGTCTACGTAGCTGTAACGCGCCGCAATTTCAAATTTCTTCGGAATAAAGAAGTAACCGGTCTGAACATAGAAACCCAAAGGATTGGCGGAGCTGGCAAATGAATCGGCGTCAACATCGGCCCAATAGAATTCACCCGCCAAGCTGAATCCTTGGTATTTCATGATGGCGTCGACATTAATGGTGTGGCGCTCGGCATCCTCGAGACCGATCTCAGCGTCGAAGGTCTTCCGCGCCCACGATGCCGCATAAGTTGCACCAAACGAGAGGGCGAAATCTTCCGTATAGTTGACATCAGTCTCCTCGTAGGGATCGATTTGCCCTACCGCGTTAAGGCGTGCAGTCACCATCCCCGAGTGGCGTAAATCAACGCCGCCTTTATTCTGTCCTTCACCGCTGCTCTCGCCATTAAAAATGCCGGCCCGCAACATGAACACCTTATCTTCGGTAGTGAACTTGGCAGACAGTCCGTTTTGATAGCTAAGGCCAAAGGCCCGGGAAGCCAAAGCTTCATCCGGCAATTGAATGGTGTGGCTGGCGGTCACGAATTGCCTTGAGACAAAGGTCTTATATTGTCCAAGCTGAAACGACACACCCGGCATGGCGTTCCAAACAATGTAGGCATCGCGCAAATAAGGCGCGCGCGTCCCATCAGTGCCCTTGTAGCCGACAAAATCGCCTTCCAAACGGTAAGTGAACTCGTTATGCAAGGCGGTTCCGGAAATAATCACCCGGGCGTTGTTCTGCTCGAAGCTCGAGGTGTTTTTCCTGCCCGCCCCTTCATCGGCATCGGTAAAGGTATAACGCTCCTGCAAGTATGTAGTTACGGCGGAAGTAAAGCCGCTGTCAGGAAACTCGAAACGCGTTCCATTATTCCAATAAACCTTAGCGGCGGAACCGGCAGCCGCTCCGGCGGCCTCAGCCTTAGTAATAACCCCCTTCTCCACCAACACATCTTCCAATGTCTTGGCATGCGCTACAAAAGGAAGCGCAAGCAAAGCAAACGCTGGGACTATTGCTCTAAACATAGCGATTACCCCTCCTTAATCTAATTTATTTAATTTCGACGTTGCTAAATACTTCTTCCTCGACGCCCCTTATACTTCAGCGTCTGCAATCCGGACAAACAACCACCCGCGCTCTTTGCCCCGGCGCAAAGGCTGAATTGACCGAACTTCCTAAGGCTAAACCTATTCCGCTCAATCCTCGTTTAACAAGCCCTTTTTCGCATACCGCTTACGAGGCACAATATCCGCGGCCTGCAAAGTTATCGGTCTTCCCCTTAGAAACCTGTAGGCGCAATGTTGCATAGAAACGCACTATCACAGCCGAGAAGGCAATGAATAGCCCTACCAATGAGCGCAGCATAAAAGCTGAATTATGCGACGTTATTCGATGCGAAACGAAGTTTAAAAGCATCGTTATTCCGGCGCTTAAGAGCCGAATTCCGGAATACGGGCCTTAGGCGCCGCGACAAAAGAGGGCTTTTTTATTCAGCGCAGGTTTTTGGTTGGCTGCGTCCGCCGCCTCTCATCTCAAATAGCGTCTCAATCCGACCGCGTGCGCGGCTTGAAGAGCAGCTTCATATTCTTCGCTCTTTAAAGGCCGCGAAAGTTTTCCATAGTTGCCGGCCTTGCCGGCAGGCCGGTACTGATCCATTACGTTTACATAAGTATCCGCTGATATCTGCTCAGCCAAAAATTTCATCACCTCTTTGCTACCCGCCAGATTATGCGGCAAAACCAAATGCCGCACCAAAAGCCCGCGCTGTGCTATTCCTCTTTGATTAATTATCAAATCACCCACCTGTCTATGCATTTCGCGGATGGCTTGCCTGGCAACCTCCGGGTAGTCAGGTGCATTGGTGGTAGCGGCGGCGACTTCAGTGCCCCAAAATTTGAAATCCGGCATATAGATATCAATCACGCCTTCAAGCAGTTTTAACGTTTGCACACTGTCATAACCACCCGTATTGTAAACAAGAGGGATAGACAAGCCCCGGCTGACAGCAATCTCAAGCGCCGTGAGAATCTGAGGCGCTACATGCGTTGGGGTGACAAGGTTTATGTT
>Ga0209101_1002339_pt1 | contig 12585 bp, 14 predicted proteins | sample ConPoolayeCmetaG_FD_185481 | JGI IMG/M metagenome (GOLD analysis project Ga0209101, IMG submission 185481) | Hot spring microbial mat communities from California, USA to study Microbial Dark Matter (Phase II) - Cone Pool mat layer C metaG... ... | reverse complement strand
TGGCGGGGACGACGGGCGGGTGTTCATCTGGCGGGTCGTGCCTTGACCAACCCCCTTATCCGGTTTTCTCAAAAATTCATCTGCTAAACTACTTCCTAAAATCGAAAAGACCTGCTATACTTGATTTAGTTGCGTTGGGCGTTTTGCTCCCGGCCCAATTAAAAGACGATAGCAGCCCAAACGCTGCATCTCTTTCCCCAAACTGCTCAACGCACAAATGGCACCCGCCCGGGTGCCACTTCCTTTTCCAGCTCACGTTCCAATCCACGCTTGACACCTTAGCCCATGCTTTACTGCCGGGAGTACATCCGCAGGGGATTTGGTGAACTCCGACAGGGAGATTATACTTGCGGCGTACCCCGCACTCGCACCAATGAGGTCGCCCATGCGTATCCACGAGGTTGACACCAGCCACCGCCGCGATGTCCAGCGCTTCATTGAGTTCCCGTTCAAGTTGTACCGCGATTCACCGTTATGGGTCCCTCCCCTGATAGCGGACGCACGTCGCCAGCTCGACCGGCGGCGGAACCCCTACTACCTGCACAACGACGCCGCCTTCCTGTTGGCTGAGCGTGATGGCGAGGTGGTGGGGCGCATCTGTGTGATGCATCCCCGTCACTATAACCGTTTCAAGGGCACCAGCCACGCCTTTTTCTATCTATTCGATTGCATAGACGATCAGGCGGCGGCCAACGCCCTATTTGACGCTGCCGCCGATTGGGCACGGGCGCGCGGATTGACGACGTTCCGGGGGCCGCTGGGATTCATGGCAGCCGACGGCTTCGGGATGCTGGCGCGTGGCTTCGAGCACCGCCCTGCAGTGGGGATTCCCTACAACTACGAGTACTACCCTCGCCTGGCGGAGACCTGGGGCTTTGAGCTGGAAGAGCGAGTTTACTCAGGCTACCTCGATCTGGATGTCATGCGAGCAACCTTCCCGCAGCGGGTGGTGGAACTGGCTGAGCGAGTCAAGCAGCGCTACGGGTTCGAGATCAAGTGGTTCAACAGCAAGCGGGAACTGATCGCCTGGGCCAAGCCGCGTCTGCCTGAGATGTACAACCGTACCCTGACGCACATCGCTGGCGATCCGCCGCTATCTAGGGAAGAGGTGGATGTGGTGGCCGAGGGGCTGCTGCTAATCGCCGATCCTAGGCTGATCAAGTTCATCGTACGCAAGGCAAATCCGGATGAAGTGCTGGGCTTCCTCTTCTGCTTCAACGACATCTCAGCCGGGCTTCAGCGCGCGCGGGGAAGGCTGTTCCCCTTCGGATGGTTTCACCTGCTGCGTGACTTCTACCGCACAGACTGGCTCAACCTGAACGGGATGGGGATCGTGCCGGAATACCAGGGCATGGGCGGCCCAGCCATCCTCTACACAGAGCTGTTCAACAACGTAAAGCACCTGACGCGCTTCAGGCACGCCGATGTGGTGCAGATATCGGAGTTCAACGCCAAGAGCCTGAACGAAATGAAGAAGTTCGGCGTGGACTTTTACAAGACCCACCACATCTACCGGCGGGAGCTTTAAGAGTCGTTGCCTTATCTCCTACCGACTGGTAGGTGGAGGTTTCCCTTTGCTTGCTACGCCAGCATCGCTTCAAGCATGGCACGTCGGTCGGCGAAACCCCCATCAGATTGCAGGGGTGGGCACTCGGAGGCACTGCGGCGCCCCTGGAGCATCGCAAACGCAAAAGCCATACAGGTCGGTTCGCCGCATTGCTTGCAGTTGGTCTGTGGCAGCAACGCCCACACGTCGAGCGGGCGGGGCATGTGCCGGGCCGTGGTGATCGCTATCAGGTCCTCCCGGTGCTCCCACGTAGCGTTGATCGCGTCGGCCAGAGCCGTGAGCAGTTCCTGCCCTGCCTCCGTATCCTTGACCTGGGTGATGGTCACCTGATCAGAGAACAGAGTCAGGAAGCCGGGCTGACGGCGGAAGGTCAGGGTGCGCTGCTCCGGGCTATAGGCGATCACGTCGGGAAGCGTCGCCAGGTAGGGCAATACCTCGTCGAGGGAGCGCGATGGCTTGCCTACCACGATGATTTTGCCCGGCTCGGCCAGGCAGGGCAAAGTGCGTATGAGTTCGATGGACTCCAGAAACATGAGGGCCTCGGCAGTGTGGGTGGGTCTTGCAGCACGTGGATGATCGCGCGGACGGGCCAATTCCGCAAACGAAACTATCTGTGAAGGCCGCGCAGCAGGATGTGGAGGCCCTCCTGCATAACCCCGCCCCACTCCGCCCCGTGGGGGTCGAGCAACTCCTGGAGGATCACTCCGATTGCCAGCGCCATGACCAGCCGCGAGGCGGTGTCAGGGTCGATAGGGGCGAGCGTGCCTTCGTCCACGCCAGAGCGGATCAGATCGGCGAAGAAGGTTTGGTAGCGGCGGTAGGGCGCAACGGTGACCTGCCAGGCTTCGGGGTCACGGATGGCGCTGCTCCAGAATTCCAGGAACATCGGCAATCGGCTGCCCGCTGCCTCGAACACCAGGCTGACGAGGTGACCCATATTCTCAAAGGCGTCAGGGACGCTCGGCGCATTGACGCGGATGGTGTTCAACTGTGCATCCAACCCCCCCAGCCACCGATCCAGCAGAGCCATGAAAACGGCATGTTTGGATGGGAAGTGATGATAGAACGCCCCTTTGGTCAAACCCGCACACTCGCAGATTTGCGCGACGCTGGTTGCCTCGTAGCCATGCCGGGCGAAGCACTTCTCAGCGGCATCCATGATATGGGCACGGGTCTCTTTGGCGCGCGGCTGGGGGATCATGGGTGGCCTTTCAGGAGATACCGACCGGTTGGTATCATCGTAGCATGGACTTGAGCGGGCGGCAAGGATTTGGTGGATGGGCGAACAACATCAGCGCATGGGGAGAAAGGATTGCCTATGCTGATCCGGACCATGCGTCAGGCGGACCTGGATTTTGCGGCTGGTTGGGGGGTGGATCAGCGAGGCGCGGCGAAGCAGTTAGCAGGGGCGCGCACACGGTGGCCCGCCCCTGCGATGCAGTAGCCCATGGAGGGACTCTTCTAGAGTTAGCCAATCGTGGTCAGAGGGATCGCGTTGTCGCTCTGGCTGAGGGCTAGCACGCTGATCCGCGCCGCCACCTCCCCGGCAATGCGCCGGAGCGCTACCGCTGCTGGGGAATCCGGATGGCTGGCGACAATCGGCTGGCCTCCATCCCCTCCGATACGCACCTGCGGGTCGAGAGGCACACTGCCCAGGAACGGCACATTCCGCGCCTCGGCCAGCTTTTGCCCACCGCCGTGCCCGAAGGACTCGCCGCTCATGTTCTCCACTACACCGAGGATCGGCACGCTGACTTGCTCAAACATCGCCAAGCCACGTAGCGCATCAGCCAAGGCCAGGTCTTGTGGCTGGGTCACAATGATCGCGCCACTCAGGGGGACGGACTGCGCCAGCGAAAGTTGAGCATCCCCGGTGCCGGGCGGTAAATCAATGATCATGTAATCGAGCATTCCCCAGTTCACATCGGCAAAGAACTGACGAATGGCGGTGTGAATCATCGGGCCGCGCCAGATCATCGGCTGGTCTGGAGTCACCAGAAAGCCCATGCTCATGAGCTTGACGCCGTAAGCCAGGGCTGGGTTAAGCCGTTGACCATCCATGGGGGGAAGTTGGTGCACCCCCATGAGCATGGGCAAGTTGGGGCCAAGGATATCAGCGTCCATCAGGCCGACCGCTGCCCCGCTTTGAGCCAGCGCAACGGCCAGGTTGGCGGCGATGGTGCTCTTGCCCACACCGCCTTTGCCACTGCTGACGGCGATCAGGTTGCGCACGTCGAGATTCACCCGCCCGGCGATGCGCCGATCCACTGGGACGCTGGAATCGAGCGTGATGTTCACCTGCTCGATCCCCGGCACGCGCAGCACTGCCTGGCGGGCCTCGCGTTCGATCTGATCCTTGAGTGGGCAGGCAGGCGTGGTGAGCATGATCGTGAAACTGGCGGTGCTGCCCTCCACCACCAGGTTGCGGATCATGCCGAGCGCCACCAGGTCCCTGTGCAGTTCCGGTTCGTTCACAGTGGCAAGCTGTGCCATGATCTGTTGCTCGATGGTTTGTGTTGGTGGCATCATGTTCCCTTCCGCAGGCTGCTGGCTCCCCGCCTATCGGCCTGGCTAACCAGCAACCGCCAACTGCTGACTGCTACGGTTAAAATAGATGGTTCTCTTGTTAACTATTGTACCTCAGGTGGCAGGCGTTCGCTCAACGGAATATCGCCTGTCTCGTGCCAGCGTAGGATATCAGCTTTAGCCTGCTCGTAGGCTGCCACCAGATCATGATCACTGCCTTTGAAGCGGGTGATAGTCTGCTGGGCGCACAGCGTGCAACCGCGCATGGCGCGGTAGCTATCAGCGTGACAGGTCAGGCAACCATCCAGCCGGATCATCATCAGGCTGAAGGCTTGCTCATCCACGCTGCCGTGCGACTGGCATAGGATGTGATCGACCAGTTGCTGCCACTCCAAGCCGCGCAGGTTGCGCAGCAGCGGGATCACGCGCGCCGGGAACAACATCTCCGCATCCACCTGGTACATCATGGCCTGACTTCCTCTGCCTCTTACAAAGTGCGTCCGTGAGGCAAAAGCCGCCCATCTCACGAGCGGCTTTCAAACGTCGATTTCCTCGTGGCGCTGCCAGCGCTCCTGACTCCGCCTAGTTCTGCCGCTTTTTGATCGCCTTGGCGACCTCTTCAGCCTCACGCGCCAGGCGTTCCTGCTCGGCACGGGTCGGGGCGATGGTCTGCCAGTAGCTCAACGGTTTCGCCAGCTTCTCATAGTCGTAGATGTGCGCCGTCGTGCGGTCGTAGCTGGCAATCTCGTAATCGTGGTCCATCTTGATCGCGTCAAAGGGGCAGAACTCCGCACAGAAGCCACAGTTCATGCAGATGTCAATATCGATGTAAAACGCCTTCGGTTGTGGGATCGGGCGACCTGTAGTCGGGTCGGAGCCGCGCACGATCCAGATACACTGGGGTGGGCAGACCTTTGCGCAGATGCCGCAACTCGTGCACCATGGCTCGTTTGGCGCGGTCGGGTGATCCGCATCGTTCACAACCAGGAATGGAATGTAGCGAAAACGCTCCGGGACGGCGATCTTCTCCTCAGGGTACTGGACAGTGAACAGACCGCGCGTCTCAGTGCTCTGCCGCGCCTGGAAACCCGCATCCGACGTGTACCGGCGCAGCCCCCACTTGAAGTCGTCTATATACGTGTCTACAAAGTGCTTCAGGGTTACACCCAGCCCCTTCAGAATGCCCACTCCGTACATGCCAGCTCCTTACGATCAGCGATCCAGCTCTCCAAGCACAATGTCGATACTGCCCAGGATGATGATCGCGTCGGCGATCTTGTGCCCTCGGCACATTTCCTCCAGGGCGGTGATGTTGATGAAACTGGGGGCGCGGATATGATACCGGTAGGGGTTCGCCGACCCGTCCGAGACGAGGTAGAAGCCAAGCTCGCCCTTTGGGTTCTCAGCATGGCCGTAGTGCGCTCCCACGGGCACACGGACGTTGTAAGCGCGCTTCCCCGCCCAGTAATCCTGGCCCGCTGTCTCTTCCAGGCGCGGGACGATCTGCTGGAGAATGCGGAGGCTCTGCCGAATCTCATCCATACGGATCAGATAGCGGTCGTAGGTGTCGCCGTTGTAACGCACTGCCACGTCGAAGTCGAGTTCGTCGTAGATGCTGTAGGGGTCGGCGCGGCGGAGATCGTAGGGCACGCCGCTGGCACGCAGCACTGGCCCGGTTGCGCCGTAGGCGACAGCAATGTCAGGTGGTAGGATGCCGACGCCCTTGCAGCGGGAGATGATCACCTCGTTGGTTGTCAGCAGACGATCCAGTTGATCGGTGGCGCGCGGCAGGCGCTCATAGATCAGATCGCGGATGAACGCCATGGTTTCCAGTTCGCGGGCGCGGTCGCCGGGCTTGACGGCAGGGCCTCCGATGTACGGCGGCAGGTCGTAGGCCACACCGCCGAAGCGCATGTAGTTGCACATCATGCGCGATCCGGCGGTGGCCTCGAACAGGTCGAGCACCAACTCGCGCTCCAGGATGGCATACAGCGATGGGGTGAAGAACGCACCCAAGTCGTTGAGCAGGAAGCCAATCGCCCAGTAGTGGTTGACAATCCGGGTCAGTTCCACCATAAGCACGCGCAGCAGCTCAGCGCGGTAGGGCACTTCCTGGCCTAGCATTTTCTCGACCGTGATGGCATAGGCCAGGTTATTCGCCATGCTGGAGATATAATCCAGCCGGTCGGTATAGGGCATGTTCATCAGGTAGGTGTTCCGCTCCCCGATCTGCTCATGGTTGCGGTGCAGGTAGCCCATCACCGGCTCCAGGCGGGTGATGGTCTCGCCATCGATGGTCACAGTCATGCGGAACACGCCATGCGTGCTGGGGTGCTGCGGCCCCAGGTTGACAATCAGTTGATCGGTCTTGATCTGCTGGATGCCCACGCCGGTCAAGGCGTTGTCCTGGATCAGCCCGCTGTACAGCGCCGTCTCCCCTTCAGGTACCCAGTCATCGACGGTAAATCCTGGCGGATACTGCACGTTCATCCCAAAGGGGACGCCCATCTCGGCACGCCGGACGTGGCCCTCCGGCCAGCGGCTCTTGAAGGGCTTGGCCTCCTCTTCGTAGAACGGCTCCTGCCAATCCTTCCGTAGCGGATGGCCCTCGAAGCCTTCCCAGGTCAGGATGCGCTTGAGGTTCGGATGCCCGGTGAAGCGGATGCCCATCAAGTCCCAGGCTTCGCGCTCCTGGAAGTCGGCGCTCGGCCAGATTCCAGTCAGTGAAGGCAGCGTTGCCTCATCGCGCGGCGTGCGGGCCTTAAAGGTCAGTGCTGGGCCGCCGGTGCGGGTGTTGTAAGCGTGGTAGACGACCTCAAAGAATCCATCCGCCAGATAATCGACATAGCTGACACTGGACAGAAAGTTGAAGCCCAGATCATCGCGGATGGATGTGGCAACTTCGACCAATCGGTCGGCGGCTACAACTACCCCTTCGTATCCCTCACGGGCATCCGGCTGGACGCTCTCTGGGAACTTCTGCATCAGCAGGTCGGTGATGCTGGTTGTAGTTGGAAGGGTTGCATCAGTCATGGGTGAGCTTTTCCACTGAGTTAGCTAGCGGCGATGTCTTCAGCCGCTGCTTCAGGCATCGGCTTGGCGGGGGAAGGGGTGGCTGCCTCAGCCAGATCGCGGATTAGGCTTGCCTGGCGGGGATCGATCAGGTCTGGCCCCAGAACCGGGATCGGGATCGGTTCACTGGCGCCCTTCTGATACCAGGGCACGGTGGCAATACTCTGGCTTTCAATCTTGCGGTGCAGGGTGATGAAGCCATGCAGGAGCGCCTGGGGGGTCGGTGGACAGCCGGGAACGTATACATCAACGGGAATGAACTTGTCGATGCCGTCCACCACATTGTAACCCTCTTTGAACGGGCCACCGCCCGACGCGCACGCGCCCATCGCCATCACGTAGCGCGGCTCAGCCATCTGGTTATAGAGTCGGACGATCTGCGGCAGCATCTTCTTGGTAACCGTCCCGGATACGATCATCAGATCGCACTGCCGAGGGCTGGGACGCATGACCTCCATGCCGAAGCGGGCGGGGTCGTAGCGGGCCGCCGCGGTGGCGATCATCTCAATGGCGCAGCAGGCCAGCCCAAACAACATCGGCCACACGGACTTGGCGCGGCTCCAGTTATAGATGCGATCCAAGGTCGTGATCACTACATTCAGGCGTAGCTCTTCAGGGACAGGATAGTCGGGGTTGTGGAGGCTATCAACGTTATCGGACATGGCGTGCGAGCGGACCTCCTGAGCATTCTCCCGCAGTGGGGAGATATAGGTTTTATCTTGCACAGGGCACAGCGCCATCAGGGCGATGGTTGAACCGCGAGGAGCGAAAATCCATTTAGTTATTCGCAAATGATGCGTTTCACAAACCGCGCTGAGTATACCAGTTTCGGACTAATTTCGTCAATAAGCACGCGGCGCGGGTGCGCTGCGGAGTTGCCCCTCAGGGGATGCTTTAGTTACACTGAGCACGATTGCAACTGGCCCCAGGCCAATGTCGCTGCCCGGCAATAAGGAGCTGCCAGCATGGTCTCTGACATCGAGGACAGCCTGCCAGATGAGGAGCCTATCGAGGCTTACTGCGTGATCTGCCGGATGAAAGTGGAGATGGAACATCCCGTGCCGGTATGGACGCGGCGCGGCGCACCCGGCACGCGGGGTGAGTGCCCGATCTGCGGCACCACCATCTTCCGTATGGGGCGCACTGATGCGCACCTGCGGCTGGTGAAGCCGGAGCAACAGCGTGTGGCTGGCAAGACCAGCGCCGCCTTAGGGCGGCCTGGCAAACCCCGCTTTGCGGTGTATGTCAACTACAGCCAGCCAGATGCCGGGTTTGCAAGCCATCTGGCAGAGGGCCTGATCAGAGTGGGCGTTCCGACCTGGGCTGATCCTGATGTGACGCTAGAAGATAGCCCACACTGGGCCAGCGGCGTGCCTCCGGCCTTGTTGGACTGCAGCCATATGGTCGTGATCCTATCTCCATCTGCGCTGGAGGCGGAGAGGGTAGAAAGAGGCTGGAGATTCTTCCGACAACATCGTAAACCCGTGCTGCTGGCACAGATTCAGCCCTGTGACATTCCCGACGGCCTGCGCAGACAGCCGCGTTTTGATTTCGCGGCTAACTACAAAGCCGCCTTCCGCGAGCTGGTGCAGGCCCTAGCCATGTAGCAGACTCTTTACGGCCTCCCGACGGGTATTCCCAGATGGACGGGCGGGGGAATAACGTGCAGCAGAGCGGGGTAGGATAATCAGCGATCATCGGAGCGCACTCTGCCAAAAGGATGTCGTCGGTGCAGCCTCACTGATCGTCGGTTGTGGGGGCGTAAACGAGCTGGAAGCTGGGAACGATGGCCTGGCCCGAAGCAGTCATACACAGGGAGCTATCAATCCCAACCACCGGCTCCGCAAGGCCGACCAGGGTCACGGTATACATCTTGCCTGGTTCCATCTGGAAATCGGCGTAGCCGGGATCAACTTCCGGCTTCAGGCCGGTGAAGAACCGATCCTGCTGACCCTCCCAATCTACATGGATTTCCAGACCAGGAATGCCCCTGCCCAGTGAGTCGCGGACGTATACCTCGAGACGGCCCGCTGGGTAGCTATCTTCGCATAACCTCTCCAGCGCGATCAGGTCGAGTTCGCTCCCGGTCAGGAAGGTTGAGGTTGGGATGAGGGTCGGAGTGGCTGGTGCTGCCGTGGCAGTGGGGTTTTCGGAGGTCGGTGTCAGGGTTGGCATCCCCTCAAAGGTGGCCGTGATAGTGACAGGCGTAGTAGGGGAAGTCGGCTGTACTGTACCGGAGAACACCTCCGCCGCCAGCGGATTAGCCCCCAGAGCCTCAGCCAGCGCTGCCAGCGCACGGATCTCTCGCGGGTCGTCTCCGTTGAGCAGGGCACGGTCGGCTTGCTCGGAAACGAGACTAGCTACATCGCGTACCCGTAGAGCTGACAGCCGCGCGCGCGCGCGCTCCAGATCGTAGTTCTGCAGGTAAGCCTCGCTGATCAGCAATACATAGGCGCGCTGGTCACCCGGCAGCAGTTGATCTGGCCCGATGTTGATCAGGTCAACCGGGTTGAGGAACCAGGCATAGGCCAACCCCCCTGCGCTCCCCAGCAATAGGCCCAGTAGCAGCGCAAACCAAGGGAATGGCTGCCGCGGCGGGGTCATGGCTCGCTTCCTGCCGGGGAGAGATAGAGCTGCATCGGCGGGGTGGTGTAGCCGAAGCGCGCCGCAAGCCGCACCAGATTCCGGATGTCGTCCGGGTTGCGACCCTCAGCAATATACTGCTCCGCCAGCAGCACGATATAAGCCGCAGGGTCAGGCTCAGCCAATCGTCCCAGCCGCGCCTGGGCCAGGTCCCAATCATGATTGACGGCATAGGCCGCCCCGACCATGACCGCATAGTCGGCTTTGTAATCGGGGTGGAGCCGCTCTAGCCCGGCGCTGGCGCTTTGGCTCTGGATGTACCAGCCCGAGATCGCGCCACCCAGCGCGCCGATCCCCAGCCCGATCAGAAGAGTGAGCAAGGCGCGTCGCATGGCATTCAAAGCGAGGAAGTTCTTGATCGCAGCGATCGGCGCATGGTGTCCACCACTCTCTGTACGCAGAAGTAGTCAAACTTCCGCTCACACAACCTGGTCAGATAGCTCTGATTAAGAGGTCGGGCTGAGAAGCACGCCTCCTCTCGACGGCCTGATAACCGTGCGCACAAAAAAAGGCCGGAGAGTGCGATAACCATCCGGCCCTCTATATACCGGAGGTGGGATTCGAACCCACACGCCCTCGCGGGCAACGCATTTTGAGTGCGCCGCGTCTCCCGTTCCGCCACTCCGGCTGACCGACCTTTAGTATAACGTCAGGAGCGCTCCACGCCAAGATTTGTGTGATGGGCGGGCCGAAACCAGTACCGGGTTTCTGATATACGTTGTTCCCTGCTTTCACAGATCAGACTTATACAATATATCTGATCGAGGTGACATTGTTCACTAGCGCAGGCGGCCATTCTGCTCCTATACTGAGGATCACACGCCATCCTTCACTGGCGTCGTCATGGCCGGAGCGCGGGACATCTCAGTCACCGAGTGCGCTCTTCATGGCAGCCCCCGTTGTTTCTCCCTGGCGCTCCGTTAAGCTCGCGTGGTTACCTCAGGGACAGGCACGGATGCAGCGCTCTTCAGGGTAAGGATATCCGGGTCTCTCCAACCAGGCAAGACGGGGCATGAAAGCGTTCGGGCGTACTCCTGTTAATCTTAATGCGGCTCGTTTCCCCCGCGGCCAGGTTTACCTCCTGCCGCAGCGCTGCAAAGGATGCCGAATCTGTATCCAGTTCTGCCCCCAAGATGTGCTGCAAGAATCACATAGCGCCAATGCGAAGGGATACCACTACCCAGAGATCGCGCCGGGCAAAGAAAATGCATGTATCCACTGTGGCTTCTGTGCGCTGATCTGTCCCGAATTTGCCATCTACACCCTTGAGGTAGAGACATGAAGGGCCAGCGCGTCCTGACCGGGACTCACTTCATGAGCGGCGACCATGCCTGTGCGGAGGGAGCGCTGGCGGCGGGCTGCGGTTTCTTCGCTGGCTATCCGATCACCCCCTCTACCGAGATCGCGGAGCTGCTGGCGCGGCGAATGCCGGAGGTCGCGGGCGTGTTTGTCCAGATGGAAGATGAGCTGGGCAGCATGGCTGCTGTATTGGGTGCGTCGCTGGCCGGAGCACGCTCCATGACGGCCACCTCTGGGCCGGGGCTGAGTCTGATGCTGGAGAATATCGGGCTGGGGGCGATGCTGGAAGTCCCGTGCGTGGTGGTGGATGTGCAGCGCGGTTCGCCCTCGACCGGGCTGCCGACGATGGCAGGTCAGTCCGATGTCATGCAGGCCCGCTGGGGATCGCACGGCGATTATGGGATCGTGGCCTATGCACCCTCGTCCCCGCAGGAGATGTTTGACCTGACCATCCTGGCCTTCAACGCCGCCGACCGCTACCGCGTCCCGGTGCTGCTATTGGCCGATGAGGTAGTAGGGCACATGGTCGAGCGGGTGGTGATCCCACCGCCTGACGACCTGCCACGCTGGGAGCGGAAGCGCCCCGCTCACCCGCCAAACGGCCCATTCAGCTCCTTCCTGGCCGAGGATGACGACCTTGTGCCGCCGCTGGCCCACGCCGGGGAGGGCTACTGTGTGCACTTCACCGGGCTGACGCACGATGAGCGCGGCTACCCCGACATGTCAGCGGAGACACACCACCGGCTGGTCACACGGCTGGTCGAAAAGGTGCGGCGCAGCGCGGAGCAGGTCACACGCACGGAAGCCTATCACCTGGATGATGCCGAAATCGCCGTGATCTCCTACGGCTGCACGGCCCGGTCGGCACGGCGGGCGGTGCGGGAGGCCCGCGAGCGCGGCATCCGAGCAGGGCTGCTGCGGCTGATCTCGCTGTGGCCCTTCCCGGCAGCGCAGGTCAGAGAGCTGGCCCACCACGCTCGCTCCTTCATTGTGGCTGAGATGAACCTGGGGCAGATGATCCGTGAAGTGGAACGACATACCCAGTGCCCAGCCAGAGGGGTGTTCCATGCAGGCGGGGCAATGATCCCCCCAGAAGCGATCTTCGAGGCGATCCAGGAGGCGGCATCGTGACCGCAGCTATTGTTGCCGAGGCGCACCCCCTAGATGCGATCATCCGTGCTGACCGAATGCCCCATATCTGGTGCCCCGGATGTGGCATCGGCATTGCGATGCGCTGTTATGCCCAGGCCATCCTCGAATCCGGCATTTCCACCGAGCGACACATCGTGGTATCGGGCATTGGCTGTTCGGGGCGCGTAGCTGGGTACATGGCGCTCGACTCGTACCACACCACGCATGGGCGTGCCATCCCGTTCGCCACAGGCATGAAGCTGGCGAACCCCGACCTGATGGTGACGGTCTTCAGCGGCGATGGTGACCTAGCAGCCATCGGCGGCAACCACCTGATCCACGCTGCG
>Ga0209101_1002338_pt1 | contig 12588 bp, 9 predicted proteins | sample ConPoolayeCmetaG_FD_185481 | JGI IMG/M metagenome (GOLD analysis project Ga0209101, IMG submission 185481) | Hot spring microbial mat communities from California, USA to study Microbial Dark Matter (Phase II) - Cone Pool mat layer C metaG... ... | reverse complement strand
GAAAAGGGGGCGCCTCGGTCAGCCAGGACCGCAGGCACATGGCCAGGATCGGCCGCAAGGGCGGACAGAGCTGATGGTGATGGTCGCCTGCGCCACGGGATAGCGACGGTGGGAGACTCGGCGGCCGCCCGCCGACCACCCCCGCTGGCGGAGCGGGGCGATGGTGGCGACAATTGCGGCCGACCGCCAGCCAATCATGCGTCTGAGCCGAATCCGCAGGATCGACTACGCAGCCACGCCGCCCGCGCGCAGACGGCGGCGCCTTCGGCGTATCGTAACCATGGCGACCATCGCGCTGCCGCTGGTCCTGCTGGCAGCGCTGGCGCCGACCCTGTTGCGCGCGGCCGGCGAATGGCGATGGCAGCGGCGCTGCATGAACCACCGGGTGCCCGACGGCACGCTGGTCTTCCAGCAGCGCCCCGGCGTGTGCCTCGCTCGCAGCGGCCCGGACTTCTACTGCGCCCGCAGCGGAGCCAACGTGGTGCTCTTCCTGCACCAGCGGCAGGCGGAAGCATCCGCGCCGCGCATCGTTGCGGTCCATCTGACTTTCGACGGGGTGGCCGAGTGGAGCAAGCGGCCGGCGCGGTCGGTGGGTCTGGAATGGCGCGTGTACGCGCCCGGCTCGCGCTGGCAACGGCCGGGGGTGAGCTTCAGTCTGCGTCATGAGGCGTTTGCGCTGAGCAGCGACGACCGCCTGATCATCTACGCCGCTCAGCCCGACCCGCACGACCCGGCCCGCTTCACCTTCGACTACGACCTCAACGGTCAGCGGGGCACTGTGGAGGCGCTGCTGCAGTCCGACGGTCGCCTGACCACCCGCCCCATCGAGGGTCCCCTGCTTGAAAAGCTTGCCCACTGGCCACGGCTGCCGGGGCGGCGGTGAGCGGGTGAATCGGATTACCGAAACCACGACGGCTCAACGCAGGCATGGGCTGAGCCTACTCCCCCGGAATGTATCCCACCACGCCCTCAAACGGGCTCGACGCCGTTGCGTAGCGCTTCTTCGGGATGCGCCCCGACTCGTAGGCCAGGCGGCCGGCTTCAAGCGCGTGGCGCATGGCGCGGGCCATCTTCACCGGGTCCTTCGCGTGGGCGATGCCCGTGTTGAGCAGCACGCCGTCGGCGCCCAGTTCCATGGCGACCGTCACGTCGCTGGCCGTTCCCACGCCGGCGTCCACGATCACCGGATAGGCCGCATCCCCCTCCTTGAGCAGCTCCAGACACAGCGAGATGTTCAGCGGATTCAGCACACCCTGCCCCGAGCCGATGGGACTGCCGGCCGGCATCACCGAGGCGGCCCCGGCCTCCTTGATGCGCACGGCCGAGCGCGGGTCGTCGCTGGTGTAAGCCAGGACCGTGAAGCCTTCTTTGACGAGCTGCTTCGTCGCCTCAATGGTGCCGACGGGATCGGGCAGGAGGGTTCTTTTGTCGCCGAGCACTTCCAGCTTCACCCATCCCGCGCCGGGGTTCTTCTGCTTTTCCAAAAGATCCCGTCCCAGCAGCGCCACGCGCACGGCATCCTCGGCGCTGAAGCAACCGGCCGTGTTTGGAAGAATGATGTATTTGCTCAGATCGATGAAATCCAGCAGGCTGCGGCCGGACTGGTCGAACAGCCGTTCGCGGCGCACGGCCACTGTCACCACCTGGCACCCGCTGGCCTCCAGCGCTTCGCGCATGATCTCGTACGACTGGTACTTGCCGGTGCCCACGAACAAGCGGCTGGAAAGCTCGAAACTGGCAATACGTAATGGTTTCATGTCTGTCAACACCGCCTCAGCCCCCGCCGACGAAAGTTACGATCTCAAGTTGATCGCCCGCCCGAAGCGCCTGATTGTAGTTCTCGCTCCTGAGCAGACGGCGGTTGAGCTCCACGGCCACGCGCTGCGGCGAAAGCCGCATCTGCTCGAGGATCGCTTCCACGGTGGCGTTGTCGGCCACTTCGCGCTCTTCACCATTCAGGCGGATCGTCATTTTCAGCTCTAATTCCTGATTATAGTCAATGCCGTGCCTCATGCGCGCCGCCGTGAGCGCCGTTGTGAACGTTCGCCGCGGCCTGAGGCGACTCTGGCATGCAGGCCCGCACGAGCAATCCCGCCAGCAGCGCCACCACGAACAGCGCGCCGATGGCCAGGACCACTCCTGCGGCCCAAGGCGCCTGCGTCGGCAGCGGCGGCTGCATTCCGCCTGAACCGTGGGCCGGCGCCAGGGCGGGGATCGTGGCGGCCGACGGACCGGCGGCCAGGCGCACGCCCAGTCCCGCCACCACAAGCAGCACTACCGCAAGCACCAGCAGCCTCATAAACGTCTCCGCATCATCACCGCGTCATCCGCAGACCGGGCAGCACTTTCTGGACCTCATCCGGATCCAGGCTGCCGACAACCCAGTTGGCATCGGCCAGCTTCTCGGCGGAGTGCGTCGTGGTCACCGCCAGCGTGGCGAAGCCGGCCTCGCGGACGGATCGGATCACGTTGCCGGCATCCTCCACAACCAGACAGTCCGAAGGCTTGAGGTCCTTCTTTGTCTTCTCCGAAAGCGCCTTCACTGTCATCAGGTACCCCTGCGGGTCGGGCTTGCCCAGGGAGACATCCTCGGCCGCGACGATGACCTTGAAACAGTCGCGCAGGCTGATGCCTTCGAGCATCGTTTCGATTTCTTCCCGCAGCGCGCCCGAGCAGATGGCCAGCGGATAGTGCCGCCATACCCCGCGCACGAACTGCTCCACGCCCGGCAGCGCCGAATACCGGCGGTTATGAATCTGCTGCATCATCTGTTCCTTCTTCCGCGTCATCACACGAAGGAAGGTCTTGGGATCCAGATTCCGGCCATGTTTGCGGAAGATGTGCTGGAACGCGCCGCGGTCGTCGAAGCCGATCAGTTCCTGGTAATACTCCGACTCCGAAAGCTCGATTTTCTCAGCCTTGAGCACTTCGTGGAAGGCCATGAAGTGCAACGGCTCGCTGTTCACGAGCACGCCGTCGAAGTCAAACAGGATTGCCTGGGGCCACAGAGCCATGGGCGGTGAGAGTAGCGGGGTCGGCGCGGGGGAGCAAGAGGCGGTCATTGGCGCATTTGCGCCCCGGCCCGGCGGCTCATCGGCGTCAATCTGTGCCGCCTATCGCGACCGTGCCGCCTCTGCCGCTGGGGGGAACGTCCATCTGCACAGATTGCCGCACTTCCCTCAATTGCCCGGTGCTTCCGCGAATTGGATGACAGACAGTGCCAGAGGCGGCCGCCAGCGGCAGTCCGTGTTGGCGGCCGATTGCTTCCCGGAGGCGTCCGATGACCACGCGCCAACAGCGCGCCCGCTCCCGCGTTCGACCCTTCCCCAGATACTCTGCGCGCAGGCACCGCGCGACTGCCGCCCCTTTCGAGCTGCTGGGTCTCGAGCCCAGGCTCCTGCTGGCGGTCTTCGACCAGCCGGCCACACCACTGCACGGCCCGGGCCTGTGTCCCTGCTGCACATCGCTCGACGGCAATGCCCAGATCGTGGCATTGAACTTCACCGCCACCGACGATTCTTCGCACCCCGAGTTCTCCGCGGCGGGTGTGCCGCTTTCCAGTGTCCCAGTCCTCAACAGCAATCCTTCGGCCACCGCCCAGCTTTATCTCGACTTCAATGGGCACCCGGCCATGAACTGGGACGGCTACGCCGTGCCGGCCACGCCCGCCTACGACACCGATGGCGACGCCTCCACCTTCAGCGACACCGAGCTGAGCAACATCCAGCAGATCTGGGCGCGTGTGGCCGAGAAGTATTCGCCCTTCAACATCAACGTCACGACGGTCGAGCCGGCGAGCTTCGCCGACAAGGTGGGCCTGCGTGTCGTGATCGGCGGCGCCGGCGCCTGGACCGGCGGCACTTACGGCGGCGTGGCCATGATCGGCAGTTTTGCCGGCTGGGGCACCAACATCGTCTGGGTCTTCGAGGACAATCTCGCCAACGGCAACGTGAAATACACCGCCGAGGCGGCCGCGCATGAAGCCGGCCACGCCTTCGGCCTCCAGCATCAGAGCAGCTACAACGCCCAGGGCCAGCTCATCGCCACCTATAACCAGGGCGATGCCAACCGCGCGCCCATTATGGGCAACAGCTACTACGCCGCGCGCGGATTGTGGTGGTACGGCACCACCACCTCGGCGTCCACCTTCCAGGATGACATGGCCGTCCTCTCCAACGCCACCAACGGCTTTGGCTATCGCGCCGACGACCACGGTGGAACCGCCGCCACCGCCACCGCGCTGACGATCAACGGCAGCGCCGCCAGCGGCAGCGGCATCATCGAGCGCACCACCGACGCCGACTTCTTCTCCTTCACCACCAGCGGCGGGCAAGTTTCCTTCACCGCCACGGTCGCACAGCATGGCCCAACGCTCGACCTGAGGCTCGAGATCCAGAACGCCAGCGGAACCGTCTTGGCCTCGGCCTCCACCTCCAGCCTGGGCGAATCGATCACGACGAATCTGGCCGGTGGCACCTACTACCTCGTCGTCAGGAGCCAGGGCAACTACGGCGATGTCGGCCAGTACACCATCACCGGCACGCTGCCCTCCGGCACCCCCGCCCCCGTGGCCAACGCCGGCGGGCCTTACAGCGTCAACGAGGGCGGATCGGTCATCCTCAACGGCTCGGCCAGCACCGGCAGCGGCCTGACGTACGCCTGGGACCTCGACGGCGACGGCGTCTTCGGCGAGATCGGCGCCGGCGCCGCCCGCGGCGATGAGACCGGGGCAACGCCCACGTTCCTGGCCAGCGGCCTCGACGGCCCATCAACCTACACTGTCAGCCTCCGCGTCACCGACTCGGGCGGCCAGGTGAGCACGACGACGGCTACAATTAACATCCTGAACGTCCCGCCCACGCTCACCATCGCCAGCAGCGGCTCGGTGAACGAAGGCTCAACTTACACCATCACGCTTTCCAGCAGCGATCCCGGCCAGGACGCGATCAGCTCCTGGACCATCAACTGGGGCGACGGCAGCATCCAGACCATCAACGGCAACCCATCCTCCGCCAGCCACGTCTACGCCGACAACGGCACGTACACGATTTCGGCCACCGCCACGGATGAGGATGGCACGTGGTCGGCCAACACGCATCAGGTCAACGTGGCCAACGTTCCCCCGACGCTCACGGTTACTGGCGGCGGCGGAACCATCAACGAAGGCTCCAGCCTGACGCTGCATCTGTCGGCCACCGACCCCGGCGCCGACACGATCAGATCCTGGACCATCAACTGGGGCGACGGCAGCATCCAGACCATCAACGGCAACCCCAGCTCGGTGAGCCACCTCTACGCGGATGATGGCATCTACAACATCACCACCTCGGCCACCGATGAGGATGGCACGTACATGGGCCAGAGCACGTGGGTGACGGTCAACAACGTCGGCCCGACGCTCACGCTTGGCGGCAGCGGCTCCACCAACGAAGGCTCGACGTACACGCTCACGCTTTCCAGCAGCGACCCCGGCGCCGACACTATCAGAGCCTGGACCATCAACTGGGGTGATGGAAGCCTTCAGACCATCAACGGCAACCCGTCGTCGGTCACGCACGTGTACGCCGATAACGGCAGCTACACGATTTCGGCGACGGCCACGGACGAGGATGGCACCTACGCCGCCCCGGGCGTCGCCGTCACGGTGCTGAACGTCGAGCCGACCCTGGCGGTCCATGGCGATAGTACCGTCAACGAGAGAGCCACATATACGCTCACGCTGACGTCCAGCGACCCCGGCCAGGACACGATCACATCGTGGACGATCAAGTGGGGCGATGGCGTCACCCAGACCGTCAACGGCAATCCCTCATCCGTCAGCCATACCTACAACACGCCGGGAACCTATACCATCCTGGCCGCCGCCACCGATGAGGATGGCACCTTCGGCGCGCCCGAAAAGACGGTGGTGGTCAACGACGTCTCCATTGTGCTGGGTGTGACCGGCAACACGTCGGTCAACGAGGGGTCCATCTACACGCTCAATCTCAGCAGCAGCTCGCCCTTCGGCGACCGGCCGGACTCCTGGAGCATCAACTGGGGCGATGGCGCAGTGCAGACGCTGCCGGGCACGGCCACATCGGCCACCCACACCTACGCCGACAACGGCGCCTTCAGCATCGTGGTGTCGGCCACGACGCACCGCGGCACGTATCGCGCCACGCCCGTCTCCGTCAATGTGCTCAACGTCGCGCCGACCATCCAGCTCTCCGGCGACTCCGCGGCCACCGAAGGCTCGCCGTATACCCTGGTCCTGGGCGCCATCACCGACAGCGGCGCCGACACCGTCACCGCATGGATCGTCCACTGGGGCGATGGCTCGTCCGACACCTACACCAGCGGCGGCGCCAAGACGCACATCTACGCCGACGGCCCCGCCACCTACACCATCTCCGTCAGCCTCGTCGATGAGGATGGCACGCACCCCGCGGCCGGCGGCCGCACCGTCAACGTGGTGGACGTGCCGCCGACCCTCGCCCTCAGCGGCGCCGGCTCGGCCAACGAAGGATCGGCCTACGTGCTGAACCTCTCGGCCACCGACCCCGGCACCGACACCATCAGCGCCTGGACGATCAACTGGGGCGATGGCAACGTCCAGAACATCAGCGGCAATCCGAGTTCCGTCAGCCACATCTTCCGCGATGATGGCCTCTACAGCATCACCGCCACGGCCACCAACGAGGATGGCTCCTGGACCGCGCCGCCGCTGTCGGTGCGCATCGACAACGTCAGCCCGACCATCGCCCTTTCCGGGGCCAGCTCCACGGCCGAAAGTTCCGCCTACAGCCTCAACCTGGGCGCCATCAGCGACGGCGGCGCCGACACTGTCACCGCCTGGATCGTCGACTGGGGCGATGGCGCCATCGACACCTTCGCCTCCGGCGGCGTCAAGACGCACGTCTACCGCGACGGCCCGGCCGCCGTTCAAATCCGCGTGAGCCTCGTCGATGAGGATGGTACACACGCCAACGCCGGCTCGCATTACCTGTCGATCCTCAACGTGCCGCCGGTGCTGAACGTCACGGGCAGTTCTTCGGGAACCGAGGGCACCCCCTATACCCTCAATCTGGCGTGGTCGGACGCAGGCGACGACACCGTTTACACCTGGACCATCAACTGGGGCGATGGCACCATCGTCAGCCTCGACGGCCAGGCCAACTCCGCCACACACACCTACCTGGACGATGGCCGATACACCATCTCCCTCAGCGCCAGCGACGAGGATGGCGCCTGGCCGGCGCCCCTGCGGCAGGTGAACATCGCCAACCAGCCGCCGCTCCTGAGCGTCGGCGGCCCCGCCTTCACCGAGGAAGGCGCCGTTTACACGCTGACTCTGGCCGCCAGCGACGGCGGCGACGACACGATCTCCCTCTGGCGAATCGACTGGGGCGATGGCACGATCCTCAGCTACCCCGGCTCGGCCGGCTCGGCCAGCCACACTTACCGGAGCCTCGGCAGCTTCAACGTGCGCGTCAGCGCCACCGATGAGGATGGCACCTACAACGCCGCACCGCATGGCGTCACCGTCACCCCGCAGGTGCCGGCGGTGTCGGCCGAACTGGCGGATGTCACCCAGCCCGGCACGGCCGGCCACACGTTCGGCATCACGCTCACGTACGTCCATGCGCCCAGCACCTGGCAGACGCCTGTGGTGATGGTCCTCGGCCCGCAGGGGCAGATGCTGACGGCAACGCTCGTGGACACGCGACAGTTGTCCGACGGACGGCAGATCGTTTTCACCTATGTGCTGGCGGCGCCGGGCGGCGAGTGGGAAGAACTGGACAACGGCCAGTATCAGGTTATCGCCAGCGGACTTCTTCCCGACCTCCAGGAACAGCGCGCGCTGGGGGTGTTTCAGGCCCGTCTGCCCATCGTCGATCCCAATCCTCCCTCGGCCACGCTGACCGCCTCCAACGTCACCACCGCCCTGGGCCAACGGCATTACTTCGCCGTCACCTGGGCCGACGACCGGGGCATCGTGCCCGCCGATCTGGACGATGACGACCTGATCGTCACGGCTCCCGATGGCTCAGCGCTGCCCGTGCGGCTGGAGTCGTGGGATGTCCAGGGCACATCCATCGTCGCCACCTACAGCGTGGCGGCTCCCGGCGGCTTGTGGGATGCCTCCGACAACGGCGTCTACGCCGTGAGCGTGGCCGCCCATCAGGTGCATGACATCGGCGGCAACGCAGCGCCCGAGGGCACCATCGGCTCGTTCCAGGTCTCGCTCCCGGCCGCACCGCCCGCCGGGCCGTCTTTGCAGAAGGCCAGGGTGGTCAAGGTCAGGCCCGACCAGACCCTGAGCGGCCTGCTGACTCCCAGCCAGAGCGCCTTCTACTACCGGCTGAACCTCGCCCAGCCCGTGACGCTGCGCGCCGTGCTGGCCGACGCCCGCGACGCCCGCGTGCGCATCCTCAACGCGGCCGGCAAAGCTCTGGCGGCCAACACGCGTCTGGCCGACGGCTCGGGCGTGCTCGCCCGCAAGCTCGCCGCCGGGACCTACTTCGTCCACGTCGGCCTGCTGAGCAAACTCGACACGCTGTATCGCCTGCGCCTGACAATCGCGACGGCGGCCGGTGCGGCGCGCTGAGCCCGCCGGCGCCGCACCGCCGTATCGGAGCGCACCGTTCCAATCCCTCCGCCGCTGCCGCACGGCAGGTTAGGCAGAAGAAAGGTTTTGAGTACGGTCTGGGCGAAGCCCCCCTATATCTTCACGTTCTTGAACTGCGGCAGATACGCCTTGTTCTTCAGCAGCATCTCCTGCGTCATCTTCCTGATCTCGCGCAGGCTCAGCACGGCGGCGCACAGCGGGTCGTAGCATACCGCGTGATATACCATCTGCGGATCGCCCTGGAACGACGCCTCCACGGTCATCTCCTCGACGGCCACGTTTACCTGGTTCAGCGCCGCGAGCTGCGGCGGCAGGGCGCCGACGTGGATGGAGTTGAAGCCGCGCCTGTTGGCCACCACCGGCACTTCGACGCAGGCATCGTCGGGCAGGTTGGTGATCAGCTTCCTGTTGGGGACGTTGCCGTTGAACACGAACGGCTCCCCGCCCATGTACGCGTTGATGATGTACGCCGCGTACTCCTGCCCGCGCTCCAGCTTGAAGGGCGCACCCTGCTCGAACCACCTGGCGATGTCCTTCTTCCACTTGCCCCCTTCGCGCTTGCCGTACGACTTGAGGATGTAACCGAACTCGCCGGGGTTCCAGCCCGTGCCCGGCAGGCAGTACTTCCTGATCAGGTCCGGCCGCTTGCGGAACCACCAGTTGTATTCGCTGTTGTGTCCCGACGATTCGGTCACGTAGTATCCCAGCGCCAGAAACATCTCGTTGCGGACGATCTCCTCGTTGTAGATCTTGCGGTTCTGGACCGCTTTGCGGATGGCCGGATATGCGTCCTTGCCCTTGTGTTTGTATTCGAGGTACCACGCCTGGTGATTGATGCCGGCGCAGACGTAGGTGATGTCGGCGGGGTTGGCCCCGATCCACCGCGCCAGCATGTTGCTGGTGCCCTGCACGCTGTGGCACAGCCCGGTGATCTGCACACTGCTGCTGCGCTGCATGGCGCGGCAGAGCATGGCCATGGGATTGGTGTAGTTCAGGAAGATGGCGTTGGGGCACTGCCGCTCGATGTCCCTGACGATGTCCAGCATCACGGGAATCGTGCGCAGGGCCCGGAAGATGCCGCTGACCGACCGCGTATCGCCGATGTTGGTGTCGATCCCGTACTTCTTCGGGATGAGGATGTCATGCTTCCAGACGTCGTATCCGCCGGCCAGGATCGTGCACAGCACCGCGTCGGCGCCCCGCAGGGCTTCCTTGCGGTCCATGGTGGCGATGACCTTGGCGGGGTAGTTCCCGCGCTCAATGATCATCTTCACGGCGCGGTGGGCGAAATCCAGCCGCTCCCTGTCGATATCCATCAGGACGATCGTCGAGTCGCGAAGCAGCGGAAACGTCAGAACGTCCCGCACCAGTCCACGCGTGAACCCCAGACTGCCAGCGCCGATGAAGGCGATTCGTGCCATAGCTATGCTCCATGGTGTGCCCGGGTTGCCGTGCCGGCGCCGCTCGCACCGGCGCAACGACGCCCCAAGCATATCCGCCGCGGGGCCGTTCGCCAGCCGGGGCGCAAACGCGCGGACGTATCACCAGCTCCTGGCGCCCCGGCGCCCTGGCACGAGGGGGCACGAGGGGCACGAGGGTCTTGCCTCCGCGCGCCGCTTCACTATGATTTTCGCCCCGTTGCAGCCACGGGCCTGTAGACAGGTGTGATCTATGGCGAAACTCATCGGCAACGCGGTGGTCGGCCAGTCGGGCGGACCGACCGCGGTGATTAATCAGTCCCTCGTCGGCGTGATCCTCGAAGCCCGCAAGGCCGGCCACATCCAGGATCTGCTGGGGGCGCGGCACGGCGTGCGCGGCATCATCAACAACGACTTCCTCCCCCTTAAGTCGGTGCCAACCGATCTGCTGGAGCGCATCGCCCTCACGCCGGCGGCCGCCCTGGGCTCCACGCGCGACAAGCCCGACCAGGCCTACTGCCAGAAGATTTTCGAGTCGTTCTCGAAGAACAACGTGCGACATTTCTTCTACATCGGCGGCAACGACTCGGCCGACACGGCGCGCATCGTCAGCGACCTGGCGAAACAGGCCAATTACGAGCTGCGCACCTTTCACATTCCCAAGACCATCGACAACGACCTGCGCGTGCACGACCACACGCCCGGCTACGGCTCGGCCGCACGCTTCGTGGCCTCGGCCATGATCGGCGACAACTACGACAACAAATCGCTGCCGGGCATCAAGATCGACGTCATCATGGGCCGGCACGCCGGCTTCCTGACGGCCGCCTCGGTGCTGGCGCGCCGCTTCCCCAACGACGGGCCGCACCTGGTCTACGTTCCCGAGGCGCCCCTGTCGATGGAGAAGTTGCTGGCCGATGTGGACGCGGTCTACAGCCGGCTGGGCCGCTGCCTTATCGCCGTATCCGAAGGCGTCTGCGCGCCCGATGGTAAGACCTGGGCCGAGAAGATGCGCGAGCTGGAGAAGGATGCGCACGGCAACGTCCAGCTCTCCGGCACCGGCGCTCTGGGCGACTATCTGGCGGAGGTCATCACCAGGAACCTGCAGCCGGCGGGCGGCAAGAAGCTGCGCGTGCGCGCCGACACCTTCGGCTATCTCCAGCGGAGCTTCCCCGGCTACGTGAGCAAGGTCGACGCCAAAGAGGCACGACTGGTCGGCAGGCTGGCCGTAAAATACAGCGGCAAGACCGAGACGGACGGATCGGTGGCGATGCGGCGGCTGCCGGGCGAGCGATACGCCATCGAGACGTTCCTCACGCCACTGGAGACGGTGGCCCGCGAGACCAGACACCTGGCACCCGAATACATCGAAGGCGGCAACAACATCACGCAGGCCTTTATCGACTACGCGAGGCCCCTGGTTGGCGAGCTGCCGGAGGTCGGGACATTCGACGAGCTGTAGCGCACACCGAACCGCCTCAGCAAGCCCCCTGATGCGCCGGCGGACATGGCGCCGGCCGGCCGTCTGCGCCGTGGAGCCAGCTTCCGCGGCAGGCGACTGGCCTCTATCGGAGTCGAACCGATACGCCCTTTCGGGCAAGGGATTTTGAATCCCTCGCGTCTGCCAATTCCGCCAAGAGGCCTGACTCGCGATATCCCTGCGGAAACTCGCGAATTTTCCCGATTTTACCGGGCGATTCTGCGATTGCAACCGCCCCGCTCGGAAGGCAAAGGCGCGCCGATGCACCTTATGGTGAGAGGCTGTTCGGCGTGTTCCAGGTTCAGGGTGGCCGACGGGGCTCGAACCCGCGACCCCAAGGACCACAACCTTGTGCTCTGCCAACTGAGCTACGGCCACCGTTATTCCACTTATTTTCCCCCCTACGCCGGCCGCTGTCAACGTCTGTTCAGTCCGTTCAGTCTGTTCAGTCCGGCGTCGCGCGGTGCGCGACTACGGGGTCGACCGCCCACGCAAGGCGCGACGCATTTTCGACAGCGTGTATGAGCAGGCGAGTGATGCCCAGTTGGCGCCAAGCCACGGAGAACCTGGTGCGCTGCGTGAAGGCCGAGGACGAGAGCATCGGGCGGGCCAACAAGATGGTGTTGGATTTGCGGCCGGGGAAGCAGTGAGGGGGGGTCGTTCTTGATCTGCGCCTGTGGCGCGGGGCGCTGCGCATGGCCACGAGCTTCCCCATGGTATGGCTCGCCGGCGGCAGATCGCTCGCCGGCGGGCGGGCGGCCGGCGTAGCGAAAGAAAAGATGAACTGGACGAAATGCATTTGACATCCTGTGTATGGGAGGTATGGTGCGATTGCCTTGAGGTTGAAGGATCACGGGAGGCGACATGGACAGCCAACGATGGATACGTGCTGCCGGCGCGGCGGGGGGACTGACGCTCTTCGCCGCGATCCTGGGGTGGTTCCTCTGGATGAACTTGCGTACACCTCCCCTGGCCCAGCGCGGCCAGCCGCTCGGGCCGGTTGAAACTGTGCCGACTGCGCCTCAGGACCGCCAGGTCCGCGCTCCGCCAACGCGCCACTTGACCGACCGCAACCCTCC
>Ga0209101_1002337_pt1 | contig 12589 bp, 11 predicted proteins | sample ConPoolayeCmetaG_FD_185481 | JGI IMG/M metagenome (GOLD analysis project Ga0209101, IMG submission 185481) | Hot spring microbial mat communities from California, USA to study Microbial Dark Matter (Phase II) - Cone Pool mat layer C metaG... ... | reverse complement strand
AGGGGAAGGAGGCCAGGGGGTAGGGGTGAGGTCAAATCGAACATCGTCGAGGTCGCTACCCCCTGCCCTCTGCTCACCCGCCCAGCGGCTCCACCCGGATCGTGCCGGCGCCGAGCATGGCCCGCAACTGCTGCTCCAGTTCCAGGCAGTGGCCGGTGGTGTCGTTGGGGAATTCGATCTGCACCCGACCCCGCTTGCCATTTTCCACATACAGGCTGAAGCGATCCTGTCCAGGATAGCGCTGCAGCAGGTCATAGATCTGTCCCAGCCGCCTGATCACCTGCTCCAGGTCGTTGCTCCTGGGGACATGGATGTGCAGGTGTACCGGCCCTCTGCTGGCAGGTGGTCGCCCCGGTTCGTCCGCGGGACGGGCGGTGGTGATCTCGTTGGTGGCCGACTCGACCAGGAGGCTGGGGTCACGGCCACGAAAGCTGATCTGACCGCGCACCACCAGGACATGCTCCGGCTCCCACAGGTGCCGGGTCTGGTCCCATACCCGGGGAAAGATCACCGCCTCGATGGTGCCCTGCAGGTCCTCCAGTTGAGCAAAGGCCATCGGTTCCCCTTTTTTGGTCAGGATCTGCCGCACCGAGGTGACCATGCCGGCCATGACCACATTCTGCCCGGCCATCGTCTCCTCAATCTGGCCGGTGAGGAGGGTGATGGTTGGCTCCAGGTTGCTCCAGACCCGCGACAGGGGATGGTCGGAGATGTAGGCGCCGATCAGCTCTTTCTCCCAGTTCAGGGCCTCCCGGCGCGACACGTCGCTGACCTGCGGCAGGTCGCACGACAGGCGGGCGGTGGCGGCAAAGGCCGGCAGATCGAACATGGTCAACTGGTGGGCCACGCCGTGGGCCTGCTGGCTGATGCTCAACATGCGATCCAGGACGGCCAGCAGTTGAGCCCGCGTGCCAAAGGGGCTCAGGGCACCGGCCTTGATCAGGCACTCCAACGCCCGGCGGTTCACCTGGCGCAGGTCTACCCGCTGGCAAAAGTCGTCCAGATCGCGAAAGGGGCCGCCCGCCTGTCGCGCGGCCAGGATGGCCGACACCGGCCCTTCGCCCACATTTTTGATGGCTCCCAGCCCATAGCGGATGGCCGGCCCCTGCGGGGTATCTTCAATCGTAAAGCCCAGGCCGCTCCGGTTCACATCCGGCGGCAGCACCTCAATGCCCAACCGTCGCGCTTCGGCGATGAACAGCCCCACCTTTTCGGTATTGCCCTGCTCCACGGTCAGCAGAGCGGTCATATACTCGACAGGGTAGTGGGCTTTCAGGAAGGCGGTCTGGCAGGTAATGACGGCATAGTCGGCGCTGTGGGCCTTGTTAAAGCCATAGCGGGCAAAATCCTCAAAGGCATCAAAGATGCGGTGGGCGGCCTCTTCGTCCAGGCCGCTGTGCTGTCTGGCCCCCTGGACAAACCGTTCCCGGTGGCGGATCAGTTGCTCGCGGATCTTTTTGCCGACCGCCTTGCGCACCAGGTCGGCATCGCCAGGGGTGTATCCGGCAATATCTGTCAGAATCCGTATGATTTGCTCCTGATAGACGCAGATACCGTAGGTTTCCCCCAGGATCGGCTCCAGGGCCGGGTGGACATATTGGGGTTGTTTCAGGCCGTGCAGCCCGGCGATATAGTCGTCAATGAACTCCATTGGGCCGGGGCGATAGAGGGCCAGCACGGCGACCACATGCTCGAATTTGGTCGGTTTCAGCGCGGTGAGCACGCGGCGCATCCCCGCGCTTTCTACCTGGAAGAGGCCCACCACCTCGCCGCTGGAGAGCAGTTTGTAGATAGCCGGGTCGTCCAGGGGGATGTTGTCCTGGGTGTAGGTGATGCCGTGGCGTTCGCGCACCAGGTCTACCGCCTTGCGCAAGATGGTCAGCGTGCTCAGCCCCAAAAAGTCCATCTTGAGCAGGCCGGTGTCTTCCAGCACGTCCATGGTGTACTGAATGACCGGGAGCCCTTCGTCGGACCCACGGGTGGGGCGGTGCAGGGGGGTGTAGAAAACCAGCGGCTTATCGGCCACGACCACCCCGGCTGCATGGGTGCTGGCATGGCGGCAGACCCCCTCCACCTCACGGGCGGTGTCAATCAGGGTCCGGACATAATCAATCCCTTCGTACATCTGGCGCAGGTCGGGCACCTGAGCCAATGCCTCATCCAGCCGGACGCCCGGGCCGCCAGGTACCAGTCGGGCCACCCGGTCCACCTCGCCGAGGGGAATATCCAGCGCCCGGCCCACGTCGCGGATGGCTGCCCGGGCCCCCAGCGTGCCGAAGGTGATGATCTGGGCCACTCTGTCGGCCCCATACTTGTTCACGGCATAGCGGATCATCTCCCCACGGCGGTCGTCGGGATAGTCCAGGTCAATGTCGGGCATGGTCACCCGGCCGGGGTTGAGAAAGCGCTCAAAGATCAGGCCGTGGGCCAGGGGGTCGAGGTTGGTGATGCCCAACCCGTAGGCCACGATGCTGCCCGCTGCCGAACCGCGCACATTCCACCAGATGTCTTGCTGCCGGGCGAACTGGCACAGGTCCCAGACAATGAGGAAATAGATGTCAAAGCCCATGCGGTGGATGGTCTCCAGCTCATAGTTCATGCGGTGCTGGATCTGCTCCGAAAAGAATGCGTCCCCATACAGGCGCCGGAGGCCGGTCTCGGTCAGGTGGCGCAGATAGCTGGCCGGGGTGTAGCCGGCCGGCACCTCCAGGTCCGGCAGGTGGAAGCCGGTGGGATCCAGGTTCACCTGGCACCGTTCGGCGATGAGCAGCGTATTGCGCAACGCCTGGGGATAGTCGGCAAACAGGGCGGCCATCTCGGCCGGGCTGCGCAGGTAGTAGCTGTCGTTGTTCATGCGCATCCGCGAGGGGTCGTTCATCGTCTTGCCCGTCTGGATGCAGAGCAGCACTTCGTGGGCGTGGGCCTGCTCGCGCCGGATATAGTGGGCATCGTTGCTGGCCACCAGGCCGATGCCCAGCTCGCGGCTCATCTCCACCATCGCCCGGTTGACCGGACCCATTTCCGGGATGTCATGCTCCTGGAGCTCCAGGAAAAAGCCCTCAGGGCCGAAGAGATCGCGATACCACTCGGCTGCCTTACGGGCGCGTTGGGGATGGCCCTCCTGCAACAGGCGGGGTACCTCGCCGGTGCCACACGATGACAGGGCGATGAGACCCTGAGCATGCCCGGCCAGGTATTCTTTGTCTATGCGGGGCTTGTAGTAAAAGCCTTCGAGCTGGGCAGCGGTGGCGATCTGCATCAGGTTGTGGTAGCCGGTCTGGTTTTCGGCCAGCAGGATGAGGTGGTAGGGTTTGGCATCCTGTTGCGCCTCCTTCTGGGTCATGCGCCGGGGGGCAAGGTAGATCTCGCAACCGATGATCGGCTTGATGCCCGCCTCTTTGGCTGCGTGGTAAAAGTGCAGGGTCCCGAACATCACCCCGTGGTCGGTCAGGGCCAGGGCCGGCATGCCCATCTCGGCGGCGGCGCGGGTCAGGTCTTCAACCTTGCCCAGTCCATCGAGCAACGAATAGTCGCTGTGGACGTGCAGATGAACAAACTCAGCCATCTATCCCGAAGCCTCGCTTTGATTATACCACAATCTGTCGAGTCTGTGAAGAGGGAAGCGGGCCGGTGTAGGGTTTGCCCTGTTTTGCCTGGAAAGGCGATCTGCGCTATGATCGGCTCGACAATCTGTCCTCAAGGAGGGCCACTGCGAGCAGTTGCCCTACTATCTGTCCTCAAGGAGAGGTAATATGACAGCAATCCCGGCTTTTCTGCTCAAGAAGTTGTATGTCAAAGGCAGCCTACGCAACACGCCGGCAGGCTGCGAATTCTGTGTCAGGAACATGCTGGAAAGCGGCACAGTAACCCGCTTCTACGACCTGGAGGTGGATGGCCATGCCTACCCCCCCCAGCGGTTGCGGGTCCACCTGCCGGATGGACAATCGTTGCGCGGCGACGAGATCGTCACCGCCCCCCTTTCCCTGCCGGGCGGTGTAGCGGTGACGCTCCAACTGCCGGGCGTGACCCTGCCGCCGGGCAAACATGAACTCCGGCTGCACTTCCACACCGCCGAGCTGGGCGCCCTGGACTTCAAAGTGACCGACGACCTGGGCGCCTCTGTGCCAATCGAAAATCAAAAATCAAAGATCAAGGTGGCGATCCTGGGCGCGGGCAGCACCGTCTTTGCCCGGCAGTTGATGACCGATCTGCTGTGTACGCCGGGGCTGGAGCAGGGGACCTTTGCCCTGGTGGACATTGACACGCGGCGGCTGGAACTGGCCCATCGCATCGGTGAAAAACTGGTGGAACGCTCTGGGCGGGAATGGACGGTGGAGGCCACGTCCGACCGGACTCTGGTTTTGCCTGGTTGTCACTATGTGATCAACACCATCGAGGTGGCCGGGTTGCGCAACGTTGGCCATGACTATGACATCCCGCTGAAATATGGAGTGGACCAATGCATCGGCGACACCATCGGGCCGGGAGGGGTGTTCAAGATGCTGCGCACCGGGCCGGCCTGGCTCGACATCCTGCGCGATGTGGAGCGGCTGTGCCCCGGCGCGGTGGTGATGAACTACACCAACCCGATGTCGGCGCTGACGCTGCTGGCCTTGCGGGCCACAAAGTTGCAGGTGGTGGGGTTGTGCCACTCGGTCCAGGGCACATCCCGGCAACTGGCCGGCTATCTCGATCTGCCCTATGAGGAGCTACGTTTCCGCTGTGCCGGCATCAACCACCTGGCCTGGTTTACGGAGCTGACCCACGATGGCCAGGACCTTTACCCCCGACTACGGGCAGCGGCCCACAATCCGGAGATCTATGAATGTGACCCGGTGCGTTTTGAGGTGCTGCTCCATTTCGGCGCTTTTGTCACCGAGTCGAGCGGCCATTTCTCCGAGTATGTGCCCTACTTTCGCAAACGGCCGGAGCTGCTGGCCCGCTATACCCGCTCCGGCTATCGGGGCGAGAGCGGCTTCTACGCCCACAACTGGCCTCGCTGGCGCGCCGAGGCCGATGAAACGACCCAGGCACAGTTGGATGGCCGGAGTGAGATCGTCCTGAAACGGAGCAGCGAGTATGCCTCGACCATCGTTGAGGCGATGGAGACCGACCGCCCGGCAGTCATCCACGGCAATGTGCTCAACACCGGGCTGATTGACAACCTGCCGGCCGGCGGCTGTGTGGAGGTGCCGGTGCTGGTGGATGGAACCGGGTTACACCCCACCTGGTTTGGGCCGCTGCCACCGCAACTGGCGGCCCTGGATGCGCCGCACATGTATGTGCACGAGCTGCTGGTGCAGGCGGTGCTGGAACGGGACCGGCAGGCAGCGCTCCACGCCCTGCTGCTCGATCCATTGACGGCAGCGGTCTGCTCGCCGGAGGAGATCGCAGCCATGTTCGAGGAGATGTGGGCTGCCCAGCGGGCGGATCTGGTGGGGTTTGAGTGAACGCCAGCCTGTCGCCTGCTCCGGCTGGCGTTCACCCCTCTCGCCGCACCAGCTCGATCTCAAAGAGTTTGGGCCACCACTTGCCGGTGACAAAGAGCCGGTCCTGCTCGGCGTCGTAGGCGATCCCGTTGAGCACATCCACCGGTTGGGCATAGTCCTCTGGCCCCAGCAACCCGGTCAGATCGATCCAGCCGGTTACCCGGCCGCTGTGGGGGTCAATGCGGGCGATCAGGTTGGTCTGCCACACGTTGGCATAGATCTCGCCGGCGATATATTCCAGCTCGTTGAGCCAGAGGACCGGCCGGCCGTTGTCCTGCACCTCGATCTGCCCCACCTCCTCGAAGGTTTCAGGGTTCAGGAAGTGCAGAATGGCGGTGCCGTCGCTCATGATGAGCCGTTGCCCATCGTGGGTCAGGCCCCAACCCTCGGTCGGGTAGGTGAAGGTGCGTTGCAGTTCAAAGCTATCCCGGTCGTACACAAACCCCACGTGCGATTGCCAGGTCAACTGGATGATCCGGTGGCCGTAGAGGGCCATCCCCTCGCCGAAGAATTGGGCCGGCAGGTCATAGCGTTGCAGGACGCGCCCGGTCTCCAGCTCCACCCGGCGCAGGCTGGACTGCCCGTTGAGGCCGGTGCTTTCATACAGAACCCCATCCTGGAACACCAACCCCTCGGTGAAGGCGGTCCGGTCGTGAGGATAGATGTTCACGACTTTGCAGGTATAGACCGGGACCGGTTCGCCGCCGGGGGTCCTGCTCGCCAGGGTGGGCGTGGGGGATGGCATGACAGCAGGCGGCGGATGTGTGGCCGTCGCCGTGGGAGGAGGGGATACCGGCAGTGGAGTCGGGTGCGGCGCACCGCACGCCATCAGGATCCACACCCCCACCAGCAGGCCTACCCGGAGCAGCGGCAAGGGGCGAGCAAAGCGGCTTGCTCCCCCTGACCGGCCTGCGGTCCGATCAGACCCGCCGCCCGCCCTTGAGTTCACTCTGCAGCTTCTCAAGCGCCTGCCACGCCCCCTCGGCAGCCAGCCGGGCCTGTTCCGGCCAGGTGGTGGGGTCGGCCAGCCGCAGCAGGTTGGGATTGGCCTGCTCCAGAATCTGTTTGATCCGCTCCACATCGGTGGCCGCCAGTTGGGCAAAGGTGGTGATGCCTGCGGCCTGGAGCACGCTGGCGATCTTGGGGCCGATCCCTTCGATCCGCTCCAGATCGTCGGGGTGGGTTGCTTCCGCTTCGGCGGAAGGGAGGGGGGCAGATGGCTCATGCCTGGCAGCCGTGGGCGGCTCCTGTTCGGCAGGCCGGTGTTGCCACCACCAGTATACAAACGCGGCAAAAGCCAGCAAGACCAGGATGATCAGCAGCCATACCCACCAGGGGATGCCCTGTTCCCCCTCACTGCCGGCCGCAAGGCCGGTCAGCGCCAGCCCGATGACAGATAGATGGGACATCTCCTCTTTCCTCCTGGCCCAATGGTCAAGTAGGGCAACTGTGAGCGATTGCCCTGCTGCGCTTGGTTCTAAGAGCTAGTCTGAAAAGATTACCACAAAGACACAAAGGCCACAAAGGAACACGGATGAAACGAATAAAAGCCGCATGGTGCCCTTGGTGTCCTTTGTGTCCTGGTGGTTTTCAGACAGGCTCTAATAGGTGATCAGGCGGGGCAACTGCCTGGCCTGCTCAATCCAATTGCTCACCTGGTTCAGGGAGGGCAGTCGGCGGACCAGCTTCTTTTCGGCGTTGACCGATTGCAGGGTGGCGTACAGGTTCTCAGCCCTGCGCTGAGCCAATTCGGGCACAGTATCCACGCCCGCTGCTTCCAACAGGTCCGAGTATTCTTCGCCGATCCCTTTGATGCGGAACAGGTCGGCGCGGTTGATCCATTTCAGGAGCAGGGCGTGGCTGATGCCTGTTGCCTCCTCCAGCTCCTTGCGGCCCTGGGGGGTCGCGCCTTTTTCCAACAGGGCCTCTCGCGTTGCGACACCCGCGTCCGCAAGCTTTTGGCCGTACACCTCGCCAATCCCCTCGATTTCGATGATCCTGGCCATTGTTGAACACCCTCCTTTCATCTGTTTGATGCCAGCGCGGCAGTGTCTGGGATATTATACCACATCAGCCTTGCAATGCAAATATGGCAACTGCTGTCTGGGCATTTGTCTCATTCCCCTTGCCCCCTTTCCGCCGGGAAAAAAAAGAAATGGGGTTTTGCAGGCGGCGAAACCGCCCGCAAAACCCCGCCTTCTCTTTCCGTTTTCAGATGGCTTGAATACCTTCTATGTCTATGTGCGCTGCGGCGACTACACGATGCACCGCGTCCATGTCCTGGCGCAGGATGCGGATGCACGCGCCACAGTCGGAGCTGATATGGCGCGGGACCGGGATCATCTTGCACGGGATGTCCGCCTGGCGCAGCAGCTTTTCGAGGCGCATGGCATGGTTGGTGGAAGGCACCAGAACGACGGCATAGTCGGAAGTCATGACCTCTCCTTCGCCAGTTGTCGCACAGCATCCAAGGCGGCCTGCACCTCCTGGAGTGTGTTGAATGCGCCCAGGCCAAAGCGGACCGTGCCGGTGGGGAAAGTGCCGAGGGTCTTGTGGGCCGCCGGTGCGCAGTGCAGGCCCACCCGACACAGGATGCCATACTCATCGTCCAGGCGCAGGCCCACTTCGGCAGGTGACAGCCCGTCAATGTTGAACGAGACGACGGCCACCTGCCGCTCCGGATCCAGCGGACCATAGAGGGTCACGCCGGGAATGGCCTGCAAGCCCTCCAGCAGCGCCCCGGTCAGGGCCATTTCGTGGGCGCGGATCGCCTCCACGCCCTGTTCCAGCACCCAGCGCACGCCTGCCTGGAGGCCGGCCAACCCCACCACATTGAGCGTGCCGCTCTCACACCGGTCGGGCAAAAAGTCGGGTTGCACTTCATACTCGGAGCGGCTGCCTGTGCCACCGTGCAGCAACGGTTCAAGCTGCCTCTCATCCACCCGTTCGCCCACGATCAACCCGCCGGTGCCCATCGGACCGCCCAACGATTTATGGCCGGTGAAACCCAGCAGGTCAATCTGGTCGGCCTGCATATCCAACGGGTAGGCGCCGCCGGTCTGGGCAGCATCCACCAGCAGGAGCAAGCCGTGCTGTCGGCAGAGGGCACCCACCTCAGCTATCGGCAACAGCGTGCCTGCCACGTTGGAAGCGTGAGTGAGGGCGACCAGCCGGGTGTTGGGCCCGAAGGCTGCCTCCACGTCGGCCGGGTCCAGCACCCCTTGGGGCGAGCAACCCACCACCGTCACCCGGACGCCGTTGCCCTCCAGAGCACGCAGGGGGCGCATCATCGAGTTGTGCTCCATCGAGCTGGTGATCACCTGATCGCCGGGGCGCAGCAGGCCGCGCAACGCCAGGTTGAGCGCCTCGGTCACATTCTTGCACCAGACCAGGCGCAGCGGGTCTGGCGCATGGAACAGCTCACACACAGCCTCGCGGGCATTGTAGACGATGCGCCCCGACTCCACAGCCTGACGATGGGCGGCGCGGCCCGGGTTGGCCCCGACCGCTTCCATAAAGTGCACCATCGCCTCGACCACACCCGGCGGTTTGGGCCAGGAGGTGGCCGCATTGTCGAGATAGATCACCCTCCACCCCGCATTTTTCGGCGGTCACAGACCGCCGGGGAGCACAAAGTTCTGTCTGCTGAGTCTGGCCCCCGGTTATTTCCCGATGATCAGCCTGAACTCGTCTCCCATCTCCTCCACCCGCACGGTGCAACCGGCCTTCTCGGCCGCCCGCCTGACATTTTCCCGCGAGGTCACCGTATCCACCAGCACCTCGATCGGGAATTTCCCGGCCTGGATGGCCTGGCGGGCCAGGATAACCGGTTGAGGGCAGGAAAGCCCACGAGCGTCTACTTTGCTGGCCATTGGATTACCCCTCCACTTTCTGACGCATGGTCAGACCAAGAACGACACACACCACCAGTCCCAGGATGACCGCCCCCATCCCGTAGGGGCCGATGCCCCCGACCTTTTGCACCCCTTCCACCACCGTGTCGGGTGTGCCGGCCAGGGCAAAGTTGTGGGCCAGCCCTGCGCCGGTGATCATGCCCAGGACAAAGACTGCCGCGTCGCCGTCCCCTTCGCCGGAAAGGAAAAGCTGCCGGCCAGGACAGCCGCCGGCCAGGGCAAAGGCCAACCCGGCCAGCGTCATGCCGAGAAAGTTCCACAGGTGCTGGCTGTGCGCCACCGGCTGGCCAAAGAAGGCAACAGGCCCAAACTGCCCCAGGATCAGGTTGGTGATCACAGCCACCACCACCAACGCCCCCAGGCCGCTGATCAGGTGGGTGTCGCCCATCAAGATCACGTCCCGGATCGAGCCCATGGTGCAAAAACGGGTGCGTTGGGCCAGGAAGCCGATGAGCAGGCCCACGCCCAGGGAGATGAGCAGCGGCGCATGGAGTGAGCCAGGCCCGCTCTCACTGAAAAAGAGGGCTCCCGTGTCGCTCACCTTGACCCTGAAGACCAGCAGCAGGAGCAGGCCGATCATGAGGGCCGGCATGATCCAGCCAACGGCAGGATAGGTCTTGTGCGAGCGGCCCAGGTTGTAACCGGCCTTGAGGAACTGCACGCCGATCAAGATGCCGGTCGCCAGGCCCAGCAGCCCCACCACGGCGTTCAGGTCGCCAGCCGAGAAGCGCAGCAGCGCCCGCCAGGGGCAGCCCAGAAAGGCCAGCGCGCCGATCATGGCAAACATGCCCAGTACAAAGCGCACGATGGGCGCGGAACCGGCGCGGGCCTTGAACTCACGGAACAACAGCGCCGCGATCGTTGCCCCCAGCACGAACCCGATGATCTCCGGGCGGATGTACTGGACGACGGCTGCCCGGTGCAGTCCCAGGGCGCCGGCGATGTCCCGCTCAAAGCAAGCCACGCAGATGCCCATGTTCTTTGGGTTCCCGGCGCGTTGCAAGAGCGGAGCCAGCAGCCCGATAACGGCCCCGGCCAGGATGATGCCCCAACGTGAGGCAAAGAAACGGGTCAGTTTTTCGGACATTGTATCTCCCTCCTTGGATATTTCCACGCACCTCTGGCATGAGGTACGGCGTGGTCCTTCCCAAAGCCGCTGCCAGCGACTTGAAGAGGTGACCTTTCTCCCTTCAGGACAAGGCTTCCCTGTCCTCTTCCAGAAGGCACGGCATTTCAGACCGGCCGCAAATTATAAATAAATGTTATATATACCATACACCTGGGGCATTATACTACGAGGCAGCAAACCTGTCAAATTTCTGGGCGAGGGAAAAAGGCCTGAAAGGTCTGGGGTCTTTCAGGCTGTTGGTAGTAGTAGATGGAACAAGTTGCTCAAAGCGGGTCTGCGACCCGCATTTCTCGGCGATCACAGACCGCCGGGGAGCACTCGTCCGCTGAGTTTGAAGTCGAGCCTTCAGGGGGGACCGGCTAAAGCCTCTACTCCTTATGGCACAGGCTTCTCAATCTTCCAGCCGATAGACAATGTCCCCTACCCGCACCCGATCGGCCACCAGGATGCCCACCTTTTGGCCGGCATGGGCTTCATGGATGAACTGGCGGTCGAGCTGGAGGGAGGTGACACGCTGCTGAAAATCGGTAGTGGTCCCCCGAAACTGAATCCAATCGTCCACCCGCAGAGAATCGGTCAACTCCACACCCGCCACGCCCAGGCGGGTCCAATAGTGGATGACCTTCCCGATGGCTCGTGGCTGAGACATCCCTGCCTCCTTTCCCTGCAAGTCTACCCCAAAGGTACACAGGATTTGTATCCCTGGTGGTTTTCAGACCGGCTCTCAACGGACGGCGGCCAGCACTTTTTCCACGGTTGCCCGGTCGGGGCCGAGGATGAGCAGGGTGGACGCCTCCTGCCAGGTCAGCACTGCTGTCTGAGCCGCTGTCTCCCACCAGACCCCGGCCCGGTCGTCGCCGGTCGGCGGCCGGCCATATTTGCCGCCGGCATACTGCCGATAGGCTGCCACAAACTCCTGGCAGTCGGCCGGGCTATCCCAGAGGGTGGCCAGGATCAGCACCTCTGCATCATCATGGGCGTAGAGGGCATATCGGTCGCCGTCCCACCCCTGGCTGGCCCGATCCGCCGTCTTCTGGTCCACCTGCTGGGCCAGGTAGAGGTTGGTCTGGAACTCGCCCAATGTCTCGCTTTCGACCAGACGCCAGCCGGCGCCCAGGGTATCGGTCAGCGGCGGAAGGGTGATGATCTGCGGCTCGTCGCCGGCGAGGTATTTCTCCGGGTGCAGGATCTGTTCGGTGGAGCGGGGAGGGGCGGCGTAGGCGGCATCCACCGCCGGCCAGCCCTGCTTGTGGAGGGTCGTGGCAAAGTCCAGGCCGTAGATGTAGGGGAACAGAAAGGTCTCGCGGATAATGGGCGGAGCGGCCTCCAGGACCTCCTGGCTTGCCTCTCCGCCGGCGGCCTGGAGCGCCTCCAGGTCCTGATCGGTCATCTCGCTCAGATGCGCAAACAGGTATTGCATCATGGCCAGCGAAGCATCGCCCTCTACCAGCGACAGGCGGGCCATGACTTCGTCGTCGTTGAACCGATCCTCATCCACGAAGTCGTCCAACCCAAACTGCTGATCCTGCAGGCCGTGGACATATTCGTGGGCAAAGGTCGCCCTGGTCAGCAGGTCAAACTGGCCGGTGGCCTCGGTGATGACATACAGGATATTCTGATCCTCGTCGTACAGGCCGATTGCCTGGGTTGAGTAGAGGTCCACCAGCAGGCCCAACAGGTCAAAATCTGGGGGCACAAAGTCAAAAGCCGCCAGCACCCGGACATCGGCTGCCACCTCCGCCGGGGGATAGTTCTCGGCCAGTTCGCGTTCCATGTAGGCCGCCAGTTGTTCGCGGCTCATCAGGCCGCAGGGGATGGGCCTGCTTTCCTCCAGGCCACGGAGCCCTTTCATCTCCTCTTCAATGGCCCCCATCGTCGCCAGCAGCGGGGCAGAGGGGGTAGCGGCCAACACCGGGGTGGAGGTGGGGGAAGGTAAGGGGGTTGGCGTTGGCCGGGTCGTCCGACGGGATGATGCCGATCACGGTGCCGCCGTTGTCGGCCGCGCCCTTGGCGGCTGCCTCCATGACCCCGCCAAGGCCCCCACATACCACCATGGC
>Ga0209101_1002336_pt1 | contig 12590 bp, 8 predicted proteins | sample ConPoolayeCmetaG_FD_185481 | JGI IMG/M metagenome (GOLD analysis project Ga0209101, IMG submission 185481) | Hot spring microbial mat communities from California, USA to study Microbial Dark Matter (Phase II) - Cone Pool mat layer C metaG... ... | reverse complement strand
CAGATTACTCGTGAAGCCTTGCAAGCCCGCGGCTTTCATTCCATGATCGCAACTATCAGCGGTCAAATCTGTCATTTGTTCTCGGCCGACACCAGCCTGTTTGCCTTGTGGGATGAACAGCAAAAATCGCTGCTTATCCACCACGCCCACGGTTATCAAGCCGACTGGATCAACAGTCCGCTTCGAGACCCATCATTGAAGGTCCTCGGCGGTGCTTTAATCAACAGCTCTCGGGTGATCCCCATTGCCGAACCCTCGATCTCACCCTGGATCAACCCCCGTTTGGTTGAACGATTAGAGAGCCAGAGCATCCTGGCTTTGCCGCTGATTGCTGACGAGAAAAAACTGGGGGTGATCCTGGTCTCCTACCGCATCCGTCATGCCTTTAGCACGGTGGAGCTAGCCTTTGGAGAACAGGCAGCCAATCAGATTGCCCTGGCGATCTATAAAGAATATGCCATGGAGATCGCCCAACGTCGCGCCAAGGAATTAGATGCCTTACAAAAAGCCACCACCGCCTTACTCTCCACCCTGGAATTGGATGCCTTATTAGGTCAAATTTTAGATGCTGCCCTCAGCGCCATCCCGGCTGCCGAGAGCGGCATCTTGCATCTGGTTGTACCCGAGACGGGAGAGTTACAGGTGCGCGCCGCCTTAGGAGGCGCGGAATCGCGCATTTGTTTATTTAAGCCAACTGCGGTGGAGAGTTATTCCGCCCGCGCTGTTCGCCAACGCCGACCTTTCTTAATCGAGGACGTACAATTGGACATTTCTATCGGCGCAGAAGCCGATTTTCCCAATATGCCCCACATCGCTTCCTTGATTGTTGTCCCATTGATCGCTGAGGAGCGTGTTTATGGCGCGCTAACGCTCGGTTCAACCCACAAAGCAGCCTTCACGGCGGATGACTTGCGTTTGCTGGCAAGTTTTGCCGCCACAGCGACCACTGCTCTGCGCAATGCTCAACTCCATGCAGCCGTGCAACAACAAGCCATCACCGATCCTTTGACCGGCTTATATAACCGCCGTGGTTTTTGGGATCTGGCTGAACACGAGCTGGTACGCGCTCAGCGCTTCAATCGGCCTCTTTCGTTGATTCTGATCGATATCGACCGCTTTAAGGAAATCAACGATACGTATGGTCATCTCATGGGGGACAAAATCTTAGCTACGGTCAGCGCCAACTGCAAGGCAGAATTGCGCCAAGTTGATATTGTCGCCCGCTATGGTGGTGACGAATTCGTAGTTCTTTTGCCCGAAACTTGCCTACAGGAAGCCTTGCTAGCCGCCGAGCGCCTGCGGTCTCGCATCGCCGCCCTTCGTTTTCATCATAACGAGGAAAGCATCCATACCACGATCTGCGTCGGTGTGGCTGAGTTACAAACGGGCGACAACCTGAAATCGCTCATCGAGCGCACCGATCAGGCTCTCTATCGTGCTAAACAGAGTGGACGCAATCAGGTGGGGATTGCCGGGGAGTTGAACGAAAAAGCTAGCCAATAAAAGCAGAGCAGGCGAAAGCGCTCTGCGTTTGGGGTAGCCTGCTCTCCTTGGTATAATTGCTTTTAAGGACGTGAAAACTTGTAATGCATAGTTTTTTCTTTAAGGTGGAGCAACATGAAAGCAATCTGGAACGGACAAGTGATCGCCGAAAGCGATCAAACCATCTTGCTCGAGGGCAATCACTATTTCCCGGCCGAGGCAGTTCGGCGGGAGTTCCTTGAGCCGAGCGACACGCACACCACCTGCCCGTGGAAAGGGGTTGCCAGCTACTACCATGTTAAAGTCGGCAACCAAATCAACCGCGATGCAGCCTGGTACTATCCCGAACCCAGCGAAGCAGCCAAACAAATCAAAGGCTATATCGCTTTTTGGAAAGGCGTTCAGGTCGTAGAACGCTAGGCATGGCATTGCATCGCTTTACCAATCGGCAGTTAGCGGAAATCTTTGAACAGATCGCCGACCTCTCCGAGATCAAAGGCGAGGTGATCTATAAAGTGCTTGCCTACCGCAGGGCAGCCGAATCGCTTGCTGAGTTGAACCGTGAGGCATTCGATATCTGGCAATCTGGCAAACTGACCGAAATTCCAGGGGTCGGAAAGGCGATTGCGGAAAAGATCGAGGAGCTTTTTACCACCGGCAAATTAGGCTTTCTGGAAAAGCTAACCGCCGAAGTGCCACCCAGCCTGGCAGAAATGCTTTCTGTGCCGGATTTGGGCCCGAAAAAGATTGCCCTCTTTTGGAAAGAACTCGGTATCACCACCCTGCAGGAGCTGGAAGAAGCGGCTCGAGCGGGGAAACTGCGCGCCTTGCCAGGCATGGGCGAAAAATCCGAAGCGCGCATCCTGGCCGGCATTGAAGCCTATAAACGCCACTCGGAGCGCATTCCAATCGGACGTGCCTACCCCTTTGCCAGGCGATTGATCACACGGCTTCAAGCGACGCCTGGCGTGCAAAGGGTTGAAATGGCGGGGAGTCTGCGCCGGGGTCGTTCCACCGTAGGGGATATCGACCTTCTGGCTGCAGCCAGCGATTCAAAAGCCCTCATGGAGACCTTTCTGAGCGATCCCGAAGTGAGCCGCGTGGTTGCGGCTGGCGAGACCAAAAGCAGTGTTGAATACGGGCAGGGCTTGCGCGCCCAGTTATGGGTTCACCCTCCAGAACGGTTTGGCACCGCCTGGCAGTACGCCACCGGGTCGAAAGATCACAATGTACGCCTGCGCGAGCTGGCGCTAAAGCAAGGCTTTTCGCTTTCCGAACATGCCCTCACCCGCACGGATGGCAGGGAAGTGCTTTGCGCCGCCGAAGAAGAAGTGTATCACTGGCTGGGCTTGCCCTGGATTCCGCCCGAATTGCGCGAAGACCGGGGCGAAATTCAAGCCGCCCTGGAAGGAAAATTGCCACGCTTGATCGAACTATCCGACATCCGCAGCGAACTCCATGCCCACACCACCTGGAGCGATGGGAAACTCTCGGTGCGTGAACTGGCTGAAGCCGCCCGCAAGCGTAACCGCCGGGTGCTGGTCATCAGCGATCATTCGGCAAGCCTTGCCATTACCGGCGGGCTAACGGCTGAGGCAGCTCTGCAACAACGCCAGGAAATCCACCAGGTGCAAGCGGAACTCGGCGACTCGCTGCGGTTATTGCACGGCATTGAAGTCGAAATCCGCGCCGATGGCAGTCTGGATTTTCCAGACGAGGTGCTGGCCGCATTCGACCTGGTTACCGCTTCGATGCATACCAGCTTGCGTCAACCCCGCCAGCAGGTGACCGAACGCTTGCTCAAGGCGATTCGCAACCCCCATGTGGACATCATCGGTCATCCTACGGGCAGAATGTTCCCCAACCGCGAGGGCGCGGATCTGGATATGGAAGCAGTTTTACAGGCAGCGCAGCAACACGGCGTGGCACTGGAAATCAACGCTCACCCCTCCCGCCTGGATCTGGATGATCTCTACGCCCGGCGCTTTGCCGAGATGGGGGGCTTGCTGGCGATCAACACCGATGCACATGCCGAAAGCGACTTTGATCTTCTGCACTTCGGCGTTACGATTGCCCGCCGCGCCTGGATAACAGCCGAGTCGGTTATCAACACCTGGTCAACCCAGCGCCTGCTGGACTGGTTGGCAGGGCGACGATAAAAAGCCTTCGTTTAGGGTTGCGCTCCGAACAAGGCCGCCAACTGCCCGATTTGCTGCGTGTGGGCAAGGGCAATGACCTCATCGTATGGCTCGAAGACTGTATCTCCCTTCGGGATAATCAGTTGATCGTTGCGGAAGATACCCACTAACGTGCAATTGGAAGGAAACTGGACGTCTTTAATAGCCTTCTGAACTACGACGGCTTGTGGATCAACGCGTTCCTCAACAATAGAGAATTCACCGCTGCGCAAACGCAGGAGGATCATCATGTCCCCAAGGGACATTTCTTCGACGATCAATTTCGCCATGATGTCAGTCTGATCGACGGCGATATCCACCCCCATCTCCTGATTGAACAACCAGGCGTTCTTGGGGTTGTTCACCCGCGCAATGGTGCGCGGCACATGAAACTCAAAGCGACCCAGGGTAGTGACAACAAGGTTGGTCTCGTCTTCGCCGGTAACGGCCGCCAATACCTGAGCTTCTTGAATGCCAGCTTGTTCGAGCACACTGGGTGAGCTGCCATCTCCGAGCACGACAACCTCCTGGCCAAACTCGTTTATCAATCGTTCCACAATCATCGCCCGGTTTTCAATTAACCGCACGCGATGGCCGAGTTGGAGCAAATGCCCGGTTAAAAAGGAACCGGTCTTTCCACCGCCGACAATGATCACAAACATCTTCACCCTCCTTCCGCGTAGCCTAACATCGCTTTCAGGCGATCCAACGCCGAGGTCAGGACGGCAATATAGATGATGTCTCTGGCGTGGATGGTCGTACCCAGTAAAGGCAAAATGGCTTGACCCTGGCGAGAGATTGAAATGACATGGATTTCTCCTGCCACAGTCAGGTCACGCACCTGTTTTCCTTCGAGGATAGGCGAGGCTTCGAGGTTGACCAGGGCGACTTCTCCGCTGCCAAAGGTCATCATGGGCTCCAATTCCTGATAAGTCAACAGTTCGCGCACCCGCTCGGCGCCTAAAGCAGTAGAAGAGAAGGTTAACAAACCCAGACGGCGATAGATTTCTGCCCGCCGCGGATCATACAGGCTGGCAACAACTTTTGGCACATGAAAGATATTGCGGGCGATGCGAGCGGCAACGATGTTGGCGTTATCGGAATTGCTGGTAGCTGCAAAGGCTTCCGCCTGTTCGATTCCGGCCTGGATGAGAATCTGGCGATCGAAACCCACTCCCACAATCACCCGCCCGCCGAAGCCTTGTTTCATTCTTTCCAGGGCGGTTTCATCGGTATCGACCACGGTGACCTCATGGCCTTCGGCATCCATCAGGCGGGCAAATTGCTCACCCACCCGACCGCATCCCATCACAATTATCTTCATTTCAATCCTCCTTGAGTGGATAGATTGTTTGCCGGGTTTTCCCGACTTGTCCTGAGCCAATGGAAGAAGTGAACCAGTTGTTTGCGCACTCGATCCAAACCGTACAGCAACGGGGCGAACAATGCCAGAGGGAACCAATATTCCAACGGTAAGGGTTGATGGTCAAATATATCCGCCAGGGGCGGAACATAGATCAAGATTAATATTAACCCAATTTCGGCTAAAATCCCCCACCAAATTAAGGGATTTGAGAACCAGCCTACCTCGCTCACGCGAAAGCGCTCTGAGCGGCAAGCCAGGACATTGCCCACCTGAGCCATCACCACCCCGGCGTGAAACATGGTAACAGCTAAAACATGCACGTGAGGGGGGACGGCATGAAGCAGGGTGGGAATAGCACTGCCGGCAGAAAGGAACTGCTCCAGAGGAATGTTGTAGCTTCTGGCATAGACGTAGAAAAAGCCCAGATAACATAAGGCTGCTTCGATCATTCCCAGCCAGGCAAAAGAACGCATCAACAGGTGGCGGTCGATGATGGGTTGGCCGCGCTTTCGCGGCGGCCGGGTCATGATATCCGGTTCGGGTTTTTCTGCCCCTAAAGCCAGAGCTGGCAGGATGTCTGTCCCCATGTCAATTGCCAGAATTTGGCGCACCGTCAGGGCGAGCGGGATTTGGGCAACGGCAGAGATGATAAAAGGTACCAGCTCCGGGACATTGCTGGTGAAGATATAGGTGATGAACTTGCGGATGTTATCGTAAATTGCGCGACCTTCTTGAATGGCATCGACAATCGTGCTGAAATTGTCTTGGGTCAGGATGACATCGGCGGCCTCGCGAGCCACGTCGGTACCGATAATCCCCATGGCTACCCCAACGTCAGCTTTGCGCAAGGCCGGCGTGTCGTTGACGCCATCGCCGGTAACAGCCACCACCTCTCCCTTGTTTTGCAAGGCGGCAACCAGGCGCAATTTGTGTTCGGGCGCCATCCGGGCAAAAATGACTTCTTTATCCAGAAGATTCTGCAGTTGCACCTCATTCATCTCTTCCAGCTCGACCCCGGTGACAATCGTGGGATTGGGGGTTGTCAGCATTCCAATCCTTCGGGCGATGCTTTCGGCAGTCAGGCCGTAGTCGCCGGTTACCATGATGATGCGAATGCCCGCCTGTTGACAAATTTGAACGGCGCGGGCAACTTCGGGACGCGGTGGATCGTGCATTGCCATCAAGCCCAAAAAGGTCAGGTCTCGCTCCACGTTTTGCTCGGCGTAACTGCTGCGCGGCGGCAGAAAACGATAGGCGAAGGCAAGGACTCGCAGGGCATTGCGGGCGTAGTCGTCAATGGCGGCCAGGATTTTTGCGCGTGTCCCGCTTTCCAGCGCCAATACCTGGTCACCACACTGCCAGGTCTGGCAGAGTTGCAAGACTTCGCGCGGGGCGCCTTTGACAAACGCAATTTCTTCTCTGCCCCAACGATGAATGGTAGTCATTCGTTTGCGGCGTGCCTCGAAGGGAATCTCGTGCAAGCGGGGGTATCTCCTTTGGACAGCTTCTTCGGCAATACCGCCTTTGCGAGCGACCACCCGCAAGGCTGCCTCGGTCGAGTCGCCTAAGGCAGACCAGTAGGGATGTTCAAGGCTGGGAGGGATCAAGCGAGAATTATTACACAAGCTGGCTGCCGTGAGCAATAAATTTAGACTGGATGGCAGCACCGCAGATTGCGCATCGGGGATTAACTCGCCCTGCGGTTCATAGCCAATGCCGCTCACGCTCAGTTTCACGCCGCTCACCCAGATTTCGCGCACGGTCATTTGATTCTGAGTCAGGGTTCCACTCTTATCGGTGCAGATCACCGAGATATTGCCCAGCGTCTCAACCGTGGCGAGCTTCTTGACCAAAACCCCGTGTTGCGCCAGACGTTGGGTTGCCATTGCCAGAGAGAGGGAGAGGGTCGCCGGTAAGCCTTCGGGTACCACCCCAACCAGGATGCCCAGGGCAAAAAGGAAAGCCTGAATCAGGCGGTTTTGCGGTTCAAACAACTGCACTTCGGGATCAAAGGCGCCGACCAGGAAGACAATAAGGCTGATCCCCAAACCGATCACCGATAAACGCCGCGTGAGATGGATGATTTCGCGCTGGAGCGCCGAAGGTTCTTCTTCAACCGTGCCGGAGAGATGGGTGATCCGCCCAAATTGGGTTAACATCCCGGTCGCATATACCACCGCTTTTGCCGTTCCGCTGAATACCGAAGTCCCGGCAAAGACCAGATTTGGCCTCTCCAGTTCGCTAATTTCTTCGCGTAGGGAGGCATCGGCGGTTTTACGGGCCGGCATGGCTTCACCAGTCAAAATAGCCTGATTGACCCGCAAGCCATACTCCTGCACCACGCGCGCATCGGCGGCGATATTATCACCCTCCGCCAGGATGAGGATATCCCCTGGCACGATTTCGGGCGTCGGGACTAAGATTTCCTGCCCCTCTCGCAACACGCGGCTATAGGTGGGAAGTAACGCTTTCAGGCTGGCAATTGCCAAACCGGCGCGATATTCGCGCCAGTGAGAAAAGGCTGCGTTAACCACCACCACCGACCAGATGACAAAAGCCAGGCTGATTTCGCCTACAATCAGGGCTAAAATCCCTGCCACCCACAAGATGATTGCCATCGGGTGAATAGTGTGGACGAGCAGTTTGCTCCACCACGGCGGCGGTGGCGGTTCCTGGATAAGGTTTTTGCCATAGAGTGAAAGGCGCTCTGTCACCTGCGCTGCGCTTAACCCCTGCGGCGAGGTTTCCAGAGCGCCATACACTTCACTGGCGCGGAGGCGATAGATCGGTTGGGAGATCATGTGGGCGGATTGGCAGAGGGCTCTTCCTTGGGCGGGGGAGTTTGCGGGGTGGGAGGTTGCGTTTGACTCAAATAGGATTCAAGGTAAGAATGCTGATCAAGGCCAGCTTGCACCGCTTCTTCAAAATCGCCGGCGACCACCGGTGGTTCAAATCTCACCGGCCGGCGCACCCCAAACCATTCCCAAAATCGGGTAATGGCGATCAACAACTTGTAGCGGTACTCCTGCACTTTGAGCGACTGCCATTCGACAATGGCACCCATTGGACCCTCGATCCGCGACTTGACCCGCACAATGCGATAGATTTGATCGGGGTCGCGATAGCCGATTGGGGAGATGAGAAGGGCGTGAGCCATGAGAATAAGGATAATTAAAGTGAGTAAAACTAGCCAACCACCTTCTTGCCATTTGCCGACGATCTGACCGACAAACACAAAAGTGGATAAGGCAATAGAGAAGTTTACCCCCACCAAACCCCAGGTACGCTTGCGCCCGCTTTCGTGTTGGAGAATGTGCTGGCGCATGGCAAGCCCCATGGCGGTAATGGGCAGAAAAACCCCGATGCCATAATAGGGTACTGCGTGACTGGTATTGCCACGCACGAGAAATTGGATAATGACTGCTGCAATAAAGGCCGCCGTAACCGGGCGGGTGAAAGTGCCTTTCGGGTTGCGATAGACCACAATTTCGGGGATCTCCCCGATGGCAACATTACGCCAGGTGATGGCTTGCATGTCTTGATAGGCGGTCATCGAGGCGGCCGAGAGCAAGGCCACAGCAAGAAACTGATAAAACCAGTAGAGAATGATGCCGCCGGGGAATTGCTCAAAGCCGATAAACGCCAAGTTGCCAACTAAGGTTCGCCCAAAGCTTCCATCAAAGACGTTAAACCGCAGCGAGAAAATGGTCAGAAAGAGGGTAGTGAGACCGCCATAGAACAGAAAAGCGGTCTGAACCGTTCTGCCGATACCGGATTTACCGCTGTAAAAATTCCACAGCCAGTTCAAGCGTGGCAGTCGGCGCTTTCCCCAGCGGATCAGGGGATAATCTTCGTCGATCACAAATTGAATCCCATCGGACATTGCCTCTAGGCCGGTCAATGCCACCATGCCCTTCATACTGGCAGTCAACATGTGATAAAGCGCCTGACCAAGCGTTGTGGGCAGAGGGGGCTCGGCGGGGGCTGGCGGCACCCCGCGCGTGTGGGCTAGGATTAAGCCGAGTAACATCGTTAAGGTTAAGCCAGCGAAAAGCCCCAATAGAGTGAAAACAACCTGGGCAGATTCACCGCGACCGCGAATGGTTATATACCAGGTGGTGGAAGCAAGCGCTGCCCCGATCAAGAAGTGCCAGAACCAGTTGATGTTATAGGCTCCAATGATGGAGAGCAGTTGATCGCTTCCAGATAGAGTGGATACCACAATGGTAAGAACATAATCCTGAATCAGGACAACCGCCACAATCAAACTAAGGGAGGGCCCCAGGTAGCGCATGGCTGCAGTAAACGAACCGCCTCCCTGATTGAACACGCCCAGGGAATAGATGTACAACGAGCCAAAAACGAAGTTTGCCAGAGCTATCGTCGCTACGCAAATGAAGGCATATCGCTCCAAGCCATAGGGATGCAAGGCGCTCATCATCTCGCCGGTCGCGTAGTAATAGGAGGTAAAATAGTCCACACCAAATAGCGCCAAAGCAGCAAGCATGCCAACCTGACCGGCGCCGTGCACTAGGGCATCTTCCTGGCGTTCGCGCGGGGCAAAGCGATAGGAGAGAAAGAAAAAGACGATAATTAAACCAATAGCAAATAACATATCAACCTCGGGTAGGAAAATGCTGGGTGTTTCAGGAGCTTTGCAGGGAAAAGTTTAGGAAGGCTTGCTCAAGCATCTTGAGTTGCTTCAGGATGTACTTGCGCGTGGTGGGGTTCAAGCGCGTGTCTTGGGCGACTTTTACTTCTTCTTCCCGTACGGCGCGCACCACAAAGGCCGGGATAAACATAATTCGCCCAGCCGGAATAACCACAAACGGATAGATTTTCATCGTCAGGTCTTGATCGTCAAAATAGGGCAGGCGAATTGTCAGGCCGCGGTTGAGGTTTTGGGCGCGGGCACGTTTCTTGATGGTCTCGATGATTTGACGAGTCTGGTACATTGCCAGGGCGCGGCCTTGATTGACCAGTTGTCCTAACATGCCATAGCGTTTTTGCTGGTAAATCTCATCGGCAATCAAACAGGGCGAGAAGGCAACCGCATAGTGCAGCAGGCGCAGGTAGCGTTGCATCGAAGCGATATGCGACTCGGCTTCTTGAACGCTGGAAAGCAACAGATCGCCGTTCTCATCAAAGGCTACCCATTGGGGTAGGAAGAAACGGCGCGCATAGGGAACATAAGGGACAAGCAGTTCGCCGCGTTCTTTCTCTTCACCTTTCTCTTCGGCAATTGCATCGGTGGTGGCCGTCAATGCCGACTCGACCTGTTCCTCTGCAGCCGGGATGCACGGAATACTTTCCCCTTCTTCGGCAAGGTAATGCACCGAACGACCGGCGGGAAGCAGGTTATAGACAATATGCACAGCCGTCGTATGGCGCAATAGGCGCGCCGCTTCGCGTACCGCCTGATTTTCACTTTGCTCAAGCTCCAACAGCCGTTGCTTTGCCAGAAGGCGTAATTCTTTGCGGCGCAAGCGCTTTGCCCAGCCTCCCACCTGAACGTTGCGCTGGTCTGCCGGGATGGTCAAGGTTTGAAAACCATCCTTCGTTGCAGGCACGACAAGCCGATCGGGAAGCGTAAAGCGGGCTTCGGAGGCGTTGTTCGTGATGGCATCGGCGAGGGTTGCCGCCTGGGATTCGATAAAGCGTTGCACCAGCAGGGGCTGGGCAGCAAAGAGCTGGCGGACTTCATCCAGCTCACACTGCAGCGGCTCGGTTAACTCTGCTGGCGGTTGGAGCAAGCTGCTAGAGTCTTCGAGAAAGGTTTGGCGGATCGGTTCGGGCATAGTCTATCCTTTGGGATAGGATAAAAACTAAGCAAGCATTCTACCACGATTCAATGTGGTGGGAAGGGGTATAAAAGGTATAAAAACTACGCAAGACCGCAGCCGCAACTCCTTGTTGCCCCATTTGGCGAGGGAGCAAATTTTGCGGCCTGTTTGTTTGAAATGAAGGGAATGGAGAAAGGGTAGAAAAGAGCCCTGTTCAATTTGGGCAACGGATTGAGAAGCGCAGGTTGCCCCTTTCGACTCGGGCTTAATTCATCAGCTTGGCAAGGGCTTCCTCGAGGAACTCAAGCCGCCCGTCTGCCTGAAGCACGACCCCCTTCGCCTGAGCAAGCTCGCGTGCCCCCAGTGTCAGGTTGCCCCCGGCCGCCACCGCCAGGACGGGCAACCCTGCTTGACGCAAAATCTCTGCCCGCCGCTCGGCGCGTTCGACGTCTTCGCGATACACAACCGAGGAGACTTCAATCGCCAACCAGACTTCAGGCTGCTCTTTCCGTTTGCCTTTGAACTGGCGCAATTGTCCGTGCACCACCAGATCTAATTGCAGGAGGTCGAAGAGCTGTTCGTCGGTCAGACGCTCGCCCAGCATGGCTTCGACATCTGCCAGATCGACCAGGCGCGCCTGGCGCACGATACGCCCGAAATACGAGGAAGGCTTATCGCGGTATTTGATTTCCAAAAGGTCGCCGGCCATTTGCCCCATGCGGTCGGTCAGGCGTTGCACTTGCTGCTCGGTGCGTTTCTGGGCTTCGGTTAATTCGATGATACTTTGTTCGACCTTTGCCAGACGCTCTTCGTGTTGCTTCTGAACTTCGACTAGTTGAGCGACGCTCTCTTCCAGACGCGTCAAACGCGCTTCATGTTGCTTCGTAATTTCGACCAGCTCAGCGATGCTTTGTTCAATTCGCGTGAGCCTGTCCTCTACGCCGGTTAGGCGCGCTTCATGTTGCTTTGTAATTTCGACCAGCTCAGCGATGCTTTGTTCAATTCGCGTCAGGCGTTCTTCTACGCCATCCAGCCGCGCTTCAACCCTTGTCAAGCGCGCTTCATGTTGCTTTGTAATTTCGACCAGCTCAGCGATGCTCTGTTCAATTCGCGTCAGGCGTTCTTCTACGCCATCCAGATGCGTTTCAACCCTTGTCAGCCGCGCTTCATGTTGCTTTGTAATTTCGACCAGTTCGGCGATGCTTTGTTCAATTCGCGTCAGGCGCTCTTCCACACCTGCCAGGCGCGCTTCACTGCGCTTGTGCGCTTCGGTTAGTTCATGCACAAGCTCTGGCAACTTAAGAAGCTCTTCGGTAAGCACCAGTTGGCGTAGTTCTTCCCGCCACTCCGGGTGCTTATAGAGCAGTTCTAGAAAAGCGCGGTATTCCTGAACATCAAAAGTCATCATCACCTATTATACCCGAAGATCGCAGGCAATTCCCTTACCTGCCCCTAACAGGTTGTCCGCCGAAGCTGACAATGAGAGGAACAATTCCTGTTCGATCATCAGGCTTGAGGGCATGGGGTTTCCCTAAAAGCCTTCCAGACGCGAGAAATCGGCAACCCCTTCGGCAAGGGCGACAATCCGTTGCAGTAACCCCAGGCGATTTTGGCGTAGACTTGGGTTCTCACACATCACCAGCACTTCGTCAAAAAAGCGGTTGATCGGCGGGATGAGCGGGAGAAAGGCGTTCAAGAAGTCATCCACCGAGCCTGTCCGCCGAGGCATTGCCTCGACTTGCCGCAGCGCCTCGTAAAGGGCCCGTTCAGCAGCTTCTTGCA
>Ga0209101_1002335_pt1 | contig 12592 bp, 10 predicted proteins | sample ConPoolayeCmetaG_FD_185481 | JGI IMG/M metagenome (GOLD analysis project Ga0209101, IMG submission 185481) | Hot spring microbial mat communities from California, USA to study Microbial Dark Matter (Phase II) - Cone Pool mat layer C metaG... ... | reverse complement strand
CTTCCTGAGTCACGCGCCTGTAAGTCACTGCGTCCTCCATGTGTTGATAATACACGAAGAACGTACCTTGCCGCGTGACCACCTTCACATCACAACTGTTGCAATGGCCGCTAGCACGCGCGCACCGGAATGTGAAAGCCATATCTGAAGAGAAAAAGCAGCTTGAATATCAGGGCGGCAGGACAACACGATAGAAGCGCGACGTGCCTTCGGTCGAAAGCGTGAAAGTGTTTTCGGCAGGTGTGGCTGGCAGCGGACCCCAGTACGGTTGAAAAGCATTACTAAGCGCTTTGGTTTGCTCGATCCAGTAGCTTTCATCCTCGCGGCTTTGCCACCGCAGCCGCAAATGGCTGTCACCCAGCGGTTCGACAGTGATGATCTTCAACTCGGTGATTGACCGGTCCACGACGGCCAGCTCGTTCGAGGCGTTATTTTCCAACCACTGGACCAGGCGGTAGCGCGCCTGGAACGGCGCGCCTGGATCCGAGAGCGTATAAACTCCTCCGCCCGGGTAACGTGCCGGAATAAGCGTGGCGTTGATTTTTTGCCAGCCGCCACCGTCTTCGCGAAACACGTCAAAACCAACTACGCCAATCTCCACAGGCGTCCACCAGCTCAGCAGGGCACCGCTCTCCTCACGAAGCGCTCGAAAATACCAGATCGGTCTTTCGTTTCTGCCGAGATAAACGGCGTTTGGCTGATAGTGGATATGCCACAGATTGTTAGGCGACGGGAGCGGCGCCCCATCCGGGAGGGCGGCGAAAGTTCCCGCCACTTCTGCAGCGCCGCTTACGAGCGGGACGGCGCTGCTGCCGGTGAGCGTTCCCACAACCTGTAGCATGGCGCCGGTTGCAAGCATGAGCCGTCCTGCCTGCGTCAATTCCAGCTTATTGGTGTGGCTGGTAAAAACCAGTGAGCCGCCGTCGGCGACCGTGACATTTCCCGCCACTGTCAACAGACCTTGGCCGTCCACGCCGGGCTCCAGGCAGCCGCCGCCGGCTACGACTACGGCGCCCGCCACTAACCCCGTTCCTGACAATAGTCCGCCGGAGAAGATGGTAACCTCCGCCGTGCTCCCCGAAGTTACCACTGAATTGACGACCAGCGTGGCGCCAGTCACAAGAATGTTCCCGGAGTAATTCATCGGTCCGTACAATGCGATGAGTCCTCCGCCCCGGATCACCGCCGTGCCATCGCCGCGCAGCTCTCCATCCAAACGTAGAGCGCTTTCATTGCTGGCCACCAGTTGGGCGATGCCTTTCAACGTGATTGGTCCGGTCCAGGAACTCAATGCCGAAGTGGCTACCAATGATCCCGCCAGTTCGAGCGATTCCGGCGCCACGTAGGGAGCGCCCAGCACCAGCGCCGCTTCGTTGCTTATGCTGGTGCCGGAGCTGGGCGTTCCCAAGGCGCCATTGGTCAGTACGCTCACCGTGCCGGCGGCGATGACGCTCGCACCGCTGTACCAATTACTGACGGCCAAGCGCAGTTGCCCGCCGCCTCCCTTCCATAGAGTGCCTGTGCCTCCCCAACCCGAACCGTACAGCGTATAAGTGCGCGTCTGGTTGCTGACCGCGACCGAAGCCGGTGACATGCCAGGCGCGATCCAGATACTGGTGACGGTGCTGCTGTTTCCAAAAAAGACATGGTCGCTGTCCTGGTAGCAGCAGGGATATCCGCCCGCCAGCCAGTTGGTCGCCGTAGTGTTCCAGATATTGTCCGTTCCACCGTTCCATTCGATACGCGCTCCCCGGTATTCCAGTTGCAAGCGCGGCCGCAACGCTGCGACGGCGTACTCGCGGGACGCAAAACCGGCATACACCTCTGTTCCGCCACCGCGAAAACCACAGGAAAAAAGGATAAAGCCGTTGTTGGTTGTCCCGGAAAGCCAATTGGTTACGCTGCACCGCACGTCGAAGGCAACCCAGTTGGTGGGCGGTATGGCGCCCGCCACAGAGCCTCCTGTCCTTTTGACCCAATTGGTACTGTTGCCGTCGTCAATCTTGTCATACCAACCGCCCGACTCGAAAGTCCATTTGTTGCTCTCGACTTGGTCGCGTCCGAAATACCTCCAGTTGGCGCCTTGGCCGGTGCCACCGTTGCGATTATTTTCAAACCAGGGCCTGTTGGCCGCAACGCGATAGGGTTTAATGGCCATGGCGTTGTCCGCCTGCATACTGCCCGCGAGCAGGTAGAAAATCTCCAGGGTGGCGCTGGTCAGAGAATCACACATCACCTCCGGCAAGCCGAAACGAAGCAGAGCGCAGTCTTCGTTGTATCCACCGTCATTAGCGTCATAGCGCACGAACAAGTTAGTGTCCGCACCGTAGTTGGCTTCTTTCTGGCCCTCGCTGAGCCAAGTGTCCGTCGCGCCAAAATATCCGTGCAATCCAGACTGCAAGGTGAGTCTGGCGCTTTGTCCGACCGAGGGAACAAACAGCATAAACGCGGCTGCGGTGCATTGCCGGAATCCCCTCATTCTGCCGCGCCACTGCGGCCTCACCCCAAACAGACCCCCTGATTGTTTGGTCAACAACATACCTTTACATCGCTTACTCAGAGAGGTCGTCTCGCAGCGCCGCGACAAACCGATCCGCCAGTTCTGCAACCTGCCGCTGCCAGGTTGCGGCGGCGCTTGTGGTTTGAATCACAGCACCAGTAACGCGGCGCCCGCTCAGATGCTCGAGCCCCCACATCAGCGCCTGAAGACATCGCGGTCCGCTGGGTCCGTTCTCCACAACCGTACAGAATGCGCTGACCGTCTTGTCGTTGAGCCGCTCGGGTCTACGATCATATATGCGGATCAGGATGGCATCAAAAAATTTTTTGACGGGCGTGGCCATATTGCTGAACCACACCGGTGTTCCGATGATCAGGCCGTCATAATCGAGAATTTCCCGGGGATCACTGATCTCGTGGACGGTTTTGACGGCCACGCGGCACCCGCGGTTTACGAGTTCGCGCTGCAGTGCCTGGGCTACGAGTGCGGCGTTGACATCGGAGGTTGTGGCGTGTGTCAAGCCATCTACGGGGCCACAATCGAGCGGTGGCACGGGGCGCGCCTCTCTTTCACCGCTGAAATAAACAATCAGGACGGACGGCGAAGGACGCGGCGCCTGGGCCATGGCCGGGACAGGGGCAACTGGGCACACTAACAGTATCGAGACAGTTGTTGCGCTGATGCCCAAGGCAACTGGCGCCCAGCATATTGGTAAATTGCACTGTTTTTTCATCGGGCGACGGCTCCGAATGAGACCTGCGCAGTGCCGCGCGGAAGCGCGGAGATTTTCCTGGCACATGTCTCAAAGCTGACCCACGATTTCCCTCAAAATGTCTTCGACTGTGAGTAAACCGATAACCTCCGAGCGCTCGTCTACAATCAGGCACATCGGCTGGCGTGAACGCCGCAGCTTGGGTAAAATATCGTCAGCCGGCGTGTGGGCGGGGACAAGCAGGGGGGGACGCGCAAACTCCCCTACTGTCTTTCCACGCGCCTGTACTGCCGCCGCAGCTACGGCAAACACATTGGCAATTCCTACAAATCGGCGCTGGGCCGAGTCATAAACTGGAAAACGCGTAAAACGCACCCCGCGCGCTAGTTTCAGAAAAGCATCAATCGAGGAATTCTGTTCGACGAAGGTCATTCTTTCACGCGGTACCATGATATCGGCGGCCCGCTTGGAGGAAAGCTCGAGAACCCGATAAATCATGGCGCGCTCCGCAGGCGAAAGCACGCCGTCGGTTTCGCCCTGGCGGGCAAGCAGTTTTAGTTCATCTCGCGTGAGAAACGGAGAGCCCTTTGTAAACGAACGTGTCGGCCCGGACACCAATAGGCGGCTTAGCCAAATGATGGCGGCAGAAGGCGTTCTCAACGCCCGAGCAGCCCAGCCGAGTACTGGGGCAAAAAACATGCAGCGCTCGAAAGGTTTGCCGTGAAACCACGCCTTGGGTACGTATTCGGAAAAAATCAGGACTGCCATGGTGACCACCGCTGAGGAGAGCATTTCCCCGCCCGATCCCCAATAGTCAAAAGCCAGCCCGGCAGACACAATGGAAGTGATCACCATACACAGATTGGTACCAGCGAGCGTGGTGCCCAGCAGACGGTCCGGGTTGTCAAGGAACTCCTGCAGCAACAGCGCGCGCCGGGATCCCTGCCGGACAAAATGTTGAAGACGCAGTCTGTGAATCGAGATCAGTCCCGTCTCTATTCCGGAAAAAAAGGCTTCTCCCGCCATGCAACCTGCTATTAGCAACAACCGAAAGATGGGACTCACGCTGGACTCCCTTCGGGCGCAACTTCTGCCGGCAACTTTTCGATAAAAACCGTGAGAATCCGCGTCTTGCGCGTCCGGTGTACCGTAACCCGACAGCCTTGAGCTTCGACGGCTTCGCCTGTCCTGGCCATGCGATTAAGCTGGGCGGTGATCCAGCCTGAGATGCGGTCCACGCCCTCAGCCTCCAGATGGGTTCCAAGTTCGTGATTGATTTCCTTCAGACTGGTGCTGCCGTCAACGATCCAAAGGTTCGTGCCCATCCGCTGGATTGTGAGTCGCTCGACACCGAACTCGGTGTCCATGTCGCCGACGATTTCCTCCAGAATATCACCCAGCGTGATTATTCCCGCTGTGCCGCCGTATTCATCGGCCACAAAAGCCACGCGTCGTCGCTCTTCCTGGAAGGTCATCAGAATGTGGTCGAGGCGGGCTGTCTCCGGCACGAAAAACGGCTCCACTTTCGCCTCCTCAAGGCTGTGATTCTTGGAAACAAGAAAGCGCGGGACATCCAGGAATCCCTCCGGATGATCAATGGTTTTACGGTAGATGGGCAAGTAATGAAATTGAACGCGAAGCGCGGTTTGCAGCCACACTTCCGGGGAATCGAGCAGGTCAATTCCGATCAGATCCACCCGCGGCGTCATCACTTGGCTGGCCTGCATTTCTTCCAGCCGAATGATGCCGTCAACCATCGTGCGTTCCGCACGTTTAATAACCCCGTGTTCTTCGCCGGCATGGATGACCGAAAGAAATTCGTCTTCCGACAATTTGCGGCTGGGCGCACGCAGTTCTTTGCGAAGTACACGGGCGGCATTTTCTACTACAGCCCTCAGCGGAGTCAGGATCCAAACCAAAGTGGGCAGGATGTGCGAATACAGTGCCGCCAGCCGTTCCGCGTGCGCCATAGCAAAACGTTTGGGAGTGGCCTCCCCGAAAATCAACAAAATCACGGTCATGACGGGTATGGCAATGATCTCTCCCCGGTTGGCTACCAGCCGTTCGGCGATCATGTAGCCAAGACCGGAAGCGGTCACGTTCACCAGCGTGTTTCCGACCAAGATAGTGGCCAGCAGTTTCGTGGGATGCGCCAACAAGGTCTGCAGACGGTCGGCGGCTTGGGGATGCGTTTTTCGCAGCCGGTGAATCTGGATTGGATTGAGCGAAAAAATGGCGGTCTCAGAACTGGAAAAGAAGGCTGAACAGACCAGCACGACGATTAGCAGCGCCACTGACCCAATCAGGACGGCGTCCATGATTCATTCCCTACGCTGACGTCAGTAATCGTTATTTTTGTACGGTGTGCAGATGGACAACCCTGAACTTCAAGGTCCTTGATCATCCACCGGTCGTTAATGCGTTTGAAGCTGCGTACCCATAACCGCCGCAGGACGTTATCTTCCTGCGAAAGACCTTCAGCTTTGAGCAGCATAAGCATTTCCGCATCAATCCACAAGCGCACAGCAGCGTACGGCGCAGCGGACGACTGCGCTGCCCTGGGCGGCGGGGCCGACAGGCCAGGCGGAGCGGGAATTTCGACAATGTGGCACGGACGGCCCAGCACCTCGTCGGTTCCAACCACTTTGCCGCCTTCCCACCAAAGGAAGGCCAGAGCAAGGTCCATCCAACTAACATCGCTATTCTGAATAGGTGCGAACAGATTTGGAAGCGGCGCTGGCCTCAAGGGGAAGTTTGCTTGGTATTCAAAACCTACAGCACCTGCGGCGTCCCGCGTGATGCGCAACTCCTCGAGCGGCTTGCCGAACGCATCTAGGATGGTGTATTTCGATGTTGTAGGCGTTTGCCCCCAGTCAAGGGTCATTTTGATGCCGAGCTGGCCGACGACAATTCCGTGTCGTTTACGGACCGTAATGGTTCCCGTCATGACCACAGGTTCACGGGGCAAGCGACTACGCAGCGCCGCGAGAAGCGACGCAGCATCGTCCGCACGAACAACTTCGGCAGTGAAGACCACGCCGCCGACCAAGAACGCAATCAGAGGCAGGCTTCTCAAGCGTCTGTGCCTCCTATGGCGGGTTCGACACCTTCGGAGGACCGGCGCTGTTGCTGGCATTGATGACGCGGTCAAGCACCGCTCGGATTTGTTCCAGCCCTGTGGCGGGTATAATGATCGTGTCGCGTCTTCCACCGACGTCTTCCGTTATCTTCAAAAATCGTCCACGGGGATTCTCTCGGAGCTCAAACGAAAACAGTTTGCGCTCGACCTGAACTTGCTCCTTGAACAGTTCGTTTTCCATGTCTTTTTGCCCCCTCCCTGCCCCCCCGGCGGGTAGTGGGAGGACTTTTTTTATGGATTCCTAATTGAGAGCATTTTGTCTTTAGCTAATAGCTATCCTACCAGAATTACTCCCCATGTCAAACCAACAAAACCAGGAAACTGGGATTCTGAGCAGACTCGGCGTCTCAGCGAAACGAGTCCCTTGAGAGCAGGCTCGTTTTTTCTAATCCTGCGGCCGCCTTTTCCCGGCGTCGCCCATGATTTTACGGAAATTCGGGAAAACAATTAATTGTTGCATAGTGCGGCGGCTTTGTCTTATGGTGAAGAAATCATATTTAGATCAATCTGAGGATACGTCATGGGCAAACTTCTGAAAATTTTGACGGTTGTATTTCTGGTGCTCAGCGTTGTGGCGTTGGTGCTGGGTTACGGTCTCTTCAGCAAACGGGAACTGTTGAAGGGCCGAACCCAGAAACTGGAAAACGCGCTCATCGAACTCGGACGCTTCATTGAGGCGGAGTCGCCTGAACCGCAGACCGCAACTTACACCGCCAAGGATGTTTCCGAATGCACGGCGGAGATCCCTGAGTCTGTGGATCGTTCAGATTTCTGGCGAAAATATCAGTCTCACCTTGAAAAAGCCAATTTGCCGACCATCGACCTGAGTCAGCGCAAGGCCGAATTGATGAGCTATTACCTGCGGGATCCGATTACTCAAAAGATTCAACGGGATGAGTACGGGCTCCCGGTAACCAAAGGCAAGGGGACTATGCAGTATGTGCTGGACGAAATGCTTGCCAAGGCTGAAGACCAACTCAAACGCTTTAATGAAACCCGCTCCCAGCTGGCGATGGTCCGGGAGGAACTCGTTAGAACCATTGAAGAGCTGAACACGCGCAAGGCGCGCCTGCGAGAAACGTTGGCCGAAGTGGCGCAGCTGAAGACCACCATTACCGAAAAAGACGAAAAGATCGCCGCCCAGCAGCGCGAGATTGAAGATTTGCAGAGCAGCTTGCAGTCCAAAGAGGAGGAAATCACGCGGCTGCATGATGATCTGGCCAAGCTTGAGGAGGAAAAGAAAAGCCTGCAGCAGGACGTTGAATACTGGAAGAGCAAAGTTGCCGCCGCCCCCGTTGCTCAGGAACCGACGCGCCGGTTGGATCCCGGCATTAAGGGAAAAGTTGCCAGTGTCAATCCTGATTGGAATTTCGCTGTTGTGAGTTTGAATGATGAGTTTATGCGGGGTGTGCTCGGAGAAGATAAACAGGGCGAATTTCGACCTGTGGAGTTGCTTGTCAAGCGCGCTGATGCCGTCGGGACTTTCGTGACCAAGGTGAAGATTACTGCCGTCGAACGCGAAAAGAACCTGGGTATTGCCGACATCATTACCGAATGGCAACGCGCGCCAATTCAAGAAGGGGATATCCTGTTCTACTGAGGAACTCCGTCATTATCCGGCAGCAGCGGTTGAACTGCCGGCAGTTTGCGCGCAAAAAATCGTTGGCTTGCATAATTCATTTTCGGCGATAAGATATAGACATTCAAACCCGATACAGTTTGGGCTGGAAAAACATAGCAGCGAACATGCACGGGGGAGGAAGGGCCATTCCTCAACCGGTGCAGGACTGGACGGGACGCGGCACTAGGCCCATTCAGGCCGATCGCGAATGTGGGTTCAATCCAGATTTTACGATTGACTAAAACAGGCAAGATGCAAGGCGCAGGAGCTTAAGGAGGCGCGCATCCCGACCTCCGCAAGGCGGTAGATGGCTTGTTTTCGCCGGCCCCCGAAGGGTTTGAGAAGCGGCTGTGATGAAAGCAGCCGCGGTCTCGATAAAACGGGGCCCTCCGAGAGGCAAAGATGCAAACGATGGACAATTGCATTGCATTTCAACTTCCTCGTGCGCAGCGCAATACGAATACCAGCCGATTCTCAAACGCAAAATCCGGGCTCAACAGGTACAAGCTGCTTAGCAAGACCATCGTTCGGCTTCTGGTTTTTCCGGTATTGGCCGCGATAGCGTCTGCATTTGCCGGATGCGCCACTGAGAACGCCTCGGATCTGCCATGGAATACGCCGCAACCTTGGGAAGGTGCCCCGGCTATTCCAGGATTCCAGCAGCCATAAGTCGCCCTATCCTCGCGCGCCGCGCAGCGCGACGGGATCAGCTAACAAAGCTTCAGCTATTTGAACCGCATTCAGAGCCGCGCCCTTGCGGATGTTGTCACCCGCCACAAACATCGCCAAACCGTTGTCGCAACTTGGATCAACGCGCAAGCGTCCCACGAGAACGTCGTCCCTTCCCGCAACTCGCAGAGGAAATGGATATTCTGATTTTGCCAAGTCATCTACCACCTTCACGCCAAGCGCTTTTTCCAAAACGGCCCGAGCGGCGTCTACGGTGACTGGTTTCTCGAATTCGACATGCAAAGCCTCGGCATGTCCATAGAAAACCGGCACGCGCACACAGGTCGCCGACACACGAATGTTCTTGGCCCCGAGAATCTTGCGGGTCTCAAAGAGCAGCTTGGCCTCCTCGCTGGTGAACCCCGGCAACTGTGGCTTGGCACCGCCGATTTGGGGAATGACGTTGAAGGCGATCTGGTGGGGATACACCGAAACTCGGATGGGCTGCCCCGCAACCCACGCGCGGACTTGGTCGTCCAACTCTTCGATTGCATCGCGCCCCGTTCCTGATACCGACTGATAAGTTGCGGCCACGAAACGACGGATGCCAAAAGCCCTGTGCAGGGGACCCAGCGCCATCAAGGCGATGATCGTGCTACAGTTGGGATTGGCGATAAAGCCCTGGTGCGTCCGTAGCGCGTCAGCATTGATCTCGGGAATAACCAGGGGCACTCGCGGATCCATGCGAAAGTCGTCGCCATTATCAATGACAATCACGCCGCGGCGGACCGCCTCCCACCCAAAAAGCTGCGAAGCGCCTTTGGCCCCTTCTGTGCCTGCAAAAAAGGCAAAGTCTAAACCGTCAAACGCTTCGGGCTTCGCTTCGTAAACGCGAAAAACCTCACCGGCGATTTCTTCATCTCTGGAGGAACGCGCCAGCACCCTTATCTCCTCAGCCGGAAAATTGCGCTCGCGCAAAACTTTGATCATTTCGGCGCCCACAGCGCCAATGCCAACTACCCCTACCCGATACCGCTTCATCCTGCACTCCACTTATGCTCCAACGTTTATCATCAGCCGCCCTCTTCCGTTCCAGAACGAGGGCGGCCCAGCCCCATGAACCCTTTAACCGTTAACCAGTGTGGCCACCATGTCACCGACTTCGCTCGTCGAGTAACCCATGCGCCCCGCCGCTAGGCTTTTCAGTTTGGTGGCGGTCACTTCCGCCGCGGCCGCCTCGATTCTCGCAGCGGCCTGCGTTTCGCCCAAGGTGTCGAGCAGCATGGCGCCGGCACAAATGGCCGCCAGAGGATTAATCACGTTCTTGCCGGTATATTTTGGAGCTGAACCGCCGATCGGCTCAAACATGCTTACCCCCTGGGGATTGATGTTACCCCCCGCGGCTATTCCCATTCCACCCTGCGTTATGGCGCCCAGATCCGTAATAATGTCCCCAAACATGTTGCCGGTCACAATTACGTCGAACCATTCGGGATTCTTTACCATCCACATGCAGGTGGCATCCACGTGGTAGTACTCGCGTTTGATGTCGGGGAAATCACGTTCGCCCATTTCGTGGAACGCCCGTTCCCAAAGATCGTAGACATAGGTCAGCACATTCGTCTTGCCGCACAGTGCCAGAGTTCTCTTCCGGTTACGGCGCCTGGTAAGTTCAAACGCGTAACGCAGGCAGCGGTCCACCTGGAAGCGACTGTACACGGATGTCTGCATGGCGACCTCGTGAGGCGTACCCTTCATCATCACCCCGCCCACTCCGGTGTACAAATCGCCGGTGTTCTCGCGGACGACAACGTAGTCGATATCTTCCGGCCCTTTGTTTTTCAAAGGGGTTTCCACGCCCGGGTAAAGTTTAACCGGACGCAAATTGATGTATTGGTCGAGTTCAAACCGCAACCGCAAGAGGATTCCCTTCTCCAAAATGCCGGGTTTTACGTCCGGATGCCCAATAGCCCCCAAATAAATGGCATCGAACCGACGCAGCTCTTCAATGGCCGAGTCCGGCAACGTTTCTCCGGTGCGAAGATACCGTTCGCCACCAAAGTCGTAATGAGTTAAGTCAAGTCCAAACCCGCAACAAGCCGCAGCGGCCTTGAGAACTTTGATGCCCTCTCGGATCACTTCGGGACCGGTGCCGTCACCGGGGATAACCGCAATTCGGTAAATACGCGCCATCTTGTCAAGCTCCTCTCCAACTAATTCAGGAATCGAAAATCGCCAAACCCTACGAAACTACCGAACCCGCTGCAAGTCAGAACGCTGTCTGCAGCCGGAAACGTCAGCTCCTTTGCGAATCTGTGGCCACAAAAGCAGATTCAGCCTTGACCGTCTCACCGGGGAGGACATGTTCCTGTTCAGGCCCCCATTGACCGGACCAGTGCCATCGCCATTTTTTCCCACTCCCACAAACGCTGTGGTTGGCCACGTACGGTGGAGATGTCCTTCAGAATCACCTCCACACGGCAGCCTTTGACCGTTTCCAGTACTTTATGCAAGCGGGCCTTTTCCACATTCCATTGGTCTTCAGCCAAAACCGCCGGACTCGGCTTGTAAGAAAAAACGTAATCTGTGCCAACGGCTTCGGCAGCCCTGGACGGATCAATCCATGCACTCATGGAGATCTTGCGCAGGTTGGGGATGCGCCTCAAGATTTCGAGTTTTTGGTCCAGCGGCTCGCAGCAGCCGTAGTATGTCAGACCCCAGCGCTGGAGCCAGCGCATTTCATGGCGGAGTGCAAATTCCCAGTGCATTTCGGGCGAAACACCCACGAAAATTTGAGCATTGGAGCATCCCCACATGTGCTGCGGCTCAATCGTCCGGCCGTCCCACGTTGGTCCTGGCAGCTCATCGGTGTAACCATAGCCGCCGGAACCGATCCGAGTGTTGTCATTGTTCAGCTCCAACAGGTCCAGTGCCGCCATCTGATCCAGCTCCACAAGGCATGCGTCCACAACCCGTGCCACCGCCGCGTTGACAAGTTCGGGCCGCTCCACAAGGTCGACCATTGCCTCCTCGACACCGTACCAACGAATCAAATTGTCCCACGGCGTAAACCAGTAATGCTTCACGCCCTGGAGCTTGACCGGCAAGATGCCGGCAAACACTTCCTGCATGGCGGCCAGACGCGCAGCAGTGGCGTGGCGGTCCACAGTAACCACCGGCATTTTGATCTTTTCAACATCTTCGGCGCACTGGATTTGCGGCACGAAACGTTGGGCGGCAATGCCTCCTTCGGTTTGAAGTATCTGTGTTCCCTGCTGTTCAATCCCGAATCCGGTACTGTGCCATATCATATCTTGCTGCAAGGGAGATAGGGACTGAGCACCATGTCGCCGGGCATGTGGCGCCATTGGTAGAGTTGGCGGCGCAGATACAGTTCTGTCTCCCGAGCCTACTCCGCTTGACAAAGAAGCGTGAGCTCGTCGGCGACGTTCATTTCATGCCACGGAATCTCGTTTATCCAGACCAGGGGGCGCGTCAGTTCTGGGATTAGGCAGGTACATCGTGACCCACCCTCCGAGGGGTTGCGAGTGGTGACAGAGAAGCGGATAGAAGCGATCAGGGGCCACCTCCGGAGGTGGCCCCTGATCGGCCGCGACGATATAATCGCCAGAGCATGTACACGTACAAAGAAGTCTACGCCATGAAGGGTCAGCGCTACCTCCTCCGTCAGCGTGTCGTCGAACATGCCCGTCAGTACGGCATCCGCGCGGCCGCCGGGACGTTCGGCTGTTCCCGCAACACCGTGCGCAAGTGGGTCCGCAGGTACCAGCCCGGCAAGCCCTCTAGCTTGTCGGAACGAAGTTGTCGGCCCCATCACTGCCCGCACCAGACCCCCAGGCGCCTTGAGCGTCAGGTGCTGGCCGCCCGAGATCTGACCGGTTTCGGTGCCCAGCGACTCAAGGTTGAGTTCGGCCTGAAATGCTCCGAGGG
>Ga0209101_1002334_pt1 | contig 12602 bp, 7 predicted proteins | sample ConPoolayeCmetaG_FD_185481 | JGI IMG/M metagenome (GOLD analysis project Ga0209101, IMG submission 185481) | Hot spring microbial mat communities from California, USA to study Microbial Dark Matter (Phase II) - Cone Pool mat layer C metaG... ... | reverse complement strand
CGTCCAGCGTTCGGCCCTCGGGGCCTGGCATTGCGGTTCAGGCATCGGACGCCCATCCATCCTTAATCATTCCACGGCTGACGAGTAGACCGGGCTTGCTCCACGACAACATGCGCCAAAACATGGCTTATGGCCTTTCGCAGGCTTTGCCTATGACCAAATTGTGGACGGCCGCTTGACAAAGTGTACGCACGTTGCGCGGAAGTCTCGATCGAAAAGCCGATCTGAAAGTCTCCTCTCGCCTCGTTTGGGAAATAACCAAGGGAAAGACACAGGTCGAATCGCACGGCGACAATGATGGGCTGAGCCTTTCTGTTTCAGCGGAAAGACTTTCTTGGTTCGCTCAAAAGCCATTGCCGCCTACCGAAAAAGACTCCCTCTGCATCTGTTGTTCTCAGAGACGCTATTGGCCCAACTCTGGCCACATCGTCGCCAATGACATTCTATGCCGGTGGGGCGCCGCGCATCGCCACTTTCTCAACCGCCCAATTCCGCCACTTCCGGGGACAGTATACCTAATTGCGCGACAAATATACTCCGCGCGGCCGAATTTGAGTCCTTCTTATTCGAGAAACGTCTCATTTCAACGCCTGCGGAGCACAAAGGCCCGTTGACGGGCCTTCCCCGCCGCAGGCGGTCGTCGGCCCGGCGTTTGACGCCGGGTCGCGGTGTCGATCCCATGGCGAACCTTAAGCCCCGTTCACGGGGCTTCTCGCTGCGTTCGTGATTTGCGGGCGATACGCCCGCGCTCCGGGATTCGCGGACGGCCTTCAGGCCGATTCCTCTGTGGAGCGCGGGCATCTTGCCCGCATTGGTCATAGCGGGCGATACGCCCGCGCTCCGGGTCTGGCGGGCGATACGCCCGCGCTCCATGTTTTGTCCCAGCGAGAAGGCCCGTGAACAGGCCTCGCGCCGTGGCGTTGGTCCACGGAAACCCGGCATGAATGCCGGGCCGAAGACCGCCTGCGACAGCAAACGCCCTTAGGCGGGCGTCTTCGCGCAACCCCTTGTCGGCGAGCTTCGCTCTATTTTCCGCGCGGCCGAGAATAAGTCATTTTCGCCCGAAAAAAATGTCATCTCAACGCGTGCGGAGTATAGGTACACTGTCCCTGGAAATACCCACGGAATTACAGTACTAATCACTCCCCGGAATTACCCCGCTCAGAGTAGCTAGCCGACTTATCCGGGCTGAGGGGCGGAAAGGGCTCCGGGGCTTTCTCACCTGACCCAAGGGGGGTAGAATGCATCAGGGAAGCATTCCGGCAACAAGAAAACGAGAAGCCGAGCGATGGGTTTTGGTACCGTGCGCAAACATCAACGGTTTGGTTTTTCAGCAAACTGCTGATTTGCGAGGCCGTTTTTTACAGCGTGTGGGGCATATCATTCCGTTCTTATTTGGGGTCTAGGCAACGGCGTGGTTCCTATTTCAAAGACGCGGCTGGCAACACGGTCGCCTCGCGGTGGGCGGCAAGCGGTTCTCGACCGTGTGCCTCTGGGGGATATCCGGCGGGCGAACATAAAACCTCGGCCAAGTCAGCTCAGGGTGCCGCCGAGGAGCAGGATTTATGCTCTGCGCGGCCAAAAAGGAGTGCTTTTCGCTCGAAAAAGCTTTCCTTTCAATGCGTGCGGAGTATCAAGCGGGGCAGCCCGCCTCCCCGGTGAACGGCCGCTGTAGCACAGACACACCACCTTTTCCCCGGTTCATTGGACTGAAAAAATGCTGAATTCCTTTACGACCGGCCTGCCGGGCCTGGACAAAGTGCTTAAGGGCGTGATGCCGGGCGACAACATTGTGTGGCAAGTGGACTCGGTTTCCGACTACCGTGCCCTGGTCGCTCCTTACGCGAAAGCGGCGCAAAAGGCCGGCCAGCGGCTGATCTACTTCCGCTTCGCGTCGCACGAGCCTTTGTTGCCGCAAGAGTGGGGAGTCGAGACCCACTGCCCGAATCCCGCCCTCGGCTTCGAGAACTTCGTCACCCAGGTGCATGAAGTCATTGAGCGCGTGGGCAAACACGCGGTCTATGTGTTCGACTGCCTGTCCGAATTGGCTTCGCTTTGGGCCGCCGACCAGATGCTGGGCAATTTCTTCCTGCTCACCTGCCCACGCCTCTACGAGTTGGAAACGGTGACCTACTTTGGCTTGTACCGCAACCAGCACGCCTCGTTCGCGCTGAATCCGATCACGGAAACGACGCAGTTTTTGCTCGACGTGTTTCGGTGCGCCGGCGACATCTACGTCCGGCCGATCAAGGTGCAGCACCGTTCGACGGGTTCGATGAATACGATCCACCGCTGGGAAGGCGACGAGTTCCGACCGATCACCTCCAGCGCCGTGATCTCCGAGGTGCTGGCTTCCAGCCGATGGCCGGGGCTTCGCGCCGATTCCCGCCTGGGGTTCTGGCGGCGGCTGTTCAACGAGGCCCAGCAGACGTACGACAACGCCCGGGCCGGCCGATGCCCGCCCGAAAAAGAGCAAGAGGTCTTCCGTCGCCTCAGCCGCATGGTGCTCTCGCGCGACGAAGCCATGCTCCGCCTGGTGAAGCAGTACCTGAGCCTCGCCGACATTCTCACCGTCCGCGACCGGATGATCGGCATCGGGCTGATCGGGGGAAAATCGCTGGGCATGTTGCTGGCTCGGGCCATCCTCCGCCGTCACGCGCCAAAGCTGTACGAAAAACTGGAGACCCACGATTCGTTCTACATCGGTTCCGACGTCTTCTACACGTTTCTGATCCGCAACGGCGTCTGGTGGATCCGGCAACGCCAGCGGGATCCCAACACCTTTCTCGACGGACTCGAAGAGGCCCAGGCAAGAATCGCCTCGGGACGATTCCCCGAATACACCATGGACCAGTTCCAGGCGATGCTCGACTACTTTGGCGAATCGCCCTACATCGTGCGGTCGAGTTCGCTTCTGGAGGACGCCTACGGCAACGCCTTCGCGGGAAAATACGACAGCGTGTTCTGCGTGAATCAGGGGAGCCGGGAGGAGCGTCTTCAGTCGCTCTTGGACACGATCCGCCGCGTGTACGCCAGCGCCATGAGCGAGAAAGCCCTCCAATATCGCGTCGCGCGCGGGCTGCTTGATCGCGACGAACAGATGGCGTTGTTGGTGATGCGGGTGTCGGGCGATCGTTACGGCGACAAGTTCTTTCCCCACGTTGCCGGAGTGGGGTTCTCATTTAACCCCTATGTATGGCATAAGGATATCGACCCCCACGCGGGTGTGGTGCGTTTGGTTTTCGGGATGGGTACTCGGGCGGTGGACCGGGCGGACGACGACTACACTCGGTTGGTGGCGCTGAACGCGCCGTCCCGGCGACCGGAAAGCAATTTCGACGAAGTTTGCGAGTATTCGCAACGCCGAGTCGACTACTTGGACATTGCCGCCAACCGGTTTGCTTCCGGCCATTTCCTGGACGTCATCGACGAGGTGCCCGAGTACCTTCTCAACATGGTGGCATCGCAAGGGCAGGCATCCGAGCAAGGCACCGGGCGGCGGAGCCGGGCCTTGACGTTCGACGGACTACTCACCACGACACCGTTCGTCGAGGACATGCGGACCATGCTGAAGACGCTGGAAGAGGCCTACGAAAGTCCAGTCGATGTAGAATTCACCGCGAACTTTGTCGGCCCCGGTCAATACCGGATCAACCTCCTCCAATGTCGCCCGCTGCACGTCCAAGGGGCCGAGATCACCAAACTTCCGCAGGTCAAGGTCAAGCCGGCGGATCGGATCGTGGAGGCCCACGGGGCGATCATCGGTCCGAGCCGACTGATTCGCCTGAATCGGTTTATTTACGTCGTGCCACGACTGTATGGAGAACTGCCACTTGCCCGCCGCTACGACGTCGCCCGACTGCTTGGCCAAATTAACCAGCATGGTTGCCGAGACGGCGAGACGACGATGCTGCTGGGGCCTGGCCGGTGGGGGACTTCCAGCCCCGAGTTGGGAATTCCCGTCCATTTCGCCGAGATCAGCCGTGTCTCCGTGCTGTGTGAAATCGTCACGATGCGCGAAAACCTCATTCCCGACGTGTCGCTGGGGACGCACTTCCTCAACGAGCTTGTCGAGATGAACATCCTTTACATGGCGCTTTTCCCGCTGCAACAGCACAACTACTTGAACGAACCGTTCTTCATCCAATCACGCAACCGCTTACTCGATCTTGTGCCCGGCGCGGAACCGTGGCAGGACATGGTGCGAGTGATCGACGTGGACGAGGTCTTGGATCGCGATCGCGCTGTCATGCTCGTTGCCGACGCGAGCGAGCAGCAAGCCCGAATCTTCATCACGAACAAAAGCGATCAGGCGGTTGCCGGGCCTTTGTCGGGACCATCGACGACGGTTCGTTAAATGAATGCATCAAATGCGGGGAGTATTTTTTTCTGTGGGGGGACTAATTTAGTATAACTAGATAGTGGGGTACCAAACGATTTTGGGACGCATGACGCCAGATCTCAAATCACGTGCTTTCACTTGCCCCCCACCCCACCAAAGTGCGTAGAGATCGGAATAACACACTTAAGAATGGTATTTTACCCATAAAAGGATTGGTTTCCGGTAGTGGCACGTTCCACCGCCACAAGTGGGTACCGCTGAGTTTTTGTTTCGACAGCGGCAAGGGCAGATCGGAGGTGTACCATTCGAGTTGACGGTCCGGGGGCGGTCAAAATAATGTCAGCTCGAAATTAAGAGAAGTAATCCATGAGCAATTGACGCCTGAGGCCGGGACCAGTAGGCTGGTAGCAAGCCACGATGAAGGCGTCGTCACGATCAGGGTGGGTCAGCGCAGGGTGACTACAGGGCTGGCCGACTTTGCGGCCGCGAACAAGGCGTATAGGTTCGGATTTCGCTTTTGTATTGGAGCCCTCTATGAGTATACGACTCCTGATAGCCGACGACCACGAAGCGGTCCGCCTCGGCTTAGTGAACCTTTTGGCAGGCACGGAAGTTGAAATTGTCGCCCAAGCGGCTTCGGGCAAGGAGTGCCTCAAACTTGCCGAGCAAATAAAGCCAGATGTCATTCTTTTGGACGTTCGCATCCCGGAAGGAGATGGGTTTCAGGTCCTCAAGAAGCTACGGCAGAAAGCCCCAGAGACCAAGGTGGTGATGCTGTCCCATCACGATAACCCGACCTATGTGGCAAGATCGGTTATTTGGGGGGCCAGTGATTACGTGCTCAAGGGGTCTGGGCGACAGGCGATCCTCGATGCGATCGTTGCGGCAGCGTCGGGTCAGGGACCGACCTCCACCGGCGAACTGGCTCGCATGGTCAAGACATTGAACAACCAAGAGGCTGTGGAAGACGATCGGGCATCGCTCACCCGGCGCGAGACCCAGTTGCTGCGTCACTTGGCCTTGGGACTAAGCAACAACGAGATTGGACGCTCCCTGGCGATCAGCGTGGAGACCGTCAAGGAACACGTTCAGAACGTGTTGCGGAAACTCGCGGTGAAGGACCGAACTCAAGCTGCGGTTTGGGCGGTGCGAAAGGGTCTCGTATAAGGTCTGCTGGGGAGTAAACCCAGGTTCCTGGCCTGACCAGAAATCATCTCGCCGGGAAGCGGCGCGCCCGGTCGGGAAACGCGGTGCGAAGCGGGGGCAACTCTTGGGGCCGTGATTCAATCTCCAGACCAGAGATCGGATCGGGTTTTAGTTTTTGCCCCAGGTCGTAGCGAGACAGTGGACTGCCCGACTCACTCTATTATTCCTCCTCCGCATCATCGCTAGTACCGCGGCGGAACCAGCGAAGCACGGCGACGATGTTGGAGAAGTCGTCGGTCCAAATGCCGACCTTTCGGTCGTAGGGGATCGGCTTCCAGTTGGACGTCGGATCCGCCAGGGAGCCTAGACGCTTTTCCTCACGGACCAGGATGACCCAATCGGAGGCGAATTTTCCCGCCTCCTCTTCCTCGTCGGTGACTGTATCGTTACATCGGCGGCAAACCAATCCTAGTTCGCGGCCTAGATTACCCAGCACCGGAGCGAGGCTCAAATGGCGGTTCGAGATGTGCACCAACAAAATGCCGTTGGGCGAGAGCTTGCGGAAATAGAGTTCGATCGCTTCCTTGGTGAGCAGGTGGATCGGGATCGCGTCGGAGCTGAAGGCGTCGACGATGAGGAGGTCGAGACTTCCGGGCGGGACCTTTGCGTCGTCTTCCAGCGTGATCCGGGCGTCGCCCAACTCGATCCTCACGTCCACCCCGTTCGCCCGCGCGTCGTTGACCCAGGTGAATAATTGGGCGGCGTGGGAGACGCGGACGATCATCGGGTCGATCTCGAAGTAGGTCAGGCGTTGACCGGGCCTTGCCCAGGCCGCCGTGGTCCCCGTGCCCAGACCAATGACGCCGATTTCCTTGGTCTGGAGGGGATCGGTGAGTTTCTCGAAGACCTGACCCACCGGGCCAGTGCGGAAGTAATACGTGATCGGCTCGCGACCTTTCTTGGCCTCCAGCCAGCGGAGCCGCGGATCCGCGACGTCTTCCTCCAGTTCCGCCCATTGGGCCCCATGGTTCGTGGACCCATGGACCAGCGTGTGTTCGATCCGCTTTCGACCATCCTCCAGGTCCGTGACGTATTCTCGAACGCGGATCACGCCGAAAAAGCTCCGATCTTCGTAAATCGTGTTCGCGGACGAACCGAACAGCCATAGTTTGGCCACCAGCACCATGGCCACTCCGAATCCGAACCGCACCGGCCGGTGCTGGAAGAGGAAGGCCGCCAGCCCGCCCAGGGTCAAGATCGCCGTTTCGCCGTTCATGCGCCATTCGGTCGCGCCAATCGCGTGCCACGGCTCCCAGCCGAACCAGGCTGGGATTTGGTTGACCCAGAGCAAGTGCTGCCGGGCCCACTCCAAACACCAGTTGCAGCCCGCCAACCAGTTCAACCAATCCCAGGCGTAATCCCAACGCTCGCCGCCGAACCAGGTGGGCAGCTCGTTCAGCCGGTCTCGGTGGTAATACAAGGCGTGAAGGATCTGCAATCCGAACAGGAGGAGCATGGGCAGCAAGAGATCGAGCCAGCGGGCGACGGCGGGCCGCTTGGCGGGCTTGGGCGTCGGTCGCAACATGCACGCCGCCGCCACGACCAGCGGATACTCCCACACTTCCCGGAAGATCAAAGGCGCCACCAACGCGTTGAACATTCCACCCAACACGCCCCCGACCGACATCCAGATGTAGAATTCGGTCAAATGCGAGGCCGCTGGCCGCGAACGGGCCAACTCGCCATGACACACCATCGTGGTGACGAAGAACGCCGCCAGGTGAAGCAGGACCAGCCACTGCATCCACGACGCCGAAGTTCGGAAAAACACGATCGCCAGCACGATCACCAGGAACGGCTGGAGCCGCACCATCCATGAGTGTGGCAGGATTGTCCATCGGGAGAAAACCAGCACGAAGGTCAACAAATACAGCGCCAAGGGGATGACCCAGAGCAGCGGAAACGCGGCGATGTCGGTCGAGATGAACGTGGTGACGCCCAACAAAAGGCTCGACGGCGCAAACGCCAGGGCCAGCCACCTCATGCGGAGCGCGAAGGTCGGCTCGACCCTGGACTCATCTCTGTCGGAGCTGGCGTCTGCGGTATTGGCGGCGACGGCGTCGTCGGGCGAGGCGAGCATCGCCGCATGGCTGCCTGGCGATCGCCAGAGAACCAGCGCGCAGAGCAACGTCAGGACCATCAGCGCCCCATAGCCCACGCTCCACCAAAACGCCTGCGAGGCGAGCGGCAGGTAAGGCTCGATGACCAGCGGGTAGCCGAGCAAGGCGGCCATGCTTCCCAAGTTGCTGGCGGCGTAGAGGAAGTAAGGGTCGCGGGCCGAAGGGTGGCCCGTGTCGGCAAACCATGCTTGCAGCATGGGCGCGCTGGTCGAGACCACGAGGAATGGCAAACCCACCGATGCCGTCATCAACAGCAGGAGCCAAGGAATCGGATTTTCTCCTCCCGGCGGCCCCCCGCTCGCCAGCCCAATCGGAAGCACCAGCCACGGCAGGCAGATCACCGCCAAGTGGGCTGCGGCCTGACGCCGGACGCCCAACCAGCGTGTGGCAAGATGCGCGTAGAGATACCCAGCTAGCAGCACCGCCTGATAAAACACCATGCACGTATTCCAAACCGCCGGCGTGCCGCCCAAACGCGGCAAGACCATCTTGGCGAACATCGGCTGGACGACAAACAACAGGCTGGCGCTGACGAGGAGCGTGAGGGCAAACAACCACTGCATGGAGTGATCCTTAACCGAAGGAAGGCCGATGGACAAACCCAAGAGCCCCCTTGCCGTTTCGCAATGACCCGAAACCGAGGGCCGGCGTTGAGACGGCGACGCCGCCGCCATGGCGCAGCCACGGCCAGGCTGGGGGCAATTCCTGGATTCGCGAAGGAATAGTTATCGTGGCGGTCGAAAGATGATCGTCGGCTAAACGATGGTCCGTGGGTGGAAGGGAGGAACGTAGGAAAGGCTCCGTCCCGCCACTAGGCACGTCCGTGGTCACTGCGTGCGCGCTTGTCGAACCGTCTCCATGCGCCCGAAAACCATCCTGCCTGCGCTGGTCTGCAACACGCTGGTCACGGCAATTTGCACTGTCTGGTTGATGAAATCGCGTCCCGCCTCGACCACGACCATCGTGCCGTCGTCCAAATAGCCCACGCCCTGCCCGGGTTCCTCGCCGGGTTTGACGATTCGGACTTCGAGTCGTTCCCCGGGCAGGAAGACCGGTTTCAAGGCATTGGCTAGATCGTTCAGGTTGATCACGCCGACGCCATGCAGGCGGGCGACTTTGTTCAAATTGTAATCATTGGTGACGAGCTTGCCCTCCAAGTGCTTGGCCAGCGACACCAGCCGGAGGTCGACGCTCTGGCCGGCAAACTCAGGCAGATCGCGGTCGTAGATCTCCAGATCCACCTTGGGATTGTTGCGGAGCCTATTGAGGATGTCCAGCCCGCGACGCCCCCGGCTGCGGCGAAGCCGATCGGAACTGTCGGCGATGGCCTGAAGTTCCGTGATCACAAACCGCGGCATGATGAGTTGGCTGTCCAACACGTCGGCTTCCACCACGTCGGCGATCCGGCCGTCGATCACGACGCTGGTGTCAAGAATATACGGCCTCCTACCTTTGACCTCTTTGGAGAACTCCACATAGGGGATGATGAAACGGAAATCGTTTTTCGTCTGGATCAAGAAACTGATGCACATGTAACAGAGCACCGCCGCAAAGATCATTTGCACAATTTCCTTGACCCGATTGGTTTGCCAGTCCCCACCAGGGACCGAGGAGAACAGGGGGGCCATGGCCAACCCTGCAACGTAGGCCAAGAACAAACCCACGATTAACCCAAAGTACACCGCCGAGATCGTGTCGAGCTTTTTCTGCGGGGTGAAAATATCGGCGGCGATTACTCCGGCCGCTAGCGCCAGCACGCCAAAAAACACCACCCATGGCAGCCATGGCAATTCCTGCGGCAATAGGCCAGAGGTGATGATGACCACCGCCAGGCCGATGCACACCATGAAGAAGACGCTGCGAAGGATAATAAGAGCCATGGAGAAATCCCCCCTACCAGAGGAGTTTTTAACTCAAAAAATTGATTCTAGCCCCCGGGACCTCACCTGAAAAGACAACCCCCTCAAAAAGATGGATTATGCCTTCACGGATCGTGTGCCCCACCCAATAGTGGTGCGTATTATTGGGACGACGCAATCGCCTTAACCAGTGTTTCGCGGAGTTCATCGAGGGCCTGGGGAATGACCTTGACCGCAGCCACGGTTAGCATGAAGTTCGTATCCCCATGCCATCGGGGAACGATGTGCCAGTGTAGGTGCCCAGGAACGCCAGCCCCACCCGCCGAACCGAGATTCAATCCCACGTTGAATCCATGCGGGGCGAGGACTCTCTCGAGCAACTTGACCATCTTGCTAATGGTCTGAAACACGGCTGTCTGTTCTTGTTCCGTAAGCTCGTCCAAACGTCCGCGGTGGCGGCGCGGCGCCACCAAAAGATGGCCATTGTTATAGGGATATCGATTCAACACGGTGACCACCGATTCTCCACACTCCACAACATAGCGGCCGGGATTGTTGGAATCGACGGCACTCTGGCAGAGGAAACAGTTTGGATCGGCGCCAGGAAGAAACTCGAGAGAAGTTTGATTTTCCGCGGAATTCGCCGTGGCGTGTTGCAGATAACTCAATCGCCATGGAGCCCAAATCTGTTGGAAAGACACGACTTATGCTTCTCCGATGGAACACGAATTGGCGATCGCTGACTCTGCGGCCGATGAAGCCTGGCCGACGACGGCTACGCTGGGGTCCCGTTCATCCCCATTCCCTTACGCGGGAGTCTATGCCACTCGCCAGGCTAGTGCAAGCCGAACGGACGTGCGGAACGGCTTCCTTGGCGGTTGTGCTTCAAGTTGGGAAAGCTTTTTGGACGAAATAGACTGGAGCATTTCTGCCGATAATTCCGGTCGCCCAACGCGAGATGGATCGTAGCCGCCGGGTGATCGGAAAGCAGATTTGCTCGAATAGGTAACGTCCGCCAGCTCGTGGGGTTCACGGGAACGTGGCAACCGATTTCCGCATCGAACTGGACATCTTTCGAGGCCCCCTGGACCTCCTACTCTACCTCGTTCGCAAGGAAGAGGTGGAGATCACCGAGATTCCGATAGCCAAAATCGCCGACCAGTTTTTGCAATATCTGGAATTGTTGACCGAGCTGAACATGGATTCGGTGGGCGAATTCGTGGTCATGGCTAGTACGCTCATCGAGATCAAATCTCAACACGTCCTGCCGCGATGCGACGAGGTGGAGGACGTGATCGAGGATCCGCGGGAAGAGCTTGTTCAGAGGCTCCTCGAATACAAAAAATACCGCGATGCCGCGAACCTGCTTGAGGAACAGAGTCGCCAGTGGCAGCTTCAGTGTCCCCGGCTTTCGCCCGACATTTCTCCAAGAGTTCGGGACATTTCCGAGGAACCGATTCACGAGGTCGAGCTTTGGGATTTGGTGAGTTCGTTTGCGAGGATCCTTCGCGAGAGGGATCTCACCAAGCCCTCCAACATTGTGTACGACGACACGCCGATCCGCGTCTACATGATGAGAATCCGCTCGCAACTTGAACGCAAGGAAAGGCTTGCATTCAGCGAACTTTTCGAGGGAACGGTTCACCGGTCGACCATGGTAGGCACGTTCCTGGCGGTCTTGGAGCTTGTCCGCCACCAGCAAGTGTTAGTGGATCAGAAATCGCTTTTTGACGAAATTTGGATTCTTTTGCGGCCAGATTGCTCGGAACCGCTGGACCTTTCACGGGTAGACAATTACGATCACGCCCATGCTCAAGGACCAGCCAATCCATTCGCTGACGCACAAGAACCTCACCATTGAGGGGTATTCACGGGCCGCCGTGCAAACCTACTGGCGAATCCCCGAGTACAAAATCGGCTTCGATTTGGGGGCCCAGCCGTGGTCCTTCATGGGGACGCCGACGTGGTTCGTCTCGCATACCCACATCGACCATCTGATTGCCTTGCCCATTTACGTCGCCAGGCGTCGGATGATGCGGATGGAACCTCCGACGATCTATCTGCCCGAGGCGGCGATCGATCCGATCCAACGCATCTTGCGGCTCGTCAGCCGTCTGGATCGAGGGCGGTTGCCTTGCCATTTGTTGGCGGCGCGGCCAGGGGACGAAATCGAGTTGTCTCGGGAGTTGGTCGTGACCGTCTCGGCCACGCGGCACACCGTCCCCTCGCTGGGATTCGTGGTCTGGGAACGGCGCCGCAAGTTGAAGCCGGAGTACGCGGACCTGCCGGGCACGGCGATTCGCGATCTGCGTTTGGGCGGGACGGAAGTCACCCGCGAGGTTCGCGTCCCCCGAGTCGCCTATCTCGGCGACAGCTCGCCCGAGGGCCTGGACGCCTGTCCCGCCATGTTCGAGTCCGACATCCTCATCACCGAGCTGACGTTCGTGGCCCCCAGCCACCGCAAGGAGCGGATCCACAAGTTCGGCCACATGCACCTCGACGACCTTGTGGAACGCCGCTCGAAGCTGAAGAATGAATTGATCATCGCCGCCCATTTCAGCACCCGTTACCACGCCCGGCAAATCCAACACCTCGTCCAACGCGCCATTCCCGACATGCTCGACGGACGCTTGCGGCTTTGGATCTGAATGCCGCATCGGTCGACGCCAGGCCGTGATTTGCCGGGTCGCGCGTCGGGTTTCGTGAATCTTGCCTCTCGGCTCTGCCCGGGCAGTTGCGCGACGCGAAGGGGACGTCTATACTCCGCACGCGTTGAGATGACATGTTTTTCGGGCGAAAATGACTCATTCTCGGCCCCGCGCAAAATAGCGCGAGCATCGCCGGCAAGAGGTTGTGCGAAGACGCCCGCCTACGGGCGTTTGCCGCCGCAGGCGGTCTTCGGCCCGGCATTCATGCCTCGTCCTTACCCACATTTTACGCAGTTGGCGGGGCCGGGGTTCGGCGGATGGGGCGTGACGACAACTGCAAGCGGCAACTCGGTTTGCACGCGCGGAGATGATCTTGGCGACCGGGAACTACGTAGGAAGAGTAACGACTGGGGACGAGGCCCAGTGG
>Ga0209101_1002333_pt1 | contig 12608 bp, 11 predicted proteins | sample ConPoolayeCmetaG_FD_185481 | JGI IMG/M metagenome (GOLD analysis project Ga0209101, IMG submission 185481) | Hot spring microbial mat communities from California, USA to study Microbial Dark Matter (Phase II) - Cone Pool mat layer C metaG... ... | reverse complement strand
GTGTAGACCTGCCCGCGAAACTCGCGTTGGTGATCGATCTCCACCCGACCCTCCGGCCCCTCGTCGCTACTGCCTGCCTCGATGATGTGGATCACCCCATCGGCCACCGCATAAACCGGTGCGCCGGGCCGCGCCACGATGTCCGTTCCGGCATGGCCGCGGTAGCAAGCGACGCGGGCGCTGCCCTGGCTGGCCTGCGCCCAGTCCTGATCTTCGGGCAGGGCAGGGTCACGCCAGGCAGCCAGCGAGTCGCCGCGCTCGCGGTGGCGGTAGTCAGGGCACGACTGGCCGGGGTTGAAGCCGAGGAAGGCCCACGTCCAGGGGTCGTCGGGGTAGTTGACGATGGCGCGGTACTTGTCGTCTAGAGGCCAGAACAACAACGGCAGGTTGAAGAACGCGGCGCGGGTGGGAGCGGGGTGAAGCGCAACGGGTAGGAGGATCAGTACGGTGATAGTGAGGATCACTCCACGATGACGGAGCGGGGCGTGACGGTAATGGCACAAGTGAGTTCTGGCCCTGTCGGTATGCTCAAAAGAGGATCGTGCTAGCTAAGGCCCTAGATTGATGATTGGTAGATTCCAGTTCCCCGCTTGATTAACGTAAACAGCCTGTGAGTGCGGCTCACAGGCTGTTAAGGGCTAGAATCCGGGGTTGGTTCGGGAACCAGCGCCGGCCTATAACCTGACAGCCGATCCTACGAGCTGCGCTTGGTGAGCGCGCGCATCATCTCTGTGAAGGAGGAAACAATGTCGATGGGAACTGGGAAGATGATGGTGCTGTTCTTCTCCGCAGCGATCTCCGTCAGGGTTTGCAGGTAGCGCAGTTGGAGCGCCGTCGGCTCCTGAGCCATTTCCTGGGCCGCCTCGCGCAGCTGTTGCGCGGCCTGATACTCGCCTTCGGCGTGGATGATCTTGGCGCGTTTCTCGCGCTCAGCCTCGGCCTGACGGGCCATTGCACGCTGCATCGTCTGTGGCAGCTCCACATCCTTGATCTCGACTAGGCTCACCTTGACGCCCCATGGCTCCGTAGCCTCGTCAATGATCTGCGCCAGTCTCTCGTTGATCTGGTCGCGGTGGGCTAAAAGCTCATCAAGGTCGGCCAGGCCAATCACGCTACGCAGGCTGGTCTGGGAGATCTGCCACGTGGCACGGCGGAAGTCTTCCACCTGCACAATGGCCCGCTCTGGTTCGATCACCCGGAAGTAGGCTACTGCATTGACCTTCACCGTAACATTGTCGTGAGTGATAGCCTCCTGAGTAGGCACATCGAGAGCCACGGTGCGGAGATCCACCTTGACCATGCGGTCGATGATGGGGACGAGCAGGAACAGACCAGGGCCTTTCGCGCCAACGAGGCGACCGAGGCGAAAGACTACGCCTCGCTCATATTCTTGCACGACCCGCACCGCTGCGGCGATCAGGCCGATCCCCAGCACCAGAGCGGCGACGAGCAGGCAGAGTAGTCCTCCAAGAGCTTCTGGCATAGCATGTCCTCGCTTTCGGTGCGGGCGCTGGTTCATAACCCGGCACAGTACCATCTCCCGCGCTGGCAGCCGGGCTAATTGAATTATAGCTGAATCGGGTGGCAAGTCCAACGGATCGAGCCATGGCAATATCTTTGCACTTTTGGGCCCGGCAATGAATTGCCGGGCTAGGCGCACGCTGCGCGTGCGTCCAAGTCGGCTGGAAGCCGACTGTGCCCAGTCCCCACAGCGATGCGCAGCATCGCCGGGGACTTTGAGGCGAACCGAAGGGTCGCCCGTAGCCGGGCGATTTATCGCTCGGCAAGAAAAGCGCAAAGGTATAGCCATGGCTCAAAGGAAAGCGCCACTCCAGATTGGAAGCTGGAATGGCGCCTGGTATGCCCCCACCAGGAATCGAACCTGGGCCTCAGCCTCCGGAGGGCCGCGCTCTATCCGCTGAGCTATGGGGGCCGCGGTTGTTCCGGCAGTGATGGGTCACATTGTACCATGTTTTGGCTGGCTTGGCGATGATTTGGGCAGGCTTGGGACTGGCAGACACTCAGTTGAGCCGATCACATAGGGGGTTTGACAGGCGCGGGGAAAAACCCTATCATAGCGACATCTGAGCACGTTTATGGTGTATGTATAGCGTTTGTCGTATTTCACCCACGAGGAGATAGAAGCGATGCACTCAGGCGCCAGCTATCGACTGATCGTGCGGCGTGGTCCCCAGCCCAACCAACAGTACGAGCTGACCCGCGACACTATCACGATAGGCCGCGATATCACCAATGACATTGTCATCAACGATCCGGAGATCTCTCGGCATCATGCGCGGCTGGTCTATACCCCCAGCGGCTACGCGATTGAAGACTTACGCAGCACCAACGGGACGTTTGTAAACCGTCAACGCCTGTCTGGCCCGTTTCAGCTTACGAGCGGTGACCTGATCGGCCTGGGCGAGACAGTGACATTAGCCTACGAGGCTTTCGCGGCTAGCGACGTGGCTTCGACAGCGGTCGGGGGCGGTCGGCAGCCGATGGCTCAGGCGCGGCCCCCGATGGCCTACGCGCCCGCGCCTCCTCCCGCCTATGCGCCTGAGGAAGAGGACTATCCTCCTGATCGCAGCCGCTGGATCGTTATCGGTTGCGGTGTGCTCACCCTATTGTTCTGCTGCCTGCTGGTGGCGGCGGTGATCGTTATTGATCAGACGAACTCTTATTGCAGCCTGCCAATGGCGAACCAGTTCTTCTATTGCCCGTAGCGACAGGGGCGCTTTAGCAACAAAACAACGGGGCTGCGCTGACCGAACCGGCGCAGCCCTGCTCGTTCGCCCCCCCCAACGCGCTACTGCAAGAAGGGTAGCCCAAAGGACACAAAGAGCGCCACGCACGAGCATAGACAGCATAACAGGAGCAGCCCGCCCCCACCGAACACAACGATCCGCTGAGTCCCCTCATCCTTGATGCCCAGGTTGGCGAGCGTCGATCCCAGCGGCACGCTGGATGTTGCGCCAGCCCCAACCGGGGCTGCAGGAGCTGCGGGGGGAGATGCCGCTCCCGCCGGGGCCTCCTTAACCATCGGCGCGGGCGGCTTCGCGGGGGCTGCTTCCTTGGGCATCGCGGCAGGCGCAGCGGGCGCTGCCCGCTTGACCTTTGGCGTTTGAACCGTCTGCCACTCGTCCTTGCCCTTGACCTTCTTGGGCTTGGCAGGCTCTTCTTCGGGCTTATCCTGCATGGACTCCCTCTTGCCCATATCGCCTTCGGGCTGTTCCAGTATAGTCTTGTCGTCCTCAACCATGATTTCTTCTCCGGCTCCTCGATTGGGATTTGGCACAAAGTTGCCCCACTATACGCCGGATGCACCGTCTTGACAACTCGGATCGGAGGCGCGCTCGATCAGCCCCAGAATACGGCGTGCACGGGCGTCCCACGTGTAGTTGCCTACGTCGCGGGCAGCCTGATCCGCTAGACGTCGGGCTAGCTCCGGATCATGGCGCAGGCGGCGTAGCGCCCCGGCCAGACCTATCGGATCGGAGGGGGGTGTGAGCAGGCCGTTCTCCCCATTGCGAATGATCTCGGCAGTCGAGGGCAGATCGGTCGCCACGATGGGGACGCCTGATGCCATGTATTCAAACAACTTCATCGGCGAGGCGTAGTAGGCAAAGTGCTCCGTCCAGGGGAAGGGCATGGCGCACACATCGAAGGCACGCAGGTAGTTCGGCACAGCAGTGGCGGGAACCTGCCCGGCGTACAGCACCATCTCGTCCGGCAGGCCCGCTGTGCGGAAGCGCGCCCGCAGCCCCTCAACGGCCTCCGCTGGCCCACCAACCAGCCCCAGCCGCACAGGATGTGCGGATTGATCCCCTGCCAGAAGGATGACCGCTTCCACAAGATCGCTCAAACCCTTATCCATGCCCAAGGTATGAAAGCGCCCCATATAACCAACAATGAAGGCATCGACTGGCCAGCCGATCTTGGCCCGCCAGTCCGTGCGGTCACCCTTGACCTCAAAGCGCGCGCGGCGAATGCCATCGGGTGCTACCAACAACCGATCCGCGGGGATACCCAGTGCCTCGTACCGTTGGCGGAGGTGATTGGTGATCACCACCCAGCCGGCGATTCGCCCCACCAGCCAGCGTCGTAGCCATATCCCTATGTTCGTTGCGGGGTAGGTATGCACTTCCAGGAATAGGCGGCCTGCCCAGCGCGGCCATAGCGCGGCGATCAGAACCAGGGAGAGCGGATCGCGCGAGTAGATGACCGCCTTGCGCTCGCGGGGGAGCCGGAGCAACAGGGAGAGATTGTAGGTCAGCATCACCAGCAGGGCGGACAAGCCATCCCATACGCGAGCCAACGGCCCTAGGTGCCTCGCCAGCGGATGCAGATCGAGGACCCACAGTCGCTCCGCTACAAAGTTCCGCTTGACCCCGTAGAAGCCCCACACATCATCGGTACACAGTTCCGGCAGGTTACGGCGGCTGGCATAGAGCAGCGTGACGGCCACGCCTGCGTCGGCGAATGCCTCACACATCTGCACGATCTGGTAGGGATGCGCCTTCTCGCTGGGGATGCGAGCATTGGCGGTGTAGATCAGCTTCATGCCAGCCTCTCCAATAGGCGCTGGCCGATGGCCGCTTCGCTGAACTCAGCCTCCATGTGCTTGCGGCCTGCTATCCCGAGCTGCAACCGCTGATCCGGGTCGGCGGCAAGGGCGGCAATAGCATCAGCCAGCGCGCGTGGATCGCCGGGTGGTGTGGCGATCAGGTGCTTGCCTGGAGTAAAGGCGTCGCGCAACGCGGGCGTATCCGCACTGATCACGGCCTTGCCGAGCGCGAGGGTCTGATAGACCTTGTTTGGCACCACACGCCCGGTTTTGCCCGTCGTGCCGAAGATGCCCAGGCAAATGTCGGCACGCGAGACCAGCTCGATCAGGGCTGGCTGAGGAACTGGCCCCCGCAGTGCAACATTCTCAAGGCCAAGCTCCCCTGCGAGATGCTGCATGGCGGCATAGGTCTGGCCTCGCCCGATCAACTCGAAGCGGATTCGAGATTGATCCCGCAGCAGATGCGCAGCACGCAGGATAGTCTCAACCCCGTGCAGAGGGATATATGTGCCGTAGAACGAAACCAGCACATGCTCACCGGCATGGGGCATTTGATGCGCTTCGAACCACTCCCGGGACGCCCCAACCGGGATCACGGCCAGCTTCCCCAGGTGCACCCCGAACGCGTGCATGTAGTAGCCCCGGTGCTGGCAGGTATCGACCAGCGCCAGATCGGCCAGCCGCAAAGCCAGCCAGTCAATCAACCAGTAGCGCCGCGCTGCCAGCGAGCCAGGCCGGGCCGCCCCCCGGTCATAGACTGCCGAGTCATAGACCGGTGTGAAAGCGTCCACAAGGAACCGTGTTCCATGCCGCCGTGCCAACCACCAGGCCAGCAGGGCCAATGACTGCCCGAACTCGGCCAGCAGGATTACATCACACCGGGGAGCCAGGCTGTGGAACTGGCGTGCCAGCGCCGCTGCCCGTTGCCTGGTGTTCAGCCTCGCCGGGACCCGGCACTCCATTACCTCGACACCATGATGCGCCAGTCCGCGCCGCAGGATCAGGTTGCGAGGATACTCCGGATCGTATGCGCCCAGGTAGCATACACGGGGGAGGCTCATCGGCGTTTCCTCTGGCCGATAACTTCCTCGAAGACGCCCACCAGCCTATCAATGAGGCTGCCCAGGTCGTAATCACGGCGGACGCGCTGGTGCAGTCGCTCGCCGAGGGCAGCCCGCTCCCTGGGTGGCAGCGATAGCACCGCCGCTAAGTGGTCCGCCAGAGTTGCCGGGGAGTCGTCGTCGGTCCATAACAGGGGCGCGTCGTCGCCTAGCAACGGCAGGAACGTCCGATTGCGGACGATCACGGGTATGCCACACGCCATGCCTTCCAACACGGCCTTATCGACTCCGCCTGTCGGGCACAGGTTGACCGCCAGGGCAGCACGGCGGTTCAGCGCAGGCACGTCGCGATACGGGATCGGGCCGAGAAAGACCACCCGACCGGAAAGCCCTCGCGCCTCAACGCGCTCGCGCAACGACTGTGCGTAGGCTTCACCGTGCTCCTTGGTGATCCCCCCGGCAATCTCGACTCGCACCCCCTCGAAGCCGGGCCTTTGGGCGAGCATTGCAAGGGCGTCGATGAGTGTCTCATAGTGCTTGATCGGGGAGAGTCGCCCGACGGCAACGATCAACTCCTCATTTGCTCCGCGCTGATGGGGTGGATCGGGTTGGAACAATTCCATGTCAATGCCGTGCCCCAGCACCGTCACCTTGCGGCTGGGCAGGGTGAAGCTCTCCGGTGAGGCAGTGACCACCCGATCCACCAGCGCGTGAGCCAGCCGCAGTTCGAGGGTCACCTGCCGGTGGACGTACCACTGCACCAGTGGCAGCCCGCGCAACCTGGCCCACGGCGCGGCGATCAGCGTATAGCGTGGGATCATGTGTCCGAAGACCACACTGGCGTGGGGAATGGCCCGGCCCAGCAGTCGCTCGAATTGCCAGAGCTGGCGAGGGCGGCTGAAGCCATGCTCCTTGCCCATCGAGGCAACGGAGACGTTCTCAGGCAGGCGGATGACGCCCTGTTCTAGGCAGATCACGTCAAGCCATTGCACGCGCGGGTGCGAGGCCAACCGGGCAATCCAGGTGTGGGCAAACCCGGCCCGCGAGTCGTCCTGATCCACCCGCCGGGTGAGCATCAGGACTCGCATGGCAGGCTCCCTCGCAGCGCTGCGGCCCGTCGCCACGTCTCGATTACCGCATCGAGGTTGCGGGCGTGGTCGAACTTGTCCAGGACGAAGGCTCGCCCCGCCGTCCCCATCTCCGCTGCGCGTTCTGGATCGTCAAGCAGGGATGTGATCTTGGCGGCGAGGTCTGTGGGATCATCCAGGGCGCACAGCAAGCCCGTCTGCCCGTCAAGAACGATCTCCTGCGCGCCCGCCGTCCGCGTGCTGACCACCGGCCTGCCGCTGGCCGCAGCCTCGATCAGCACCTTGCCCAGCCCTTCGTAGATCGAGCTATGGACATACACGCTGCACAGACGATAATAAGCAGGCAAATCCTCGTGGTCTACCCTGCCGGGAAAATGGATGGCCTCTCTCAGCCCGAGCCGCTCCACCTGGGCTATAACCTCCGGTTCGAGGCTGAAGTCCCCAACCAGCAGCAGGTGGGCGCCCATATGGTTCGGACGCACCCGCGCGAACGCCTCGATCAGTAGTGGCACCCGCTTCACTGGCCCCGGCTTGCCGACCCACAATAGCACCGGCGCGCCGGGCGGAATGCCCAGCCGTGCCCGCAGCGCTTGTCCCTCCCCCGGCGGCCCTTGTGGCTCGAAGCGGCCCAGCCGCACCGGCGTCGAGAGCACCGCCACGCGCTCTGGGCAGATGCCCATCGCCACGTACTTCTGCTTCTCGATCTGATTCAGAACACGATGCGTATCCGCGTGGCGGATCACCCACTTGCCCAGGCGGTTGAACAGCCCGTAGCGTAATGGGCGCTCGGCGATCCAATGCGGGTTGTCGAAGAAGTCGCTGTGGTTCTGCACGTCGAGCGGGATGCCGAGGCGCCACCTGAGCCACACCCCCACCAGCCCGGTGGTGAACGGGTCTTGCGTGGTGATCGCGTCGACCCGCCCCGCCCGGCAGATGCTCGCGCCGATGCGGTACGCATCCCACAGGAAGCTGGCCCGCGCCACCGAGCGCGTCGGGTAGACGGTGAGACGGTCGCTCAGAGCCGTCTCGACGAGGTTCCGGCTGCGTGGCGAGTAGACCACCATGTGCAGATGTCCGATCCGCGCGGCGTAGTCGAGGTGGCGCTCGCGCGTATCGCCCCAGCCAGTGAGCACCTCGTCGCCCAGCGCGATCATCAGTACGTGAAGCGAGCTGGGCGGCGGCAGGGACTCAGCCACGCGCCGTCTCCCGCAAAACCGCCTCGGTCTGGTCGACCAGTGCCTCCCACGAGAATCGTTCGACGCTCTTGAGCGCAGCCTCGGCCAGCGCCCGCCGCCGCGCCGGATGATCCCTCAGATCGCGGATCGTTGCCGCCAGCGCATCGGCATCACGAGGGGGGACGAGCAGCCCATCCACGCCATCTGTGATCACCTCCGGGTTGCCGCCCACGTTCGTCGCCACGCAGGGTGTGCCAAGCTGCATCGCCTCGATCAGCACGTGGGATAGCCCCTCGGTGTGGCTGGATAGCACCAGCACGTCGGCGGCGCGGATGGCGAGGAGCGCCTGATCGTGCGGCAGTGCCCCGGTGAAGGTCACACGCTCGCTCACGTCAGGCTGACTCGCCAGCCGTTCCAGCGGCTCGCGTTCCGGGCCATCACCGACGATCACGAGTCGCACCCCGTCGAGTCGGGCCACTGCCTCTACCTGAAGATCGACGCGCTTGACCTCCGCCAGCCGCCCGACGGTGACCAGCGTGAAGGCGTCCTCGGGCCAGCCGAGCTGGCGGCGGGCTTCCCCCCGTTCTGGAATGTTACTCAGTTGGGAGGGGAGGGCGTTGTAGATGACGCGCACCTTCCCATCGGGCACGCCCCAACCGCGCACCAGCCGCCCGACATGCTGGCTCGGCACGAGGATCGTGTCAGCGCGGCGAGCGTACCATCGCTGCACGGATCGCAGCAGGCGCACGCGGAGAGAGTGCCTGGCTGCCTGGAAGTCGGCTACGGGCAAATCCGTCCAGCTATGCCGTGAGGCAAACTCCCAGGCGAAGTCGGCCACGATCTTCAGCACCAGGGGCTTGCGTAACCACATACTTGCCAACGCAGCGGGCAACCCATAATCACTGGCGAACAGAACATGGGCGCTGCGCCCCTGTTTCACAACCTCACGGGTGAAGGCCCACAGTCGAAGGGGGATGGGGGTACGGCGCGTTAGGCGTGTTACCGGGTATGGGTACAAGGTCTCGCTGGGGGGGGTAGGTTCCCCGTAGGTGATGACAGATACAGCGTGCCCGCGCTCTACCAGCGCGGGCAGCAGATGGTACAGGTAGGTTGGTGGGCCGCCCGGCTCCGGGTGAAAAGTCCCGCTGATCACGCACAACCGCATGAGGAAACTCCGGCCCCTCCCTGGCGGCTATAGCAGCACCACCCTAGCCTTGGGAGCAGAGACTCCCTTGAGTGCGTTGCGTGTGTCTACGATGATCGGCGCCTCCCGGGCGATCCATCCCCAGTCGTAGGTTGTGTGATCGGTGACGATCACCACGCAGTCAGCCGTCCTCAGCACCTCGGCGGTCAGCTCGATGGACTGCATATCCACGCCCTCGTGGCGCAGGTCCGGTACATAGGGATCGTGGTAGCTGACCTCTGCGCCGCGTTCTTGGAGCAGCCGGATCACGTCGAGGGCCGGGCTTTCGCGCAGATCGTTAATGTCGCGCTTGTAGGCTGCGCCCAACACCAGAATCCTCGAGCCGTTCACCGGCTTGCGTACCTCGTTGAGCGCATCCATCACCTTACTGACCACGTAGAGCGGCATCTGGCTGTTGACTTCGGAGGCCAGCTCGATGAAGCGGGCGTTGTAATTCAGAGTCTTGAGCTTCCAACTCAAATACAGTGGGTCAATGGGAATGCAGTGTCCCCCCAGGCCAGGGCCGGGGTAAAAGGTCATAAAACCGAACGGTTTGGTGCTGGCTGCCTCGATGACCTCCCACACACTCACGCCCAGCTTGGCGCACATCACGGCCATCTCATTCACCAGGCCGATGTTGACCGAGCGAAAGGTGTTTTCCAGCAACTTGACCATCTCGGCAGCACGTGTCGAGGAGACGGGCACAACGCGGTCAATCGCCTTGCTGTACAGCGCCATTGCCACTTCCAGACAGGCGGGTGTCGAGCCGCCCATAATCTTGGGTGTGTTGCGCACGCCGTAAGTCTTGTTGCCAGGGTCGATGCGCTCTGGTGAGAAGCAGATGAACACATCCTCGCCCACTTTGAAACCGTTACTGACCAGGCGGGGGATGATCAGCTCATCCGTTGTACCGGGGTAGGTCGTGCTTTCCAGGACGATCAGCAGGCCGGGGTGGCTGTAGCGGGCGATCTGTTCCGCCGCCGCGATGATGTAGCTCACGTCCGGGTCTTTCGTCTTGCGCAGCGGTGTTGGGACGCAAATACTGATGGCATCCACGTCCTTCAGGACGCTGTAATCGGTCGTCGCTTTCAGCAGGCCCTTGTGCACCAGACCCGCCACGTCCTCGGTTGGGATATCGGGAATGTAGCTGATGCCAGCATTGAGCAGGCGGACCTTTTCAGCATCCACATCGATTCCGATCACGCAGTAGCCTTCCTTGGCGAATTCCACCGCGAGGGGCAGGCCAACGTAGCCCAGGCCGATCACACTGATCACGGCCTCGCGGCGTTCGATCTTGTCTAACAAAGTGGCTTTAGGCATGATGAACCTCGTGGGCAGCGCGGGTAGGTTGTGAGGCCGCTACCGATCCTGGTCCCGCCGAGCGCGGAAGAAGGCAATGATCTCGTCAAGGGTCTGATCGAGGTTTTTCTTCGGCTCCCAGCCGATAACCCGCTTGATCTTGCCGATATCGGGCACGCGGCGCTGCATATCCTCGAAACCGGCCTCATAGGCCTGGCTGTAGGGTACCAGCACAATCTCCGAGCTGCTGGCGGTCCGCTCTTTGACCTTGTGCGCCAGGTCGAGGATGGTGATCTCCTCCTGCGTGCCGATGTTGAAGACCTCGCCATTAGCTTGATCACATTCGGCAAGCTGAATAATGGCGGTCACCACATCGCTGACGTTAGCAAAACAGCGCGTCTGCTGCCCGTCCCCGTATACCTGGATCGGCTCCCCGGCCAGCGCCCATTGCACAAAGCGGGGAACGACCATTCCATAGCGGCCACGCTGGCGCGGCCCGACCGTGTTAAACAACCGGCAGATGACCACCGGCAGGCCCGCTTCCTTGTGGTAAGCCAGTGCCAGGAACTCATCCAGGGCCTTGCTGCTGGAATAGCTCCAGCGGCTCTTCGTGGTGGGGCCCAGCAGCCGGTCATCGTCTTCGGCAAAGGGGGCGTGATTCGATTTTCCGTAAATCTCGGAGGTAGAAGCTATCAACACTTTCTTGCGATAGCGGCGGGCCGTCTGTAGCACGATGTCTGTGCCACGCACATTGGTTTCGATTACATGGATCGGGCGGCTGACAATCAAATCAACGCCCACTGCCGCCGCCAGATGGTAGATGATGTCGCACTCGCTGACCAATCGATCCATCACAGTGGTATTGTTGATCGTCTCGATAGCGAAACCGAAATTCGGATGATGGGTTAATTGCTCGATGTTCTCGAAACGGCCTGTGGAGAGATCGTCAATCACTGTCACCCGATGGCCCAGCTTTAGCAGCGCCTCAGATAGGTGGCTTCCGATGAAGCCCGCGCCGCCCGTAATCAATGCACGTGCCATGGTAAACCGGGGGTCCTCTGCCAGATATGGTCTCTGCCAGCTCGGAATCTCACATCCTGAGTCGGCTGGCCGCACAGCGCTGCCAATTCTAGCAGGCCCTGCCTCTTCTGTCTACCACCTATCGCCCCCCATCCCTCCGCGCATGGCCTGGGTGCCTATAACGCAACCGGGCTTCCAGGGACGCTGGAAGCCCGCCACGGGCAAAGGCCGGAATCACGCTTGCGCTTGGCAGATCTGCTTCCTAAAAAACGCGCTCGAGGAACTGCCTTGTCCGGGGATCGCTGGCCTCGCCAAAAATCTTATCCGGTGGCCCCTCTTCGATAAACTCTCCTTGGTCCATGTAAATCACCCGGTCAGCCACCTCGCGGGTGAAGGACATCTCATGCGAGACGACGATCATCGTCATGCCTTCGTAGGCAAGCTGCTTCATCACGCTCAGCACCTCGCCGATCAGCTCGGGATCGAGCGCTGAGGTCGGCTCATCGAATAGCATGACCTTGGGTTCCATCGCCAGTGCGCGTGCAATGGCGACGCGCTGCTTCTGGCCACCCGATAGCCGGATCGGGTGCTCGTCGCGCTTATCCGAAAGACCGACGCGCGCCAGGTTGATCTCTCCAATGGGAATGGCCTCATCTCTAGACATCCCCTTGACCGTGACCAATCCCTCGATGACGTTCTCCAGCGCCGTCATGTGTGGGAAGAGGTTGAACTCTTGAAAAACCATTCCCGTCTTCAGCCGGAGATCGCGCACTCGTCTTGAATCGGGTTGCTGGCCCATTGGGATATCCACCCGCAGGCCATCAATCGTGATCGAGCCGGAGGATGGTTGCTCCAGGAAGTTCAGGCAGCGCAGCAACGTGCTTTTGCCCGCGCCGCTACGCCCGATCAGCACGACAACCTCCTGTGGGGCGACTTCCAGCGACACGTTGCGGATCACGTGCAGCATCCCGAACCACAGATGCATGTTCTCTACCCGGACGACTGGCTCACCGTTCATAGGCATGCCTCATGCGCCGTTCCAGAATCTCCTGCAGCCAGGACGAGATGATAGTCAGCACCCAGTAGATCGCTGCAGCTAGAATAAACATCTCCATGAACTTGCTGTCACGCCGCGCGAAGCGGCTGGCGCGGAAGGTCACCTCCCACAATCCCATGATGGACACCAGCGCTGAGTCCTTCTGCATGGCGATGAAC
>Ga0209101_1002332_pt1 | contig 12610 bp, 6 predicted proteins | sample ConPoolayeCmetaG_FD_185481 | JGI IMG/M metagenome (GOLD analysis project Ga0209101, IMG submission 185481) | Hot spring microbial mat communities from California, USA to study Microbial Dark Matter (Phase II) - Cone Pool mat layer C metaG... ... | reverse complement strand
GGGAGTTTATACCCGGATTTAGCGGTTTTTCACCTGAATGGAATTTCGAAAATGTTTGCTTTGCCCGATTTAAAGCTTGCTTGGATCGCCTTGAATCCGCCGGCTTTAAAAGTTTATGGGCAGAGGCTTGAGCTTTTGAACGACACGTTTCTAAGCGCTAATTCGTTAGTACAAAGCATACTGCCTGAAATTTTCGAGGAAGGCCGGAACTTTCTTTCAGAGATGCGGGTAAGGATCGCAAAAAGCATTAACCTGGCGGTGGCTATACTAAGGTCTTGCAAGCATATCCAGGTCACTTCGCCGGAAGGCGCTTATTTTCTCTTTCCGCGTCTTCTCATGCAACTGGATGAAGAAGAATTAGCAATCAATCTCATCCAGCGCGGCGTTTTGGTTCATCCCGGTTATTTTTATGGAGCTGATAATGGCTCTCATTTTATGATTTCCTGCCTGGTGCAGGAAGAAAAACTCTCCAAGGGTTTAGAAACCGTAGTCTCTCTCCTAAAAAGCATTTGAGGGGTACCAGCTGCTTTTTCATATACCTTATTTGAAATTGGGCGTTGGAATGATGAAAATTGATTTTAGAGCATACCTACGATGGGAAATGCGGTAAGTTTTTTCGATTCTTTGCGGCGGAAAAGACGGCATAGGTGGGTCTTCGGGCTCCCCCATGGTCTCAATAGGCGACCCTAACCCTACGCCTGCTTACAGGTCTGAATTAGCCAGGCTTCCCGGATTCGGCGCTGTGTATCTCAAATGCTGTCTTAAGCGCCTGCCGCCTTGATATGCTCCTTAAGCCTTCGGTGGAGCGGCGGTTTAAAGCAATAGAGTGGAAACTGGGTGGTATTAGTTTTCTAAGCGGAAGGACCGGGAGGCTTCACAATAAGCTTCCCTAAGAGCCCGCCTCTCGGCCTGGTAATACCTCCGAATCTCAATGTTTTTTGTGTTACAGATCGGCCGTGGTGCATAAGATACCGTTACCGGTCCCCGGCCCGCACACGAAAAAAGAACATGGCAGCTTTAAAAAAGCGCCCAACGCAAAAAGAAGGTGGTACCAAGACTGAAGATACATTATTTTGCCGTGTATGCGCTCATACTCAGTAAGCCCGGTTTTCCCCTCAATCTACTTCAGCTATATCTACAATACCCGAGTCCGGCTTCAAGACGGCCGGCTGATGGGGCGGCTGGCGGATTTACTAGCCTCCAATTCTGAGTCTGGTAAGGTCTTGGCAGCGGTAATAAAAACCAAAGAAGGCCGCCTGGCGACATTAGACTGGAGCGGATTTGCTATCGACGAGCATGAACATAAATACTCGCTGGTTTGCCGTGAGCGCAAAGACTTTACTGCCGACGATTCCGTCATCTCTTTCCGCCGCCAAATCCTCGACCAACAAATTGTAGACATCAATGATAAGAAGCTGGTACGGGTAAACGATATCCGTCTGGTATTCTTGTCCAGCGGGCTTTTCCCGGTCGCAGTCGATGTCGGCTGGAGCGGCATCCTGCGTCGGCTCGGTGTAGTAGAAATAACCAATGACTTTCTTCAAATCTTCAACCGCAGCGTGCCGAGCCGATTAATCGCTTGGAACAATATCGGCTTTCTTTCCCAGGATTCACGTAACATTAAGCTATCGGTTAGTTACTCCAAATTACACACCCTCCATCCATCAGACCTGTCCGATATCATTGAAGAGCTGGACCGTAAAACCGGCAGCGCGGTTTTTGCTTCGCTCGACGACGAAAAAGCTGCCGATGTGTTGGAAGAAATGGAAGACGGCGCCAAGGTCAGCCTGGTGGAAGACCTACCGGTTGAGAAAGCCGCCGATGTCTTGGAAAAAATGCCCACTGATGAGGTAGCCGACATTTTGGATGATTTAGAAAAGGAGCGCGCCGAAGAGCTGCTTAAAGAAATGGATCAAGCCACAAGTTGCGAGGTGCGCGAACTTATGGAATATCCAGAAGACACGGTCGGCTCCTTAATGACCACCGATTTTGTAGCCTTCACAGCCGACACTGCGGTAGATGCCGTTTTTGAGCAGCTCCGTAAAACCAAACCGGAAAGCGATACCATTTACTCGATCTACGTCACCGATCAAACCGGCCGCTTACAGGGCTCTGTATCTTTGCCGACTTTAGCGGTGTCCGCACCGCAAACAACCTTGGCCGAGTTAATGGATGCCGAGCCTAAGTTTGTATACGACACAGACAAACTGAATGTCCTCTTAAAGCTGCTTTCCAAGTACAGCATGCTGGTAGTGCCGGTTGTTTCGAGCGCCGATATTTTGATAGGAACGATTGTGATTGATGACGTGATTTACCGCTTGTTCCGTAAGCAAGGGGTGCAGTTATGAGAGGATGGCTACGCGGTGGGCGTTCCACGAGAAATTATCTAGCCATGGGAGCCACTTTCTTGGCAGTTCTTGGCCCGGGCATCATTACCGGCAGCGTCGACAACGATGCCGGCGGCATCACCACCTATTCGGTGGCCGGCGCCCGCTACGGCTTCAACTTGCTTTGGACGCTTATTCCATCATTCGTGGTCTTGTTTGTCGTCCAGGAAATGAACGCCCGCATGGGCGTTGTGACAGGCAAAGGCCTGGCCGATTTAATCCGCGAAAATTTCGGCGTACGAATAACCTTCTGTATCTTCTTAGGATTGCTCTTTGCCGATATCGGCAACACTACTACCGAATTTGCGGGGATAGCTGGAGCCATGCAGGTTTTTGGAGTCAGCAAATATGTTTCCGTGCCGGCAGCGGCTTTTTTGGTTTGGATCCTGGTCGTGAAGAGCACTTACAAGCTGGCGGAAAAGATCTTCTTGGTATTCAGCGTATCGCTGCTTTCTTATGTCCTATCTGCCCTGCTGGCAAAGCCCGACTGGGGTCAGATCGGCTATTCCCTGATTCGGCCCAAGCTGGAATTCAACTATCAGTACATCGAAATGGTGATCGGCATAATCGGCACGACGATTGCCCCTTGGATGCAGTTTTACATGCAGTCGGCCGTAATCGAAAAGGGGCTGAAGATTGAGAATTACGGGTACACTCTGCTGGATGTGATAGTCGGGTGCATTGCCACCGTTACCGTGGCTTTCTTCATTATTGTCGCTTGCGCTTCGACCCTGCATCCACATGGCATCCAAATAGAAGAAGCCAAGGACGCCGCTATGGCGCTCGAGCCGCTAGCCGGCCGGTTTTCTTCCCAGCTTTTTGCCTTCGGCCTTTTGATTGCCTCCATTTTTTCCGCTATCATCCTGCCCCTGGCAACAGCCTTTTATGTCTGCGAGGCCTTTGGCTTTGAAGCCGGGATAGACAAAAGCCCCAAGGAAGCGCCGGAATTTTACCGCCTCTACTCCGCTATTATTATAATCGCCGTCTTAACAGTGTTGATTCCCGGCGCACCCTTGATATCAATTACACTGTGGACGCAAGTCATAAACGGCATCTTGCTGCCGGTGGTCCTGGTTTGCATGATACGGCTCGTAAACAACAAGGACATCATGGGCCCTTACACTAGTAAGGGTTTTTCCAACGCCGTCGGCTGGATTACCGTTGTGGTGCTGGTGGGATTATCGTTCATCCTTTTTATCATGGGGCTTGTGTAGGGCTGCTTTCCGTCTATTCCAGCGCTTTGTATTTTGCCTCAACACGTTTAAGCAGGCTGAATAAATCGCTGTCTGTCGAAAGAACAAGCGTGGAATCCTTGCCGAAGATCTTAGTGTAAATCTCCATGCTTTTTAAAAACCTGTAAAACTCCGCAGCCTGCGGGTTTTGCGTATAAGCCCGGGCGTAAATTTCCGTGGCCTTAGCATCCGCCTCGCCTCTAATCTCTTGCACCCGGCGGTAAGCCGCCGACTGAATCTCATTCAAATCGCGCTCTTTTTTACCGGCAATCTTGGCTGCTTCGCCCTCACCCTCGGAACGGAACCTTTGCGCAATTTGCTGACGCTCGCTAATCATGCGCTGATAGATGCGATCCAATACTTCCGGGTTGTAGTTGACGCGCTTAAGGCGCAAGTCCAAAAGCTCGATGCCGAATTCCCTAAGCTTTCCGGCGGCAGCTTCTTTGATTTCGGCCTCAATCTTCCTCCGCCCCACATTAATCTGCGGCAAAACTCCAATTGCCCCCGCCACGGCCTGTTCACCAACAAGCGCTTCATCGCGCATGGGTTTGCGATCCTTGTCGGTGCGCACTATTTCTATCAACTCGTGCTTGGCGATGGCGTTTCGAATCTCGCTGCCCAGGATATCTTCCAGGCGGGATTGAGCGCTGCGCTCATCACGGATGCGCAAAAAATACTGAAGCGGCTCGCTAATCCGCCAGCGTGCGAAGGCATCCACATAGATATATGTCTTATCCTTGGTCGGGATACCGACCGGCGCGCCGTCCCACTCAAGAAAGCGCTTATCCAGGCGATTTATGGTTTGGATAAATGGCAGTTTAAGGTGCAGGCCGGGTTCTGTAATCGGCGAGCCGACGGGTTTGCCGAATTGGGTGACAATTACCTGCTCGGTTTGATCAACCGTGTAACACACGGACGCAACAAGGCCAAGAATTATTAACGCCGCAACGCCCGCGGCCGGCAAAAAAGCCATTTTCATCGCTTATCCTCCCCCAGCTTTGCTGAAAGCGGCAAAACAGGCAAAAGCTGCCGCAAATCCTGATCCACAATAATTTTCTGACCGGCTTGCGGCAAAACAGCCCCTAAGGTTTCCAAATATAGTCGCATGCGCGTAACCTGCGGCGCCTTGATATACTGCTCCAGCACGGCGTTGAACGCCGCCACATCACCTTGCGCTTCATTAATGCGTTTAAAGCGATAACCCTCGGCAGCCCGAACCGCCGATTCGGCTTCGCCGCGCGCCCGGGGAACGGCTTTGTTATACTCGCCGTTGGCAACATTAATCATGCTTTCGCGATCCTGCTGGGCCTTGTTGACCTCGTTAAAAGAGGCCTGCACCGGCTGCGGGGGATTTACATTCTTAAGCTGCACCTGATCCACCACCACACCCAGCTGATATAACTTAACCAACTCTTGTAAGCGACTTAAAGCCGCAACCTCAATCTCTTGCCGCCCAATAGTAATCACCTCATCCACCGTTCGATCCCCTACCACCTCCCGCATGGCAGCTTCGGAGAGATCACGTAGGGTTTGGGCCGGATTGCGCACGTCAAACAAATACTGCCGGGGATCGCGGATCCGGTACTGGACAACCCATTCCACCAAAGCGGCATTCAAGTCGCCTGTCACCATTGACTTTTCCCGTTCGGGGTCGGGCCCAAGCTGATCAGGATTGGTGTAATGCGGAGTATAAAAGCCAAACTCCATTTTTAACTGCCGCCTGGTGGGAAGAATCCTGACCCGGTCGATCCCAAAGGGCCATTTGAAATGCAGTCCCGGTTCGACGGTGTCAAGATAACGGCCGAATCTAAGCACCACCCCCTCAGATTCGGCCGGAATGGTGTAGTAAGCACTCAGCGCCGACAGTAAAACAAAAAAAGCCGCCACCCCCCAAGCGACGGCAAGCAAAGATTTCTTATAATCGTCTGGATTGAAAATCTTCTGAATTGCCATGGCCTGCCTCCGTTGGAAGCAGCCTAATGCAATGCAAGCATGCCTACAAGGGTTATCCGCTGAGGCGGTTTGAAAGTTTTCTTTGAAAAGTCCAGACTAGATTTGATAAACAATGTGCCGACGAAATATCAGCCGCACGTTCCGACCTTCCCTCAAGTAACATTCCCCGATGAAAACTCCAATCCAGTCGGCATGTTTATTGCTTGGACTAACTTTTAAGTTCTCATGCATTTTCCCCCTGATTGCTCGGGTTGTTTCCTTGGGTTCATATGCAGCGCTTGCTTACTATATCATTGATATCGCATCTGTTTTTTGCCTTTCCACTGGCTTTCACCTTAGGTCTTACGGGAACCAATGCGCTGGCTCAAGAAAGTGTTGCAGACCTATATCCCAGGCTTTCCACGTCTGGAAAAGTGATAGTCTGCAGGAACTTAAGCGGGAATCTCGCTCCAGGTGACCTAAATGGTGATTTTTTTAAGCCCCTCAATGAAAAAATCGCGCGTATCAATAGGTTAATCAAGCAAAAGGCCAACCCCAAGCTTAAGGCCGCTCTAAGGATCCTAACGCAACGGCTGAAAAGCGAACGAAAGGCCTGCCGTAAAGGCTCTTACTCGTATCTTGGAAGCCTAAACGCCCATCCCGCCTGCACCAGGGCTGATTTAAACCAAGACCAACGCGTCAACTTTAACGATCTGAAAGCGGCGGCATCAGCCTTAAAAAAGCGCAAAGCTAAAAGAACCCTTTCCGATTTAAACCAAGACGGAGCGCTCAATAAAAAAGACCTTGAGTTTATTATTAGCTGCTGGGGCCTGCTTCCGGGTTCCAATGCCAATGATGTTTTCCAATGCCCCAACAACATCTGTGACACTCAAGAAGACTGCGCCTCGTGCCCGCAGGACTGCGGACAATGCGGGGCCGCGCTCCTCCTTTACCAAGACAACTTCGAGGATGGAAACTACAATCAAGTCGATCCGACCCTGGAAAAAGGCATGAGCTTTAAACTGGCCAGCGGCAGCGCCGAGGTAAAGGAAGCTTTGCAAGGCCGGGCGTTAGGCTTAAAGCGCCGGAACACAACCGTACTCTCAGAGCCTGAAATAACCGCTTTAGAAGCGACTATTGAGACCAAGATCGGCATCAATTGGTCGCACCCTTCGCAAATTCTCTTTCTCTACCAGGATTCAGCTAACTATTACTACCTTGGAATCACAGGGCCTAAACGCGGCTTACACCGCGTAATGGATGGAGAGGACTTAAAGTTAAGCGATCCGGTCTATGACAATCTTTTAACCCTACCGCACTCGCGTCTGACACCCGGCAGCTTTAAAGTGTATTACCGGAACTATGGGACTTTCATTAAATTCAAGCTCGATAAGCTCGGCTTTGAGAACGGAATTGATTTTGAGGTTGTGACCAGCGACGCCGACCCTGCCGCTGCCGCGCGCTTCACCAAAGGAAGGGTTGCTTTGCGCGAAGAGGAAGAGAAACCAAGCGATTATATCAGCGTTTACTTTGACGACTTTAAAATTTACCAGGGGCATAAAAGCGGCCAGCGCTTAAGGCCGGTACAAACCTATTATGTAAACGGCGTAACCGGAAACGACGCTAACCCCGGCACGGGAGCCCTCCCCTGGCGGACAATTCAAAAAGCCGCCGACACCCTCATGGCAGGCGACACAGCGCTGATTGCTCCCGGAATATACAAAGAATCCAATGTAAAACCGGCTTACAGCGGAACACGACTGCTGCCGATTACTTACAAAGCGCTCGATCCAGCCAACCGTCCAATAATGGAGGGCACTATTTCCGGCGCCACACTGGCCTGGCGGCATTACTCCGGAAACATTTACACCACCACCCTAAGCTGGCGGCCACAAACCATGTTTCTTAACAACAGACAACTTTTTACGGCCCAAGACCCCGACCAAAATGATCCTGACGATCAACTTAAACTTGAATTCTTCCGCGACGTCCCTGCCTCCGAAAACGATGACGCCCGGCCGGAAAGCCGCTATCAACTGACCGATTCAGCGATTCTCACGCAGCAACCAGACAATTTTTGGCAGGGCGCCACGCTTTTATGGTTCGACAGCTTCGCCAACTCCACCGATATCACCCGCGAGGTACTGTTTTTCGACGCCTCCCACCACACGCTGCGGCTCCCTTACAACCGTTGGCTAAGCATAGGTCCCCGAGACAAATATGCCCTGAGAAATCATCTAAGCATCCTCGACAAGGCCGGTGAATGGGTTGTTGAAAAAGGCCTGATTAAAGTCGATAGTTGGAGCGAAAACCCAAACAAAACATTGGATCTGCAGGTTTCAATGACCAAAGGAGCTGGGCATGTTACCAAGCTTCGTTTATTCTTAATTAATGCCAGCTCAGGCATCGAGGCTGTTGTCGATTCCGACCTCAGACCGGGCGGCACTCAATCACTAACCCTTGACTTATCCGCTTTAATCCAAAACCTGCTTTATGTATATGCCACAGTCGACAAGACCGACGCTTACCAGCTTTACGTTTGGCCCTATAATGGCTATGGCCCACAGGATCTTGAGATAAGCGCAGGTCAACGGGCCTTTGATCTTTCAAACGGCTACAACGAGTGGCTAGTCTTTGACGGCTTGGAACTTCGTAACTATGAAGACACACCCCTTAGTTTCAGCACCAGTAATGTCGGCAGCGCCAGAAACTGCACGGTTAAAAACGCGAACATCCACCACAACATGGGTTCCGGCATCTATGCCCGCCGCAATGCCGAAGGACTGCTCATCGAGAACAACCACATTCACCATAATTTCTGGGAAGGCGTTTCGCTTAGCGGCGGACGTAATTATCGCATCTATCATAACGAGATCGATCATAACTCCAATAACGGCATCTGGTCGGGCAACGGCGGACCAGAACTTTATTACGTGCAAGATGTTTTCATCCACGGCAACTATATTCATCACCACGGCACCGCTCACTTGCATCCTGACGGGATCCAGCTCTACCGCACCCATAACGCCGTGGTAGATGGCAATTACCTCCTTCAAGAGGGCCATCAAAACGTGTGGTTCAGCCAAAACGGCACAATCTATTTCACCAACAACATCATAATCAACGGAGTAACGGGGATAAACAGCGCCCCCTACAGTTACAACTACAACAACCTCTTCTATAACAGCAAGGTACGCTACGATGCCTGGCAAGAAGACGAACGCTATCAAACCAAACACGCTGAGATTAAGAACAACATTTTCATAAACTCAGCTCTCTCCCGCCCGCCCGAGCCTTTGTGGCCGAATTTGATAATTGATCATAACTTTTACAGCGTGAGCGGCTACACCTTGCAAACCTGGATCAATATCGGTTTCGGCGCCGGCAGCATTATTAACCCCCAAGCCGAGAATCCAGAAAGTCTCAAGAGCTATTTAGTTAACCCGCCGCATGACTTTCACCTGAAAACCGGAAGCCCGTTGATCGATGCCGGCGATATGAATGTGCCGGCCGCCAAGGACATCGAGGACAAGCGGCGCTTCCAGGGCGCCAGACCAGACATCGGCCCGTTTGAGACCACCCATCCCTATAGTTTTGCCGATTGTGACAACGGCCGACGGGATGGCGGAGAAGACGGCATTGATTGCGGCGGCATCTGCCAACAGGACTTCGATGGCGACGGATATCCAATTAAGACCTGCAGCTCACAAAATTCAGTTCTAGACTGTAACGATGCCGATCCCGCCATACACCCCGGCGCTCAAGAACTTCCAGACGGCAAGGATCGCAACTGTGACGGCGTGCTTCATCCCGAATGCCGCCGCGATCAAGACCATGACGGGGTCAATAACTGCTTCGACAATTGTCCGGCCGCTGCGAACCCCGGCCAAGCCGATTGGGATCAAGATGGGCTGGGGGATGCATGCGATCCGTATCTCACGTATCGCGATGATCTCCAGGACCGCGCCACCGGCAGTAATGATCTTTCAGGACGCAAAAAAGATTACGGCTTAAGCTGGCAGTCAATGCGGGGCCGGGCTGTGGTTCAACTTCTAAACGGCAGTAAAGTGCTTAGAATTCCCGACTATCAGATCGCAGACCAGCTTGTAATCGCCAAAGAAGGACTCAATAATTGGCAAAACTATACCCTTAACCTTGATATCCAAAAGACCTGGACCAGTCCGCGGCGCGGCCTGGTTCTGGCATACAAAGACAGCAACAACTTTTATTATCTGGATTTCCAACGCAGCGGGAAAGGCGCCCTTATCAGGCGTCATAACGGCTCAGACAGCGAAATTGGTTCAAGCGCGCTTCTCACGCTTGGACACCACGAAAACGAAATGCACCATTATACGGTTCAGGTCGAATTGTCTCAGGGAAAACTTCATTTCCACATTCTTAAGGACGGCACCTCGGGGCCAGTAGAGTTTATTGATCAGGCGCCCGCTTGGAGCAGAGGCACAGTCGGGCTTATTTTTGAGGAGCCACAAAGTCAATATGCCGCGTTGATTGCCGACAATGTAAAAGTGGACGTTCAGGCATGAAAAGCAATTTCTTTCCCTTTTTCAATTATGCCCTGATAAGCTGCCTGATGTTTGCGCCCGCAATGCTCTATGCAACTCCAACCGTCATAACTGCGGAAAACCTGCCTAGCACATTGTTTCTTGGCGGCCGCCTGCATTTGGCCTGCATGGGCGAAGAAGGGCGTCTCGGAAAATTGGAGCCTCCGCGGCTTGAGGCGGGCAGCAAATTCAAGCCCCTGAACGCCAAACGCCAAATAAGACTCCGCCGGGCCAAACTTGCCAAACTAAAGGCCTCACTGCGACGCATAGGCCCGTTTTCCCCTACCTTCACCAGGCTGACCCGGCAAAAAAGAGCCCTGCAAGAAGCGCTGCAGGAAATCAAAACCGCTCTGCCCGCTTGTCTTGAATTTGCCGCTTCGCTGCGACGGGCCTCAAGCTCGAGCTCTGAGGGAAATGCTTCTTCCGCTTCATCGTCCCGAGGTCAGGACCCCGGCCTCTATCTCAGCAGCATCACCCAGCACGGCATTACTTGGACCTTTGACAAGTCGTATCGGGCCGGGCAATTTGTAAACGGTGACTGGTGGGTGGCAGGACCGGTAAGCATTGTCAAGATTGATCCAGTTTCCAACGAGTACCCTGGTGAGACTATAGACGGCTCACCTCGCATCATGCACGGCAGCATGCTGAACCCAGCCTTCTCCGGCAGCCAAGGCTTTGACAGCTACATGTGTAAGTATCCCAACGGCTATGACCCGCATTACGAACCGGCTCTCAATGCCGCGATGCCGAACGGACGGGTTCTCTCCCCGGAAAATCCACTGGTCATCTCTAAGCCATCGGCAATCATTTCGACCATCAGCCGCACCATTGCCGAGCTTAAAGCCGACCACACAAGTTCCAATAAGCAAACACTCAGGACCGCAGCAGTTCTCACGGTGCTTGACGAAGCACCGGCGGAAGGAAGTTTCAGACCTCCCTATGCCAACGTTTCCAAGCAGATCCGCTTCCATAAGGATCAGCTGGACTACTCAATCTTGAAAAATCTTCCTCACGTTGCAAACATGCCGGTGCTAAAGGAACAGCCGGGAAGCGCCTGGTACGAGTCCTTGGAAGGGACTTTCGCGCGTATACCGCTTGACCTATGCAACTCATCGGTTTGCAGCTGGAATCCTTTGGAAAGCGTCCAGCTTTATGGGCGGGATCTTTCGCGCGCCGTGGCGGAAGCAGTGTTAATGCTTAACCTGGATTTCAGCAACCAAGAGAAGGAAACTCTTTTTGTGCGGCTGGTTCAGCTAGGCATCGACCAAGCGGGCATCTTCGCTGCCGGCGGTTACTGGCCCAGTAACGGCGGGATTTACAGCGGGCGCAAGTTACCTATTCTCCTGGCCGGCCGGGCGCTGAATGACCCGTATATGAAGGAAGCGGGAAAGTGGCGGATTCATGTTATGTACAGCGCCGACCCCTTGCCTATAACCCGGCCCTTTCAAGACGATGGGCAAATCTTTTATGTTTCCCAAACCAATCCCCAGCAAGCCTTCTCAAGCTGCATATACGAAACCAGTCCGCACGATATTAATCTCGGCTGCGGCGGGTACAGCAGCGAACATTTAGGCCTTCCGGAGTACGGCATACGCCACCAGCAGAATCCCCGACGAGATAGTATAGCCAAAGACGCCCCATACCGCGGAGTCAATCTTCTAGGCTACATTCCTACGGCTATTGCCGTGCAAGTCATGGAGCTTACCGCCGAATGGGACAATAACTCATTTTTCGACTACGCTGACCGTTTTTGGCAGATCTCTTGTGATGAAGGCGCCTGCGGGAGTTTTGGAAATTCCAGGGTCTCGTACTTCGTGAAGAACATGTGGAACGCATACCGCCGCAACTACGGCTGCAGCTATGTTGGCCTGGATGTAGCCTACCATACCCGGGGCTACAACTGCGCCGACGCAGAGTTCAACTGCTTCGCCGTGCCTAATTGCGGTTTTTATCCAAATGAACGGGCCCGAAAGTACGACCCGTGCCAATTGGACTGCCGCTAGCCCAGATTGCGCATCATCAGCCAAAGCTGGGAGCAAAACTGGGGCTAAGGAACCGCCGCCGGGTCTAAGAGGCGGCGGAGCTTTTCAGCCGGCGCCTATCGGCATGTCCCATGCGGCCCTGAATAACCGTTTTCAAACACCATCTCGACATTATCGAAGATAAAATAATTTCCTGAGCTGTACCCGCGCTCAAAAAACCCGATGCTGCCTTTAGTGGTATGGGGACTCGAATCAACAAAGCTGCGTTGGGCCGAACCGTCTTTGGTAACTATGAAAGTGACGGAACCATCCACGATCGATTCAATAGTATAGTCGGCGTTGGCCCCGCCCCAAGGCATAGTAATGGCGTCGCCGCTTCCCGCAATCTCGAATGTCTGCCCGTTCTGTACTTTCTCCATCTTGCCGCTTCGCAAGTTGATAAGATAGTAATTCAAGCTATCCTTATAATGCAGCACAAATCCGCCGGTTGTGTATTTCTGGCCCGTTAAAACATG
>Ga0209101_1002331_pt1 | contig 12616 bp, 11 predicted proteins | sample ConPoolayeCmetaG_FD_185481 | JGI IMG/M metagenome (GOLD analysis project Ga0209101, IMG submission 185481) | Hot spring microbial mat communities from California, USA to study Microbial Dark Matter (Phase II) - Cone Pool mat layer C metaG... ... | reverse complement strand
CGTCCAGGAAAAAACTTACCCAGGCATCGCCAATCTTTGAATCCGCCTGTTCCTGTTCCAGCTTGAGTCGGGAAGCGTGTATATATTCATCACTCAACTCAAAGCCGATGTACCTGCGCCCAAGACGTTTGGCCGCGATCGCCGTTGTGCCGGTACCGGAAAATGGGTCCAACACAATGTCACCCTCATCGGTGGACATCAAGATGATTCTCTCGAGCAGGTGAATGGGCAATTGACAGGGATGTTCATCACGATATTTGTTGTGCTTAACGCGATGGATATCCGTCCAGACATCAGATACGAGCGGCCCAAAAGGATGCAGCAAGGCTTTTTTGCCACCGTAGTCCTTGTGAAGGTAGCCACATTTCCGGCATCTTTTATGGGGATAACGTATTTCATAAAACTTGGTATATCTGGAGTCCTTAAGATAAAAGAGAATGCCATAATGAGCCGGTTGCAGAGTCTTGCCCATTGGAGATGTAGGAGCGTCCCACGAAATCCAATGCTTGAAATGGGCGATCTTATTGAGGAACGTGGCATAATAGGTCAACCATTTAAGGATGTTGTGGACGAAGATTGAGCCGCTGGGTTTGGTAATGCGAAACATTTCCCTGATCCAGCGTTCACACCAATCCAGATACTCCTGCAACGCCAGATTGTCGCTAATGGCAGTGTATCTCTTCCCTAAATTGAAGGGCGGGTCTGCGAAAGTCACGTCAATACTATCGTCTGGAATTTGACGCAACAGTTCCAGACAGTCGCCTTGCGTGATCGTATTGATGTATTCTTCAAGCATCCTTACCAGCAGCGTTTCTCGCAGAGAATTCAGATAACCCTCGTACCTTTCCTCGAAGAGGGGGGTGAAAAAGTAAAAGGTGTTCTTTTCAATGACGGTTGCAAATTTTTCGTCCAGAGACTTAGGCATCTTTAGTCGGCCTCTTTGAGGATTTTCACAGCGCGCCGAATGTCCCGGACATTCGGTCTTCCCGTCATCGCTTCACCATCCCCTTCGCGTATGGCGTCAAGCGGTGCATCTGGGGTAATTATAGGTTCACCACTTCACTGATGTCAACTTGGTGGCCGATCTTTTTATAAGGCGCGGTGGGTCTGTCTGTCGAAGTAAAAGCAGACCTCTGGCCGCAGGTAGACGCCCACGCGGTCGCCTTCGGCGACGCGCGTGTGCACGGGCACGATGGCGTCAATCAGATAGCCGTAGGCGGTGACCGTCACGATTTGCTGGTCGAACTGGTTCTGCACGCTGTAGACCTCGCCCACCAGGTTGCCTTGCTCCGGGGCGACCAACTGCACGTCGGCAGGGCGGACGCCGAGAATGACATCTACGGATGGGATGACGGTGGAAGGGCTGCCTTCGGTGCTCAGAGTGAACTGCTTGTTCTCTTCGACAAACTGCCCCTGCGCATCAATCTGGCCGTCAAAGAACATCATCGGCAGGTCGCCGAACAGCCGCCCCACCTCCACAGCGGCCGGCCGATTGTAAACCGTTTTTGTCTCGTCGAACTGCAACACCTGCCCCTGATAGAGCACCACGACGCGGTCGGCCAGCGACAACGCCTCCAGATAGTCGTGGGTGACATACACCGTCGTCTGGGTCAGGTCATTTCTCATGCGTTTGAGCTCGCGGCGCATCGCGTTGCGCAACTTGGCGTCCAGGTGCGAGATGGGTTCGTCCAGCAAAAAGATGAGCGGCTCGCGCACCAGTGCGCGTCCCAGGGACACGCGCTGACGCTGCCCCTGGCTCAACTGGCGCGGCAACCGGTCGAGCAGCATGTCAATCCCCAGCATCTGGGCCGTCTTAAGCACACGCCGCCGGATTTCGTCCTCCGGCTGGCGGAAGCGGGGCGAACGCAGCGGGAAAGCCAGGTTCTCGTACACCGTCAACTGGGGGTAGAGCGCGTAGGTCTCAAACACCATAGACACGTTGCGCTGCTGGGGCGGCAGCATGGTCACGTCTTTGCCGTCAAGGTAGACCGTGCCGCGGTCGGGATACTCGACGCCGGCGATGCAGTTCAGCGTAGTGGTCTTGCCCGCGCCCGACGGCCCGACGATGACCACGAACTCGCCGTCTTTGCACTCAAAAGACACATCCTTCAAGGCCTGAATCTTGCCAAAGCTCTTGCTGATGCGGTCAACGATTAGAGTAGCCATTGCTCCCCTCGTATATCAAGAGTGCGTTTCGCGCACTCCGCGGTGATCACTCAATTCGGTTGGTCGTCTCGGCATCGAAGAAATGCAGGTCGCCGACGTCCATCGCCAGGCCGACCGGCTCATCCGTCGCAAATGGGATGTCCGGCGGCGATACAACCTCCATGACCAGGTTACCAACCTGCACCTGGCTGATGCCGTGTTTGCCCAGAAACTCGTGGACGAGCAGCTTGCCTGGCAATACGCCTCGCGCCGTCGCCGGTTGGGGAGGGCCAATCTTCAGCCGCTGTGGTCGGACGCCGAGGATAATTTCCCGGCCGTGATGCCGCGCCAGTGCTTTCCGCGTCGCCTCGTCAACCTGCTCCAGGTCGAAACGCAACACAGTCTGGCCGTCCCCGCTCCAGGTGAGGGCAAGCTGCCCATCCCCCAAGCTGACCTGGCAGCGCACGGTGTTCATCGGCGGCTCGCCGATGAAGCCGGCGACGAACAGGTTGGCCGGCCTGTAGTACAGCTCCAGCGGCGTGCCGATCTGCTGAATGACGCCGAAGTTCATGACCAGCACACGGTCAGCCAGCGCGACGGCCTCTACCTGGTCGTGGGTGACGTAGATGACCGTCGCGCCGGTAGTCGCCTGCATGTGCTTGATCTCGGCCCGCGCGCGGTGACGCACATCGGCGTCCACGTGCGACAGCGGCTCGTCCATCAGGAACACGGTCGGGTTGCGCACCAGGGCACGCGCCAGCGAGACGCGCTGCTTCTGCCCGCCGGCCAGGTTTTCCGGCATCATGTCCAGGATGTCGGTGATGGACAGGCTCTCCGCCGCCTGCATGACCCGCCGATGGATTTCCGCCTTGGGCAGCTTCATCACGCGCAGCGGAAAGGCGATGTTCTGATAGACCGTCAGCGGCGGGTAGAGCGCGTAGGTCTCAAAGGCCATGGCGACGTTGCGTTCCTGCGGCGACAGGTCATTGACCACCCGGTCGCCGATCATGATCTTGCCGCGCGTGACCGTCTCCAGGCCGGTGATCATGCGCAGGGTGGTGGTCTTGCCACAGCCCGACGGCCCCAACATGACAAAGAACTCGCCGTCGTTGACGGTGAACGTGGCGCCCTTCACCGCGTCTTCCGCAGCGCCGTAGTTCTTGTATACGTCCTCCAGAATCACTCTTGCCATAGTCTGTCACAATGTCCTTGTCTGATACAGCCTTTGGCAGCTATGGAAAGCCGCCCTGCTTCATCTCTCGCCCGCTTCGTGAAATGTACCCTTCCTGCTGGTGTCACTTGACTGCGCCAAACGTCAGCCCGCGGATCATGTAGCGCTGCACCAACAGCGCCAGGATGATCTCCGGCACAATGGTCACCACCGTGGCCGCAGCCATCTGCCCCCATAGCACCTCGTTGTAGGCCATGAAGCTCATCAGCCCGACGGTAACCGGCTGGGTGCTCTGTCCGCCGAGCATCAGGCCAAAGACGAAATTGTTCCACGAAAAGATGAACGCCAGCACGATGGACGCGGCGACGCCCGGCGCGGCCAGGGGCAAAACCAGTTTGTAGAACGCCCCCAGCCAGGAGTAGCCATCGGTACGCGCCGCCTGTTCCACGGCCACCGGAATTTCCTCGAAATACGAACGCATCATCCAGATAATCAGCGGCAGGGTGATCAACTGGTAGACCAGGATGAGGCCATAATATGTATTGTACAGCCCTATCCGCTGATAGATGACGTACAAAGGCAGGATGATGGTCACTTCCGGGACAAAGCGGAAGCTGAGGTAGGTGAAAGCCAGCGATTCCTTCGCCTTGAAGCGAAAGCGCGCCAGGGCGTAGGCCGCCGGCAGCCCGATGAGCACGGACAGCAACACCGCCCCCAATGAAATGACCAGGCTGTTCTTGAAGTAAGACAGGAAGGTCGCGCCAGCGAGCTGGCCCTCGCCGCCCCCGCCCAGCAGCGCGGCGTAGTTGCTCAGCGTGGGTGTGAAGATGAACTTGGGCGGCGACGAGATGACATCCGCTTTGTTCTTGAAGGACATCATGACAATCCAGACGATAGGCGCCAGGATATAAATTGCCAGCACAACCATCAGCAGATAGGTAAAGACTACGTTCTGTCTCTTCGTTCGCATCGTATGGCCCTCTCCCTAACCGATTTGCGCCCCTGATTTGCGCCACTTGCTGGCCAGCCAGAAGCAAATCACATAGTTGATGAGCCAGAGCATGAGCACTTTGGCGATAGCCGAACCGAGGTTGTAGAACTGGAACACTTCCTTGTAGACCATAATGGGTATGGTGGTGGTGACGTTCATCGGCCCGCCGACGGTCGTCGCAAAGATGATGTCGAATAACTTGATGACATCCACCACACGAAACAGCAGAACGATGATGATAAACGGTTGAAGCATCGGCAGCATCAGGTTCCACAGCACGAACCAGAAGCGTGCGCCATCCACTTCCGCGGCCTCGAACGGCTCTTTGGGCAGAGATTGCAGGCCAGAAAGAAGTACCAGGGCCACAAACGGAGTGGACGACCAGATCTCGATGAACAGCACCGCTGCCCGCGCCGCCCATGGCACCGACAGCCAGGCGAACGTGCCCAGACCAAAGATGGCGTTGACCGGCCCGCTGCTGGGAGCGAGCATCGTCTTCCACATCATGCCCGAGACCACCGGCGGCAACATCAGTGGCAGGAGCAACAACGCGCGCATGATCCCCACACCCTTCACCTGGCGGCTCAGCAGCAACGCAATGAGGAAGCCCAAAGTCAGCTCGACCACCAGCGCGATGACGGCAAACATGAGCGTGTTGCCCATCGCGTTCCAGAACGACGGGTTGGCAAACATGCTGATGTAGTTGCGCAGGCCAACAAATGAATACTCAGCTTTGACGATGCGGTAATTGGTGAAACTGTAATAGACGGCGATGGCAAACGGATATAGAATGCCGATAAGTGCGAGCGTGGCAGGCGCAGTCATGAGCCAGGGCGCCCAGTTCCGTCGTTTACGTTCCGGCGGCGGCATCTGAGCGGCCAGTTTCATCTCAGCCGGTGGTGCAATCATAGCGGTCTCCTCGGCCGGAGGCGCAACACTTGCGCCCCCGGCGTTTGATGGTAAGTGTAAACCAGGCGCGGACTACTTCTGCTGAGCAGCTTTGAACGCTTCCATCGTGCCGGAATCGGTCAGCAGGGTGGTGACTTCCTGCGCCACCTGGTCCATGGCCGCCTGGGCGTCCATCTGCTGGTAATAGTAGTTGTGCAGCCCCTTGATCCACAAGTTCCAGACGCCAGGCAGGTCAACCATCGGGGCGGGCAGCCATCTGGCGCGTTCGGTGTAGTTGCCCTCCAACACCTTGCGGAACTCGCCGTCGCCGTACTTGGAGGTCAGCTCGACCAGCTTGTCGCTGTTCCATACGCTGGTGCGGGTCGGCCAGCTCCCCACGCCGGAGAAGGCGGTCATGGTGTCTTTGCCCGACGCCCAGACCATGAACAGCCAGGCCGCGCCTTTGTTCTTGGCCTTAGAGTTCATGCTCAGGCCCCAGGTCCAGATGTTGGAGATGCGCGCGCCTTCGGGCCCGGCCGGAATGGGCGCATAGCCAAGCTTGCCGGCCACCTGGCTGGATTCGGCGTTCTCGTAGGTCGGGATAAAGTTGTCGCCGTCCACCACCATGACGTACTTGCCGGTGGGCATCCCCTGTTGCACGTCATACCACATCATGCTGGCCCAGTCCGGCGAGCCGGTCTCGCGGATGGTGTCAATGTAGAGCTTGGTGAACTCGACCGACTTCGGGCTGTTCATCGCCGGCGTCAGGTCTTCATTGAAGTCCTTGCCCCCGTATGAGAACAGCGCGGAAATGTAGCCGGCCTGGATGCTGGTGATGTCCAACGCGCCGCGCTGCAGGACGGAATAGTATTCGCCGCCGCCTTTCTCCTTGATCATTTTGGCGGTGTCGGCCCACTCGGCCCAGGTTTGCGGCACTTTAAGCCCCCACTTGTCGAAGAGGTCCTTGCGGTAGGTCAGCAGCGAGGTCTCGGTGTTGACCGGCAGGCTCCACAGCGACCCCTTGCCCAGACCAGCCGGCCCCGGCGTGCCATCCCACCGCTGCGCGGCGATGGCCCACGGGTAGAAGTCGGCGAAGTCCCATTCCGCCGGAGTCAGTTTCGGGTCCTCGATGAACTGGTCGAGCGGCTCGATCCAGCCGGCGTCGCTCCAGCCCCAGCAAAAGGACGCACCGCTCATGAAGACGTCGTACTCGCCCGCGCCGCTGGCCAGGTCAACGTTCAGCTTGTCCCAATACTGGGCCTCGGCCACCACCAGGTACTCCACATCAATGCCGGTCAGGTCGAGGAACTGCTGCAGGTTCTCGCGGATGCCAACCGACATCGGCACTTCAGTCAGGAAGACGGTGATCTTCTCGCCCTCAAACTGACGCCAGTTGAAGTCGCCTTTGCCTTCCTCGGCGAATGCCACGCCAGCCGTCATCAGTACAGTAGACAGGATCAGCGTCATTGCCATCAGAAGATACGCTCTCTTTTTCATCTTCATTCCTCCTTGTCAGAACATACGTGATACACGAACGAAAAACAACATGGTATCCTGCCGCGCCTGAAGTCTTGTTCGTTCCCGGTTGTCACCTCCCTTCCCGTGTGCTGCCCTTATTCTAGCCGATAAACCTGCCATTCTCAAAAACCAACTGTCCGTCCAGGAAAAGCTGGCCGTTCTGTCTCAGGTCTTTGATAATGTCCCAATGTATGGCCGACTGGTTGACGCCACCGCATGAGGCATAGGAGCGTCCCAGGGCAATGTGGACCGTGCCGGCGATCTTTTCGTCGTAAAAGATGTTGTTGCAGAAGCGGGTGACGCCCGGATTGGTGCCAACGGCGAATTCGCCGATGCGCCGCGAGCCGGCGTCGGTGTCCAGCACGCTGAGCAAGAAATCCTGGTTGCGTTCGGCGGTCGCCTCGACCACCAGCCCCTTTGAGAAAGCCAATCGGACTCCGTAAACGAACTGGCCGGCCAGCACGGCGGGGTGTTCGAAGTAGATATGGCCTTCCGCGCTGTCCTCTACCGGCGCGGTGTAGACCTCCCCGCCAGGCATGTTGATGTGCCCGTCGTCCACGTGGTACTGGCGGCCTGCGGTGGATAGGGTCAGGTCGGTACCTTCGCCCACGATGCGGACCGTCTCAGCGGCCTGGAAACGCTGCTGGATGGCGCGGTAGCGTTCTCCTTCCGCGGCCCAGTCGCACAACGTGGCATCGAAGAACAGCGACATGGCCTGATCGTGGCTCATGCCGGCCTGCTGGGCGAATGCCTCGTTGGGCACGGTCACGATCACCCAGCGCGTCTTCTCGGTGCGCAGGGCCGAGATCTGGCCCAGCGCCTTGCGGTGCAGGGCAATCTTGTCCGGCGCAATGCTGTCGAACTCGTGCGGATTGCGCACGCCGCGGATGGCGATGTTGACGGCGGCCCACTCCATGCCATAAGCCTGCATCTCGCAGGCCCATTCGATCTGGGCCTCGCTGCCGTAGAGCATCAGGTCGCGTTCCAGATAGGCCGACTGAAATTCGACAAAGGGATAGGCGCCGGCGCGGACGGCGGCGGCATAGACCGCACGCACCAGCGGCAAGGTGTCCGTCTCCAGCATGGTGATGAGCACCCGTTCGCCCGGCTGGATGCCTGTGGAATAACCCACCAACACTTCGGCCAGTTGTTGCCAGCGGGGATCAAACATGGCTCTAGCCCTTTCTGGCTGCTTTGACAGCCTCCATGAGCTTTTTCACGCGGGCCGGATCAACTGGGTTCCAGGTGTAGCCATCCACCTTCAGATACGAGCCAACGATCGCGCCATCGGCCACGCGGAGATAGTCGCCGATGTTCTCGGCCGTCGTGCCGGTGTTGACCAGCACCGGCGCATCGTCGCCCACCGCCTGCTTGGCCTCCTGGATGAGGGACAGGTCAGCGGCGGCCCCGGCCATCAGGCCCGACACCAGAATCGCATCCACCAGAGAAGAGACGACCGCGCTGCGGGCACGCTGGGCAATGGACCGCCCGCCCAACGGCGAGGCAAATTCCGGCATGATGTTGTCGAAGATGCGCACGTGGTCGGCGTCAATGTGATGGCGATAGCGGTACAGCGCGGCGGCATCCGGCGCCCAGAGGCCCATATCGCTCTCATAGACGCCCGTCACCACCTCACGAATGAACGACGCCCCGGTGGCCTTCGCCACCGCCAGTGGCGCCTTGGCGTCCCACAGAAAATCCACGCCGAAGGGCCGGTCGGTGGGCTTGAGCTCGGTGATCACGCGCGTCATCACCGCCACGGCTTCAAAATCGGCGTGAAACGTATAGGGCCGGTCGTCTTCGTTGCAGAACATGATGGCGTCCACCCCACCATCCAATAACAACCGAATGTCTTTGCGCATGTGCTCGATGATGCCATCCACGCCCAGTTTAGGGTCGTATCGCGGCGTGCCAGGCAGGGCCGGGAAATGGGCCATAGCGATCACAGGTTTTGCTACGCCAAACATTGTCTTGAACCAATCAGCCATACCATACTCTCCTTTTTCAAGCAAAACCAAGTTTGTTGAGGCTGCTCCTGTCGAAGGTCTTGAACCTTCCCTGGTTTGGGGGCTTGACCGCAGATGTCCTTATTATAATCTTTTTTCGATAGATTGTCAATAGTATGAGGCCCAAAACACACGTATTCAAACACAATTTCTTTGACATTTTTTACAAAAACTGCTATAATTTGAACATATTCTAACAAGAGGCAAGCTGATATGCTTTCCGATGAACGACGCCAGGCCATACTGCATTTGCTGGACACCAGAGGGAACGTCACCGTCGCCGAGCTGGGCGCGCAATTCGAGGTCTCGGAGATGACCATCCGGCGCGACCTCGATGAGCTTGAGCGACAGGGCTTACTGCGGCGCGTGCATGGCGGGGCCGTGCGCGGCCGCGGGCGCAGCTACGAGCCGGCTTTCCTGATCCGCTCTGGCATGCGTCAGGCCGAGAAAGAACGCATCGCCGCCGCCGCGGCCGACCTGGTGCAAAGTGGCGACAGCATCGCTCTGGACGTTGGCACCACGACGCTGGAAGTCGCCAGGCGGCTCAAAGGCAAGCGCGACCTGACGGTTATCACTCCGTCGCTGCGCATCGCCAACCAACTGGCGGAGATGCAGGACCTGCGCCTCATTCTGCCCGGCGGCCTGCTGCGGCCCGGCGAGCTATCGCTGGTCGGCGCGCTGGCCGAGGAGACCTTCCGCCAGTTCTACGTGGACAAGCTGTTCATGGGCATTGGCGGCATTGACCTGGAAGCTGGCCTGACCGAGTTCAACCTGGAGGATGCCCTGGTCAAGAAAGCCATGCTGCGCGCTGCCAAGGAGATCATCGTCGTCGCCGACGCCAGCAAGTTCGGCGTGGTAACCTTCTCCGTGGTCGCGCCCCTCCAGGTCGTCAACCGCATCATCACCGACAACAGCATCTCCCCCGCCTACGTCGAACGGCTACGCGAACGCAACATCGAAGTCATCGTGGTCTGAGGGCTGCTGCTCCCCCCCCCACGGCGCGTGGACACGCCGCTCGTTGGGGGAAGAAACACCGCCCCCTCCCGTCATGCTGAGCGAAGCGAAGCATCTGCCGAAGGCGAAGCATCTCGCGCTGGCAGGCGTTGAGATGCTTCGCTGCTCCTTCGCTGCGCTCAGGACTGTGGCTCAGGACTTTGGTTCAGGACTTTGGTTCAGGGCTTCGGTTCAGCATGACGCGATTGAGGCTTCTGCTAACTCGCCTGAAATTCTGGATGCACCCCCGCGTTCCAGGCAATTGCCCTCTCCGCTATTATGTGTATAATTTGTGTGTAACGGACAGGTGTAATCGGAGGTGAGGAATGATACGCACGCAAATCATTCTGGAAGAATGGCAGCATGAGTGGTTAGCCGACCAGGCGCGCCAGCGAGCGATCAGCATTTCGGCCTTAGTCAGAGGCATTTTGACCGAAGCCATTGAGCGACAGCAGCTTGACAACCTGACAGATGACCCCCTTTGGGGGGCAGTCGGGCTTGGCGTAGGACCAGACGACGGGGTAACCAGCGAGAACCTCGACGTTTACCTCTATGAAGCGAAACAACCCCGTGGCCCATCGCACAAGGTGTCCGAGAATGATGCAGTGGATCGTTGATACCAGCGCGCTCTACGCACTGGTCGACCGCGCCGACATCAACCACCTGCGGGCGAAGGGCTTCCTGCGCGAGCAGGCCAGGCCCGGCAGCCTGCTCCTATCCAACCACGTGTTCGATGAGACGATGACTCTGGTCAAACTGAGGCTGGGAATGCCGGTTGCGCGAGAACTGGGTTTGCGTCTGCGCCACAGTCAATTGGTTGAATGGGTGGTGCTCTCTTCAGCGGAGGAACAGGAGACCTGGCGTGTGTTCAGCCGACACGATGACAAATCGTGGAGCTATACCGATTGCGCTTCTTTGGTATTGGCACGGCGCCGCAACATCCGAGAGGCGTTTGCCTTCGACAGGCATTTCGCGCAGATGGGCCTGGTGATGAGGCCATGAGCTCGTGATCGTGGGTGTGTCTGTGGGCGGTTGGGCCTCGAAAATGCAAAGAGAATGAGCTGTGGAATACATATTTAAGGGTTTGCGTCGGTCCGTGCATGAGTCCGAACCACTGCGGACGACGCTGGCGCGCGAGCTTGACCTGGCCGATATTGACCGCGTGACCGTGGAGCGCGAGTCCATTGACGCGCGCCGCAAGCCGGACGTGGCTTATGTCTACAACCTGCGCTTCACCGTCTCCAGGCCGGGTGCGCGCCTGCAGCAGTTGCTGACCAGCCAGGTCATCGCCTCCTATCAGCCAGAGCCACTGCCGGAGGCCGAGCCGCGCATTGCCCTGCCGCCGCGGCCGGTCATCATCGGCTTCGGCCCGGCGGGGATGTTCGCCGGCCTGTAGTTGGCGCGACTGGGCTACCGGCCCATCATCTTTGAGCGTGGCCGCCCGGTCGAAGAACAGGCGCGCGATGTGGCCCGCCTGTGGAACGAAGCAGCGAAGATGCTGCCCGCTGCCGACTACAAGCTCGCCCACCAACACGGCGGGGTCGGCGTCTATTCGTTCTGCGTCTGCCCGGGCGGTCAGGTGGTCTGCGCCTCGAGCGAGCCGGAGGGCCTGGTGACCAACGGCATGAGCCGCTATGCGCGCGACATGACGTGGACCAACGGCGCGATTGTGGCGGCTGTTGATCCCGCCGCCATGGGCTGCCACGGGCCGCTGGAGGCCATCGCCTGCCAGCGCGCCCTGGAACGCCGGGCGTTTGAGCTGGGGGGCGGCGGCTACGTCGCGCCGGCGCAGCGGGCCGAAGACTTTTGCGCTGGCCGCCTTAACCGAAGGGCTGTACCTGCTGGGAGAAGGCGCGGGCTATGCCGGCGGCATCATGACCTGCGCCCGCGACGCGGCAAAGTTCGCCAGCCTGGTGAAGCCTGTCCAGGCGCATCACCGCAAACGAGACTACCCGTTTTCTGAGGCGCGATAGCACCTCAGAATCTCACACCTCAAAGGCTGGAGGAATTTGGAAAAAACCTGCAATCTGCTAAAATCGCCCCGCAGGTAGAAACCCGAACTCGCCAGCTTGCGCGAGCATTCAAGTCTCTGGGAGGACACGACAGGTGATTGGTATCATCGGGGCAGGGCCAGCGGGCATCATGGCCGCGCTGGAGGCGGCGCAGCGCGGCGCACGGGTGATCCTCTTCGACGCGAACCCGGCCGTGGGGCGCAAGTTGCTCGTGACCGGCAACGGGCGGTGCAACATCAGCAATGCGCACACCGGCCCCGAACGCTATACCTGCGCCGACCGGAAGTTTCTGGAGACAGCCTTTGGCCTGTACGGCCGCGAGACGGCCCTGGCGCGGTTGCGCGATCTGGGCGTGCCGGCATATGCGACGCCCGATGGCTGGTATTACCCCCTCTCCGACTCGGCGGCCTCGGTCGTCGAGACGCTGACCGCCATGCTCGACCTGGCTGGCGTCGAAGTGCGGCTGCGCTGCAAGGCCGTTGACATCTGGCGCACCGCCGACGGCTTTGCCCTGACCATCGGCGGGCCATCGCACGTCTGCCAGGTCGAACGGCTGATTGTGGCCTGCGGCGGCAAAGCCTACCCCGCCCTCGGCTCGACCGGCGAGCTGTTCCCCATTTTGGAGCGGCTGGGGCATACCATAGTCCCCCTCTATCCCGCCTTGGTGCCCATCACCGCGCGGGTCAGGCAGTTCCACAAATTGCAGGGCGTCCGCCTGGACGCAGGCCTTTCCTTGTGGCAGGGGGGCCGCAAGCTGGCGGAAACCAGCGGCAACCTGATGTTCGCCCAGGATGGCTTCAGCGGGCCGGCGGCCATGGACCTCAGCCACTGGGTCAGCACGCGGCCTGGCGCCGACCTGAAGCTGGTCATTGACCTGGCTGCCTTTCACCGC
>Ga0209101_1002330_pt1 | contig 12617 bp, 1 predicted proteins | sample ConPoolayeCmetaG_FD_185481 | JGI IMG/M metagenome (GOLD analysis project Ga0209101, IMG submission 185481) | Hot spring microbial mat communities from California, USA to study Microbial Dark Matter (Phase II) - Cone Pool mat layer C metaG... ... | reverse complement strand
GACGCAGCCTTTCTCTCTGAGATGGTCTTAATCCTCTTCTGAGCGAGGCGGGTTTTTCAACGCGTTTCGGCTGACAAGCGATGAGGTCGAAAAGGCGATGGTCTTAATCCTCTTCTGAGCGAGGCGGGTTTTTCAACGACAGACTAAAAACCTTCGACCTGGCCTCGCTCGGACTGTCTTAATCCTCTTCTGAGCGAGGCGGGTTTTTCAACGTAAAAGGGGGCGAGGTTGGACGCGGTGGAACGTTGCAGTCTTAATCCTCTTCTGAGCGAGGCGGGTTTTTCAACGGATTGTGTGAGGGGCAGGGGTGTGCCAGGCGGCAGTCTTAATCCTCTTCTGAGCGAGGCGGGTTTTTCAACAAGGTTTTGCGGTTGCGGTTGGACGGGGTTGTTTGGCAGGTCTTAATCCTCTTCTGAGCGAGGCGGGTTTTTCAACCGAGCGCGGCATTGTTTCTGGGGACGTGCGCGTCATCGTCTTAATCCTCTTCTGAGCGAGGCGGGTTTTTCAACGAAGGAGCTCCCGCTCGAGCGCCTGCGCGAGATCGCAGGTCTTAATCCTCTTCTGAGCGAGGCGGGTTTTTCAACCCTGGCGCGAGTGACAGCGGTGTGAGAGCGTATCTGCGAGTCTTAATCCTCTTCTGAGCGAGGCGGGTTTTTCAACGCGGAGGCCGCCGAGGCCGATTTTTACGGCTTCGGCGAGTCTTAATCCTCTTCTGAGCGAGGCGGGTTTTTCAACGCACGTTCGTTCGAACGTGCTGTCATCGAGCAGTTGAGTCTTAATCCTCTTCTGAGCGAGGCGGGTTTTTCAACTAGGCAAGCGTTGGTAGATTTTCGATAGAGGGAGTTTTGTCTTAATCCTCTTCTGAGCGAGGCGGGTTTTTCAACCGGTGCGGGCTTTCCAACCAGGCGGACTTTGTTGCGTGTCTTAATCCTCTTCTGAGCGAGGCGGGTTTTTCAACGGAGGAAGTCATTATCGTAACTAAACACGCCGCGCTTGTGTCTTAATCCTCTTCTGAGCGAGGCGGGTTTTTCAACAATTCCCTTGGCGGTCACGAAGGAAGAGCGGGGGCGCGAGTCTTAATCCTCTTCTGAGCGAGGCGGGTTTTTCAACTTGGACAAGTACGGTGACGCTATAAGACGGCATTTGCGTCTTAATCCTCTTCTGAGCGAGGCGGGTTTTTCAACTCATGGCGAGTATAGTGCGCCTGACCTCGGCGTCAGAGGTCTTAATCCTCTTCTGAGCGAGGCGGGTTTTTCAACAACTGCCACGTGGCTCTGGTGTTGAAGGAGGGTAGACCGGTCTTAATCCTCTTCTGAGCGAGGCGGGTTTTTCAACTGGCGGATGCAGTGCGTCATGTCAGGGGATATCTAACGTCTTAATCCTCTTCTGAGCGAGGCGGGTTTTTCAACATGAGCTAGAGCGTGCAGCGGAGCGGATCCGCTACATGGTCTTAATCCTCTTCTGAGCGAGGCGGGTTTTTCAACATGGTACGGCGGGGCGAGCATGGGACATTGTGGCGAATGGTCTTAATCCTCTTCTGAGCGAGGCGGGTTTTTCAACGCGATGATAGAAGGGGCAGCGTCAGTACCAGAAGTCATGTCTTAATCCTCTTCTGAGCGAGGCGGGTTTTTCAACCCGTTGTCACTCACTGGCCAGGTCATTATTTCACGCTTGTCTTAATCCTCTTCTGAGCGAGGCGGGTTTTTCAACGTGTTGGCGGATTGTGTCTCAGACGTGGTAACGTGCAGGTCTTAATCCTCTTCTGAGCGAGGCGGGTTTTTCAACCTAAGGAGGAGTCCGAAGCCCCCAGGTGCGCCTACCACGGTCTTAATCCTCTTCTGAGCGAGGCGGGTTTTTCAACTGCAGGTCAGCAGCCATCTCAGCCCCCACGATGTATGTCTTAATCCTCTTCTGAGCGAGGCGGGTTTTTCAACGCGTGTGGTTGATTACCATGTTGCGTGTTCCGCGGCGTCTTAATCCTCTTCTGAGCGAGGCGGGTTTTTCAACTGGCGACCAACAACACTAATCCAGCCGCCTCACTCGCCGGTCTTAATCCTCTTCTGAGCGAGGCGGGTTTTTCAACGTTTTCCAGTAGCGCCAGGCGGATCGCCTGGCCTCAATCGTCTTAATCCTCTTCTGAGCGAGGCGGGTTTTTCAACCATGGTGCGGGGGCTGCTGCGCGTGCTGTCCTAGCACGTCTTAATCCTCTTCTGAGCGAGGCGGGTTTTTCAACCCGACCCGCGCCTTCGGTCGAAATGGTGGAGGTGAAGTCGTCTTAATCCTCTTCTGAGCGAGGCGGGTTTTTCAACCGAGTGTGGCATCATCTCTGGCGAGGTGCGTGTTATCGTCTTAATCCTCTTCTGAGCGAGGCGGGTTTTTCAACCCGGCACGTTCGTTTGAACGTGCCGTCATCGAGCAGGTCTTAATCCTCTTCTGAGCGAGGCGGGTTTTTCAACAACAAAGACTGACTCCATTGCGAAAGCGATGGAGATATGTCTTAATCCTCTTCTGAGCGAGGCGGGTTTTTCAACTCAACAACTGGAAGGAGCGTTACCGGGGTATTCGCCCGTCTTAATCCTCTTCTGAGCGAGGCGGGTTTTTCAACGTTGTTTGGAAGGTTTGGCGGATTGTGTGAAGGGTAGGTCTTAATCCTCTTCTGAGCGAGGCGGGTTTTTCAACAGGTGGGTTTTTTTTGCCTAGTTTTCCAGGTCTTAATCCTCTTCTGAGCGAGGCGGGTTTTTCAACACGCTGCGCCTTAGTCTCCTTCCGAGCGAGACGTCTTAAGTCTTAATCCTCTTCTGAGCGAGGCGGGTTTTTCAACGTACAGGGCGGGGAGCGTTGTATGCATGGTGCCGTGGTCTTAATCCTCTTCTGAGCGAGGCGGGTTTTTCAACCTGGCCTCAATCCTTTTCTGGATGAGGTGGGCTTTTTGTCTTAATCCTCTTCTGAGCGAGGCGGGTTTTTCAACATGGAAGAAGTAATCGTCGTAACTAAGCACGCCGCACGTCTTAATCCTCTTCTGAGCGAGGCGGGTTTTTCAACTAGCGCCAGGTGCACCTGGTCACGCTGCGCCTTAGTCGTCTTAATCCTCTTCTGAGCGAGGCGGGTTTTTCAACGAGGTGGGTTGAAGCTGAGCGAGACAGTCTAGGACGTGTCTTAATCCTCTTCTGAGCGAGGCGGGTTTTTCAACAGTGGGACGCAGCTTCACCGAGAGGCAGTTAGAATCGGGTCTTAATCCTCTTCTGAGCGAGGCGGGTTTTTCAACGCCAAGGTGACAGAGATTCCATTAGCTCTTGGCCCTGAGTCTTAATCCTCTTCTGAGCGAGGCGGGTTTTTCAACGAGCTGGGCGAGACGTCCTAGACTGTCTCGCTCAGCTTGTCTTAATCCTCTTCTGAGCGAGGCGGGTTTTTCAACGAAGCACGTCATCGGCGTGCTTCCTCTCCACCTGGCGGTCTTAATCCTCTTCTGAGCGAGGCGGGTTTTTCAACTACGGCTTCGGCGACCCGCGCGCCCTCAACATGGCGTCTTAATCCTCTTCTGAGCGAGGCGGGTTTTTCAACTTAGACGCTGCAGCGCTGGTTAATATCGTCGAAAGTGGTCTTAATCCTCTTCTGAGCGAGGCGGGTTTTTCAACGTGGGCCCCGGAGGTCAGAGGTGAGGAAACCCTACACACGTCTTAATCCTCTTCTGAGCGAGGCGGGTTTTTCAACGGTTATGGCAACGAGGGCGCCGTGAGCGCCCTCACAGAGTCTTAATCCTCTTCTGAGCGAGGCGGGTTTTTCAACGCGCGCCTATTATGGCGCACTCAATGCGTGGCGCAAGTCTTAATCCTCTTCTGAGCGAGGCGGGTTTTTCAACCGAGTAAATGGATGATGCGCTTGTCTATGCTCGAGGAGTCTTAATCCTCTTCTGAGCGAGGCGGGTTTTTCAACGAAACCAACAGCAAGACATACGCAGTAGCGCACAAATCGGTCTTAATCCTCTTCTGAGCGAGGCGGGTTTTTCAACTTTAGGATTCACAACGCGAGCCGCCTCGTCTCCCATCTTGTCTTAATCCTCTTCTGAGCGAGGCGGGTTTTTCAACACGATATACGCTCTATGCGCGAGCTGAATTCGTGCGTGCGTCTTAATCCTCTTCTGAGCGAGGCGGGTTTTTCAACAGTCCGTTTTTAAAGCCTTCCTCCGTGAGTCCTCGGAGGTCTTAATCCTCTTCTGAGCGAGGCGGGTTTTTCAACTCAGGCGATGGGGGACATCGCCTGAGCGTTGGGCCGCCGTCTTAATCCTCTTCTGAGCGAGGCGGGTTTTTCAACCCGACTTCTACGGCTTCGGCGACCCCCGCGACCTAAAAGTCTTAATCCTCTTCTGAGCGAGGCGGGTTTTTCAACTCAGGGGAGGTGCCGGTTATCGAGCACGCTTCCCCTGAAGGTCTTAATCCTCTTCTGAGCGAGGCGGGTTTTTCAACTATCCGCGGTGCGGGGTACACCCTCACCTCCAACATCATCGTCTTAATCCTCTTCTGAGCGAGGCGGGTTTTTCAACTGGCGTCCTTCCGATGCACTTGGCAGCTTTGGCTGCCAAGTCTTAATCCTCTTCTGAGCGAGGCGGGTTTTTCAACGCGTGTCTGGATAAACCCACGGGCTCTATCGCGGGTTGTCTTAATCCTCTTCTGAGCGAGGCGGGTTTTTCAACGCGGTTATGGCAACGAGGGCGCCGTGAGCGCCCTCACGTCTTAATCCTCTTCTGAGCGAGGCGGGTTTTTCAACATTGTGGAAGAGGAAACGCTCGGAGGCCGCCGGGTCGAGTCTTAATCCTCTTCTGAGCGAGGCGGGTTTTTCAACAGGAGCCTGCGGAAATACCCGCACCTTGTCGGCCTGATGTCTTAATCCTCTTCTGAGCGAGGCGGGTTTTTCAACTGTTTGCGCCGGCCGGCGCGGGCCGGTGGGCGGCCACAAGTCTTAATCCTCTTCTGAGCGAGGCGGGTTTTTCAACGTGTCGATCACGCAATGGAGCTCCTGCGCGAGTACGTCTTAATCCTCTTCTGAGCGAGGCGGGTTTTTCAACGATAAGGAGGCGCGGTGATACTTAAGCATAAAACCATGGTCTTAATCCTCTTCTGAGCGAGGCGGGTTTTTCAACGCACGCGGAGCACGATCCGTAATGGTCCTCGCAAAGTCTTAATCCTCTTCTGAGCGAGGCGGGTTTTTCAACGAGTGCCAGGAGATCCTGATCTCGGTTTCGAGCGGTGGTCTTAATCCTCTTCTGAGCGAGGCGGGTTTTTCAACCCGGCTGCCGGGGCTTTGAGGTGGTGGCGGAGCTTGTGTCTTAATCCTCTTCTGAGCGAGGCGGGTTTTTCAACCGGCCAACAACACTAATCAACCCGCCTCACTCGCCGGGTCTTAATCCTCTTCTGAGCGAGGCGGGTTTTTCAACTCGAGCACGCCACCAAGGAGGACGTGGAGGGGAAGCACGTCTTAATCCTCTTCTGAGCGAGGCGGGTTTTTCAACGCGGATCATCCGCCGACCCGCGCCTCCGGTTGAGATGGTCTTAATCCTCTTCTGAGCGAGGCGGGTTTTTCAACGCGTCACCACCCCAGCCGCCGCAGCGGCTAGGGATTACGTCTTAATCCTCTTCTGAGCGAGGCGGGTTTTTCAACTCGGAGCGGCCGAAATACGCCGTCGTGGACGGCGTGCGGTCTTAATCCTCTTCTGAGCGAGGCGGGTTTTTCAACGGAGACCAACAGCAAAACATACTCCACGCAGCACAAATGTCTTAATCCTCTTCTGAGCGAGGCGGGTTTTTCAACGGCCGCCGGGTCGAGCTCGTGGTTTCCGTGTGGCCTTAGTCTTAATCCTCTTCTGAGCGAGGCGGGTTTTTCAACCAGATACGTCGTTTGTGGCATCGGAGATCCGGAGGGTGTCTTAATCCTCTTCTGAGCGAGGCGGGTTTTTCAACGCCGCGCTCACACATGGACCGAGGCGGCCAGGCTCCTGTCTTAATCCTCTTCTGAGCGAGGCGGGTTTTTCAACACGGCGGGATGGAATTGGCGGACATGCGTCCGCCGGAAAGTCTTAATCCTCTTCTGAGCGAGGCGGGTTTTTCAACCTTTCTTTGGCGGCATGGGGCACAAACCCCATGCCGTTTTGTCTTAATCCTCTTCTGAGCGAGGCGGGTTTTTCAACCAGGTCGAGGGCCGGCCGGTGGCCTGGGCGCTCGCGCGCGGCGTCTTAATCCTCTTCTGAGCGAGGCGGGTTTTTCAACGATTGTGATGTCGGAGCGTTTGCACTCGCCGGTTGGGTCTTAATCCTCTTCTGAGCGAGGCGGGTTTTTCAACTGGGGGGCGCCTAGCGCGCCCCCCTTATTGTAGGTGATAGTCTTAATCCTCTTCTGAGCGAGGCGGGTTTTTCAACTCACACTGGCGGGGGACGCGCTGTACGTCCCCTGCTAGTCTTAATCCTCTTCTGAGCGAGGCGGGTTTTTCAACCACGTCATTGGCGTGCTCCCCATGCACTTGGCGGCGCTGTCTTAATCCTCTTCTGAGCGAGGCGGGTTTTTCAACGCGGCCCGCTATTGGGGTGACTACCGGGCGGCCGAGTGTCTTAATCCTCTTCTGAGCGAGGCGGGTTTTTCAACGCCATGACAGAGACGTCGTTTGTGGCATCGGAGATCCGTCTTAATCCTCTTCTGAGCGAGGCGGGTTTTTCAACCCTCGTCTCCCATCTCAGGGAGACGGGGCTGGATCCCGAGTCTTAATCCTCTTCTGAGCGAGGCGGGTTTTTCAACGGACCCGCCTCCACCAGGAGGCGGTCCGTATTGGGGCGCGTCTTAATCCTCTTCTGAGCGAGGCGGGTTTTTCAACGATCATCACATCACCTCCGCTTTGCGTTGCTCCATGCGTCTTAATCCTCTTCTGAGCGAGGCGGGTTTTTCAACTCACGATGTCGAGCTCACCGGCCGTTTTCGTTCTGGCGTCTTAATCCTCTTCTGAGCGAGGCGGGTTTTTCAACATCGGAGGAATCAATATTTGTGGGCCGCGCTCACACATGTCTTAATCCTCTTCTGAGCGAGGCGGGTTTTTCAACTGGTGCGCGAGCGCTCGCAGACTGGAAGGAGCGCCATCGTCTTAATCCTCTTCTGAGCGAGGCGGGTTTTTCAACCAACATCCTGGTAAGCCTGGCAGGGGACGTGTTATACGGTCTTAATCCTCTTCTGAGCGAGGCGGGTTTTTCAACACCAATCAACCCGCCCCGCTCGCCGGGCTCGCCACCGTCTTAATCCTCTTCTGAGCGAGGCGGGTTTTTCAACCACTGCAGCCCAAGGTGAGGTGTCATTACCTGGGCTGCGAGTCTTAATCCTCTTCTGAGCGAGGCGGGTTTTTCAACACGGCCCGGCTCGGCTGATCTACTCGGCCGAGGTCGAGTCTTAATCCTCTTCTGAGCGAGGCGGGTTTTTCAACCAGGTTTAGGATCCACAATGCGATCCGCCTCGTCTCGTCTTAATCCTCTTCTGAGCGAGGCGGGTTTTTCAACTGGAGGTGGGTTACGCGGAGCGGTGGGGGGACGTCCCGTCTTAATCCTCTTCTGAGCGAGGCGGGTTTTTCAACAAGTGACGCAAAACGTCACCACTTGGATGGTCGCGCGACGGTCTTAATCCTCTTCTGAGCGAGGCGGGTTTTTCAACTCATCGAGCACGCCGCCCCGGAGGACGTGGAGGGGAAGTCTTAATCCTCTTCTGAGCGAGGCGGGTTTTTCAACTCGCCAAGATCGCGGCGAGCGGTTATGGCAACGAGGGCGCGTCTTAATCCTCTTCTGAGCGAGGCGGGTTTTTCAACGCGACGCACGGGTTGGCACGCCACCTGCATAAGATCGTCTTAATCCTCTTCTGAGCGAGGCGGGTTTTTCAACGTAGTGGTCGTTGCCTGCGTGAGGCCAGGCAACGACCAGTCTTAATCCTCTTCTGAGCGAGGCGGGTTTTTCAACAAAGTGACGCAAAACGTCACCACTTGGATGGTCGCGCGGTCTTAATCCTCTTCTGAGCGAGGCGGGTTTTTCAACGCAGGGCGGGCGCCCCGAGGTCGTGGTGGTAACAAAGCAGTCTTAATCCTCTTCTGAGCGAGGCGGGTTTTTCAACAGGCGAGGCCGGCCGGGTGGGACTCCCTGGCGGCAAGGTCTTAATCCTCTTCTGAGCGAGGCGGGTTTTTCAACGGCCTGGGTGCTCGCGCGTGGTGCGCGAGCGCTCGCAGGTCTTAATCCTCTTCTGAGCGAGGCGGGTTTTTCAACGGGCTTTTGCGGACGGCATGGGGTTTGTGCCCCATGCGTCTTAATCCTCTTCTGAGCGAGGCGGGTTTTTCAACCCTCCACCAGGAGGCGGTTAAGATCGGGGCGCAGGGCGTCTTAATCCTCTTCTGAGCGAGGCGGGTTTTTCAACTGGCGGCGAACACTTACGCAGTTAGGTATAAGTCGGGCCGTCTTAATCCTCTTCTGAGCGAGGCGGGTTTTTCAACAAGGTGAGGTGTCATTACCTGGGCTGCGAGGAAGGCCCAGGTCTTAATCCTCTTCTGAGCGAGGCGGGTTTTTCAACGGGGTTGTACCGCCTGGCACAAGAGTGTGTGCGCAGAGGTCTTAATCCTCTTCTGAGCGAGGCGGGTTTTTCAACCGGTGGCCTGGGTGCTCGCGCGTGGTGCGCGAGCGCGTCTTAATCCTCTTCTGAGCGAGGCGGGTTTTTCAACCAGCGGGACCCGCCTCCACCAGGAGGCGGTTAAGATCGGGGTCTTAATCCTCTTCTGAGCGAGGCGGGTTTTTCAACTCGCTCGCATCAACGAGCTCAAGGCGGCGTGGCTGGCGTCTTAATCCTCTTCTGAGCGAGGCGGGTTTTTCAACGAGGCGAGGCCGGCCGGGTGGGACTCCCTGGCGGCAAGAGTCTTAATCCTCTTCTGAGCGAGGCGGGTTTTTCAACGCGCCTACTACGGCGCGCTCAATGCGTGGCGCGACGAGGTCTTAATCCTCTTCTGAGCGAGGCGGGTTTTTCAACCAGGAGGCGGTTAAGATCGGGGCGCAGGGCGGGCGCCGTCTTAATCCTCTTCTGAGCGAGGCGGGTTTTTCAACGACGTGTTATACGTCCCCTGCTACCGTAAGTAGTGGGTCTTAATCCTCTTCTGAGCGAGGCGGGTTTTTCAACTAGAAGAGGCTCAGGCTGGGCGCAGTGGAACGTCGCGCTTTGGTCTTAATCCTCTTCTGAGCGAGGCGGGTTTTTCAACGGGTACGCCGCGTGCGATAGCCGCGGCGCATCATCCACCGTCTTAATCCTCTTCTGAGCGAGGCGGGTTTTTCAACATGCACCTGGCGGCGCGTGCTGCTAAGGTAACCGAAGTTGTCTTAATCCTCTTCTGAGCGAGGCGGGTTTTTCAACATCGGGGAATCTACCCCGGTGGCGCTCCCGCTCGCCAAGGTCTTAATCCTCTTCTGAGCGAGGCGGGTTTTTCAACCACAATACCGCCGCGATGGCGGCGGCGGTTCGCGGCGCGTCTTAATCCTCTTCTGAGCGAGGCGGGTTTTTCAACGACGCGCCGGCGCTGCCGGCGGAGGCACTGCAGCCCAAGGTCTTAATCCTCTTCTGAGCGAGGCGGGTTTTTCAACTCAACGAGCTCAAGGCGGCGTGGCTGGCGGCACCAAAGGTCTTAATCCTCTTCTGAGCGAGGCGGGTTTTTCAACGAGCGGCGCGAGGCGGAGCGCGCCGCCAAGCGCGCCGAGAGTCTTAATCCTCTTCTGAGCGAGGCGGGTTTTTCAACAAGGACTGGCGCGCCTGCGTGAGGACCTGGGCGCGGCGGTCTTAATCCTCTTCTGAGCGAGGCGGGTTTTTCAACAATTGCCCATCGAGCGGCTGCGCGAAGTTGCGCAGCGTCTTAATCCTCTTCTGAGCGAGGCGGGTTTTTCAACTCACCGGCCGTTTTCGTTCTGGCCGGCCGGTGGTTCGCGTCTTAATCCTCTTCTGAGCGAGGCGGGTTTTTCAACGCGCAGGGCGGGCGCCCCGATACTGTCGTCGTGACCAGTCTTAATCCTCTTCTGAGCGAGGCGGGTTTTTCAACCGGAAAAGAACCACAACCAACCCGCCCCGCTCGCCGGGCTGTCTTAATCCTCTTCTGAGCGAGGCGGGTTTTTCAACGCTAAGCGCACGCATCAGCGAACACCTTGCGACAAGCCGTCTTAATCCTCTTCTGAGCGAGGCGGGTTTTTCAACCCCCCCGTCGTAATAGCGGTGCCCGCCCCTGGTGGGAGGTCTTAATCCTCTTCTGAGCGAGGCGGGTTTTTCAACGCAATGCGCATCGGGGCGCAGGGTGGGCGCCCCGAGAGTCTTAATCCTCTTCTGAGCGAGGCGGGTTTTTCAACGTAGGCCCGCGCCTCCAGTGGAGATGGTGGAGGTGGAGTCTTAATCCTCTTCTGAGCGAGGCGGGTTTTTCAACTCGTTCGTAGGCCCGCGCCTCCAGTGGAGATGGTGGAGTCTTAATCCTCTTCTGAGCGAGGCGGGTTTTTCAACTGAGCTCCGCCTCCACCCGTCTTGTGGCGGTGGATCTCGTCTTAATCCTCTTCTGAGCGAGGCGGGTTTTTCAACCCCTCGCCGCCGCCATCGCCGAGCTCCGCCGTGAGCTGTCTTAATCCTCTTCTGAGCGAGGCGGGTTTTTCAACGAGGAGCGGCGCGAGGCAGAGCGCGCCGCCAAGCGCGAGTCTTAATCCTCTTCTGAGCGAGGCGGGTTTTTCAACGCGGCGTGGCTGGCGGCGTCACCGGAGGAGTCCGAAGGTCTTAATCCTCTTCTGAGCGAGGCGGGTTTTTCAACGCGAGGCAGAGCGCGCCGCCAAGCGCGCCGAACTTGAGCGTCTTAATCCTCTTCTGAGCGAGGCGGGTTTTTCAACGGAGTTGCCCATCGAGCGGCTGCGCGAAGTTGCACAGCGTCTTAATCCTCTTCTGAGCGAGGCGGGTTTTTCAACGCGGAGGAGCGCGCCACGCTCACGAAGTGGCGCGAGGAGTCTTAATCCTCTTCTGAGCGAGGCGGGTTTTTCAACTCAGGAGTCGCTCCGCTGGCGTGCGGAGCGCGAGGCGGAGTCTTAATCCTCTTCTGAGCGAGGCGGGTTTTTCAACCATTCTGTCCTAACCCGTGGGTGGAGCACGACAAAGCGGTGCAGCGATGCAAAACGGCCGCTTTGGGTTTGAGCAAGGGCGCGCGGTCGCCCGACAATCGCCGGAAGTGGCAGACTCTTTGAGAATTCCGTCCGTGCAAACCGTACTGGGCCAGAATTCCTATCCGCTTCCAGGGATTTGGGTTGCCCACGGGTGCAGGATTGGCAGAAGGTTCGCATGTTGTCAAAGAACGGCGTCCTCGTCGCGCTCCGGTGGGGTGATGGCAATACCCATGGTCTCGACGGTGACGCGACATCGCTGGCAGAGATTATACACCCGAATGTTATCCTGCCGATGGTCGATGAGGGTGCCCACTTCCGCGAGGAGGCGGAGGTGCTGCCGATCGCCGATCTCCCCCTCGAAAACACTCTCCTGCACCCGCACCAGGTAATCCTCAAGCACCCGCACCACCCGATCGCGGCGCCGATCGTCAGCAATGTCATAGGCGAAAACGATGTACGGCATCAGCGCATCTCAAAGGGTCGGTAGACGTTCTCCTCGCCCTTAATGACCCGCGCCATTTGGTAGACCTGGTGGCGCATGATTTCCCGGTAGGAGTAGCGCCCACCCGCCACGGCGTAAAAGGCGTGTTCCCGCAGCCGCCGCAGAAACTCAGCCAGGAAGACTTTGCGGCCGGTGGCGGCGAGGTACACCGCGCCCTCCAGGGAGCCGTCGTCCACGGCGAGCTGATCCTCCCCCAGGGCTTCGGAGGGCGAGGCGAAGTCCGCGGGGACGAGCTGGCGACGGTTGATCAGCCGCAACACCAGGGCGTCCACGAGCACCGGGCGAAACTCTTCCAGCAGGTCGAGTGACAGGGACGGGCGCCCGTACGCAGGCTGATGGAGGGCGCCGAGCATCGGGTCGAAACCGGCTGCGGCCACGTCGCCCTCCAAAAGCGTGCCCGCCAGCGCATATCCGAAAGAGAGGCAGGCGTTGATGGGGTCTTTGGGCGGGCGCCGGGTACGACCGGAGAAGGTGAAGAGGGGATTTTTGATGCTCCGCCCAAAGCCGCGAAAGTAGGCCGCCGCCGCCGCACCCTCCACCCCCAGCAGTTCCTCCCGATCGCGGGCGGCCAGGGCATCGCGGATGCGGTGGCGCAGGGCGGCCAGCTCCACGGCGATCTGCTCGTCGGCCAGGGACTGCTGCACACGCACCAGTAAGCGTCGCTGGTTGTTGATCTTGCCGGCTACCAGCTGGCGAGCCAAGGCCAGGGCGAAATTCTCATCTCGAAGTCGCTCGAACTGGGCCAGGCGCAGGTCGATTTGTCGTCCCATGGGGCCCTGCAAGCGCCCCCGAAAACTGCCGGCGCCGGTGAGGTAGACCACGTCCACGCCGTGGGCGAGCAAGCGCATGAGCGCGGCGTGGGTGACCTCCACGGGTCCGAAGAGCAAGAGTTGCTCCACCTCGGCCAGGCGAAACTGTTCCCCCTCCCGCCCACCCCGGCGC
>Ga0209101_1002328_pt1 | contig 12627 bp, 9 predicted proteins | sample ConPoolayeCmetaG_FD_185481 | JGI IMG/M metagenome (GOLD analysis project Ga0209101, IMG submission 185481) | Hot spring microbial mat communities from California, USA to study Microbial Dark Matter (Phase II) - Cone Pool mat layer C metaG... ... | reverse complement strand
GTTGATGCGCTTTGCAGAGCCATGGGGGTTGGGACAGACCAGGTGCCGCTAAAATCGCCCGGTGTCGGCGTTGGTGTAGGCGTCGGCGTAACAGTAGGGGTCGGCGTAGGATTGGTGCCGAAAACAGCATAACCGGCGTTCTCCGCGTTTCTAATTCTCCTAAAGCAACGCTTCTGCGAGCGGGTAAGATACTCCCTTGTGGCCTTGATGCCGATAACGGCATCGCGGCATCTAAGCGGCTCTGCAGAGGCCGACGTGGCAAAGGAGGCAAAAATCAACATAGCAGCCGAGAGATTCCAAAGCTTTTTCATCCGCACCCCCAAAATTCAGTTAAAGGCCTTCCAATTTCATATATAGCGACTCTTAACACATTTCTTATAAGGCATAACAGCCGGATTTTTGCCCCCACCCTACGCAGCAAAAACGCTGTTTCAGGCACGCTGCTATCCTGCTAGCCGTTTGGGAACATACCATCCCAAAGGCCGCGGAAGAACAAGGCCGCGTTTTTGCCGAGTTCCCGTATTTTATAGCCCCCTTCCTGGACCACCAGGGTATGAAGCCTTAGGTTTCCCAACATTCGGCCGTTCAGCTCAAAATCCGCCGCCCGTAAGGCCCAAGAGCCGGTCGGGTCGCCTTTGGCCGTATCCAGGCCGAACGGCACCACCAGAAAATCGGGCTTAAACTGAGCCACCTTTTTAATGGCGCGCCTAAGCGCAAGCCGGTATTGCTCCGACTCTATTGTTTTAGGAAGGGTGATATTGACATTGAAACCCTTCCCTTCCCCTTCCCCGCTTTCATCTTCGAAGCCTGCAAAATAGGGATAGGCATAGCGCGGATGAGCGTGAATAGAGACGGTCAGAATGTCGCTTCGGGCATAAAAAATGTTTTGCTGGCCGTTTCCGTGATGATAATCGAGGTCCAATATGGCCACCCGGCCGTAGGCCGACAAAAACTGGGCCGCCACTGCCGAGTTGTTGAAATAACAAAAGCCGCCGAAGGAATTGCGCTCGGCGTGGTGCCCGGGCGGGCGCACCAAGGCATAGGAGAGCTTATAACCGTCAAGCAGTGCCTCGGCGGCGGTCAGTGTGCAATCAACCGCCCGCCGCGCCGCTGACAAGGCATTGCGGTTGATGGGGGTAAAAGTATCAATGCAGTAGTAGCCGACCTGCACCGGCAAATCTTCCGGCCGACGCGATTGATTGCGCAACGGAAAGACATAAGGGTAAACGGTCCGGCCTTCTTCCAGTTTGTCGCAGATTTTTTTTAAATAGCTTACATAGTCCCGCTCATGCACGGCCAGGATGTACTTTTCGGGGTAATGCCAGGCCTCCAAAGTGCGGAAGAGATCAATCCGGCTGATTTCCTGCAAGATTCTATGAATCCGCACCGGCGACTCTACATACCCGCGCTCGCGCACATGGTGAATGATGTGTTGATCGTTTATCACCAGAGCGATGCGTTTCCCGGCCGGAGCGCTGATCTTAGGTACGTCGAGAGGAGCTTCCTTCACATAGCGCGGCTCGCGCAGACGCACTGGATCGTCTGTAAAAGAATTTACCACCATCGCGACATATTGCGGCTGACAGAGATCTTTGTACTTGCGCTCGAGGATTGCCTGCACGATGGCCCGCGCCCGGTCTAAGCGCAGGTCCAAACCCTGGTCCAAGCCGTCAAACATCAAATAAGGGGGATTATCATCTTGTGGAGAAAGCGGAGTTTCGTAAGCCGTGTTGATAACCGGCAAGGCACGGTAACGCTCGTAAAACTTAAGACGTGCGATGTTTTGGCGTAAAACGGCGGGGTCGGAACAAAGACGCGGGTCGTCCGGCCAGCACTCAAAGAAGACCCCAATGCTCTGCAGTTCTAACGCCTCCTCGCGCACCGCCTCATAAAGAGCGCTTCCCACCCCGGTTCCCATGCGCTGGCGGTGGGTGGTGATATAATCGAGAAAACAAAAACCAAGCTCCGGCTCGTGCGACATTACAGCAGCTCCCTTTACCACCCGGCTGGGATCGTCCGCCACAAGAAGAATATACTGGAACCCGTCAAGAAAAGGGTTGCGGAGTTTTTCCGGGATCTCAAGGATCTTTTCATTGGAGAGAGCCGGAAACTGCTTGCGGATGATTCTCTCCACCTGGGGGAGCACGTTTAAGTTACGCGCTGAGTCGATATCATTGATGCGCCGGATGCGGAACATGCCACGCCGCCTCGCTAAATCAGTTTAAACCCATCTCTTATGCTTCTTTTAGTTTATAATCATACAGCGCTTGCAGCCAGGATTCGTCAGTCGCAGCGTGCCCGCAGGCGGCCGAAAGCAAAAGTTGGCCGCCGGAAACAGGCTTAAGGAGAGCGCTTAGACGCCTGAAACTTTGTTCGCCGGCCATGAGGGCCGCTTGGAACTCCGTCCGGCAACAGGCCGGAAAAACGCCGCAGGCCAGCACTGCTTTGCGCTGTATCACTGCTCTAAGAGCCTCGCATAGCGCGCTTCCGCTCTCAAGCGCCGTTTTCAGGCCGTCGAAGGAATATAAATCCATGGGCAGCGAAAACAAAGCGGCTTCAAGCGCGGCGCAAGTATGAATACCGGCTGAGCAACCAAGCTCAGTGGTTCTCACGTAAAGATACGTGTAGGCTTCTAGGATTTGTTGCTCGTGTTTTTCGCTGAACCCAAAGAACGGCTCGTCAAACACAAACAAAAGAGCCGCGGCTGAATCGCGTAAAAACTCCCATTGCCAATAAACCTGCTTTAGGCAGGCTTTAACGGCCACCTTTAATTTTTCGCTCCAATCACCCCTCCCGGGCATCGCTTGTACAATGGTAAGCGGTCCGGGAAGCTGGCACTTAAGGAGCGGAGCGCGGCCGTTTTTATCGAGAAAGCTTTTTAAAGCATAGAGGCCGGAAGCTTCGTCTTTGCGGTATCCGTTCCACTCGTTTTCTAATGCTCTAAGGGCCCGCGGCAACATTAGTTCCTGCCTGGAAACAGCAGGAAGCTCGGGCCAAAAGGGAATAATCCATGGCCGGCGCATGATAAAGTCAAGCGCCGCGCCGGGATCTTTATGGGGCAAGCTACCTACGCAAAAGTGGGTATAAAAGTTTTGGCGGATATACTCGGACAGTACAATGGGCATAGTAAAAGGCTGGCCGGTTGAAAACCGGTTTCAACAGGCATCAGTGGTACACGAAAGTTAGCGTAGAAAGAACGCCGATTATCACGCCGACAAGGAGTAGAAACAAGTCTTCCTGCCAAACCGGCGACACACCGGTCTCTCCTTCCTCTTCGTCCTCGCCGTCTTCTTTGAAGGTGAGCTTATAAATACGTGCCATGCCTGCACAATACCATTAATCAAGCCTTTACTCCAGCCGCCGGGGGGGGTAACACTTTCGCTTATAAGGGCTTAGGCCTGTCCATTATAATCTTGGAGAAACCGGGGAAGAGTGAGGCTATAAGCGGGATTCTGTACCGCTTCACTTGCAAGCGGCTACGCTCATTCATCTAGGCCGGCTGTTGCCAGCCGGCTCAAGCGGCCTACCCGGAAGCAAGATGCGGGTCACATCTTGGATCCTGCTACCAGCAAGATCCCCGCTTCTCTATTCGGCCTTGCTTCAACTGGGGTTTACCAAGCCAAGGAGTCGCCCCCTTGCCGGTAGGCTCTTACCCTGCCGTTTCACCCTTTCCATCGCCCGGCTGGAGGCCTTTTGGCCACCCAACCCCGGCGTATGGTGGTTTTCTTTTCTGTGGCACTTTCCTCCGGTCGCCCGGAGTCGCCGTTAGCGACCAGTTCACCCTGTGAAGTCCCGACTTTCCTCCGATAAACGCTGCGGACTGAACTCATATGATGCTCAGCCCGGCTTGAGTACCAGCGAGCGTACGCCTCACTCTTCCCTGCTTTTCCCGTTGGAGGCCTTATGTAAGTCTGAGCCGGGGTCCTCTTCCAGATATAGTATTCTACCACATCCGCGGCATTTTACCAGAGTGTCGCCGCGCGCTATCTCCACTATAAGCTGCGGCGCAACTTGGATATAACAGCCGGCGCATGCCTGCCCTTTCACCGCCACTACAGCATCACACGGGTGGCGTTCACGGATGCGCTCGTACATTGCCAGCGCTGCGGCATCAATTTTAGTTACAAGTTCGGCGCGTTCTTGTTTATATTCTTTCTCACGCCCGGCAAAGACTGAAAAAGCCTCTTTAGCCTCTTGAGTGAGCTTGTTTAAGCTCTCTGTCAAGCTTTTGGTTGAAGACGCAAGAGCTTTACATTCCTCTTCCAGTTTTTCATTTTCTTCAAGGACGCCTAATAGAGCCTCTTCTCTAACGCGAAGTTGCCTTGAGGCGTGATCGATCTCCCGCTCGGCAGCCTGCTGGAGCTTATAGTTACTAAAAGTAGTCAAAGCCTTGCGGCGGGCCACCAGCTTTTCCTGTTCTTCCTTGAGGCTTTTCTCCTCGCGCTGAAGCCTGGCTTTTTTGTCGACCAGTAATTTATCTTTAAGCTCTTGTTCAAGTTGAGCTTTCTTAAGCGCCGCCTGATGGCCTGTGATTTCAGACTCAAGGCTTGTACGTTGAGCCTCAAGACGCGCTAAAGAGGCATCGATTTTACTGATAAGTACAAGCGCAGAGAGCAGATTTTGCTTTACCTCAGTCATTCGAGTCTTTGAAAGCTTTAGGCTGCATTTTGCGCCAATGCGCGGAGTTTAAGGCCCTATTAGACTTCTTCAGTTATAGTAACAATCCCCCAACAATATCAAGGAAGAAGGCTGCGAAGGGCGCGCCCGGCCCGGAACTTAACTTGTTTTGGCTTCTTCCATCGCGGTTTGGCTCCTTTTCGGGTTTGACATATGCTTTGCATTTATCAGATTATTTTCCCCGGTCTTATGGCCCTATAGCTCAGTTGGTTAGAGCAGCCGGCTCATAACCGGTAGGTCGCAGGTTCGAGTCCTGCTGGGGCCATTGGACTTGCGGCTCGGCAGACACTCCAAGACTCGAACCTGCCTGCTGCTTACAGCCTTATAGCCGTATTTTTTTCGCTTGGGGCGGCAAAAGACATCGGGGCCGGTAAACTTATGGGCTTTAGCTGCGGCATAATCGGTCTTCCCAATGTCGGCAAATCCACGATCTTTAACGCCCTCACTTCTGCTAAAGCGCTGGTGGCCAATTATCCCTTTTGCACCATAGAGCCCAATACCGGCGCGGTAGCAGTTCCCGATCCGCGCCTGGAGAAAATCGCTTTGCTGGCGCAGTGCCGAAAAATAGTTCCCGCCCAGATAACGTTCATGGACATCGCCGGCCTAATCAAGGGCGCCTCCAAGGGGGAAGGCCTGGGAAACCGTTTTCTCGGCCATATCCGCAATGTGGACGCCGTTGTTCACGTGGTGCGCTGCTTTCATGACCCGGAGGTGGCGCATATTGAGCCTTCGATTGATCCCAGACGCGACATTGAAACCATAGAGACCGAGCTCCTTTTGGCCGATTTGGAGGATTTGCAGGAACGAACCCAACAGCTTGAAAAACAGATCCGCTCCGGCGACAAGGAGGCTCAAGAATGGCTCCGTTTGGCGCATGAGTTAGAGGAGCACCTTTCGGCCGGCCATCCGGCGCGCACTTTCAAAAGTTCCTCTAATTTTCTCTCTCAGCTTAAGTTTCCTTTGTTGACTTCCAAGCCTGCGTTGTTTGTGGCCAATGTCGCCGAAAGCCATATTTTGGCCCGCCCCGGGGATGGAACTTCGGCCGAGGTGGAAGCGGTGCACCATCATGCAGCGCTTCATTTTTCGGAGGTGGTGGTGATTTGCGGCAAAGTGGAAGCAGAGATCGCCGAGCTTCCCTTGGAGGAGCGCAAAGAGTATCTGGCCGCCATGGGGCTTGAGAGCTCTGGTCTAGATCGTTTGGCGGTGGCGGGTTACAGGACCTTGGGGCTAGTGACGTTTTTCACCACCCGTTCCAGCGAATGCCATGCTTGGACTGTTAAGAGCGGCACCAAAGCCCCGCAGGCGGCGGGGAAAATCCATACTGATTTTGAGCGCGGTTTTATCCGTGCCGAGGTGATTGCTTACCAAGACTACATTGAGGCCGGAGGAGAGCATAAGGCCCGTGAGGCAGGCAAGCTGCGCCTGGAGGGTAAGGACTACACGATTGCCGACGGCGATGTGATTCATTTCCGCTTTAATGTCTAGCTCTCCCGCTTCCGGCCCAAGGTTGCAAAATAAGGGTAAAGATCGTAGTTTCTAAACGATGAAAGCAATCTGTGCCGGGAGGAAGAAATGGGAACCAAAGGAAGAGAAATAGTTAAGGTGGATGTCAAAGAACTGGTGAGGCAGCTTAATAAGGCTCTGGCCGATGAATGGCAGGCTTATTACCAGTATTGGGTTGGCGCCAAGGTCGCGGTCGGCAGAATGCGCGGTATAGTCGCGGGGGAGCTCATGGAACATGCCAAGGAGGAATTAGAGCATGCCGAAAAATTGACTGATCGCATTATCCAGCTTGGCGGAACGCCGCTTCTCAATCCGGAACAATGGAAGAGAGAATGCAACTGTAGCTATGATGAGCCGCATGATCCCAACACTAGAAAGCTCTTGGAACAGAACATCAAGGGCGAGCAATGTGCCATCCAGGTCTATAGGCAGCTCTTAAGCATGCTCGAAGGCAAAGACCCAATCACCTATCATCTAGTGCTTGAAATTCTTAAAGACGAGGTGGAACACGAAGAAGATTTGGAGGCCATGCTTGAGGACATGAAGACCCCGCTGGAGTAGCTGGCCGGGGTTAAGGGAGCTTTCCTTTCCGGCGAAGTGCGGAGGATTCCTTCCCGGCGCAGCAAACAGCTGTTATAATAAGGGTCCTTGCTTTTCAAAGCGGTAGACCCGATGGCTATTGACTCTGATTCGCTTGCAGAAACTTACCAGGCCATGCGCCGCATGTTGGAGTGTGTGGTCCCGGAGTTTGAAATAAAATACAAAGCCGAGCTGGTCTATGAAATCAACCGCCTGAAAAAAGAGCGTGGCGCCATAATTCTCGGCCACAATTACATGGAGCCGGCTCTGTTTCACACTGTGCCCGATGTGGTGGGAGATTCGCTTATGCTGGCGCAGGTGGCTGCCAAGACCAATCGTGACCCGGTTATCTTTTGTGGCGTGCGCTTCATGGCCGAAACCGCTAAGATTTTGAATCCCCAAAAAACGGTATTGCTTCCGGCCGAAAAGGCCGGTTGCTCCTTGGCACAGAGCATAAGCGTTTCCGACATCCAGGCCCTTAGAGCCCGCTATCCGGGTGTGCCGATTGTGGCTTATATCAACACTTATGCCGAGGTTAAGGCCGAGGTAGATATCATCTGCACCTCGGGTAATGCCCTTAAGGTCGTAAAGTCCCTGCCCAACGAGACCGTCATTTTCGTCCCCGACGAGTATCTAGCCAAGAATGTAGCCAAAGAGAGCGGAAAAAAAGTAATTATCGCCTCCTCGCGCGGCGGGCAGCTTGATGTTTCCCCCGCCGGCGGGGATGGGCGGATCATCGGCTGGAACGGGCGCTGCGAGGTGCATGAAAGATTCACTCTGCAAGACATAAACAACGTGCGCTCCCAGTTTCCCGGCGTCATGGTGTTAGCGCACCCCGAATGCAGCCCTGAGGTTGTGGCGGCAGCCGATTATTCTGGAAGCACCAGCATGATGGTGGAAGCGGTAAGGAAGAGCGCCGCGCCGCATTATCTTTTGCTTACTGAGTGCAGCATGGCTGACAACATAAGCGCCGAAAACCCGGAAAAGAGCATGGTGCGGCTATGCAGCATCCGTTGTCCGCACATGAACGAGATTACGCTGGAGGACACACTAGAAGCTTTACGCCGAAATCGCTATCAGATTGATGTGCCGGAAGGGATTCGGCTTAAGGCCAAGAAAGCTTTGGACCGAATGTTAGAGATATCCTAAAGCGACCTGGGATCAGGATCTTATCCGGCCGACCGGGCAGAGCCGAGCCTTAAAAGGTGCCTTTTATTGCAGGCAGCAGGAAAAGCGCCTCCTTGCGCTGACGTATTTTAGCAAGGAGTATCTGGTGGACCCAATCGGGATCGAACCGACGACCTCATCGTTGCGAACGATGCGCTCTCCCAACTGAGCTATGGGCCCAGGTTTTAAAGCTTTAACCATGTAAATATAGTTTGCTCCGGCTGATTAGTTCCACCCCCTTGTGTTAGAAAGGCAAAAGTTGTTAATATCATTACTAAATTCAACGTATTTTAAAGGTCCTTATGAAAGCTAATGATATCCGCCGTGGCACAGTCATCATGTATAACGGCGCACCGCACCGCGTAATCGACTTTCACCACCATACCCCTGGAAACCTGCGCGCCATGGTTCAGACTAAGCTTCGTAATCTTCTTTCCGGCACTCAAACCGAGGTGCGTTTCAGCTCGACCGAAGAGGTGGAAGAAGCAGATGTACATGTCGCGCCAGCAACATATCTCTATAACGACGGTCACATGTATCATTTCATGAACAGCCAGACTTATGAAGAAGTGTCGCTCTCCGAAGAGCAGCTGGGTGACGGCATATATTACCTGCAAGACCAAATGGAGGTGGAAGTTACCACCTTTAACGGGCAGACCATTGGCATTAACCTACCCCAGACTGTGGTATTGACGGTCACGGAGACTGAGCCGGAACTACGCGGCGCGACCGCCAGCAATTCTCCTAAGCCAGCCAAGACCAATACCGGCCTGACGCTGAGCGTGCCGTCTTTCATAAAGCCCGGAGAAAAAATAGTCGTCAGCACCGCTGAAAAGAAGTACATCAGCCGGGCCGGCGATTAGCCGCCGCCATGGCGCTTATTTCAACCAATTCGCATCCGCGCATCTATTACCACAGCGCCCTCGCCTGGCTTAAGGACCTTAACCGGGTTTAGATCAAACTCGCGCATTTCGGGTATTATCTCGCAAAGGGCGGAGACTCTAAGCAAAAGTTCCACGAAGGCGGCTTTATCGCCCGCAGCCGCCCCCCGGTAACCTTCGAGAAGCTTGGCGCAGCGCAGTTTAGAGAGCATGTCTTCGGCCGCCGCATCGCTAAGCGGAGTCAAACGGCAGGCTGTGTCGCGAATCAGCTCGACCTGTACTCCGCCGAACCCCGCCAGCACCAAGGGGCCGAAGGTTGGATCGTTTGTCACGCCGGCCAGCATTTCAAGCCCGCCTTTAATCTCGCGTTGTAGGAGCACCGCTTCCAGCGGCAAATTTACAGCACACAGGCGTTCGCCGAGCGTGCGCACCGCTTCTTCCACTTCGGCCGGGGATTTAAGCCCTAAAATCACGGCCCCGATATCGCTTCTATGCAACAACTCCCGTGAAACGGCTTTAGCTACCAAAGGAAAACCCAACCGTTTGGCTGCTTGAGGGGCAAGTTTTGGCTCTACAATCTCGGCTGCCGGAAGCTTTATCCCCATCGCACCGAGAATAACCGCCAGACGGTCGTAGCTAAGCCAGCTTTGCCCCTCGCGCTCAGCGCCTTCAATTACGGCGCGCACGGCCGAAACCTGAAACTCGCTGGGCTTAAAAATGCGGCCGGCTGGACGTTCTTTCCATAAGGCGTAGCGCCGGGCCGCGGCCAGCGCGCGGGCGGCGTTTTCCGGAAAAGTATAGCAAGGAAGTTTTCCCCGTTTTGGCGAACAAAAGGCCTGCGGGCGGACATGGGAGGACAAAAAAACCACCACTACTGGTTTATGTTCCGGTACGCGCTCCGCACCGGCTACAATTGCAGCGCTGATCTCGCTAATTTGGGCTAAAAACGGCGGCACGTAAACCACGGCCAGCGCATCCACAGCCGGATCGCGGCCTACTGTTTCGATGCTGCGCACAAATTGTTCTGCGCTGGCCGAGCCGATCATATCCACCGGGTTAGATAAGCCAGCTTGCGGCGGTAAAAAAGTTCTAAGTTCCGCCAAAGTTTCAGCGCTCAGAACCGGCAGCTTTAAACCTCCCCCTTCCAGCGCATCAGCCAATAAAATAGCCGGGCCGCCGGCATTGGATACCACGCCCACGTTGGGTCCTCGAGCCAATGGTTGAGTAGCCAAAAGGCTTACCACATCGAACAATTCACCCAAGGTGCCGGCTCGAATCACCCCTGCCTCTTCAAACAGCGCATCCACCGCCACATCCGGCGAAGCCACAGCTGCGGTATGGCTTGAAGCGGCGCGCGTTCCGGCGGCTGTGCGGCCGGCTTTGACGCACACAATCGGGGTCCGCCGGGCGACCTCAGGCACAATGCGCTCAAATTTACGGGGGTTGCCGAAGCTTTCCAGATACAACGCAATCACCTTGGTGGCCGGGTCGTCGGCCCAATATCTAATGAAGTCGTTGCCGGAGAGGTCGGCTTTATTGCCTACTGACACGAAGGTAGAGACCCCTATTTGCAGCCGCTCGGCATAGTCCAAAAGCGCAATTCCCAAGCCTCCGCTTTGGGTAAGCATGGCCACCGAGCCGCGAGTGGGGGCGATAGGCGAAAAAGTGGCGTTTAAGCTGATTTCTGGATCGGTGTTTATCAAGCCCAGGCAGTTCGGGCCTATCATGCGCATCCCTGAGGCGCGCACCAAGTCGACGAGCCGCTCTTGGCGTTTCTGTCCCTCAAGGGAGGTTTCTCCGAAGCCGGCCGAGATCACCACTACTGATTTGACGCCGGCTAAAGAGCACTCTTCCACGACTGCTTCGACTGCCCCGGCCGGCACGGCAATTACGGCCAAATCTACCGGCTGGTGAATGGAAGCAACGTCTGGATAACATTTAAGGCCTTCTAGCTCCTGGGCGTAAGGGTTCACCGGATAAAGGGCTCCTTTAAAGGAGGAGTTTTTTAAGTTCAGCAACAACTGATAACCCACCGAACCCGCGCGCCCCGAAGCTCCCACCAGGGCTACGCTCTTGGGTTGAAAAAGCGCTTTCACGCTTTTTACCACCGCCTGCCAATCTTGTTTTTCACGCGCCTCTGACATTTGCTCAGCTTCCTTGGTGGCAAAGCTGACCCGCACCACACCGCCTTCGGCTACCGTTTCAACCCGGCAGCCGATGTGCGATAAGATCTGAAGCATGCGGTTATGGGCGCCCAAAACCTCAGCATGGAATTGCGAGATGCCGTTTTCTTTTGCTATGGCCGCCAAGTTCTGGAGAAGCAAGGTGCCGATACCGCGCCCTTGATGAGCATCTGCTACCACCACTACGGCCGAGGCGCTGTTAGCAGGCCGGCCCGCTTCCTGGCTGTCCCGCAGGTAGCGCGCCAGGCCGATGATCTTTTCGCTTTTACCGCGCCTTTGGACGGCCACCAGCGGGACGTGGTTTATGTAATCGGGGGCGGTCAGATATTGAAGCTCTTCTTCGCCGAGCCCGCCTTTAAAATGAAAGAAGCGCTCGTAGGCGCCGAAGGAGGCAAAGGCCTCCCGCAGGGCGGTCTTATCTGTGAGCCTAAGGGCGCGGATTTGGACGGCCCGCCCGTCGCGCAATGTGGCATGAGTTGAAAAGGCGGCGGCATCGATTGGCATGCTTATGGTGTACCACAGGGCTGCTTGGCAAAGCACGCCCCGATCTAGCCCTTCCAGAGCAGTGCTAAACGCGCGGATTAAAACGCGAGACCGCGGAAAGTTTTTCAAACAGTTCCCGCTCAGCGGCTGTCGGTACATCCGGAACCAGGATCTTTAGTTCCACATAAAGGTCGCCGCGCTTAGAGCGTGAGACAGGCAGGCCCTTGCCTTTGAGACGTAAGCGCTGGCCGGTTTGCGAGCCGGGCGGAATGGTAAGCTTAATCTGTTCATCAATCAGCAACACGGTGACTTTGGTTCCCAACACTGCCTCCCAGGGGCTGATGGGAAGCTCACAAATTAGATCATAACCCTCAAGCTTAAAACGCGGATGAGGCGCTACGTTGACCCTAAGCAGCAAATCTCCGGCTTTTCCTCCTCCCGCTCCCCTGCCGCCCTGTCCCGCCAGACGGATGGTTGAGCCTGCGGTTGTGCCGGGCGGAATTTTAATCTGATAACTTTTCACTTGGCGGCTCATCTCTCCACGGCCATTTGTTTCGACGGTTTCGAGGGAAACGGCCTTGGTTGCCCCGCGGTATATGTCCTCAAGCGATAGACGTATCTCGGCGTGATGCGGCTCCCCGGCCGTCTCTTCTCTACCAGCAAAACCACCCCGCCCTTCAAAAAAGCGCTGCGTCCCCTCATCAAAACCGCCGCTGAAAATGCTGCCAGTATCGGCGAAACCGCCGCCGAAAAGCGCCTCAAAAAAATCACTAAAGCCACCCCACGCACCCTGCCCCGGACGGGTTCCGAAGCTAAAGCGGATGTTTTCAAAGCCCGGCGGGGGCCTGAATTCCTGTCCTGCCTTCCAGTTGTCGCCAAGCGCGTCATAGCGGCGTCGCTTCTCTGGGTCGCCTAAAACTTCGTATGCCTCATTGATTCTTTTGAATTTTTCTTCCGCTCCTTTCCCCTTGTTGATGTCGGGATGATACTGGCGCGCAAGCTTACGGTAGGCGCGCTGGATATCCTGCTGCGAGGCGCTCCGCGGTACTCCTAATGTGTCGTAGTAGTCTTGATATTGCATAAATGCCTAAGGCTTGAAGCTCATAAGCCCTTTTGCGTTATAATCAAATAAATAACCAGGGAGAGCCTGGAAG
>Ga0209101_1002325_pt1 | contig 12648 bp, 14 predicted proteins | sample ConPoolayeCmetaG_FD_185481 | JGI IMG/M metagenome (GOLD analysis project Ga0209101, IMG submission 185481) | Hot spring microbial mat communities from California, USA to study Microbial Dark Matter (Phase II) - Cone Pool mat layer C metaG... ... | reverse complement strand
CGTTCCCGCAGGCGGACGTAGGCTATGCCCATGATGCCGCCAGCCCGGTGCCCGCCCAAATCAACGGGCGCGCGGTCGGGCTGCTGGAAGTTGAGGGCTTGCAGGACGCGCTCTCTTGATTGCATTTATGCCGCTTCTGTAGCAGTTATGCAGGTCATTCTTCGACGTTCTCACGAGAGCCCAGCTTGATGGAGTAGACGTTCAGAAGCAGCGCGGCCAGCAGCGTGACACCGGTTACAAAAGTCTTCAGGTAAATGTCAATGTTTACCATGTTCAGGCCATTCTTGAGCACGCCGAAGATCAGCAGGCCGATAATCGTGTTGGGGATACCGCCCTCGCCGCCAAACAGTGAGGTGCCGCCCAGCACGACGGCGGCGATGCCGTCCATCAGCATAGCCTCGAAGCCGGCCGCCTGCGCGCTGCCGATGCGGCCAGTATTGACGATGCCGCCGAAGCCAGCGCACGCGCCGCAGACCATGATGGCCATGGTGCGGATAAATTTAGAGTCCACGCCGGCCAATTCGGCTGCTTCCTTGTTACCGCCAACCATGTAGATGTAACGTCCAAAGCGGGTGTTGACCAGCACAAAATGTGCGATCACCAGACTGACAACCGATACAATTAGAATTGTGGGGATCGGGCCAACATAGCCGCTGCCCAAGAAGGTTTCAATCTCTGGCACATCAAAAAAGGGCCGCGCTTTGGTCAGGAACATCGCGATGCCATTGGCGATCTGCATCATCGCTAACGTGGTCATGAACGACGGCAGGCCAAATTTGGTGGTCACGATCCCGTTGACATAGCCCAGCACGATGGCGGCCAGCATGGCGACGATCACCCCCAGCCAGCCCGGCCATTTGGCATTGACCATCAGAAACGATGCGATCACGCCGGTCATGGTCGCCATGCTGGCGATGCTGAGGTCAATCTCGCCGGCCAACAGCACAAAGGTGACGCCGATGGCCAGGAGAGACAGGGCGGCTGCTTGTTGAAGGATATTGCGCAGGTTAATGACAGTGAGAAAACGCCCTCCCTCTGAAAAGACCGAGAAGAAAACAATGAGAACAGCCAGGGTGATAAACGGAGCCAGAAAACGCCCGTTGGCCCTGAGCCACCGTGCGAACCCTCTCTTCCGAACGCGGCTTGAAGCTGTGGTTGGTTTTGTGGACATGCTTCCCTCCAGATCGCCTGAGAGATCAGGCGTATTTCATTAAGGTATCTTTGGTCACACCGTCGTTGACGAACTCTTTGGTGATCCGGCCCTTAGACATAACCAGGATGCGGTCGCTGTTGCCCAGCACGATCTCAGGCTCAGATGAGATGAGAATGATGGACACCCCTTCTTCACGCAGGTTGCGGATCAGCCGCAAGATTTCATCTTTGGCGCCGACGTCAATTCCACGGGTTGGTTCGTTCAGAATCAGCACCTTGGGCGGGTAAGTCAGCCATTTGGCCAGCACCACCTTCTGCTGATTGCCGCCGCTCAGGTTCGTGATGTTCAGGAATGGGTTGGCCGGCACCACACCGACCCGCTGGATTTGGCGGTCGGTAGCCACCAATTCGACGCGACGGCTGAGCACCCAGCCCAACATGCGTTCCAAATAGGCAATGGTCACATTCTTGAAAACCTCTTTGCCGGGGAAAATGCTCATCTTCCGGTTGTCCGAAACATAAGCAAGGCCGAGCTTCTTGGCTTCGGCGGTCTTCCGAATGCGCACAGGCTGACCGTCCAGGTACACGGTCCCCCGGTCTGGCTGCTCATACCCAAAGAGACAGGTCGCGACATCGGTCTTGCCTGCCCCCATGAAGCCGTAAATGCCCAGGATTTCACCCTCGTAAAGCTCGAAGCTAATATCGGAAAACCGCCGCCTTTTCTCCAGCCCCTCGACCTTCAGGACGCATTTGCCCGCCTTGTGGTGGGCATGGCTGGCTTCGCCCGTGTACGCGCTCTTCAACAGGCGTGCATCCGCGTCCAACATTGATTCAACCAGGAAGTTTTTGTTCACGTCGGCACTTCTCACCGTACAGACCAGGTTGCCATTCTTGAGCACTGTGACACGGTCTGATACCCGCAGCACGTCTTCCAAAAAGTGGGAGATAAAGACAATGGTCTTGCCCTGGTTCTTGAGCATAGCGATAAAATCAAATAATCTCTCAGCTTCAGGCGCGGAAAGGGCGGACGTAGGCTCATCCAAAATAATGATTTCTGCACCTGAGAAAATGGTGCGGGCAATTTCGATCAACTGCTGCACGCCAACGTTTAAGAGCCCGGCCGGCTGCTTGACGTCCACGTGGATGCCGAGCTCCGCCAGTTGGACCGCGGCCTGTTCGTACATGCTTCGCCAGCGCACGACGCCGTAGCGCGTCATCAGCCGTGTGCCGAGAAACACGTTCTCGGCGACGCTGAGGGAGCGCACAATACTGAGTTCCTGATGGACCATGCCGATGCCGCCATCCCGCGCTTCGGCTGGGGAACGGAAACGCACCGGCTTGCCATTGAAACGCATCTCGCCTTCATAGTCGCTGTGGACGCCGGCGATGATTTTGACTAAGGTGCTTTTACCTGCTCCGTTTTCGCCAACGAGGCCGTGCACCTCGCCTCGCTGCAGGTCGAAATCAACGCCGTTCAGCGCCACCACGCCGCCAAAACGTTTATGGATACCGATGAGCTCAAGAATCAAATGATTGCCTTTGTCAGATGTAGAGGTCGAATCGGTCACTGTAGGATTCCTTCCCCCGCTTTCACAACAGATTTCTTCCGCTCATTCGAGATGCGACCCCATGCGGGGTCGCATCTCGTTCACGCAAACTGCTTCTACGGCCGCAGAAAATGCTGGCTGACGGTTGTGCACCGCTTAGATGAGCAGATTCTCCGCCAGGAAGAGGAAGCCAGGCGCGTTTTTCAGGTTCACGACTGGCGCATCCGTCAGGATGTACTTCGGCACGTCCTCTTTCTTATGCTTGCCGGTGACCAGGAACCAGCCAATCCACATCGCTAACCCGTGGATACGTCCGGTTGGGTTAATTACGGTGGAGAGCAGTTGGCCGTCCATCAGGGCTTTGATGGCTGGCTCCATGCCATCGACGCCCACGAGAAGGATGTCTTTTTCTCTGCCGGCCGCCTTGATTGCCTGGTAAGCGGCGAGGGCCATGTCGTCGTTGTGGAACATCGCCCCATTGATGTCGGGATACTTGACCAAGAGGTCTTCCCACAGTGCGCGCACTGCTACAGGGTCCCAGTTGCCCGGTGTCTCATCCAATACTTTGATGTCGGGGTACTTGTCGACAACCATGTGGAAGCCTTTGGCGCGGCCTTGTGCGCCGGTGTGGGTCAACATACCTTGCGTGTGGACCACGTTGCCTTTGCCGCCGAGCGCGTCGACCAGCACTTGGGTTACCGCGGAGCCCATGAAGATGTTGTCCGGTTCAGGGAAGGTGACATAGTCGATTTCGCCCTCTTTGCTGCTGATCACTGTGTCCAGTTGGAAGAACGGAATCCCGCGCTCGATCATCTGTTTGATTGGGTCGACATAGGCATCAATAGCCACCGGGTGACAGGAGGCGAAGTCCCAGTCCTGGCCGGCCATATCTTCGATAGCCTTGCGCTGACCGTCAACGCTGCCTCCGCCGTCGAAGACCACCACCTCAACGCCGGTCAGGTCGCCGATCATCTTCATCGTGTCAACGCCGCGGGCTTCCCAGCTAGACTTGAGCACGCCAAAGGGCGCGTGAGCCATGCGCCATTTGTACTCCGCCGGCTCGATAATCGCCTCCGGCGCCGCATGGGCCAGTTGCGGTAGAGCCTGCATCGCAGCAGCGCCCATGCCCAGCAGCCCGCTGGCTTTCAGCAGTTCACGGCGGGTCAAAGTACCAGACCATAGCTTTTCCCTTAATTCCTTGACGTCCATCAGATTGTCTCCTCTCTTCTTCCTAAACTACATGTGTTGGAAAAACTGCTCAAACGCTGTTCTGAGCAACCGGCCCGGCTACGCCTGCCGCCCCGAAAAGGTGAACCTCTTGCACTGCTGTCTGTCACAAGCCGACGAACACCTCCTCCTGAGTCTTTTCTTGGCGGGTATATCCCCGAATTTGCAGCACAGGATCGCCTCAGGAAATGACGTTTGGCGTCTTTGGAGAGAATTCTTAAGGCCTCATCCTCTTTGACCCTGACGCGGTAGTATCGTCTGAAGAGTGAAGAGCAGCGTAAGAGAGAAAAAGAGCGTCTGGTGTCACAGTTTGAGGAGATGTACGATGAATTGTACGAGTGGCGGGAGGCGCATCCGGAGGCCAGTTTTGATGAGATTGCCAGACAAATCACGCCGCGGCGGCAGGAGTTGATGGGGGAAATGATGAGTCAGTTGGCCCTGCAGCACGGGAGCGGCGGGGTAGCAGAGGGGCTGAGATGCGAGCAGTGTGGGCAGTTGCTGATATACAAGGGGCGGCTGGGCCGTGGGGTTGAACATTTAGAGGGGGAGGCCCAGTTCAATCGGGCTTACTACTATTGTGCCCACTGTGAAAGTGGGCTTTTCCCCCTGGACTGACGGCTGAAGCTGGTGAAACACAGTTGGAGTCCGGAGACGATTCAACAGGCGGTAGAATTGGGGATACAGATTCCGTCGTATGCGCGCGGCGAGCAGTTTCCAGTCGCTAACCAAGGTGCCGCTGTCCAAGACGAGTCTGCAAGGGTTAGTCAGCGAGTATGGGGAGCGATTGGTGGGGATTCAATTAGCCGAGGCGATGGCCACGGTGCAAGTGCCGGCTGGGGTAGACGAGGGGGCCGAGTGGCGAGCGATACCGGAGCCGGATAGTGCGGACCTGGTGGCAGCGATGGATGGGTGTATGATCAATGTGCGGGGCGAAGGCTGGAAAGAAGTCAAAACGGTAGCCATTTCAGCGGTGGAGTGTGGTGGCAGCGAGTCTGGAGAAGAAGAGGTGAGTCTCACGCGCACCAGTTACCGTGCTGGTCTGTGGGAAGCGGCCAGTTTTGCCCAGCAGCAGTGGGCGGAGGGCTGTCGGCGTGGGTTAGAGAAAGCTGAACGAGTGATCTGTGTGAGTGGTGGTGCGGCTTGGATTTGGGCGATTGTGGCGATGTGTTATGCGGGGGTGCGGTGCGTAGAAATTCTGGACTGGTGGCATGCCGTGCAGAAACTGTGGGAATTGGCTTTTGCCTTGCTGGGACAAGATGATGAGTCGAGTCAGGCTTGGGGGCAACAGCAAAAGGCGCGGTTATGGGCGGGCCAGTTGCGTCAAATAGTGCGTGCGGTGCGACTGTTGTGTCCACGCGGCCAGGCCATGCCGGACAAAGTGCGACAAGGTATCAGTTATTTGTTCCACCATCGCTGGCGAACAAGTTAGCCTGACTTTCGCCAAGCGGGCTGCCCTATCGGCAGCGGTAGCGTAGAGTCGGGCTGCAAAGTGGTCGTTCAAGAACGGCTGAAACAGGCAGGCATGCGTTGGAGTCGAGCCGGCGCACAGGCGATGCTGACCCTGCGCAGTGTCTTCTTGAGTGACCGCTGGCAGCAAGTGTGGCCTTCTCTCGCCCCGCCAAATCTCGCCTAAAATCTCGGATGCACCCTTTTAACACTCACTGCTTGCCAAGCGTGCAGCAGGTATGTTATAATGCCTCTTGTTGAATTCCTGTGGAATCTGGCGCGGTTTTTCTTGTCAGCTTCTGACACGTTTCTTTAGGAGGTTGCTTGGAACCTATTCTCTCCAAGGTCGCGCTGGTCGTCGGCCTGGTCATCGGTATCACCGTCCACGAATGCGCTCATGCCTGGGCAGCCAATGAACTGGGCGACCCTACAGCCCGCTACCAGGGACGGATCACCTTGAACCCGCTGGCCCATCTGGACCCTCTGGGGTCGCTGTTGATCCTATATAGCCTGCTGGGAGGCTTTGGCATTGGCTGGGGCAAGCCCACTCCGGTCAACCCTTTCAAACTGAGGTACGGGGCGCGCGTAGGCCTGGCGCTCGTCTCGGTCGCCGGACCGCTATCGAACATCCTGGTCGCCATCCTGGTCGCTATCCCGCTGCGATTGGGCCTGCCCATGCCTGGCGAACTATCGGTGCTCATTCGGTGGGTCATCATCGCCAACCTGAGCCTGACGGTGTTCAACCTGTTGCCCCTACCGCCACTGGACGGGTTCAGCATTCTCACGGGCATCCTAAGCCAGATCCCAAGCCTGTGGTCTTATCAGGTGGCGCAGGTCTTTCGCCTTGTGGAATCGCAGGGGCCGTTGTTGTTATTGGGTATACTCTTTCTCGACTATATGATCCCGGGGCGGGGCATACTGGGTACTCTGATGGGACCGCCCCTTCGCCTCTTGTTGCAGTTGATAGTGGGCGTGTAGTGTATCGTGTCATTCAATTCTGGTGGGCGTTGACGGCTCGTGTGGATGCCGCTGAGCTGGCGTCGGTCTCGCCTCTGCTGGGGCCACATGGCCTGGAGCTGTTCAGGCGGATGTCCCGCCGGGATCAGCGCCACTGTCTAAATGTCTACCTGACCTTGCGGGCGCAGGGGTACGAAGACCCGGTGTTGCTTACGGCTGGTTTGTTGCATGATGTTGGCAAGGCTGTCAGGCCGATACCGCTGCTCTACCGCGTCGCGGTGACGCTGCTTCAAGCCTTCAGCCCGCAGGTGCTGGCCTACCTGGCGGCGCAAGGGCGACACCGCTTGTTGGAGCCTTTTCGGGTAGCCCAGGAGCACGCCGAGATTGGAGCGCACATGCTGCGCGATGCAGGTTTGCCGGCCCCGGTTGTGGAGTTGGTCCGGCTCCATCACGGCTGCCCCGAGACGCAACAGAGCGCGGCAGGGCCTCTCGCTGAGCTGGTCTCGGCTCTCCGGCAGGCAGACGGCGCCAACTGAGGCCCGAAAAGGCAAACCATAATTTTGCCGATGCGAGATTTATGATGAACGCCATTAACACAGGGGGATATAATGGCTAAACCCAAAATCACTCTGGTTGGGCTTGGTGTGATCGGGAAGTCCATCGGCCAATCGCTGTGCCTGGCTGGCGGACAGTTGGAGGTAGTCGGCCATGACCGCGACCCCATCGTCGCCCGAGAAGCCCAGAAGATAGGGGCGGTGCAGCGCGTGCATTGGAATTTGATTGAAGCCTGCCGCGAAGCCGACATTGTCATCCTGGCCACCCCCATCCATGCGATTGAAGACACCCTCAAAGCGATCGCGGCCAGCCTGAAAGCGGGGTGCCTGGTGATGGACACGGCCAGCCTGAAAGCGCCGGTCTTGCGCTGGGCCGATGAGATTTTACCCACCGAGGTCAATTTCGTCGGTGGCGACCCCATCTTGAAACGTCCGGCGCAAGCGGAGAGTACATCCATTGGCGCGGCCAGTAAGGCTCCACCCCAATTGTTAAAGGATGCCCTGTTCTGCCTGACGCCTTCGGCCAAAGCCTCGCCCGAAGCGATACACCTGGCTACCGACCTGGTGCGCCTGGTCGAGGCCGTCCCGCTGTTCATTGACGCCGCCGAACACGACGGCTTGATAGCTGGCGTCGAGCAGTTGCCGCTGGCTCTGGCCCTTATCCTGTTGCAGTCAGTTTCTGCCGCAGCTTCCTGGCGGGAAATGCGCAAACTGGCCGGGCCTCTGTTCGAGGACGCAACCCGGGTGCTGTCCCAGGATCCGTCGGCACTCCGCGACAGCTTGTTGCTCAATCGCGACAATTTGATTAGAGTGGCCGATGGCGCGATAGCTGCCTGGCGTGAGCTGCGTGCTGCAATCAGTGCTGGAAATGTGGACGACCTGGAACACATGTTAAAGACGGCCAGCGACATCCGTCAGGCCTGGCTTCAGGACCGGCAGGCCGGCCTGTGGGACAAGCCGCTTGCGCCAGAAATCCCAACTGGCGGCGGATTCCTGGGCAGGATGTTTGGTCTGCGCGGCGCGGCAGAGGTTCAAAAGGGTCGCTCCTCGAAGTGAAGGGGTTTCTCGTTTGTCCGACGCATACACCTATATCCTGCAATGTGCGGATGGCACACTTTATGTAGGCTGGACCAACGACCTGGCCCGGCGGCTGGCAGCGCACAACGCCGGCGTAGGCAGCAGATATACCCGCGGCCGCCGCCCGGTGCGCCTGGTCTTCTGGGAGAGACACGATAGCAGCACGACTGCCCGCCGGCGAGAGCAGGCTTTGCGTCGTCTGTCGCGGATGCAGAAACTGCGGCTGGTCGCTGCCTGTCAGGTCCGAGAGGAGCTTTGAATGAGCGACAAATACAGCATATCGGTGACCATGCCCGCTTACAACGAGGAAGCCAACATCCGCCCAATGGTGCAGGAGGTTGTTGCGGTGATGGATGGCCTGGTCGCAGAGGGACTGATCGAGGATTACGAGGTCATTGTGGTCAACGACGGCAGCCGCGACAACACGGCAGGCGTGGTGCAAGAGCTGTCGGAAGAATTCCCGCAAGTTCGCCTGGTGAACCACGAGGTCAACAAAGGCTACGGCGCTGCGGTCTACACCGGCTTCATGAATGCGCGCAAGGACCTGGTATTCCTGACCGACTCGGACAAACAATTCAACGTGTCGGAGATTCGGCTGCTCCTGCCGTTGTTGGCCGAAGCCGACCTGGTGGCCGGCTACCGGGCGCCGCGCCGCGACCCATTCAAGCGTCGCCTCTTCGGCGCGGGTTGGAGCGCGTTAGTGACACTGCTCTTTGGCTACACCGTCCGCGATGTGGACTGCGCCTTCAAGCTCTTCCGCCGCGAGATACTCGACAACATCACGATTGAATCGCGGGGGGCGACGTTCAGCGCGGAGTTTCTGGTGCGCGCCAAACGGAAGGGCTATCGCTTCCGCGAAGTGCCGGTGACCCATCTGCCGCGCGTGGCCGGCGCGCAGACCGGCGCCAGACTGCACGTTATCCTGCGCGCCTTCCGCGAACTGCTCAAGTTCCGCTGGAAGCTGTGGTGGGAATAAGGACAATTGCACAAAAAGAGCGACATGTCGGACACAGGAGAGCTGCACAACAAGCGTCTATGTCATGAGAAGGCCCATGGCGCGCTTATCAGACATCGCGCTGAAGAAATATGGGGCTGGAGCTCGCCGGCCGGTCGGCGCAGAGCGGCGAGGAGGGCGGAGTTACTGGCCACCTGGGCGCGTCTAGAGGCTGGGCAGAGAGTTTTGGAACTGGGATGTGGCACCGGCCTGTTCTCAAAAAAGCTCCAGCGAGAAGGCCTTTATCTCACGGCCATTGACATTTCGCTGGATTTGCTGAGCGATGCTGTACGGGAAAACAAGACAGTTGGCTTTATCCAAGCAGATGCCCATCGCCTGCCCTTCGCTGATAACACCTTTAACGCCGTTGTAGGAAGTTCTGTCTTACACCATCTCCAGGTGGGTCTCGTCTTGCGCGAGATAAGAAGAGTGGTACAGCCCGGAGGCCGTATCGCCTTTGCAGAGCCTAACATGATGAATCCACAGATTCTGGCCCAGAAAAACATTCCGCCGCTAAAGAGGTGGTTAGGAGACACGCCGGATGAGACGGCTTTCTTTCGTTGGTCTTTGGCAAAACAATTGGCTGATGCAGGCTACTCAGAAATTCAAGTCTTCTGTCATGATTTTTTGCATCCCGCCGTTCCACCACAAGCCATTGGTGTTGTGGAGCTACTGGGTAGATGTTTTGAGCGTGCGCCTCTGATAAGAGAAATAGCCGGCTCATTGTTAATAAGCGCGGTGGTTTCAAAAGAGCCATAGAATCTGAACTCTGATTCGCCAACGGTTAATGGTTCAATGAAATTGTATTTGCCCAATCCCCAACTATTAGAGAAATCGAACGTCGAAGACCCCGTCGAATACTACTATCGTCCATTGACAGGCCCGTTTTACCGGCGACGTTTAGGCATGGCGGCCCATCTCTTGGAGAACGGGGCCTTTGGTCACCTCCTTGAAATAGGTTACGGCTGTGGCATCTTTTTGCCCACGCTATCCGCTTGCGCCAATCGAATTAGTGGCATTGACTTACATACCAACGTTCTGCCAGTCAGAAAGATGTTGGTTGAAGAGAACATCCGTGCAGATTTATGGCCTTGCGACGTTCTGAATATCAGCGTGCGTGACCAGGAGTTTGACGCAGTGGTATGTCTCAGCGTGCTGGAACATCTCACCGAAAACCAGTTGCCACGCGCCCTCACCGAGATTGCGCGTGTGAGCCGGCCGCAGGCGACCATTGTATTCGGCTTTCCCTGCCGGAATGTATTGACCGATGCCTTCTATCGGTTGGTTGGCTACGACCCCAGGACAATACACCCATCCGGCCATGTGGAGATACTGCGCGCCATCAGAGCCACCAGCCAATTGCAGGTTGTCAAAATATCCAAATTCTTCACCTTTCTGCCGGCCTGGTTGAATGTCTATATGGTCTGCCAGTGTATTCGTCTCTAAGTTGGAGCTGAAATTGGCCTCTCACAGGGACCGCGCTTGCGAACTCTATCAACAATCCCGAGTGGCTCATTGGGACGCCGTTGCCCGCAAAATGGATAACTGGCGAGGATGGGGCGGCTATTACCATCAGCGACTCGAGCAAATCTACCGCTTCCTTGTCAGTCCAGGCCAGCGTATCCTTGAAATCGGCTGCGCGCAAGGCGACCTGTTGGCCGCACTACAGCCATCGGTCGGCATAGGGATAGACTTTTCGGCAGAGATGATCGCCCGCGCCCGCCGTCGCCATCCTGACCTGCGTTTTGTTCACGCCGATGCCTGTGAAGCTGGCAGCCTCAATGAGCAATTCGATGTCATCGTCCTTTCCGACCTGATCAACGACCTGTGGGATGTCCAGGCTGTATTTGAAAGCCTGCATCCCCTGATGTTGCCAACTACACGGGTGATTATCAATTCATACAGCCGCCTGTGGGAATTGCCTCTGGCTTTGGCTGAAAAGTTGGGGCTGGGCAAGCCCACATTGTATCAAAACTGGCTTACTGTCGAGGATATCGCCAATCTGCTCTACCTGGCTGATCTGGAATTGATTCGCCATTGGGCTGAGATACTTTGGCCTTTGCCGATGCCCGTCCTGGCCAGCCTGGCGAATCGTTATCTGGTCAGGCTATGGCCCTTGGGTTATCTGGCCATGTCGAACTTCTTCGTCGCCCGCCCGGCGCCCAAGCCCAAAGCCTCCGAAAAAGAGCCGCTGGTTTCGGTGATCATCCCAGCCCGCAACGAAGCGGGCAACATTCCGCACATCTTTGCTCGCGTCCCTGAAATGGGCCGCGGCACCGAGCTCATTTTCGTGGAGGGTCATTCGCGCGATGATACATACGGGGCCATCGAGAAAGCCAGCGCTGAGCACCCTGATCGCCGGTGCAAGCTCCTGCGCCAGACAGGGATTGGCAAGGGCGATGCGGTAAGACTAGGCTTCGAGCACGCCAGCGGTGAGATTCTCATGATTCTGGACGCTGATCTCACCGTGCCGCCGGAAGACCTGCCGCGCTTCTACGAAGCACTGGTCTCGGGCAAAGGCGAGTTTATCAATGGAGTGCGACTGGTGTATCCCATGGAAAAGCAGGCGATGCGCTTCGCCAACTTGCTGGGCAATAAATTCTTCAGCCTGGCTTTTTCGTGGTTGCTTGGGCAGCCGGTCAAAGATACCCTGTGTGGGACAAAGGCTTTGTGGAAATCTGACTATGAAAAAATCAAAGCCAATCGTGCCTATTTCGGCGATTTCGACCCGTTTGGCGACTTCGACCTGTTGTTTGGTGCAGCGAAGCAGAACGTGAAGATAGTTGACCTGCCGATTCGCTATCGGGAACGGACTTACGGCACCACCAACATTCAGCGATGGAAGCATGGCTGGCTTTTGCTGCGCATGGTAGCATTCGCCGGCAAACGATTGAAGTTTGTATGAATCTGTGTATTCACTTTGGCAGGGGATCTTTTGGGATACGTCGCTGTGCTGGAATATTTGAGCAGGAGTTGTGGGGTGGAGAAAGGGCAGATGTGGGATAAGCCAACGATTGGTGGTCATATTCCCTTGCACATCGCCTTATTCAGCTTAGGCCTGATTGGCGTAGCGATACTATTGTACAGCACAGTCTGGGGCATTGGCGTGTCGCCTGATTCAGTGCGCTACATTGACGCAGCGCGAAACCTGGCAACTCGCCACGCGCTCGTTGAGAGACAAATCGAACAAGAAATCCAAGACCTGCTGTCCCTCGAATTGGTCAAACGGGGCGCGGACGGGGCCATTTACAGAGCAAAGAGGCGCCCAGAAAGTCCATAACTGGCTATTTCATGTCTGAATTGGAGGCGCATGATGGAATCTGGAAAGATTCGCTTCCCCGTCACCGCCGCGGCCAAGCCCCTGTTTGCCAGGATTACGTGAGAGGGGTAGAATCAGCTTTACCAGACTTGTGCGGAGATCAAGGTGTCATGGGCTCTCGACCTGAAATCTATGATGTCATGTATGCGATGGAAGACAGCTATTGGTGGTATCGAGGACTGCGCCGCATCGCTTTTTCCCTTTTGGAACGATACTATCCTTCAGCCCATGATTTGACGATTCTGGAGGCAGGCTGTGGGACTGGCGCCTTTTTGCAACAACTTGCTAACTTGGGCTGGTCCGTAGGTTTGGATCGCTCCTCCGATGCACTTAAGTATTGCGTGGAACGCGGTATACCTCCCCATCACCTGATGC
>Ga0209101_1002324_pt1 | contig 12650 bp, 4 predicted proteins | sample ConPoolayeCmetaG_FD_185481 | JGI IMG/M metagenome (GOLD analysis project Ga0209101, IMG submission 185481) | Hot spring microbial mat communities from California, USA to study Microbial Dark Matter (Phase II) - Cone Pool mat layer C metaG... ... | reverse complement strand
CTCCGATTACCGGAACGGAGCATATGGAAGAGCACAGACGATGAATGAGGAAACTAGAACCAACCGTTGGACAATAACAAAGCCGTGGCTGCATCTGCCGGTCAAAACAGGGGCGCCGAAAATCAAGGCGATCCTGCGGACCGCGGAGGGTTTGGCCACCTATTTCGACATCGAACTGGGGACGCCGAACGATTGTGATTTTATGGCGCCCTACCCGATGGCGCGGTGGTTAGGCCAAGATCTGACCGTTGAGGTCAGCGGGCCAGGGGATGCCGTCCGCCGTTTTCCGGAAGCGGTCCGTTGGGCCGAACGGCCCGAAGGATTGGAAAGCGCGTACACCGAGCCCTTGCGCCCGCTGGTTCATTTTACGGCCCGGCGCGGCTGGTTGAACGATCCCAACGGGTGCGTCTGGTACGAGGGCCAGTATCACCTTTTTTTCCAGCACAACCCCCTGGGCTGGAATTGGGGCAATATGCACTGGGGGCATGCGGTCAGCGACGATCTCCTTCATTGGCGCGAAGCGGAGGAAGACGCCCTCTGGCCAGATGAGCACGGCACGATCTTTTCGGGGTCGGCGGTCGTGGATTGGAATAACACCAGCGGCCTGGGTCGGTCCGGCCGGCCACCGCTGGTGCTTTTTTACACGGCCTTTGGCGAAGGAGCACCGCGCCCGGTACCCGTGACGCAGCGGGCGGCTTGGAGCGTGGATGGCGGTCGCACGTTCCAAAAATACACGGCGGGACCGGTTGTTGACCACATCGAGGGGCATAACCGCGATCCGAAGGTATTCTGGCATGAACCCTCCCAGTCCTGGATAATGGTCTTATACCTCAGCGAGGCTGGACCGGCCCAGCGGGATCCGCTTCTTAATCGCACACCGCAGCGCTATACGATTCTTCGGTCAAGCCATCTTCTTTCCTGGGAACGCGTTTCGGATCTCATCGTCCCTTGCAATGGCGAGTGCCCCGATCTCTTTTCCCTGCCTCTGGATGGGGACCCGGCCCGGCTGCGGTGGATCTTTTGGACGGCTTCCGGTCAGTACTTGGTGGGGGACTTTGATGGGTGGCGTTTCGTGGCCGACAGCGACCCAATCGAGTTCTACATGGGCGGCCGGGAACGCGCCAGTGGGTATGCCGCGCAAACGTTTAATAACATGCCGGATGGGCGTTGCGTTCAGATTCCCTGGTTGCAAGGAGCGGACTTTCCAGGAATGCCGTTCAACCAGCAGATGGGATTTCCAGTGGAGCTGTCGCTTCGCAGTACTCCCCGGGGGCCTCGATTGGCCGCACGTCCGATCCGCGAGATCGAGCGGCTCTATGGCCGCCGCCTTGCGGGCGCTTTCGACACGGTCGGGAACGATAGGCTCCGCCAGGTGTCAGCCGAGGCGCTACGCCTCCGGGCCGTTTTCGATTTTACCAACGGCGGCCGGGTCCGCGTTACGCTTCACGGCCGAGACGTCATTTTTGACGGAGCCGCTGGCGAGATTCGGTATCGCTCATGGTTCGCCCCGAACGCGATCGAGCGCGGCCGGCAGGAGTTTGACCTTTTGGCCGATCGCGGAAGCATAGAAATTTTTGGACAAGGCGGCTTGCTGTATATGCCCATGGCAGGGTTGCGGTCGGCCAACGGCGTTTCGATCACCCCGGAAAATGGCGCTCGTGTGGTGTCCTTGGACCTCTGGGAGCTTCAGAGCCTCTGGCGATGAGGGGCAAAAGTCGGCCTTGCGCAAAAAACCACTTTTTTTGCGCAAATGGAGGATAGAAGCGCCCTAGGGAGTCTGGGTTATCCTACGGAGAATAGATAGGGAAACGTCCATGCCACAAGGAGTATCGGTTATGAGGCTCAAAAAAGAATGGATGGTCGGTCTGTTGGCACTCTCTTTCTTTTTCTTTGGGTGGGTAGGACTCAGCACCGCTCAGGAGTCGGGAAATGTGCGGAAGCGGATCGATCTGGGCGGGGAGTGGCAACTGCTTCCTGTGCATGGCCGGACTCCCGGCGACACGGTTCCTGCGCTGGGCCAGCCGGGACCGGATGGGGCCCAGTGGCAGACGGTGACCTTTCCTGGGCTCTGGACGGACAAGGAGCACGACTGCGCGTGGATCGTGAAGGAAGTGGAGATTGCCCCGGAGGATGTGGACAAGGCGTTTGTCTTTCGGTTTGGGGCGGCGGCGCATGTGGCCAAGCTCTACGTGAACGGTCAGTTTGTCGCCGAGCACCTCGGTGCGCTGGTGCCGTTCAATCCGCCGCCGGTGGTGGGGCTGTTCAAGGCAGGAAAGAACCAGGTGGCGTTGGGACTGGCGAACGCCTCGGCCTATCTGACGGAGGACCAGTTCGAGGGCAAGCTTCTCGTGCGCGATAAAGCGATTCCTGCCGTGGTCAACAATCCTTACGGTGGCGCGGGGATTTTGGGCAAGATGAACATTCAGCGCTGGCCGACGATGGTAGGGCTGCCGTTTGGCGGCGAGCTGATCATCGCCCCGCGCGTGTTCGTGGACGACATTTTCGTCAAGACGACGGTGGCTTCGATGCGCCTGGAGGCGCAGGTGGAAGTGGTCAACACGACGGACCAGCCCGTGCATGTGGCGCTGCACGGCCGGACGGTTGGCGCGCAGTTGATCGGGGGGGCCGAGGGCAAGGCGGCGGGAACAAGCTTCATGTTCAACGACCAGATTTTGCCGCCGGGTCGTCACGTGATGACCATCCGAGGCAACTGGCCGCAGGCGAAGTTGTGGAGCCCCGAGGAGCCGAACCTGTATTACTTCATCGCGGAGCTCTCGCCGCCGAAAGAGGAGCAGTTGAAGGAGGTGTTCGATCGGGAGCAGGTGCGGTTCGGGTTCCGAGACATTCGGGTGGACAAGGCGCGGATCATGCTCAACGAGGCGCCGCTGTTCATGGGCGGGGGGAGCTGGACGCAGTACGGAACCGCGCCGTTCAAAAGCGTGGAGGAGGCGCGCGAGAGGCTTAAAACGATGGCCAGTTGGCATCAGGGCAACTGCATCCGCACCCATCACACGCTCCCAGATCAGTACTTCTGTGCCGCGGCTGACGAACTGGGTATTGTGATTTCCATTCAGGACGAGCAGGGTGGACCGGTCAACCCCCATCCGGAGTTCTGGGCTAACAACATCCGCCATTGGGCCGAATTTATTCGTGCACGGCGCAATCATCCCTCGATCGTGCTGTGGGCGACAGACAACGAGGGGACGTTCACGGGCGGGATGCCGAACATGATGGCGCCGGCGGTGCCGTGGCTGATCCGCAAAATTGACGTGGCCAAGCAGGTGGACCCGACCCGGCCGGTGACCTCCAGTCACAACTGGGACCTGCGTGGGCATAATGACGTGTTCGATGCCGGGTTTAAGAACCATGGCTATTTCGACAACTTCCCCTCCGGCGCGCTCAAATATCAGAGTTGGTACTTCGACTTTGCCGGCATGTGGGACCGTGTCAGCCCGATCGTGATTGACGAGTGGGGAGAGACGTTGGGGTTTGATTTGACGGCGCAGGACTTTGATGATTATGCCTATCGGCCGTTCGATTTACGCTATGCGCCGGAATCGCGCATTTTCTGGCCGCGGCTGTATCAGGCCTGGGGGTCGTATGAAGGAATTCGGTTTACCCGTTTGCAGAACACGGTTTCGATGCTGCTCAATTTTGGCGACCGGTTCAGCATCCGCACGGCCGATGGCGGTCTGACAGGACCACCCGAGTTTGTCTTCGAGCTCTCGCACAAGGCGAATCGCCCGATCGTGGCGTTTCCGACCGAGTGGTTCACATCGTTTTTTGCCGGTGAGAAGATGGAATTGCCTTACACGGTGATCAACGGGGCCAATCAGCCCTTCGACGGCAAGCTGATCTGGACGGCGCGGCTGGGCAAGGTCATCATCGAGCCGAGCGAGAACGGCCCGTGGGCGGTGGCTGAGGAGGGCAGTCGGGTGGTAGCCTCTGGGGAGATTCCGGTGCAACTGGCCTCGGGTGCGCGGCAGGAGGTGGTTTTGACCGGGATGCTGCCGAGGGTGGCGGATTCGACGGGCCTGGAGATCGCGGTCGAGCTGCGGCGTCGCGAGCCGTTGCCGGAAGATGCCTACATTCCGGTGTTTGTGCGCAAGGAGGAGTGGCGCGACCGTGTCTGGAAAGACAAGCAGATTTATTCGGTCAGTCCGCGGGTGGACCTCAAAGGCGTGCGACGGTTTGCCTTGCTGGGTGACGATGCGGCGGCCGACGTCTTCCGCAAGCTGGGCGCATCCTTCGATCGGGTAGCGAGCGTGGCGGACGCGGTCAAGACAACGGCGCGAACCGTCGTCATTGCGCCGCGCATGAAGCTGGATGAAGGTCAGTGGAAGCAGTTGGAGCAGTTTGTGGACAAGGGCGGCAAGGTGCTGGCTCTGGTGCGGGGCGACGATCTGCCGTTGAAGGGCTTTCGCGGGGTGCCATTGGACGACAGTGGTTGGGCGATCAACGCGGCCTATGCGCGCTGCGGGGAGCATCCGGTCACAAAGGGGCTCATTTATCAAGACCTGCGTCAGTGGCGGCAGGGGACGGCGGAAGAGCCCTGGTATGTGGCCTCCGGGGTGGCCAAGCGGCCCAGTCAGGGGAACTTCCGGGCATTGATTGACGCCGGATACGGGTGGGAAGGCGGCGACGGGTTGTGTCTGGCGCCGATGCTGGAGATCCCGGCGGGGAAGGGCAAGGCGATCTTCACGCAGTTGCACCTGCTCGAGACGTGGAACATCGAACCGGCAGCGGGGCGTTTGCTGCAGCGGGCGCTGGCCTATCTGGAAAAAGATGGCGAACCGCAAAAGAGCGTCGTGGCCTATGGGTTCGATGTAACGCCATGGTTCGCTCAAGTCGCCGCCGAGACAGCGGCGCTGGATCCGGCCAAGGTCGGGGCGGTACTGGTAGGCGCGCGGGATGCGGGGCGGCTGGCCGCTCTGGTGAAGGAAAAGGGCGAAGCGCTGCGTCGCTATGCGGAGGCTGGCGGGACGGTGCTGGTGATGGATGTGACCCCCGAGACGGCGGCGCTGGCCAGCGAGCTGGCTGGGGTGGCGATCGAAGCGAAGCCGGTTCCGGAAAAAACGCGTATTGCGTGGATCAACTGGCCGAAGGGCTTCAGCGATCCGCTGCTGTGGGGGGTGAGCCATTACGACACCTGCTGGTTCAAGCCGCCGTGGTTTGGATGGCCGACCACGCAGAGTCTGGTGATGGATACGGAGCTGGCCTGTGCCGATCCGAAGGCGACGTTATTGACGGATCCTTCGTGTCTGGTGTCGGTGCCGCGTGGCAAGGGACGGGTGCTGGTGTGCAACATTCTCTTTGACCGCGGAGACAAGGACGCGTATGCCAAAGCTTTGGCCTACAACCTGATGGCCCAGTGGCTAACGAATCTGGGGATTCAGATGAATCCTCCTATTGAGACAACGATTCGTCCAATTCGAAATTGGCTGGTCTTGGGGACGTTCCGGCTGCCGAATCGGTTGAAGGGCGGTGAGGACAGCTTCCAGTTGCCGAATGAGGCGTCGCTGCGGCCAAAAGCCGGCGAGACGATGGAGCATCGGACATGGAAACCGGTGCGGCTGGATATCGGGTCGGGTGCCCACAACAACGTCAATCCGATCTTTGGTCCTCCGGACTGGTCGTTACCGACGTGGAACTACTACACGGCGTACTTCTTCACGTATGTGGATTCGCCAAAAGATCAGGAAGCGACGCTGTGCATCGGGGTTGACGATTGGCTGAAGGTATGGATCAACGGCGAGCCGGTCGGGCCTTTCGATTTGCGGCGGTACTATACTCCCAAAGATGCCCAGGCGAAGGTGCAACTCAAGCGCGGCCGCAATGCGGTCTTGGTCAAGTGCTCCAACGGGCTGGGCAACTGGGGCTTCACGGTCATGTTCCGTGATGCCGAGGGACTGACGTATTCGGTGGAGTAATGGATAGGAAAACGGGGGAGAAGGTCGCGAGATGGCTGACCCCTTGAAAAGACACGCGTTCGTGTCTTATCTGCTGGAAACCGTGATGGAAAACAACAAACCCACATACTCCCATACTCCCATACTTGGGTTATGGGCAAGCCCGCCATGGGGAGGACGCACTGAATGATTTTCGAGAATGCATTTTTACGACTGACGGTGGCTGGACTGACAGCCACGGCGGGCGCGCCCGAATGCTATCGCATCCAGTCCATTGAGCTAAAAACGGCCAATGGATGGAACCTGCTGTTGCAGGGCATCGAGGGCCATGAGTTTTCAACGTCGCTGGGCGGGGCGGATGCGCGTCGCTTCGAGGCGACCCCCCTGCCGGGAGGCGGGTGGCGTCTCGAACTGGCTGTCGAGGGGGCGGAGTGGGATGCGGAAGAGACGATCACCCTTGAGGGGGGGAAACCGTACCTGCGGCGTCAGCAAATCTATCGGTTCCACAAGGACCTTGAGGGGGCCATCCATCCGGGGTGGCATCTCCAGGACCACGCGGGACTTCGATACACCTATCCACTTTTTGCGCACGAGAAGCCGCTGGCTGGATTGCCGGCCATACGGGCGGATGTGACCTTTGCTCTGCCCTTCCCGTTTCATGTGTGGCATGCGGGCGAGTGGGTCGCGTTTTACGGGGTCGATCGAACGCGTTCCGGGGGGACGCTCGATTTTCAGCCGGGTTCGACTGAACAGCCAGCTACCGTTCGCGTATATCTGCCGGAGGCGACGCCTCCCCAGCGAACGACGTTCGCCGAGCAGTGGTACAAGCCAACACCACGGCCGACGGTGATGCCGATCAAGGCCGGAGCGGAGATCAAGCTGGTGGAGATCATCGGGGCGAAGTGTTTGAAGCCTGGTCAGGAGCCGCTGCTAGAGGCCGAGCGGGAGGCGGCGGAGCTTCTCTTGACGCCTCGGCCGATGCCAGATCTGAAACGCGTGGCCGCCGGCATCGCGGATTTCTATCGGAAGTGTGGGTTGTGGAATCCCAACGCGCTGGGCGAAGGACGTGGCTGGTTCTATCACATGTGGGTCTGCACGCACGAAGGCACTCCCCGGCTTACCGGATCGGGGGCGGGGAGTTTCGACCTGGGATGGGGCGAGGGGACCGCGGCGGAGGCCATTTTGGGCTTGACGCGCTACTGGCGGCGGACGGGCCAGTCCGATGTGCTGGCCTATGTGGACGAGATGAGTCGGAACATGCACCTGTTCCAGCACGGCGAGGGTCCGAATGCGCCCTATTTCGATCGAACCTTCGATGGAAAGCGTTTCCACGATTTTAACGGCGATCGCCGATTCTGGACGCAGTCCATGGGACATACCGCCAGTCAGTTGATCCAGTGTTATCAGGAGAATCCGAACTATCCCAACCCGTCGGCGCGGCAGGAATGGTTGCGGGTGGCGACCTCCATTGCCGGTTTCCTGGCCGAAAAGCAGAAGGCGAACGGGGATCTCCCCGACATCATGGACGAGGCCGGCAACGAAATCAGCCTTCGCGGTAAGAAGCGCATTTCGGCCCGAGTGGTGGTGGCTGGACTCTGGACGCGGCTAAGCCAGATTACCGGTAACAAGGACTATTTGGATCGCGCCCTGCGTCTGGCGCGGTTTGTGCAGCCGGAAATTGAGGACTACAGTTTTTACAATCAAATGATTGATGCGATTACAGCCCCGTTCGACCTGATGGACGGCGAAGCGGCCTATTACGTCCTCGAAGGCCTGGTGCCGCTCTATGAAGCCACGCGGGCGCCGTGGCTTCTGAGTTTGTGTCAGAAGGCGGCGGCGTTTGGTGTAAGCTGGACGTACTTCTTCGATGTGCCCTTGGCCTATAAAGGCATCGCGCGCGGCGGCCAGGTGTGCCGCATGCCCGACCTGCCGCTGCTCTATCCGATCGGACCGGCCAAGGCGATGGACTCGTTTCTGCGTTTGGCCAAATTGACGGGCGACGATTTCTATCGGCGCATGGCCGAAGAGATGATCGTTTTTATCGGTCACTACCAGATCGAGGCTCCGAGCAAGCCTTGGCATGGTGGGATGGTTCATGCCATTGACCAGCGCAGCGGACAATTCTGGGGGCCGGACAAGCAAGGGCAGGTGGACTGCGGCATGTCCACCGGCAACAGCCTGGCTGCCATCGAGCGTTGGTTGTCAGCGAGGTGAGGGGCGATACCTGCCACGCGCCTCGCTAAGGATTTACCTCTGCAGCAGCGGAGACAACATGACAATACCAATGGTCAAGCGGATAATATTGGGCTTTGTGACGGCCTGCTATGCGGCGACGGCGATGGCGGCCGGGCGCCGGACTGTGAATCTGGGTGGGCTCTGGTGGCTGCATCCGATGGCCGCCGAACAAATGGCCGCGCCGCCGGACCTGCCTTCTCATGCTCATGGGGACACCGAACCGGTCCGACCGACCGCCGAGGAAAAATGGCAGCCGGTCTCGGCGCCGAATCTATACCTACTGAAGGAGGGGCAGGGCGCGTGGTTGGTTCGGACCGTGAATGTGGGCGCGGAGGTCGGGGACCGGCGTTTTGTGCTGCAATTCGACTCTCTCTATTTCCGTTGTCGTCTTTTCGTCAACGGCGTGGATTGCGGCACCTATTGGGGCGGCGTGGCCCCCTGGCAGGCGGATATTACGCAGGCCATCCGGGCTGGCGATAACCTCATTCAATTGGGGCTGACGCCCGGTGCAACGCCGGGTGGCGGTATGCATGCCAAGGAGTTGACCAACACCGAACCGATCCTGGCGTACGATAACGGCACACGCAAAGTCGGCCTGTTCGAAGAGGCACGATTGCTGATTCTGGATCCCGTGTACCTCAACGACGTCTTCGCGCGGCCCTCCGTGGCTCAAAAAAAACTGGTCGTGGACGTGGAGCTGGTGAACGCCACAGATACCGAACAAAACCGCCGCCTGACGGTGACGGTGCAGGAACCGGATGGCAAAGTGGCCAGAACGCTGGATGCGGTGGTGGTCAAACTGGCGCCGCACAGCACCAATACGATTACGGTTGCCGGAGATTGGGCCAAGCCGCGGTTGTGGTGGCCGCACGATCCGCATCTGTACGTGCTGAGGGCGGAGCTCGCGTCGGACAAGTCAGACAAGTTGGACGAACTATCCGTCCGGTTCGGGTTCCGCGAGATCACGATTCAAGGCGATCAGGTGTTTCTGAACGGCAAGAAGCTCATGCTGCGCGGCGGATCGAGCGTATGGCGCACCACAGACAAGGCGAAGGTGCTCGAAGCGTGGGGAGAACAGATCACCCGCTTCCACGTCAATTCGATCCGCACCCACTATTCCCCTCTGACGCGGGCCATGGCGGAGGCGGCGGACGAACTGGGGCTGATGCTTCTGCCGCAAGGACCAATTTGGGGCGAGGGGATGCGCGGCGAGCCGGAGTTCTGGGCCCTGCTTTCCGATCAGTATCTGCGCATGATCAAGCGGCTGCGCAACCATCCTTCGATCGTCATTTGGTCGCTGGATAACGAAGCCGGCGGCATGCGGCCCTATCCCACGCGGCCCAGCGCGCCGTTCATGATGCAACTCATGCGCGACGCCAAAGCTCTGGACCCGACGCGACCGCACACGGCCAGCCACGACTATACGCTCTATGGCACCGGCGACTTGATTGACGCGCCCACCCAATGGGGCTTCGAGTTCGACAACACCTTTCCCATGGCCGCGCGAGCCTGGTACATGTACGGATATGACTTCGCCTCGCTCTATCGCGAAAAGCCGATGCCGGTTTCCGACGACGAGGCCATGGAAGGCTACAATCATGCTCTTGCGTCAGTCCTGGTGGGCGACCGGGCCTACCTGAACAGCATCGGCGGCAGCGATCGGCGCAGCTATTTCGGCCGTTGGGCGCATTCGCTTTCGACAAAAATCGCCGTGATGGAATACCGACGGCAACCACAGTTCGTCTCCGTCATGCTGTTCGGCGACCGGTACTCGTTTTTCTGGATTCCGCCGGAGTCCGTGGAGGCGCACCCGGAACTGGGACCCATCGCCCAGCGTGTCAACAAGGAGCCGCACCGGCTGACCTGGGACCCGGATGTGATGGCGCAAATGGCGCAGAAATCGCTGAAACCGGCCGTGGTAACGCCCAAGGATTGGAACGGCGGCGTGTGGGCTGGTCGCGTGCACGAACGGCCTGTGATCGTTATGAACGACAACTTCTACGACTTGAAAGGCCGATTGCGCTGGAGCGTGTTGGACGAGCAGGGCAAGGTCCTCAAGTCGAAAGAGGAACGGGTTTCCCTTCCGGCGGCCACGCATCAGGAGCGCACGTTGCGCGTGCCGATTCCGGCCAGCTCAAGGCCCCGATCCTGGACGCTGCGCCTGGAACTCATCAACGACAAAGGACAATCCCTTTACGAAGATGACCTTGAACTTGGGGTCATTCCCCCTGTTCTGTTCGATTCCGTGCGGGAAGTAACAATCTATCCTGACCTGGGCACCTTGGCCGGTGTGCCGAAAGGCAAAATCCCCTTCAAATACCGCGTTTCATCCACGTTGCCATCCGATCCGAGCATCGTGGTTGTCGTACCACGCGGTGTGTGGCTGACACCAGAACAGTGGGCGGCGCTGCAGCGATTCGTGGAATCGGGGGGTGCGGCGCTTATCCTCTCCGATGATTCCCATCCGGTCTTTTTCGGCTCGGTTCGTATTCGTTCCAGCAATGCCGCTACGGTCTGGGCGCACCCGCGCACGGCCAATCACCCGGTTCTTCAGGGGCTGCCCTCCGCGGCCCTCCGCTACTGGGTCGGCGCGGAAGGCGAATTTTTCAGCCCACCGGCCAAAACGAATGTCCCCACCTTCACGATCAGCCGCAAAACCTGGTACAGACCGCGGCAAGGAAACGTGCTTCCGCTGATTGACGCCGGCATGGTGCGCGAGGAGATGGGGTTGACTCAGTCTCCCCTGTTCGAGGTTCGACACGGCAAGGGGCGCGCCTTGTTCAGCTCGCTGCTCCTGGCCGAGGGTTTGCGCACCGGCGAACCGGCGGCGGTCTTTTTGATGGCCCAAAGCCTCACCTATCTGCAGACGCCCACTCAGTGGGTCGGCGGGCCACTCAAACCCCTCTATGCGGTGGGAGCCGACCTTTCCTCCTATGGCGTGGCCATGACCGACCAACTGTCCGAGGCTGGGACGATCTTTGTCCAGGCTGATTCGGAAGCCGGATCGGCGTTGCTGGCCGACGAGGCCAAACTGGGCGAGGCGCTGAATTTTGCAAAAGCCGGCGGCACGCTGCTTCTTCACCGCCTTTCCGCGGAGCAGGTTGAAATTCTGGGCAGGGCCTTGAATCTGCCCTTCTCGACGGTGTCCTATATGGCGCCCACCAACGCGGTGCCGTGGCAATGGCTGTCGGGCGGGCCCACGCGACCCTATCGCATGGATTGGATATCGGATCATCCGCTTCGTCGGGGGCTGAGCCATTTCGATATCCACTGGTGCGAGACCTACGCGCAGGAAAATCTTCTCGCGGCGCAGCAAATTCTGAACCTCGGCGTGCGCAGCGACGATCCGCGCGTCGTCAACCTGACGCAACAGGGAGGGCTGCTGGCCCTTGCGGTTGGCAAAGGCCAGGTGGTTATTGATCAAGTCCTTTGGGATCCGACCCCGGATACCCCCTATGTGAGACGCCAAGACCTTCGGACTCCTTGGAGCAGCGGCTTCCGGGGGCGGGAAGCGGACGATCCGCCGTTTGCCAACGACTATATCCGTTTCCGCGCCATGAGCTACCTGACGCAACTGCTCTCGAATCTGGACGTCCTGTTCCGTCCGGTTCCGCCGCGACAGCCGGTTTCCGGCGAGGTTACGGCCTCCGCGGAGACCATCGGCTTGTGGCATTTCGATGAAGGGGATGTGGTATACGACTATGGCGGAAACAACATGGATATTCCGATCCAGGGTCGGGCGACATTCACCAATGGCCTTTTCGGGACGGCGCTGCGAATGACCTCCGACACCAGTCTGGTTATTCAAAGGCAGGGCCGGTATGGCCTCTTGGTGGGGCAGCCGCGGCAAACGGTGGACTTCTACATCAGACCGGACGGCGCGCGAGCGGCCAACCAATTGATTCTGGCGCAAGGCGATCTCAGCCGCACGGACCATATTCATGCCGGCGTCAGCATTGAGCCGGACGGGCGGATCAACTTCTACTATATGGCTGGAGGGCGCGGGGCCGGCATCCGGTCCACCGCTTCCGCGCCGGCGGGCGAGTGGACGCGCGTGACGATCGTTCTCGATCATGAGCGGCAGGAGGGCGATCGGACGGTCAATCGAACGCTCCTCTACCTCAACGGCCGCCTGGAGGCGGAAGCGGAACATGCGGCGATGGAACGGCGCGAACCGCTTTGCATCGGCCGCACGCCGCTGGCCTCCTGGCCGGTGTTCGAGGGAGCGCTCGACGAGCTGCACATCGTCGGTCGCGCTCTGACCAGCGAGGAGATCGCGGCGCGCCGACCGTGAAGGTCGAGCGATCCTTTTCCGGCGAGGAATTTCGATGAGCGATGGGTTGATCTCAGCCAACGGCGGGGGCGGAAGGAGCGCGCCGTTCGAGGATTTGGAGGCCTTGAACCTGGCGGTAATCCGTGGGGAGGCGGGGGGGCGGGTGATCTGGCAGCCACGCATTCTGGCGTGGTATTATGAACGTCTTTTTTTGAAACAGCCCTTGCCGGCGC
>Ga0209101_1002323_pt1 | contig 12651 bp, 12 predicted proteins | sample ConPoolayeCmetaG_FD_185481 | JGI IMG/M metagenome (GOLD analysis project Ga0209101, IMG submission 185481) | Hot spring microbial mat communities from California, USA to study Microbial Dark Matter (Phase II) - Cone Pool mat layer C metaG... ... | reverse complement strand
CTATAGTGCATTGAAGCATTATCATCTTACTTTTTAAATCCGTATTTTAAATCTTTGCTAATTTATTAATGAGATTAAATCTTTACTAATCAAACAACCGAATGATCTCAAATGAAATTCTTGAAATTTTATCAAATTTAGAATAATAAAAATAGCAAGAATCCAAAAAATAATTCTGGCTCTTAATTATTTTTTCTTCCGACGTGCCCCCAGTCGCATTCCCGACAATTCCGGCCCTCTTTTTTTGCGAACCTGCGAAGGGAGATTTTTTATCTTTCTTAAGTTTTTAGCGATTTCCGGTTTCCCGATCTCAAAGATTAAATCTCTTGTTTCTTCTATTTGATCCGCGCCAAAAATCTCCTTTGTTTTATTTTCAAGATTTGTAATATATTTCTCCTTGTATTTTCTCAGCTGCTCCTCAAGTTTTTCTTGAGCCAAATCGATAGCAACAAACATCTCATGGGCTGCTTGGCACGCTCGGAATTGAGCTTTTGGGGCAAACCCCGTCACTTCACAAACAAATCGATTCCCCTCTTTCCCTGATTTGTCTATCATTAGTTCCACGTGAAATATTACCGCCCCGGGATTAATAAGATTTTTAACATAACGTTCAAGCTTCCCAAATTTTTCATAAGTATAGCTCTCTAATGCTTTGCTTAGCTTTAAGTTTCGACAATTAATAGTAATTTTCATTTTTTTCTCCTTTTATAACTTTTTAATAGCGTATGGCCTGAGTATTTGGGGAATGCCAATTGAGCCATCGCTATGTTGATAATTTTCAATTAAAGCCGCCAGCGTTCTGCCAATCGCAACCCCTGTGCCATTAAGAGTATGAACAAAATGATTCCCCGTCTCGTCTTTATATCTGATATTAAGTCGTCTTGCCTGAAAATCAGTGCAATTTGAGCAGGAAGTCAGCTCTCGATATCTTTCTTGCCCCGGGAACCAAACCTCAAGATCATATTTTTGGGCTGCAACCAATCCCAAATCACCCGTGCACATTTCTACAACCTGATAGTGAAATCCCAAATCCTGCATTATTTCTTCTTCTATTGAAAGAATGAACTGATGCATCCTTCTGCTTTCTTCGGGCTTGCAAAAAATTACCATTTCCACTTTTTCGAATTGATGAAGCCTAAAAATTCCTTTCGTGTCCTTGCCATAGCTGCCGGCCTCGCGCCTAAAACATGGAGAATAGCCGCAGTAAAGCAAAGGCAGAGATTTCCCCTCAATTATTTCGTTATCATGATAGCTGATCAAACTTACTTCCGATGTCCCAATTGGATAAAGATTATCCTCTCCGGGGTTTATCACATAAACACCATTAACAGCATCTGGGAAGTAGCCCGTCCCAAACATTGCCCTTTCTTTCACCATAAAAGGCGGAATCATTGGCGTAAACCCCTTATTAATCAGTTTTTCCAAAACAAATTGAATTAAGGCAAATTCCAAAACCACAAGTTCATTTTTTATAAAACTCATCCGTTCTCCTGCAACTTTTGCCCCTCTTGCTGAATCAATTAAATCAAGTTCTTCGCCCAGCTGCCAATGCTCTTTGGGTTTAAAGCTGAATTTTGGCTTTTCGCCAACTGTTCTTATCACTCTATTCTCAGTCTCATCTTTTCCAATTGGCACCTCTTCAAGAGGGAGATTAGGAACAGAAAGCAGCAATTCCTCGATATCTTTTTCTAAAACCTCCAAAATTTCTTCATTCTCTTTGATCTTACCCTTAAGCTCCAGTAATTCTTCACTGGTCCCTTTTATTTCTTTACTTTTTAGTTTTTGTTCTGCCCGCATCTCTCCCACTTGAGCAATTAACGCTCGCCTCTTTTCGTCAAAATCTGCAATTTTATCAATCGTCTCGAGGTTTGCCCCTTTTCGCTTTAAGAGCTTTTTAATTTGTTTTAAATCTTCTCTGATTAGTTTTATATCAATCATTTTCTTCCTCCCTTGGTTTCATAAATGGAAAAAGAATCACATCTCTTATTGACGGCTGGTTTGTTAAAATCATTACCAGACGATCCATACCCATTCCTATTCCAGAAACAGGAGGCATCCCTATTTCCAGCGCCTCAATAAAATCAGGGTCCATTCTTTGCGCCTCCTGATCTCCTTTTCTTAAGGCCTCTTCTTGTTCTTTCCACTTTCTTTCAAGTTCCCGGGGATCATTTTCCTCGCAGTAACAAAAAGCTATTTCCCAGCCATTGATTATAAGCTCAAAGGCTTTTACAAAATCTTTATTCTCCCCGCTCTTGGCCAACACTGTCGCTTCTTTTGGATAATCATAAACTATCGTCGGCTGAATGAGTTTCTCTTGGACAGCATCCTCAAAAACACGAATCATTACTTGACCAACTGAAGTACATTTTACCGCATCAATTTTCAGCCTTTCTGCTATCCTCTGCGCCTCTTCTAATCTCTTAATATCCGAAAAATCTGCGTCCGCAAATTTTCTTAGAGCATCTAAAAATTTTATCCTCCGCCATGGTTTTTTAAAATCAATTTCCTTGCCTTGAGTTTTTATTTTTGTCTTTCCAAATAATTTTTTAACAACAAAACCAATTAATTCTTCCCAGAGCTTCATATTATCTTCATAATCCGCATAAGCCCACATAGTTTCTACTTGGGTAAATTCCGGGTTGTGCAATCTATCAATCCCTTCATTTCTAAAGTCTTTAGAAAATTCAAAGATTTTTTCAAAACCACCAACGATTAATCGTTTTAAATACATCTCGTTGGAAATCCTCATATAAACTTTCATATTTAAGGCATTCAATTTGGAATCAAAGGGCCTGGCATTGGTTCCCCCATAAATAGGTTGCAAAACCGGGGTATCTACTTCTATAAAACCTTGCTTATTCAAAAATTCCCTCACGGCGTCAAAGATCTGTTGCTTTTTTATAAAAACCTCTTTTATCTCCGGATTCATAATCAAATCAAGATAGCGCTTTCGATAGCGCTCTTCTTTATCAGATAAACCGTGCCATTTTTCCGGCAAAGGCTGCAGTGATTTTGCCAAAAGGGAATATTTCTTGACTAATAGCGTCTGTTCGCCCCTCTTGGTCTTAAATATCTCCCCTTCTACTCCAATAATATCGCCGATATCAAAATTTTTAACAAAAAATTTATACTCTTCCCGACCCAATTCTTTTTCATTAAAAGCAAGCTGGATTCTCCCGGAGCCGTCTTGCAAATGAGTAAAACAAAGCCTGCCCATATCCCGAATAAGCATCAAGCGGCCAGCAAGCCGGACTTTTTTAGTACCAACTTTTAATTTCTGGGCCTCGGAAGCAAGGTGGCTCCGTTCATATCGCGAGGGGTAGGGGTTAATTCCTGCTTGTTTAATTTTCTCCAATTTTGACTTTTTGGAGTTAATCAAATCTTCACCTGGCATAAATCACCTTTGCTGTAATTATAACTTATCTTGAAAAACGGGGCAACCAAAAAGCCGGCGTTCCGCCGGCCCAAAAATTCATTTTTATTTTTTAATATCTCCTCAGCTCACTTTAATCACTTTATACTCCACTTCCCCCCCGGGAGTTTGAATCTTTACCACATCTCCCGCCGAATGCCCCAAAAGACCTTTGCCAATCGGCGACTCATTAGAAATTCTCCCAGTTTCTGGGTCAGCCTCAGCAGGACCAACAATAACAAATTCTTCTTTCCCCTCTTTGCTCTCAACAACCACTTTTGAACCAAGATGCACTCCGTGGATCGCAGTCGCATGATGGCTGTTTTCTTCAATAATCACCGCCCCCTTAATCATTTGCTCAAGCTCTGAAATTCTTCCTTCAACAAAAGACTGCTCATTTTTGGCAGATTCGTATTCAGAGCTTTCCGAGATATCGCCAAACTCCCGCGCTTCTTTGATTCTTTGCCTCACTTCTTCTCTTTTTGTTGTTTTCAAATAATCAAGTTCTTGTTTGAGCTTTTCCAATCCCTCTTTAGTTAAATAAACAGCCTTGTCTGGCATTTTGCCTCCTGCTTTATCTCCTGAATGTTTGCATATTATCACAGGAAAAAATTGATGTCAATATCTTGATTTGACTCTCTATATTTGATTTGTAACATTGGCAATTTTTTATTAAAAGGCTAAGCCTCTGCAATTTGCAGAGGCTTAGCCTTTATTCTAATTTGCGGCTTAATTTAGCCAAAATTATTATTGACAATTTCTTGATTTTATGATATTGTAATATATTCTGTTTTTTAACAACTTTAATAAAGACGGGGAACTTGCATTAATTCCCCGAAATTTCTTATATAAGGAGAGTGAGAGAATGGCTTCGAGACTGATAGGAAGTGTCGTATTTTTCGTCCCCTCCTGTCTCTTTGACTTGGGTTCGGGACTAGCAACAGTTTTTGCTAGCCTCATCGCTTCTGCTGGGGAGGGGCTGCTGTTTTGGTCAGAGTTTTCAAAGAGGTTCGGAAGAGAGCTCGAAGTTTTTTTCCGAACCGGTATAAAAAGCGCATCGCGCTGAAAAACAAAAAAAGGAGGGAAAACCTTGAAAAAAACAGGATTTGTTATTGGTATTGGGATTATTATTATTGCCCTTTCCGGTTGCGGCGGCGGAGGAGGCAACTCCGTAGTAACCCCGCCAGCGCCTGAACCGCCAAGTGTCAGGGTCGGCTTTCCGCAGGTCATTGCTGCCACTGCTGGCGCCGAAAGCCTGGTTTACTTCCAGGCGGAAAGGATTGACGGAGCGGTTCTTGTGGAATTCGACTTCGCATATGCCACAAATGTGGTCGAATTCCCGGAAACATCCACGATCCTCGTGGACGGGAAAAATGTTGTTCCTTCTGGCATTGGGGGCGCGGCAAACTACGCCACAGGCACCGTGATCACCGCCACGCTGAAGCCGAATGCCAGCGAGGGCAAGGCCCACTTCAAGTACGAAAACTCCGCGGGCCTTGCGGGCTCAAACGCCGGCTTGAACTTTTTTGCTGTTGGCGTAATCAAACCCAAAGCCGGCACTGGCGGCCAAACCACTTATCTCACGATCAGCAACTTGGTTGTGAGGGCGAAGGCCGCGGAGGGAGAGCCCGACCTCCCCTTGCCTGCCACCGTTATCAACGCGAGGGTGGATATCGCGCCCTCGCCCCAAGAATAAAACACAAGCGCGAAACCCCGCGCTTCGTGTATAACCTCCTTGGAAGCCCCCGAAAGGGGGCTTTTTTAAATGCCCCCTTCCACCTACGAGGTGGACGCTGTCCACCTCGTAGGTGGAATTGCCTCCCCGCCTGTGCGGCGGATAGGAATTTAAGAAAAAGGAGCGCTAATCTAAATACTTCTCTATATTTCTCAAATGTTCGTCGTAAGTGCGGGCAAAATGCGCCACCCCATCGCTATCGGTAATAAAAAACAAATAGGGTGTCCGCGTTGGATAAAGCGAATCTCTGATCGCCTTCAGCCCCGGGTTCCCCACTGGTCCGGGCGGCAGGCCGACATTAATATAAGTATTGTAGGGCGATTCGATTTTGGTTTCCTCAATTGTCGGCCGCGTGTCAGGCCGCTTGGTAATATAGGTAATCGAGGCGTCAGACTGCAGGGGCTTTAAACTATCAAGCCGATTTTTGAAAATCCCGGCGATAACCCCTCGATCAGCATCTCTCCCCGACTCTTTTTCAATGATTGACGCAAAAGTAATAAGGTCTTTTATTTTCCAGCCTTGAGCCTCTGCCTCCTGCTTGTATTCGTCACTAAAACGAATTTCAAAATTATCAAGCATCTTTCTGATAATCGATTCAATCGTTGGCTCTGCTGCCACTTTATAAGTATCGGGGAAAAGGTATCCTTCAAGACTTGTCCCTTCTGGTAAATCCTTTAAAAACCAATAATCAGCTTTGTATTTATCAACTTTTGCCTGTTTTTCAAAATCAGCGGCGCTTTGTATTAAATCTTTTTTTTCAAGATAATTTGCAATCTGACTGATTCGCCAGCCTTCAGGAATTGTAATCCAGACTTCAGTGATTTGGGCTGTTGTGAGCTCCTCGAGAATTTCAGGCAAGGTCATATTCGGCCGTACCGTATGAATCCCTGCTTTAATCTCCGGCACCCTTCCTGAAAGTTTTGCATAAAGCGAAAATAAATCTTTATTCTTTATTATCCCCTTTTCCTCCAAGGCTTTAGCAATTATATCGATATCCTCCCCTTTCTCAATTATTAGTTCGGTTTTATCCCAAGCCTCTGATGCTGGTGTATTTATCAAAGACTTAAAATAAATGGCGGCTGCGACCACTAAAATAAGACCGAGCAAAAAAAGTAAAAGCAAAATTTTTGGCAATTGTCTCTTTAGATTTCTCATTTTTTATCCAAATAACTTTGTAAAATTAATTGAGCGGCGAGACTATCTTTGAATTCCCGGGCTTTTTTCTGGGGAATCCCCAAATCCTGAAGCGATCGGAGCGCTAGAGCGGTTGTCATTCTCTCATCTTCAAAAACAATTGGGAGTTGAAGTTTTTTAAGCTTTAAAGCAAAGGCCCTTACCTTCTTTACTGCCTCTCCTGCTCTACCCGAAAGCCCGATGGGTAACCCGACAACAATTTTTTTGATCTCATTTTCTTTACAAATCGCGGCCAGCATTTTGATTTCCCCCGATGTCCTTGTAATCGGTTTTATGGGAAAGGCAAACTTCTCTGATTCGTCAGAAATCGCCAGTCCAATTCTCTTCTCGCCAAAATCAATTCCTAAAATTCTCATTTAGGATTTATAATTTACTTGCAAATTAATATTTCTTTCAATATTTGGAATTGATTTTACCCAAGCCGGCCAGAGCTTAATTTCAGCTTTTTCAATATTAGGCAGGCTGTATAAATATTCCTGGGCTTCTTTATAAGATTTAGCGATTATTTTTGATCGAATTTCATCTTTATTTAAAATCACTGCAATTGAATAATTTACTTTTGCCAAAAGCTTCGCCCGCCCCTTGGCGATATCTTTCTCCTTAACTTCCCAAATAATACGATCCGAGTCCGTGGAAACAATTTTTTTGTTGGGTGAAATATTTAATGCTATTTTATCGCTAAATAAGTCACTAAAATCTTTTTTTTCAAAAAGCAAGATACTTAACTTCACTTTTGCCGTCACCTCAAATTCCGAAACTTCCGCCCCAGATTCAACATTTGTTGAGGCATCAAGCAACTCTTTGACAGAAAGCTCATCAAGAATAATTTTATCCTCTGCTTCTTTTTTTAATTTCTCAAGCACTTCCTCATAAAGAATATCTGCCAAATTTTGCTTTGCCGCTTCAATATCTTCACTGGTTATAATCTCTCTCATCTCCGTTGTCCCGCCGGTCATCGCTGTATCAGAAACGCCATAAACAACAGTTTCCCGGCCGGGCAACCCCGGAATAGTAAATTTTCCCGGCCCAATGTTCCCTTCCTCCCCCGGCTGATCAGCGATAACTGCTACATTTGCTCTTCCCGGCACAATCTCCCCGACATCAGACACCGAGGCTCCCGGAACATTTACGGCTTGCGTTGTCCTAAACAAAATCCCTTCCTCTGAGAGAAGTCTGGTGGTACTCACCAATGGCTGGGGCTGCCCGGTTTTATTTATAATTGTCACGACTCCCGAGGCCTTCTGGCCGACATTCTTCTTTCCGCTTGCCGAAAACCTTCTGCTTTCTTCAAGCGTCCGATCAAAAATTTTTGCCGGAATCAGTTGACGAAACAAATCAACTTTATCCTGTGTGGTATCAAGGCTAATTTCAAAATCCGCACTCCCGCCTTCGGTCGGCACAACTAAAATTATGTCTGCCCGCGGTAAAACAAGAAAAACTACAAAAACCACGAGAACCAGCCCGACAACAAGAACTCCGGCCACAATCTCCCGGCTAATTAAATTGACCGTGGGGCTCTTTTTGGAACGAAATGGTTTTTGAACTCTAACCATTACCGGCTTTTCTAAACTCTCATTTTTTCCCCCAATCTTCTCTTCACGAACTTCTGACATTGAAACGACCGGCTCTTCTTCTCTTTTCCTTTCCTCCTTCTCTTCTTTCTTTGGTGTCCTCACCAAACGATCATCCACCCTTTGATAAACAGTTAAACCAACCTGACTGGCAAGATTCCTGCCGATCCGATCAGTAGTGACGACCGACACCTCTTTGCCTAGATCGCTTGCTTTTTGCTTCAGAAGCTTCAGATTCACGACGCTTGAAAGCAAATTTGCTCCCGCAGGCACCACCAAAGCAATCCGCTCTTCCTTGGTTTTTTTGAGGCGATCAACAATACTGGTTATTTCCTCATCTGTCTCAATATACATTATCTTATTCATATCATCATTTTAACATAATTTATTATCTTCATTTTAATTCGAAACCGCCTCTAAGGTTTTTCTCAAAATACTAGGAATTAAATCATCTTCGCTAACTAAATCCAGTGATAGGCTCGCCAAAGCCATGGGGGTGATATCCTGGGGGTCAACTAATAATCCTGTCCGATCAATAACTCCCAAAATATCATCTGGCTGAATAAAGCTTACTTTTGGCCTTCTCGCAAAAGGCAATTCTCGAGTCCATTCCGGACTTTCGAGCGCCTGCTTGATTTCTGGAAGCTGACTTCCGCCGCCGCAAAGCAAAATCTTTGATGGAAGCAAATCAACATTTGAAAATTCCGACAGGGCTAATTGCACGCCAGCAAGCCAAACATCAACATCATTTTTTAAAACGCTCTCCACTAAACTTCTTGATTTTTCATCCACTTCTCCCCTTGAGTAGCCAATCTTCAAATCTTCGGCCGCCTGAAAAGGCAAATCAAGATTATCAGCGATTCTCTTCGTAAAGGCTCGACCACCAAGAGCAAACATTTTTGTTCCCTCAACCCCTCCGGATCGAACCACGGCAATGTCTGTTGTCCCACCGCCAACATCCATAAAAATAGCGCTAAAATCCGCTGCTTCTTTATCGATAACTGCCCGTGCTACTGCATAAGGTTCGGCGGTCACGCCCAGAAGATCGAGATCTAGTTCCTCGGCGATTGTCTCGAGCGATGAAAGATGCACCAAAGGAGCAAAAGCATTGAAAATGGAAACAGAAACATCTTTCCCCTGAAACCCCAAAGGATTTATCACTCGATAACCATCAATCCTGACATCGGTGACAGCGGAATTTACCAATCGAACATCAATTTCTGATCTTCCAGTCTCCCAGGCAATCTGATTATAAGCCTGATCAATTGCTTTGTCTTGAACTTTTTTTATAATTTCCTTCAGTTCCCCGATATTTATCTTCGAGTTCGGCTTTGCTCGCTCGTAATGAACAGTGGTCGTAATTCCTTTCACCAGCTCCCCGGCAATTCCAATACTCACCTCCCTTGCCTCAACCCCTGCTGCCTCGAAGGCCCGCTCTAAAGCCTTGGAGCAATTAGAAACAACTGCGGCAATATCCGTCACTGTTCCTCCCTGCATATCAGAGAGTCCCTGCCGCTGGCGGCCCACCCCAAGGATCGTTCCTCGATCGTCTTCGACTTTAAAAACTAGGGCCTTTGCGAATTCCGTACCAACATCAAGAGCGACGGCATAATGTTCTTTATCTTTTAAAATTTTTCCAAAGATCATAGGTTTATTATAACAAACAAAGTTAAAAACCAAAAGCACTTAAATCCAAACTATCTTAATAAAATAATTAAAAATTCTAAATTGGGCGGCAAAACTTTAAATAAATTCTAAATTCGAATCTTTAAATCTCAAGGTTCTTTGAGATTTTGGTCATTGAGATTTATTTAGGAATCAGGATTTCGGGCTTCTTTCAAGTATTGCTTTAATCCTCCTGATTCCAGCACCAACCGATTCTTCTTTTATTATTTTAAAATGACCTAATTCCTTAGTATTTTTAACATGCGGACCACCGCAAACCTCAATGCTGAATCCTCCGATATTATAAACCTTTACCACTTCCCCATATTTGGCCGGGTCGAATGAAACTTTAACCCTCTTCAAAGCCTCTTTTCTTGGCAACTCCGTCATCTCCACATCTAAATTTTCGCCAATTTTTTGATTTACTAAGTCTTCTATTTTTTTAATTTGTTCACCACTTAATTTTTCTGACCAGTTAAAATCAAAACGCAACCGCTCGGCCGTAATATTACTGCCTTTTTGATAAATTTCCGGCCCCAAAACTTCACGCAAAGCCGCGAGCAACAAATGGGTCGCCGTGTGGTATTTAGTCGTCATCTCGCTTGTTTCGGCCAATCCCCCCTTAAACATCCCCACCGTGGCAGTCCGAGAAAGATTTTGATGTTTTTCAAATTCTCTTTTAAAACCTTCCTGATCAACTGTTAATTGATTCTCTCGAGCCAACTCCATCGTCATTTCCAAAGGAAATCCATAAGACTGAAAGAGCAAAAAGGCTTCGCTCCCACAGATAATCTCGCCGCCACGTGACTTAACCCCAGAAACAATCTTTTCAAATTCCCCAAGTCCCCGATTAATTGTTTCACCAAATTTTCTCTCTTCACTCTCTAGGTGAGAGAGAATGGAATTTTCTTTTTCTTTTAGTTCGGGATAAATCGAGTCCATAATCCTGATGAATTCCCGACCCAAGGAGACAGTAAACCCTCTAAGCCCCAAAAGATGCCCGTAACGAATCGCGCGCCTAATCAATCGCCGCACCACATAGCCACGGTCCGTATTAGATGGAAAAACGCCGTCTGCAATCGCGAAAACCGCTGCCCGGATGTGATCCGCAATAATTCTCGATGGCCGCGTGATCTCATCTTTTGTCTGGACTAATTTTTTTATTTTTTCCATCACCCCCGAAAATAAATCGGTTTCAAAAACGCTCGTCTTATTCTGGCTAAACATCGCCAAACGCTCCAGTCCCAATCCCACATCCACACTTTTCTGGGGTAATTTTTCTATTGTCCCGTCGGCATTTTTTAAATATTCCATAAAAACATTATTACCAATCTCAACAAATTTTCCGCAAGAACATGCTGGTCCGCAGTCAGGAGAACAACTCGGCTGACCGGTGTCAATAAACATCTCTGTGTCTGGACCGCAGGGCCCGATACCTGAAGCTAACCCCCACCAATTCTCCTCCTCGCCATATTTATAAATTCGCTCTTCAGGAATGCCAATTTCATTTTTCCAAGTATCATAAGACTCCTGATCAAAAGGAGCTTTTGGCGATCCCCCAAAGACAGAAACGGTAATATCATCTTTCTTAAATCCCAAAACCTGAGTATAAAAGTCAAAAGTAAAATGAATCGATTCTTTTTTAAAATAATCGCCCAGCGACCAATAACCCAACATTTCAAAAAAAGTCAAATGAGATTCATCGCCAATACTCTCAATATCCGAAGTCCGAAGACATTTCTGAACATTAACCAACCGCTTCCCCAAAGGATGTCGTTCGCCCAAAAGATTGGGCACCAGAGGATGCATCCCGGCGGTTGTGAAAAGAATTGATGGATCATTTTCCGGAACCAGAGAAGCCGAGGGAATAATAGCATGTCCGCGCTTATGAAAAAAATCTAAGAATTTTTGCCTGAGATCCCTTGAGTGCATTTTTGGCTAAGATTAAATAGATAAAAGTTTTTACTCTTTAATTTTATATTTTTCGCAAGGCACCGTCAAACACAAAAGGGGCTCCGCTGTTTCGGAGCCCCTTTCTAATTATCCGAGTATCACTCGCTATTTACTGTTCATTAATTTCTATCTCCTATAGTCCTAATGCCTCTTTAGCGTTAACATTGTTAGGATCGAGTTCTAAGATTTTTTGATACATCTTATTAGATTCCTCTGTCTGGCCCGTTAATTTATAAGTCGAAGCAAGCATATCCAAAAGATCAATACTATTGGTATTAGCCACCAAGCCCGCATCCAAAACTTCTATTGCCTCGCTGGATTTTTTTAAGCGATCGCGAAGCATCGAGGCGAGATTTGTATAAGCCACAATCAGTTGAGGATTTTTAGCAATTGCCTCCCTATAATGTTTTTCTGCGGCTACATAATCTGGCGTCGGCTCTAGGTCCCGATAAACATTAGCAAGATTGTTATGAATTACAGCATTGTTGGCATCAATTTGCAAAATTTTATTATAGGCCTCAATTGCTTTATTGAAATCTTTCAAATTGTAATAAGAAACAGCTAATTTTTGCAAAACTTCGGTATTATCCTGCTGATATTTAGCTACTTTTTCAAGTTCAGTGATCGCTGATTCATAAAGCGCTTTTCTTTCCTCAGGCTTTAAAAAACCGCCATTCTTAAGACCCGAGGTCGCCTGATCATAATAAGTCTTGCCGAGCTCTAAACGTTGAGCAATTGTCTCTGGCGAACTCTCTCTCTTTACTTGCAAAAATCTTATCACTCCTAAAACAACCACTACTATCAAAATCAACACTGCTACCACTACCAGAATTTTTCCAAAGATTTTAGCCATTTTACCTCCTTTTAGTTTTTAAAACATCAAATGCTTTCGCCTTTTAATCTAATTAATCTAAAAAGATGAGGCGCCCTTACTATGTCATAAAAATAATTTTCTAGGTTTATTATACCAGATAAAAATTCTTTGGCAAGGGGATGTATTAGTCCAACACATTTTGGACTGATAGTTATTTTTAATTAGGTAATCCACAGGAGAGAGAAGTTTTAAGCTCCAATGAGGTCTTTGGGTATTATACCACAAGAGATATTGCATCAGTTTCTGA
>Ga0209101_1002322_pt1 | contig 12652 bp, 7 predicted proteins | sample ConPoolayeCmetaG_FD_185481 | JGI IMG/M metagenome (GOLD analysis project Ga0209101, IMG submission 185481) | Hot spring microbial mat communities from California, USA to study Microbial Dark Matter (Phase II) - Cone Pool mat layer C metaG... ... | reverse complement strand
GTGGACCAGCGGGTGGGCATGTTTCCCACCGATGGCGTGCGCGTGTGCGCTTCCGCGTTGGGCGACCGGGCCGGGGCGCTCGGCGGCATCGCCCTGGCGACGCAAGGGGGCTTGTTGGACGATTGACCGCGAAGCCCACAAGATTAAGATTGTCGCCTGCGAGTCCTTCCCGTCGGGTAACCGCTCACGGGGACTGTCCCAATTTTCGCAACGCAGTCCGCGAAAATGGGACTGTCCCCTTCGCGGCACAGGGGGATAGGCACGCTTTTCCGGCCGTTTCGGCCGAAAAAGACGAGCCAGTCCCCCGTTCTGTGAACGGTTACCCCGTCGGCTCGCTCGCACTCAAACTCACAAGGATTATCCGATGGACTACACCTACCGCGACATCGCCAAGATGATCGATCATTCGCTGCTGAACCCCACCATGACCGTGGAAACGCTGGAGAAGGGGATCGACATTGCGGTTGAGTACGACGTGGCCAGCGTCTGCATCGTGCCGTACTACCTGCGGCGGTGCGCGGAACGGCTTGCCAACGGCGACGTCAAGGCGAGCACGACCATCGGCTTCCCTCATGGCGTTCACGCCACGGCGGTCAAGGTGGCCGAGGCCCGACAGGCCCTCGACGACGGCGGGCAGGAACTCGACATGGTGGTCAACATCAGCAAGGTGCTCAGCGGCGACTGGGATTACGTGAAAAGCGATCTCCGCGCGGTGATCGAGCTGACCCACGAGCGCGGGCAAAAGGTGAAAGTCATTTTCGAGAACTGCTATCTGAACGACGCCCAGAAGATCCGGCTTTGCGAGATTTGCGGCGACCTGAGGGCCGACTGGGTGAAGACTTCGACGGGGTACGGTCCTGGGGGAGCGACGCTCGAAGACCTCAAACTGATGCGCCAACATTCGCCGCCGCACGTCCAGGTCAAGGCGGCCGGGGGCATCCGCGATCTCGACGCCGCGCTGGCCGTCCGCGCCGTCGGGGCGACGCGGTTCGGTTGCACCCGCACCGTCGATGTCCTTGAAGAATGCAAGCGAAGGCTCGCGGCCGGCCGATAACCGCCGCGCGGGAGCGAGAAGCTTATGCCCGAAGACGCAATCCCCGTTCCGCCGAACCTCGATCGCTATATCCGCCAGATGCGGTATGCCCCCCTGGGACGCGCCGGTCAGGAGCGGCTGGCCCAAAGCAAGGTGCTCGTGTGCGGCTGCGGCGCGTTGGGGAGCGTGTTGGCGAACACGCTGGTGCGGGCAGGCGTCGGATTGGTTCGGATCGTGGACCGCGATTTCGTCGAGGTGAACAATCTTCAGCGGCAGATGCTCTTCGACGAGAGCGACGCCGCCGCTCCATTGCCCAAGGCCGTGGCCGCCGCCGCGAAACTCCGCCGCGTCAATTCCGAGGTCCGCGTCGAGGAGGTGGTCGCCGACGTGAACCATGCCAATCTCGGCGAGCTTGCTGAAGGCGTCGACGCGATCGTGGACGGCACCGACAACTTCGAGACGCGATTTTTGGTGAACGATTTTGCCGTCGCCAACGGGATACCATGGGTCTACGGAGGGTGCTTGGGAGCGGAAGGCCAAACGATGACGATCCTTCCCGGCGAGACCCCCTGTTTGCGGTGCTTGATGCCGGAGTGTCCCCCCCCTGGTTCCATGCCCACCTGCGACACCGCCGGGATCCTCGGGCCCGCCGTGGGCGTGATCGCCTCGATCCAGGCGATTGAGGCGATCAAGATCCTCAGCGGCAATCGGGCGGCCGTTTCCCGCCATCTCACCGTCGTCGAACTTTGGGAAAGTTGCATCCGGCAGGTCAACGTGGCTTCGCTTCGCGATCAGGTCGACTGCCCAACCTGCAAACGGCGCGAGTTTCCCTGGCTGGCGGGCAAAGAGGGGAGCCGCTCGGCCGTGCTCTGCGGACGCAATGCGGTGCAGTTGAGCCAGCCGGGCAAGAGCGTCTCGCTCGATCAGCTTGCCCGGCAATTGTCCGGCGTGGGCCAGGTCACGCGGAACGCCTATCTCTTGCGGCTGAAGGTCGACGCCTACGAGATCACCGTTTTTCCCGACGGTCGAGCGATCATCGGTGGGACCGACGACATTGCCGTGGCGCGAACTGTCTACGCCAAGTACATCGGCCACTGAACCCCAGCCGGGCCGCAGGGTCTATGGCCCGAGACCGCGCGAACTGGCGACGGCCCTTTCGCGGGAGGCGGGCAACGCGTTGAGCACGACAACGCCCCAAAGCCAAAGCCGCAAACGGCTCACGTCCAACAGGGACCGCGAGACGGGGGCCTGCCCTCGGTTTTCGATCCCCGCCTGGGAACGAGCCTCCGCGGTTCCCGGCATCGAGTCTGGGCAAGCATGATCCTCCCCACCTGCGATTCGAAGCCGGCCTCCGGAGCGCGGCCGAAATCGATGGAGCCGTTCGCGGTGACTGTCCCGATTTGCGCGGCGAAGACGCGAGAAAATGGGCCTGTCGCCTTGGGCCGGAAACGGATAGACGCATCGTTCGGCGTGAAACGGGCCAAAAGACGGGTCAGTCCCCGGCCCGTGAACGGTTACAAATCTATTTCGCTTGATATCCATTACTGTACCCGAGACAATGAAGGTTCCATCAGCCAACGCGCAAGGAATCGCATGCCGCTTTCGACGCGGGCCTCGTGGCCGCCGTCGTGCAAGTCCATTTCCATCCGTTCGGCCAGGCCCAGTTTCTTGTAGTGTTCGCGGGCGGCCTCGAACTCCTCGACGACCTGCGGCCAGTGGGCGATCTTGTCGTCCTTGCCGGTCTGGATCAACAGCGGCCGCGGGCAGATCAGGCTCACCACGTCCGCGTCGGTGAACTCGGTCAGCCAACCGCGGAAAAAGGCGTGTTCCTCCTTGGTTTCCAGGAAGCAGCTATAGCGCGGATCGGGGACCGCCATCTTGTTGCGGCGGTGATTGAACCACGCGCAGACCACGCCCGCCTTGATCCGCGGCTCCAACGGCATCCAGAACATCGTCGCCAGCCCGCCCAGCGAAACGCCCCACATGCCGATCCGTTCCCGGTCGATCCGCGGATCGAGGATGACCTCGTCCAGAAGCCGCTGCAGTCGGGCCAACTCGATGCCCGGCAAGCTCGTGTCGGCCAGGCGGCAAAGGCGCTCGACGCGGTTCCGCCGCTCGACGCCGAGCAAATTCATCGGCGCCAGCACGGCGAAACCGGCCTTGACCAGCTCGCGGGCGTAGCCGTGATACGCTCCCCCCTCGTCCGCCAGCCCGAAGGTCCGCTCGGGAAAACTGCCGATGCCGTGCTGGGCGATCACCAGCGGAACGGGCTTCTGGACCGTCGCGACCGACGGCACAACGAAAACAGCCTCGGCGGTCAACGGTCCTAGCGGCAGCGAAATCCACTCCGCGCTCAGATCCTTCAGCGACTCGCACGGCCGCCGGGCAAGCTCGCCGGTCTTGACCAGCGGCGGCGGATTGAGCACACGCTGCCAGCGGGCCCGATTGGGAGCGACGCTCTGGACCAAGGCCTCGGGGCTGGTGTAGTCGCGATTCCAGGCCTGGGCCGCGCGCTCGGGATACGCTTCCACCAGCCAATGCCTGAGATAGCCCTCCAGTTGCTTGGCATAAGCGTCGCCGCGGGCATCCACGGCCTTCCTCACGCCGTCGGTCTGCGTCGCCTCGCCGCCCGGCAAAAACCTGGCCTCGCCGTTCCACAACACCAAAACAAGGACCGCGCCCAGTCCGCGCGTCGGCAAACACAGCCTCGTCATGACCTCTCCTCCACGCCATCGTGTCGGGTGTTCAAGCGGCAACCACTTGGTTCCCAGTTTAGGGAGCGGAAGGATCCGATGCCATATCCCCAAACAGGTTCGCCCGGCACTCTTGGCACCGCCGTCAGCACGAAGAAGCAACGACACGAATGGCCAATGCTGGTTGACCGCGCGGCCACGAACGCGGAGGTCGGCGCACTCTTGCGGGAGGCTGGCCGCGGGGCTATTCTCGTAAGGCGGTCCAAGGAAAACGTTTCTTGAAACAATTCGTGGAAAAAGGGGCGATTCATGCTCCACCAGGGTCAGGCTGTTTCGGCGGATGTTCGGGTCTCGCGGCGACGACTTCTCGAGTGGACGGCGGTGGCGGCAGCAAGCTGCGCCGTTGGTCCTTCGCTTCAGGCGGCGGACAAAGACGCGAACAACAAGGTCCTTGTCGGCGCCCATCCCTGGGTCTATGCCGCAACCCAGCCCAAATACGACATCTACCCGATCCTCGATCAGATTTTCGACGACATGAGCTACGCGGGCATCGAGGGCATTGAATTGATGCACACCGCCCTGCACCCCGATGGCGCGGTGGAACGCATCGCGGAACTCTCGAAGAAGCATCGGCTTCCGGTCATCGGCACGTCCTTCCACGGCAACATGTGGGACCGGACCAGGCACGCCGAAATCCTCGCCGACGCCGAGCGGATTCTTCCACGACTGGCCAAGCTCGGCGGACGCACGCTGGGCACGTCGGTGGGGGCGACCGGCAAGAAGAAAACGGCCGAGCAACTCGACGCCCAGGCCGACCTGTTGCGGAAGATCATCGCCCTGGCCCAAAAACACGGCGTGGTGCTCAACCTGCACAATCACACCTACGAGGTCGAATACGACATGCACGACCTGAAAGGCACCCTTGCCCGCATCCCCGACGTGAAGCTGGGGCCGGACTTGAACTGGCTGGTCCGCGGCGGGGTGGATCCCGTGAAGTTCATCCGCCAGTACGGCGACCGGATCGTCTTCCTCCATCTGCGCGATCAGAAGGCCGACGGCAAATGGTCCGAGGCGATGGGCGAGGGCGACATGGACTACGCGGCCATTGGCCAAGCCCTGCGCGACGTCGGCTTCCGCGGCCCGGCCGTGATCGAACTCGCCCACGAGGCGAATTTCAAGCCCACCCGGCCCCTGCGGGAAAGCTTGAAGATGAGCCGGGAATACGTGCGGACGACGATGGGGTACTAATGGGTAATTATGGGGACAGTATACCTGATTGTGCGACAATTCGGTATACTGTCCCCGGAATTGGGCCCCGGAATGAGTCTTACGGCTGGAGGAGACTCCGCGGGATTGAAACATCGTTTCCGCAGTGAAAACGGACTTATTGATGTCCGTGTGTGAGACAACTCAACCAACTGTCCAATGGCCAAATCTGGCCCGAGAGCATCAAAAAAACAACAAAAATGTTTTTTAACAAGTCTTCTGCCGCGAGAGACGCAGGGGAGCCGGGTGGCGACGCCATTGCCTTGGGTATAATTTCCACGGATTGCCCACGAGTGTGTCCCTCCACCACCAGAGCATGGCCAGGCCGCTTGCGCGGGGCGTCGGTGTAGCTTCAAACCGCTGGCGAACCCGACCGCCGGCTGGGGCTTTGCGCCTTCCTGGTCTTCCAACCGCGTGTTCGAGGTTGCCATGAAGCAGCTTTCGGCTTCCTTGATGCTGAGCACTGGGCTATTACCCCTCTTTTGGGCGGCATCGTTGGCCGCTGAAGCAATTTCTTTCAACCGCGACATCCGACCGATCTTGGCCGAGAACTGTTTTGCCTGTCACGGACCAGATCGCGCGGCCCGCAAGGCTGATTTGCGACTCGATCGTCGAGAGGACGCGATCAAGGCCGAGGCGATCGTTCCCGGGAAACCCGATGAAAGCGAGATCATCGTTCGAGTCTTCGCCGACGCGAAGGAAGGCATGATGCCGCCGCCGGAATCGCACAAGCGGCTGACCCAAGCTCAGAAGGAGCTTTTGCGTCGCTGGGTGGAGGCGGGCGCGGAGTACGAGCCGCATTGGTCGTTCATCACCCCCGTCCGCCCCGCGCTGCCGTCGGTGAAGGATTCACGATGGCCGCGCAATCCGATCGACCGTTTCATTCTGGCTCGTTTGGAGGCGGCGGGCCTCGCGCCGTCGCCCGAGGCGGACCGCGAAACGCTGGCTCGGCGGGTGGCGCTCGACTTGACCGGCCTCCCGCCGACTCGACAGGAACTGGACTCCTTCCTCGCCGATCCCTCGCTTGATGCCTACGAAAAACTGGTGGATCGACTCTTGGCGTCTCCCCATTGGGGCGAACACCGCGCCCGCTACTGGCTCGACGCGGCCCGCTATGCCGACACCCACGGCTTGCATTTCGACAACTATCGCGAAATGTGGTCCTACCGCGATTGGGTCATCGAGGCGTTCAATCGCAACATGCCCTTCGATCAATTCACGATCGAACAGCTCGCCGGCGACCTTCTGCCGGACCCTTCGCTGGAGCAGAAGATCGCCACCGGATTCAACCGCTGCAACATCACGACCAACGAGGGCGGCACGATTCCCGAGGAAAACCTCGTGCTCTACACGCGGGACCGCGCCGAGACGGCGGCGCAGGTCTGGCTTGGGCTGACGGCGGGCTGCGCCGTGTGCCACGACCACAAATTCGATCCGATCAGCCAGAAGGAGTTCTACGAATTCGCGGCCTTCTTCAACAACACGACGCAAGGGGCGATGGACGGGAACATCAAGGACACGCCGCCGGTGATCGTGGTGCCGCCCCGCGAGGACCGCCCGAGGTGGAACGCGCTCTCCAAGGAACTGGCCGAGACGCGATCGCGGATCGAAGCGCGCAAACAAGCGGCTCGCGCCGACTTCGATTCCTGGCTTGCGAAGGCGGATGCGGGCATGGTCGCGCCGCGGATTCCCTCGGACCAACTGGTCTTTCATGCCCCGCTCAGCTCGGCGGACGGCGGAACCTTCCGCATGACGCTCGACGGCAAACCGATCCAAGCCGTGCTTGGCGCCCAGCCCGTCTGGGAACCGGGGCGCGTCGCGGCCCAAGCCTTCAAGCTGCCCGAGAGCGGAACCCTTCAAGTGCCCCAGGCCGGCGACTTCGAGAAAGACCGGCCGTTCGCGTTCGGGGCTTGGGTGAAATTGGCCAAGGACCAGCTCAACGGCGCCGTGTTCGCGCGGATGGACGATCAAAAAGGGTTTCGTGGCTGGGACCTTTGGGTCGAAAACGGCCGGATCGGAACCCACCTGATCAGCGCGTGGCCCGACGACGCGATCAAGGTGGTGGCCGCCGACGCCCTCAAGCCGGACGAGTGGAACCACGTGTTCGCAAGCTACGACGGCTCGGGCAAGGCGGCCGGGGTGACCCTGTATGTCAACGGTCGACGCCAGACGCCCCAGGTCCAAGCGGATCGGCTCAAGGGGTCGATCCGCACCGATGTTCCGTTTTCGCTCGGGCAGCGCAACACGGCCTCGCGGCTGCAAAAAGTGGCGTTGCAGGATGTGCGGATTTATGGGCGAGCGCTGACGGCGACGGAGGTCGATCGCATCTTTCGCGGCACGCGGGCGGCCTGGCTCGTGGCGCGGCCCGCCGACCAGCGCACGGAAGCCGACAAAAACGAGGTCTATCCCTGGTGGCTGGATATGATGGACGAACCATATCGGCAGTTGTCGGGTAGGTTGGCCGATTTGGAGAAAGAAGAAGCGGCCATTCGCTCGCGGAGCACGGTGGCCCACGTCACTCAGGAGCGACCCGAACCCGCGAAAGCCTACGTCCTGTTTCGCGGCCAGTACGATCAGCGCCGCGAGGAAGTGCATCCGGGAACGTTCGCCTGCTTGCCGCCGATGCCGCCGCAGGCGCCGAAGAATCGCCTTGGCCTGGCCCAATGGCTGACGCGGCCTGAACACCCCTTGGCGGCCCGGGTAACGGTCAATCGCTTCTGGCAAGAGGTGTTCGGGGCGGGGCTGGTGCGGACGACGGGCGATTTTGGCGCCACCGGCGAGCCGCCAACCCATCCCGAGTTGCTCGACTGGCTGGCCGTCGAGTTTCGCGAGTCGGGCTGGGACGTGAAACGATTCTTCCGTTTGTTGGTTACCTCGGCCACCTACCGGCAGTCGGCGGTGATCACACCGGAGAAACTGGAAAAAGACCCCTTGAACCGCCTCCTTTCCCGAGGCCCGCGCTTCCGCATGGACGCCGAGATGATCCGCGACTACGCCCTGGCGGCAAGTGGGCTTTTGGTTTCGAAAATCGGCGGGCCGAGCGTCAAGCCCTACCAACCGCCGGGGGTCTGGGAGGCCGTGGCGATGATCGGCAGCGACACGCGGGAATACCGGCAGGACCACGGCGAGAACCTTTACCGCCGCAGCCTCTACACATTTTGGAAGCGCGCTGCGCCGCCCGCCTCGATGGAGGTCTTCAACGCCCCGTCGCGCGAGGTTTGCACCGTGCGGCGCGAGCGGACGAACACCCCGCTCCAGTCGCTGGTGACCCTGAATGACCCGCAGTTCGTCGAGGCGGCCCGCCACCTTGCTCAAACCGTCCTCAAGGAGGGCGGTTCGACCGATGCTGCCCGACTGGATTTTCTCGCCCGCCGCTTGCTCGCCCGGCCGTGGCGCGACGAGGAGTTGCCGATTGTCCAATCGTCGCTAGCGGACCTGCTGGCCTTTTACCACGCACACGAGGAGAACGCCAAGCGGCTCGTCGCGGTTGGCGAATCGAAGCCCGATCCGTCGATCCCGGCCCCGCTCCTGGCCGGCTGGACCATGCTGGCCAACCAACTGATGAACCTCGACGAGGTTCTGAACAAATGAGTATTCGATGGGGGCAATCCGTCGCCGTCCATGGCGGAGGCGCCCCGTCCGCGAAAATGCCGTTGTGCCGAAAGTGAGCCTGCCATGAATCCATTTCACGAATGGGTCCGGTACGAGACGCGCCGCCAGTTTTTCAGTCGCGGCGCCAACGCCGTGGGCTGGGCGGCCCTGGCCACGCTCTTGGGGAAGGATGCCGCCGGGTCGTTGGCCGCAGCAGCCTCGCCGGCGAACAAACCCAACCTCGCCCATTTCCCCGGCAAGGCCAAGCACGTGATCTATTTGCACATGGTCGGAGCCCCGTCGCAGATCGATCTGTTCGACTACAAGCCCAAGATGCTCGACTGGTACGACAAGGACCTGCCCGACAGCGTCCGAAAGGGCCAGCGGCTCACCACGATGACCTCCGGCCAAGCGCGGTTTCCGATCGCGCCGTCGAAATACAAGTTCAGCCAGCACGGCCAGTGCGGCATGTGGGTCAGCGAACTGTTTCCATACAAGGCGAAAATGGTCGATGACCTGTGCTTCATCCGCGGCATGGAAACCGAGGCGATCAACCACGAGCCGGCGATCACTTACATGCAGACCGGAAACCAGATCACCGGCCGGCCGTGCATCGGCGCGTGGGTTTCGTATGGGCTGGGGTCGCTCAACGACAATCTGCCCACCTTCGTCGTCCTCGTGGCCCGATCCACGAACACGGAGCAAGTACAAGCGATCTCGGCCCGGTTATGGTCTTCGGGCTACCTGCCGGGCGAGCACGCCGGGGTGGCGTTGCGTTCGGCGGGCGACCCGATCCTTTTCATCAACAACCCCGACGGCGTCACGCCCGAGGTCCGCCGCAAGACGCTCGACGGCCTCAAGGCGCTGAACGAAATCATCTATCGCCGCGTGGGCGACCCGGAGACCCACACGCGCATCCAGCAATATGAACTGGCCTTCCGCATGCAGGCGAGCGTGCCCGAGTTGATCGACCTGTCGGGCGAGCCGCCGTCAACCTATGCGCTCTATGGCGACGAGGCGAAGAATCCCGGCGCCTTCGCCCACGCGGCCCTCCTGGCGCGGCGGATGATCGAGCGGGGCGTGCGTTTCGTGCAGATCTACCACAACAACTGGGACACGCACGCCAACGTCGCCGGCCGCCTGCCCATGCAGTGCAAGGACGTGGACCAGCCGTGTTACGCCTTGATCCAGGACCTGAAGCGGCGCGGTCTGCTGGATTCGACGCTGGTGATCTGGGGCGGCGAGTTCGGACGCACGATCTATTCCCAAGGACAGTTGACTCGCGAGAACTACGGCCGGGACCACCATCCCCGCTGCTTCACGATTTGGATGGCCGGCGGCGGCATCCGGCCGGGCACGATCTATGGCGAAACCGACGATTTCTCCTACAACATCGTCAAGGATCCCGTCCACGTCCGTGACTTCCACGCCACGATCCTTCACTTGCTCGGTTTCGACCACGAGCGGTTCACCTACCGTTACCAAGGCGCTGACCAACGGCTGACCGGCGTCGAACCGGCCAAGGTGATCAAGGGCATCTTGGCTTGAAACGCCGCGTGGGCCGAAACGCGCTTGTTCCCATCCCGGGGGCCGCAGGCCTCCCCGTGTTTGTTCATATCCCGGGAGGGACGCGGCGCCCCGCGTCCGCCGCTCGTTACGTTAGACCGAAGCAAAACCCCGCACCATGTAGGCCTGAAGCAACCCCGATTCGTCCGAGTTGAAAAATCCCAGGGCGCCGTTGGGCGAAAGGAACGGGTGGATATGGGCGTCTTTTTTCCACGAGCCGCGGGGATTCAGCAGGTAGGTGAACTTCCTTGCCGGGCCGCGGCCCGGTTCGTCCAGCTCGATGAGGTAAATGCTTCCGCCCTTGTCCTGGGGGCCAGCGTCGGAGATCAGGCGACGGCCGGCGATGTCGCTGCCGAAGTGGTAGAAATGCGGGTTGGGGAAGCTGTGGCTCAAGTCGTTGCGCACCCCGCCGGGCGTCTGGATGCCGACGTGGTCGGTGAACGGCGCGGCAAGCCCTTCGATCAATTGGGCCTCGGGCGGCCGGCGCGTGCTGGTGCTGGTGATCGCCCAAGCGCTTTGCCCCCGCCAGCACTGATGTCCTTGGCACGCTTCGTTGCCGTCGCGGCCCCAGGGCATGTTGCGGAAATTCGAGCCGTCGTCACGGATCACGTGGATGTCCGCCCCCGCCCCGCCCACCAAACGCTTGATCGACCCCTTGGCGTCGGTCTCGTTTCCGTGATTCTCTTGAATGAGGATATCGCGCGAGGCCTCGGGATCGGTCGAGCGGGAGTACTGGGGGTGCATGTTGCACCACGTCGGACCATGGATGATCAACCGCACCGTGGCCGTGGAAACGTCGAAGACCATTAGCCCCCAGGGCGCGTTTTCCGTCTGCCCGTCCCCAAGAAACGCCGAAATCGCCAGCCGCTTGCCGTCCGACGAAATGGTCGAGAGGGGATAGAGGTGGCTGGGGCGAAACTTCGTGCCCGGAAGCGGCTGATCCACGACCAGGATCGTTTCCCGGTTCCGGCCGTCCAACCCAACGCGCTTCAGCATAAACCGCCCGCCGTTCAGCCGGGTTTCATCTACGAAGTAGTAAAGGTGCTTGCCGTCGGGCGAGACCGAGGCCGCCGTCGCGCCCCGTTCCTCCGTCAGCGGCGAGAGCGAACAGCCGTCTTCCAGGTCGCAGAGCAGATACTGATGTTTCGGGTCGTTCTTGTCGCCGCCATGCGCGGTCGCCGAGCGGTGCAGCACGAACCGCTTCGAATCCGGGGTGAAAATCTGCGCCTCCATGTAAAGGTGCGAACTGGGCACGTCTGGCTCGGTGGTGAGCTGGATCACTTCCAGGCCCTGGGGCGAATTCTTTTCGACGAGATCGGGCCGCGGCCTGGCCTTGCCGAACTTCGCCCGCACGATGGCCGCGGCCGCGACCGCCGGTCGTGACGCGGCAAGCGACAGCTCGCCCGCCACGAGGGCCACGGCGGCCTTGTTCACAAAATCGCGGCGCGTGATCACGGGTCGGTCGGCGGTGGTTTGCTGAATCTTCATCGGAGGCTCCTTGAAAATGCGAATTCTTGCGCGGAAATGTTCACGTCGAAAGCCGCCTCGCCGACGGCCGGACGCCTCAAAAATCGTAGCCGTTCGCGGGGACTCTCCCGATTTTCGCGGCGAAGCCCGCGAAAATGGGACTGTCCCCTTCGGGCCGGAACCGGACAGGCAGATTCTTCGGCGTGAAACGGGCCAAAAAATGAGCCAGTTCCCGGCCCGTGAACGGTTACTAAAAATCGGTTGGCGCCGACCACGGGTGAGCGTAGGTTCCCATTTCACCCACGGGAATCGGTTCCAGCAAGAGCCGTCGAAGTTTCGGATCGCGGCGAAGGGCCTCCGCGTCGGACAAAGCCTTTGGGCTGTCGGGGGAATCGCTCGCGGCGTTCAGGGCGCTCCTGGCCACGCCGCCATCGCGGAGGAAAATGTCCTTGCAGCGGACGAACAGGTTTCGGCTGACGAAGTTCACGTCGGCATTCGTCTTGAGTTCGGCGAGTTCGGGATAGCGGCTGGCATAGGGCGGCGCGCCCGCGTCGGCGAGGAACCGCTGGATGGACTCAAGCCATCGTTTCTCGCCCCACCGGGAGAAACTGACGCCCGCGCGGCAATCGAGAAAGAAGTTGCCGTCGACGAGGTTGTCCTTGCCGCCGTGGATCTGGACGCCGCCGAAAAGCAGGGCGCCGCAACGCTCGAAGACGTTGCCGTAGACGGCCACGCCGGAGATCATGTCGTCCAGGCGAACGCCGGCGGCCCCGCAATGGGTGCCGCCGACGATGTCCTGCCAATGGTTCCACCGGATGACCACCCCGCGATACAACGGATTGCCGAACATATCGAGCCCGCCCTGATCGTCCGATTCCTCGACCACATGGCGGATGACATTCAGCTCGACGAGGTGGTCGTTGCCTTCGATTCGCAGGGCCGACGATGGAATCCGCTGAAACACGTTGTGAGCGACCCGATTGCCGCAGCCGTCCAAAAGCACGGCGGGGGTGTAGGTGCGTTTGAGTCGGGAGAT
>Ga0209101_1002321_pt1 | contig 12655 bp, 10 predicted proteins | sample ConPoolayeCmetaG_FD_185481 | JGI IMG/M metagenome (GOLD analysis project Ga0209101, IMG submission 185481) | Hot spring microbial mat communities from California, USA to study Microbial Dark Matter (Phase II) - Cone Pool mat layer C metaG... ... | reverse complement strand
GTCCTCCGGTGAAGCCCCAAGGAAAACTGCGCCACGCGGCAGGGCAGTCGCGCCAGCATACCCCCAAAAATCGGCAGGCTCATAAACCGCCGCTTTATCCTTCACACAGGGATCTCTCTGAAACCATTCACGAACCATCGGCATCAAACCCACTGGCGCCAGAGCTTTCACGGAGACATCATCAAACCACGAAGCCAGTTCGTTCCTATAGTACACATCGTCTGCGGCCCTCAGATTGACAACGCGAAGCGGCACGCCTCTCTCACGGGCAGCAATCAGGATCAGATTATCAAAAACGCCGTCGCTGAGCAGCCATGTTCTGCCATCAAGACTCTGGACAACAGCCCGCGCATAGGCGTTGATGCCTGCCGCGTCGCGGCCATCCGCCGTAGGCGCGTTCTGCCATGCGGCCACACCGACTGCGGCAAGCGCCGCTACCACCGCTCCAAGCCGAGCCGCTCCGCGAAACCTGCGCAGCGCAACAGGCTCTTCTTCCAAAAACGGCTGGCTGAAAAAGCGGTACCAATAGGCCGTCAGATATCCATATGCAGCCGCGGACAGCACATAGGGCGTTACGAGGAAGAGAGCCCATCCCAATAGCGGCCATGGCGCAAAAGGAGCGTTGAAGAGAACAGCAACGGTAACAGCCGTGAGGACGATATGGAGCAGCACCATGGTCCAGTCCAAATCGCCCTGCAGGCCCCTCCTTCCCACCGCAAGACAAACCATGGCCGGGACCACGGTGCTCATCCCTATCAAGGCCCACCCCACATTCGGCAGACTGTGTCCGATCAGCAGAACCTGGTCCCGCCAATAGATCCATAGAACATGCCAGAATCCCTTGTATTCGCGGAACAGGAAACCGTCCGTTCCGACGAACAACCATGCGGCGATCAGGTAAAGCAGGCTCCCGGCGCCGATGGCAAGTCCCAGCCTGACCAACCCGCCAACATTGAGAGCCTCGCGTCTGTACGCATCCAGCACATAAAAGAGAACAAAACAAGGCAGCCACACGATGGCCGTTGCGAATTCCACCATCAGCATGCCGTACAATGCGCCGAATACTGACAGGCGCAGTGGGGTCGGGCGTTCCAGATACCGGCAGAAGCGCCAGGTGGTATAGATCGCCAGCAGAATGTCGAAAGCGGCAAAATGAGCACGCGTGGCGGCAATCCAGAATGGAATGCAAAAAGCGAGGCACAAACCGCCCGCCAAGCCTGCCAGGCGACCTGCCCAGGTGTCCGCCTTTGGCGTCGTTCCTGCGCAGAAACGATCCGCTCCCCATGCAAGAACGCCATAAAAAAAGTACACCGAGCCGGCGGCACATACGAGGCTCAAAAGATTCAGGCGCGCTACCCATCCTGCGGCATCCCCACGCGACAGGAGCCAGGCCACCGCGCCCCACAGCGGATGCTCTGGCGATGGACGCGACAGCAAACCGCTGTACCTGGCGATCAGTTCCGCAGACGGCCCCGGATACGCTCCTCTGCTTAACGTCAGGCCATAAACCACCGCCGCCAGAAGAGCGACCAAAAGTCTTTCTCCTTGCTCGCCCAGGCGATGTTTCATAAGGTGGAGCATGTGTTTCTTGTTACACAATCGGAAGGGGTGCTGACAATATGAAAACGTGCCGCATTCTCCGCAACTCTCTCCGTTGGCGAATCTTGCCGTGGAGTCTGGCAATTCTCTTCTCTGCTTGCCATCCCCGGACCTCTTCTGCCGGTGGATCTCCCGCGCCAGTCAGCCGCGTCCTGCTTCTTCTCAATCCACAAGTCATCCCCACAAATATGCTGGAATCCATCCGGGCCTTCGCGGAGGACGAGCTCTCCGTGCCCGTACGCGCCGCCACAGTGGAGTCCACATCAGGAGCAACCCTTCCTGACATCATGGCCTGGGCCAAAACCTACCGCTCCGAGGCAGTAGTCGGCGTCATTGCGATGGGCAACCCAACCAATCAATCGCCGGCCCACCTGTTTTTCGACACCAATACCCTTATCGCCGCCATCAACGTCCCGGCCCTTCGTCATGATGACCCCGACATCTTCTCGAAACGCTTGGTCCGCCAGACCATGCGAGCGGCAGCATTTATACTTGGGCTTGCGCCATGTCCTGACCCATTCTGTGTCACGCGGCCTTACACAAGTCTCGAAGACCTCGACCGCATGGGGCTGAATTTCAGTCCTCCTTGGAAGGATGAGTTTGTCAAGCGGGCAAAAGAGCACAGCTTGGAGATCATCCGACGCGTTCCGCCTGCGGTTCGCATGAAGCGAGAAGCCAGGAATCTCCCATCATCCCAGCCCCCGGGCAAGAAAACGAACCCCTGACGGTGTTATTTCCCTGCCAAAGGGATTCCGAATAGCTTACGGAGCTGAAATCAGCGCACCGAAACACCAGCTTGGCGTCCCAAACGCATCGCAGCCGATGCGATTCAGGCTGAGCCCGAATCTTGGCTTTTGAGAAATGGCCGGGGGCGCCTCACCTGTCGAAAGAACATGGCGTTCAGACCCAATGCGGGTTCAGAACACCGGAGGGTTCCCAGAGGAGACAATGACACCCGCGAGCACAGGAAATCCTCGAGAGATAGTGCCAAGCTAAACGCCTGCTGCTGCAATAGACTCCTGCGAGGATTAGAGAGCGTGTGTCACCCTCTCAGGCTGCTCTCTTCCTGCGCACAGCGCAAGCACCTGCCGTCACCAATCCAACGCCAAGCAACCCCAGCGTGGACGGCTCAGGGACCGTGGCTGTAGTATAAATGGGATTCGCTACAATGAGCGCTCCATAATCGTCTGGAGCCGGTGGAGGAGATACCCCGTAGGCCTCTGTCAGTTTCATCGTGGGACCAACGCCACAGTACGTCCCATTTGGGATGCTTCCAGGGCCAGAATATGAACTGTACGGAAGCTCAAAAGCCGCAATATAAAGATACCCTCCTCCGTATTTCAGTTCACCAGACCCATATGTCTCAGCACTGTATCCAGTGATTCTTCCTGGTATGGCGGGGAACCCAGTCTTGTTCAAGTCATATGCGCCCAGAAGCTCATCGCCCCCGGTTGGCGCTGTAGGATCGGCCAAGTTAAAGCCACTCGTGCTATTGTCAGGGGAATAGAATGCCAAGAAGAGACTATGTGCGGCTAGGGCCACAGAGAGATGGTCATAAATGGCCACAGATGCCATGGTATACTTGACCGTAACTTCGCACAACCCCCTTTGTGCAAACATCATTGTAAACATCCCCATCATCACTAGGACACGCGTCTTCATTATCTCTCCCCCTTTACTCTAACTGGGAACTACAAACTATAAGGCACTGTTTCTACCATGCTTGTGGCAGCGGGGCTCATAAACCAACAGCCCTCGCCTTCTTTCCACCTCAGTGTATCCGGGAACCAACCAAAGCCCTCATAGTATTCGTAGGCTTGGTAGTTGGTCCCATCGTGAAGATAAACCACACTCCCGTCCGGAGCATTTACATTGAGAACCGTACTCGTAACTCCAATAGAGACTGGAAATGGATAACTCATGATCTGGGCACCCGCTCTCAAGTACACAGTCGTATCTTCACCCGGCACCTCACCAAGCAGTGTCAAGTCGTAATTTTGAGGACTTTTTATCCAGCAACCTTCTCCTCTATCCAGAAGATTAGTTCCTGGGAACCAACCAAAGCCATCATAATACTCTTCTGCCACATACCGATTGCCGCGGAAGAGATAGACGACCGTCCCATCTGGTAACCCTTCAGAACCAAAAACGTCAGCAACTGTAGGATTGGTGGTTGTCATTGAATCGAATTGAATCCCAATCAGCTTCACACGGTTCGCCACCAGGGGCACTTTAATATACCCCACCACGTTAACGCTGCTGACTTCGCTTGTCTGAGCCATCGCGAGCCCGGCAACAAGCAGGATGACTGTGCTAACGCCGATGAGTTTCGTCTTCATTCGGGCACCCCCTTGCACTCTGGTTGTCTCTCTTATTCTGTCCATACTCTATATCCAACAGCCTGTCCCGTCAAATGAAAAAATTTTTTTTCGTTATTATTCACATGAGCTGCTTGCCCTACTCCAGCAGCAGATCATGTGCCAATGTCGTCACCAAATCCCCATCCCCATGATAGTCGAACTTCGCCATCCTGTATGTAGCATAACCGGCCTGTCGGACGACTCAAATTGCGCTCAAAAAACGTCTTCTATTCGCCGCCTGCGCCAGGTTCCGGAGCTGCCTCGCCCTGCCCCGCTGCTTCGTCCAGCGGAGGCAAAACGCCCTCCTGCACGAGTTGATCGTCCATCTCCTTTGTCAGAGGAATCGGCAGGGGCGGAGCCTCTCCGGAGCGAATTATCTCCATCTGGTATTCCTTCAACTGCTGCTCCAGCTCTTCGGGCGAAATTTTCTTGCTCTCTTCCAGTTGTTTCATCAGCCGAGCCTCTCGCGCCTCGCGGCGCAGCCGCAGCCGTTCCACATACGAGACCCTCGTCAATCCGCCCGTGGCGCCTGGTGCGGTCACAGTGACTTCCACCGGCACCGTCACGCCGGTTGATGCTGCCGGTTTGCTGGACGGACCGTTTATCTGTCCATTCATATCTATCCAGCATTCTTCGGCGCCCTTTCGCACCAATGCGCAGCCTTTCTCATAATCAGCGTCAACCACAGTCAGGCCGTCCTCTGCCCCGCCGACAGGCAAAAAATACTGTTTCTTGCTTGCAAGATCCACCAGCCCCACTCTCACTCCGAAACCCGGTGTTTTTGTCACAAGCACCAGCCTTATATCCTTGAACGCCTGGTAGGGAATCAACGGAGCAGCCGGCCCGTTTGTCGAGGAAGGCTCAGGCGGCGGCTCCCCGAACGGACGCCGCTCCAGGATCACCGAGTATCTGGAAAAATCATAGGTCTGCACGCCAGCGGCCTGCATGTCCACGGCATGAAATGTTGCAAGGCATACGAACACAATGGCAGGAATTTGCGCCTCTAGCCTCATGCTGGCATTCTATCTTCAGCCAAGTTCCTTTATCAAGAGCAAACCATGCCTGGCCCCTGACAATAATATATTTTCTCACCGGCAAACCCCGGCTCAATCATTCGGGCGGACCTTTTCCTCAAGTTTTCAAGGCGACGCAGGTTGAGGCCCTGCGCGAGTCTCCGCTCCAGGCTTGTCCGACGACAAATACGCAGCCAGTTCCGCAGCCGAAAGATCTGGAGGAGATATGTCGTCTTCGGTTCCCTCTTCTCCGTCAGGGCCGCAGGAGAACAAGGCGAAGGTCTGGCCGTCGGACCTGTAAACATAGCGCGTTCGCCACGGGTCAGGCCGCAGATGCGTGATGTAGTAGCCCCCCCACCCTTCAACTCCGGGATCGTTCACCAGGGCAAGAAGCCCCTCGGATGTGCGGGGGTATCGTCCGCAGTCCCTTCGAAACCTCTCCAGCGCAATGCGCAGAACGGTCAATTCGTTCTGTGCAGTCTGGAAGCGTCTCTGAACTATGGTCATCTGGCTGGTTGGAAACGAGAAACGCGCCATGAAAATGCCGCTTGCCGCAAGCATCAGGCCGAGGAGTCCCAGCGCTATGACCGGCCTTCGTTCGGAAATGAATTCGCTCAGATTCACAGCCACTGCTCTCCTGGCCCTTTCGCGCCCCGGCCGGCGTCTTGAGCCGGAGCCGGATTGAATCCCGGGCGGATCAAGCAGCCCAGGCATTATCACAATGCGTCCGCAATGCGGGCACAGCCGCGGCTTGGCATCGGCCGTTATTTCCTTTCTGCAGTAGCCACATATGAGTTTCACCGTGGAATCTCCGCAGCCCGAACGGCGAACTCTTCCCCCCCGTCTTACGGATCCAGGTTTTCCAGCTTCGTCCCGGTCCGATCAACCCGCCTGTAGAAACAGTTGCGGGCCGCCCCGCTGCGATTTTTCGTGTGACATATGTTGCCTTTGCGCGGCCTGACCCTGTAAAGCAGAGCGTTCTGTTCGCAGTTTACGCGAGCCTCCACAATTTCAAACGTATTGCCTGACTCCTTCCCCTTTTCCCAAAGCTCGTTTCTCGATGTGCTCCAGAGCGTCAATGTTCCGCTCTGCAGTGTCCTGTGCATGGCGAGTTCATTGGTGTACGCGACCAGTATCACTTCTCCAGTGTCGGCATTCTGAACCGCCACAGGAATGACATCCGGACACGAAGCCGCGACCTTGGCAATTTTCCGGAAATCAAGTCTCAGTTGATCGCCTTCTTCCAGTTCTCTCATAACTTCTCCGCCCATGATTTTCTTTGATTCTGACCCTCAGCCGGCGCCGGTTCCCAATGCCCCCGGTTTGGGAAACGGCCGTTTTCCTTTCATTCTTACTGTTCGATTTTTCTCGCCGGCACACTCAACTCGTATTGTACCTGAACGCCATGCTCTTACGCTAGATTATCCAATCTCCGCTTTTTCTCAAACGCAAAATCCGGGTTTATCACGAACACCGCTGATGGCAATGCGATTCGACATCACACTGAATCCTGATTCTGCATTTGGCCGTGTCACGCGGCCGGCGCGAATGCAGCGGCAACATCCGGTGTCAGTCGTATTTTCGTATTACCGTGCGCACAACTCCGGCAATCTCAAGAGATTGTTTGGGCCGTATTGAACGATATTTCCTGTTTGCAGGATCCAGACGAACGCCTTGTCTGTCGCGCATGAAGAATTTCATCGTCCATTCTCCGTCCACCTGCGCGATGACAATGTCATTCTGTTTCGGCGTTGCGCCCCGTTCCACCAGCACGAGATCGCCGGGGTGGATTCCGGCATCTATCATCGAGTCGCCGGAAACCCGCAGCATGAAAGTGGCTTCGGGCTTGCGCACCAGAAACTGCTCAAGGTTGACCGTTTCCAGCAGTTCCTCTTCCGCGGGCGAAGGGAAACCCGCCTGCACTGTCCCAAGAAGTCTGACGCTGTTCTGGAGCCTGTCGCCTATCGCGATGCGGCCGCGGTCAAGTCGGATGTAACCATGTTGTTCGAGTTTGCGCAGCAGACCATGCACCGCGTTCTTCGAGCGATATCCGAACAGTTCCAGCATTTCCTTGTAACCGGGCGCCCTGTTCTTTGACCTGACGAAACTCTGAAGCCGCCGCGCTTTATCCTTTATGTCAACATATCTTGGCATGCTTTTCCTCCACCCTGCCGGCCCGACTTTTTGCTGTGTTCCAACACACACTCAGGCCGGGCCTGTGCCTGGTCTTTGTTCCATTTTCCTCTCCCGCAATATCGTTATCCTCCCTGTTCACCCTGCGCAGTTCCGCCGGTTCACAACCGGAAGAGTCTCCGCCAGGGGACTGACAGAGCCACAACTGTTTGCCTCGCCAACCCGTATCGTGCCTGAACCCGGATTCAAACGCAAAATCAGGATTGCAGCTTATATGAACGATGGTTCACTTTCAACCCAATTTTTGCGATTTGGCCCGGGTGCGACAGATGCGACGCGAGAGGCGCAGCTTTGCGCCGATGTTGCAAGCGCCGCCCAACAATGCAGACGCCGCCCTCCTGCCAATCCCGCGCTGTTCGGAAAATCGTCCCGCCTTCTCCGGGTCCGCAGGTTATACAACCCGGCCATTTCCCGAATGCAACGCCCGGGCTCGAACAAATTCCGTCTTTCACCTTTCAGCGTCCTCGAGTATGTTCAGCGCCATTGTGTGACCGACAAATGACAGATGAAACCGACACCATAGCAGCCGTGGCAACGCCTCTTGGCGAAGGCGGAATCTCCATTGTGAGGATCGCCGGCCCCCGCAGTCTGGAAATAGCCGACATGATTTTTCAGGGCCGCAGGGTGCCGTCGAAAATGCGCGCCGGAACATTTGCGCACGGATTTGCGCGATCCATTCGCGACGGCAGCATCATTGACGAAGTGGTTCTCCTTGTTTACCGCGCCCCTCACAGCTACACACGGGATGACGTGGTGGAGATGCAGGGCCACGGCGGAGCCGCCTGCACACGGCGGCTGTTGGAAGAGGTCCTGAAAGCCGGCGCGAGGCCGGCCCGGCCAGGTGAATTCACCCTCAGGGCATTCCTGAACGGCAGAATAGATCTCACGCAAGCTGAGGCTGTTGCCGATCTGGTTAAGGCGCAATCCGAAAAGGCCGCTGCTATTGCCGTGGAGCAGATCAGAGGACATTTGGGACAAGCCGTCAACAATCTGTACGAGCGTCTGGCCTGCATTGCAGGCGATATTGAAGCGATGCTGGACTTTGACGAGGGTGAATTGCCGCTCTCTGTAGCAAAAGGCGTTGCTGAGTCGTTACATCTTATATACCAAGAAGTTACGCAACTTGCCGAAACATGGAATATCGGTCGCGCCCTGCGCGACGGTGTCAGGATCACAATTGCAGGCCGCCCAAATGCCGGCAAATCAACCCTGATGAACCGACTCTTGGGCAGGGATCGATCGATTGTTACCGAACTTCCCGGCACCACAAGAGATACGATAGAAGAAAGCATCATCGTGGCAGGCATACAGGCAAGACTGGTAGACACGGCTGGGCTCAGAACCACTGACTGCAAAATTGAAAGAGAGGGGATCCGGAGAGCCTGGGAGCAAATCAAATGCGCGGATATCGTGCTTTATGTGATTGACTCATCGCAAGGTCTTCACGAGGAAGATGTTAACTCGTTGAACGTGATCGGATCAGACAGAGTCCTGGTTGTTCTCAGCAAAATAGATATTGGCCGCAATGTGTCAGAGTCAGACCTTTCGAAGTTCAGGTGTTTTCCCTGCTGCCTGATCACTGGGGCAGGTTTTCAGGAACTCCGAGACCATCTTGCCAATCTGCTGAGCCTGAAGGCTTCGGTCGAGACGCAGTTTGTGGTATCACATCGGCATAAAGTTCTTCTTGATGAGGCTTGCTCATTTATCAAGAAGGCGACAGATCTGCTTAAAACCGGCGAGGAACAGGCTCTGGTACTCTGTGCGTGTGATCTTCGGGGGGCTTTGGAAAAAATGGGACAGATCACAGGAAGAGATGTCTCAGAGGACGTATTGGACCAGATATTCAGCCGATTCTGTGTGGGCAAGTGAGTTTCTCGCATTTTCATACAAACCCATTGGCTCAGGCCCTTCTGACAGAACAGCCTATTGAAAGGATGCTTGGTGGAGATGAATGGGGCAAGACTGCCGGATTCTTTTGACCTTATCGTCGTAGGTGCTGGCCATGCAGGATGTGAGGCCGTGCTTGCAGCGGCCCGCATGGGGCTCAGAGCTGCCTTGGTAACAATCAAGAGGGAGGCCATCGCCCGGATGTCCTGCAATCCATCTGTCGGCGGTATAGCGAAATCGCACCTTGTGTATGAGCTTGATGCCTTGGGTGGAGAGATAGCCAGAAATGCCGATTTTTCAGGAATCCAGTTCAGAACACTGAACATGCGCAAAGGACCTGCCGTAAGGGCTACCAGGGCCCAATGCGACGCTCAGCGGTATTCTGAGCGCATGCGAGATGTGCTCTTCTCGCAGGAACGATGCTTTGTGATTGAAGACATGGTAACAGGACTGCTGATCGAAAATGGCCGGCGTTGCGTCGGAGTCCTCACCAAATCAGGCAGGCTTCCAGCACGGGCAGTCATATTGGCGCCAGGCACGTTTTTGAGGGGACGAATATTCATTGGTAAGAAACAGATCGAGGGCGGCAGAATCGGGGAAGCGGCTGCAAATGAATTGGCCGAGTCCTTAGCAGGCCTAGGCCTGAGTATGGACCGACTTAAGACAGGAACACCGCCACGGCTCTATTCTGGAACGATTGATTTTTCAAAAGCAGTGAGGCAGGACGGCGACAGGCCTCCACCATTATTCTCGTGGGAGGGGGCAAGAAGAGCCTCAAAAATGTTCCACGTGGAACAATCCAAAACAAAGCGATGTTTGGGAGATGTTCCTGGCCTAATTCAGGTGAGCTGCTTTCTGACTCATACTACAGAAAAAACCCATGATATTGTGCGAAGCAATCTGAACAACAGTGCCCTATATGGCGGTTTGATAAAAGGGACAGGGGTCAGGTACTGCCCATCACTTGAAGATAAAGTTGTGAAATTCCCTGACAAGGATGCTCATCACGTCTTCCTGGAGCCGATGGGCTTGAATTCACCGTATATCTATCCCAATGGCATCTCAAACAGCCTGCCTGAAGATGTACAACTGATTATGCTGCAATCAATTCCGGCATTGGAGCATGCCCAGGTCGCCCTGTTTGGATATGCCATAGAATACGATTACGTGGATCCCACCCAGCTTCATCCCACTCTGGAATGCAAGGCTGTTGATAACTTGTTCCTGGCAGGCCAGATAAATGGAACAACCGGTTACGAGGAGGCCGCGGCTTTGGGATTCATGGCAGGAGTAAATGCCGCATTGAAAATCCTTGGCCGGCCGCCCTTGATTTTGCGCCGGGACGAGGCCTATGTTGGCATCCTGGTGGATGACCTGGTAACCAAGGGCGTTAATGAACCGTATCGGATGTTCACCTCACGCGCAGAACGCAGGCTTCTTCTACGGCAGGACAATGCGCGCTTCAGGCTGTACAAACACGCTTCGGAACTGGGCGTGGCCAATCCCGAGTTTCTGGAGGAAACCCGGCGATTCGCCGCAATGATCGAACATGAAATGCTGCGTCTGGCGCAAACGAGAAGCTGCGGTATTCCGCTGGTTCAGATCCTTGCCAGACCCGGTATGAAATATCAGGACTTGGAGGGCGCCGATACATCGCTGCCGGCAGAAGTCATCGAACAAATCGAAATCCAAATCAAATATGCCGGTTACCTTGCCCAGGAGGAGAAACAGGCAAGAAAAATTTCCGAGCTGGACAACGTCCGTATTCCGGAAGGCATGGACTTTCGAACCGTGATATCCCTGAGCACAGAGGCAAAGGAGAAGTTGACCCGTATTCAGCCCCGGACTTTGGGCCAGGCATCGCGCATTCCTGGCATCACGCCTGCAGATGTCGCGGTGCTAATGGTTGCCATCCGCGCTCGACAATGACCCTTGATTTTCCATCCGCGAATGCCTTGGTTGCATAACCCATTGCAGTCCATTGTATTAGGACAACTGTCGTTCTTGATGACTGCAACAATGCAAGCGTCCCACTTCCTTTATGACCAAGATTTTGCGTTTGAGAACTGGCCGGACCGGATTGAGCTGCCTGAAAAGAAGCGGTGTTCGTGCACATCATGCCTTCCACGATCAAACACAGAAAGATGAATACACCGAACGGAGATCTGAAACCGGGAGGGATTGGCCTGGCATGCGCCTTCTGCTTTGTTGCGAGGCGACTGGAGGTACAGCGCTCGCATCTGCTCCGCACCGGCCTGTCGGCGAATCATGGCTTGCGTGCCGATTCCACTGCCGGTTCTTGATGGACAAGGCATGACTGGAGTGATAGACATTTGCGGTCTCTTCACAAGGGCGGGGCCACCTTGGTCCCGTCGCTTGGTTCCAGCCGCGGAGCACAAAAGGTCATCGCGGCCGCGGAGATGTTTCCGGCGAACACTGGCCTTGGGGAGGTGCAAATGAGCGAACTGAAGGATTTGAGACAACTCCTTTATCAGGCGGCATATCATCAGGTTGAGATTGAACGGTATCTGGACCCGAAGAATCCAGCCATTCTCGAGTTCGACCCCGAACTGGGATACCTGCATCGGAACCATTGCATGATGGACGGCATGGATCACGCCATCACGGAGGGCACCTACCATCCTGTCGGCAAGCACCGCAGGATGATCAACTACGCCGACCGGCCCTGCCGTATCAACACTTACGGCGACAGTTACACTCAGTGCGCTCAGGTGAGCGACGGAGAAACATGGCAGGAGATACTGGCCGCCAATTTCCGCGAACCTATCCGCAATTTCGGCGTCGGCGGCTATGGCGTTTACCAGGCCTACCGTCGCGCAATGCGCATGGAGGCGCAGAAAGAGTTTGCTGCGGAAAACATCATTCTGAACATCTGGGACGACGATTATATGCGAAACCTGGACGCGGCCAGATGGGTGCGCGTCGCCTGGATGTGCCGCGACCTCCCGCGCGGCCGGACGGACGGCTATCCGGTGCATGGATTTCCCTGGGCCCACATCCGCTATGATGTCAGCCAGGGCAAATGGGTGGAGCGGCCCGGCATGTGCCGGCAGGTAACCGACCTGCTTAAACTCGTGGGCGGGGAAAACTACTACAATGCGTTCAAGGACGACCAGGTTGCCCAGCTGTATTGCCTGCGCGAGGGAGGCATTGCTCCCGTTGAGGAGTCGGAAAAGCTGGCGGAAGCCCTTGGCGTAAAGGTAAACTTGCGCAACCCGCGGACGCGGCAGAGAGACGCGAAGAAGCTTCACATTGCCTACGGCATCCGATCAACGATGTGGGTGGTGGACACGTTTCACAAGTGGTGCAGCGCCAACGGTCGCAGACTAATGCTGATGCTCAGTTACGATGTCCCGACCGTCCAGACATACGTCAAGAAGGGCACCCGGTTTGATGCCGAATTCGTGGATTTTCTGAAGGAGCGCAAGTATCCCTTCATTGACACTCTGCCCGCCATCGCCGCGGAAGCGAAGATGTATAAAGGCTCGGTTGAGAAGTTCTGTGAGAAGCTCTATGTGGAACGGGCAGGCGCCCAGGTGTTCGGCCATTACAACCCCTATGGCAACATGGTCTTTGCCATGG
>Ga0209101_1002319_pt1 | contig 12655 bp, 8 predicted proteins | sample ConPoolayeCmetaG_FD_185481 | JGI IMG/M metagenome (GOLD analysis project Ga0209101, IMG submission 185481) | Hot spring microbial mat communities from California, USA to study Microbial Dark Matter (Phase II) - Cone Pool mat layer C metaG... ... | reverse complement strand
CCAGCTCATCCCAATCTCGGCTCAGAAAGTCAGGGATGGGAGACATCAAGTTATCCTCCTATCTCTACCGGCCCTGGCCTTGATTTCGGCTCGGGCCAAGATTTGGACGCGCAGTAGAGGATAATACCATAGTATTGCCAGGTTATCAAGAATTAAGTTGACGCATATGCCACCTTTGGGGGTGTAACAACCTCGCCGGTAAATTCCGTCGGGGAAATGGGGGATGCTGATGCTTCATGTGGCCTCCTTCACGATATGCCCAGGAAGTTTACTATGCCATATTTCCCCCAACAAGGTAAGGGCGATTACACCCATTTCAATCAATCTGAAGGCTTATGGTGACAGGAGTTACGCAGTACCCTGAACGTGACTGGCACTTCGGCAACGGTCGCCGGGAGCCTGCACAGGGAGGTTTCGCAAGTCAGCTCTCCGGTCCATAGTCCGAAGTCCGGACTGCGGACTATGGACTGCGGACTATGGACTGCCCCCAGGAAGTGCCTGTGGGGGAATCTGGAAGTGCCGGTCACGTGAACTGCGTAAGTCCTGATGGTGACTCTCAGGGGAATGGCGCTGAATCGCGGGACTATGAGGACTTGCCGGCGTGCGGGGGCATGCTCGAGCCAGAACGGGCCAGGTACCACCCTGCCAGCCACCGCCTCTCAAAGGGCGGAGATGCAGGTACATCCGGCGGATCGCTCCAACAGACGCGTAGCGCCCAGAGAGAGCGGTCTCGACCGGCCTGATTGGCTATTTCCCTTCAATAATCCGTCGCAACTTATCAGCCGTTGACTTGGTGCTATGGCGAATCATACCGAGCGGGACGGTGGCGCCAAGCGCAGCCGAAAGCACCACATCTTCTGCCAGAGCAAGCGAGTAGACGATCAGTTCTCCCCAATCAACGCTCTGCTCGAAGCGCGAGGGCGTACAGCCCAGTATTTTGGCCATACGCACCGAGGTACACCAATGCTCGTTCACCAGCTCCGCCAATCCGCTTGCTATATCTCTGGGCAGTCGTCCAGTGTGGGCCAACAGCTCCGCTCCACAGCTCAGAATAACCGCCTCTGCGCCGATCTCCTGAGCCAGGCCGGCCATTATCTGATTTACCTGGTGGATACATTTATCTATGCTGATGCGCACCTGAGCCTGTGGCGTTTCTATGCCAGGCTCAATCTCAGCAGTTTCGCCAGTGACCGGAGAGGAAGCAACCGGTGGCTGGATGGACACAGTCGGCTCGACGGTCAGCACTTTACCTGCCTTCACATCGCGCTGCAAGGCCTCACCGACAATGCCAGGTAGTTCCGGAAAGAAGAATGGTTTGGTGAGCACGCCCTGAAAGTCCAGTTCGCTCAGCTCGGGTGGGACGTCCTCCCCCATAAGGGGGATCAACATCATACGCAAAGTGGGGTGCTGCTCGCGCAGAGTCCGTGCGAAAGTGATCCCGTCAGGTTCGCTCAGACCCAGATCAAGGATGACCATATCGAAGCTCTCTGCGCTGAGCATCCTCAGGGCCTGCTCGCCATCGCAGGCTACGGCAGCAAGATATTCTCCGGTCTGTTCCAGCCCCTCTTTAAGAATGGTGGCGAATGCCTCATTGCTGTCCACAACCAGGATAGAGTGTTTGTTGCCTGTCATATCTGTTCCCTCACCAGCCTGGCTTTCCGCGGGATAGGCCGATTGAAGTCGGCTTCTTCAGATGCTGCGCCAACACACTGGTCGGTGCAGGCTCAAAATGGCGAGGACGAGCGAAGTGTGTCTCTCCGGTAACCGTAAATGGTTGTAGTAGATTATATCATGAAAAGTTGCAAAAGGCATTCGGGATGCGGCGAGCATCACAAGTTGCAGTACTGAGTCCGAAGCCCGAAGTGGATATTGGCTCATGCAACTGAAGCCGGTGAGGCGTTCAAAGGCAGGGTGAAAGAGAACGTGGCGCCATTCCCGTACTCACTCTCCACCCAGATGCGCCCGTTGTGCATCTCTACCAGCCTCTTGCTGATCGTCAGCCCCAGGCCGGTACCTTTAGCAACCATAGAGGAATCGCAAACCTGATAGAATTCCTCAAAGATTCTGTTCTGCTCCTCAGGCCTGATGCCAACGCCGGTGTCTCTGACCGAGAACAACATCTCCTCCGGCGTGACCAAAGCACAGGCAAGTGTAATGTGTCCGCCCTTGGGGGTAAATTTGATGGCATTGCTGAGCAGGTTTAGCAGCACCTGCTTGACCCGAAAACGATCAGCGGTCAGAGGAGGCAGTTGCTCGGGAAGACTAAGCTCGAAGTGCTGAGATTTTTGCTCAATGAGGGGCGTGATGGTCGCCTGGACCTCCTTGAGCAGCTCAGCCACGTCGAACGGTGCCGGCTCAATGACCATACGGCCAGCATCAAGCTTGTAAAAGTCAAGCAACTGGTTAATCAGGCCGAGCAGATGTTCCCCGCTGCTCAGGATGCTTTGGACACACTCCTTCTGCTTCGGTGTCATTTCGCCAACGATGCCCTTAAGCAGCACTTCGGAGAAGCCGATGATGGAGTTGAGCGGGGTGCGAAACTCGTGACTGACACCGGCAAGCAGGCGGTCCTTCAGTTGATCAAGCTCCTGTAAGCGCCTGTTTGCCGCCCCCAGTGCCTGAGCACGCTGTTGCAACTCAAGCCTGGCCCCTTCAACTTCGGTGAACAGACGGGCACGTTCGACGATCATCCCCAGGTTGCCTGCCAGCGTGCTCAGCAGCCGTATGTCTGCGGCGGTGAAGGCGTTGGCCTGGTCACTCTCCACCGCCAGCACGCCGACGATAAACGGGCCTGCGGTCAGCGGGACACATAGCACAGAGCGGGTACCCGGGGCAGCCAGGAGAGAGGCTGGAGAGCTAACCTCAGGGACAAGGACGGGCTCTCCGCGTACTGCTGTCTGCCCGACAATCCCCTCGCCAGGCTTGAGATACAGGTTACCGAGCAGGTTGGGATGATAGCCCACACCCGCCTCCAGCCGCAGTATATGACTGTGTGGTGAGGAAAGAAAAAGCCCCACACGGACATTTCCCAGCCTGGCAGCCAGTGCTTCTACGGCGCTCTGCAATGTATCCTCAAGGCGTGTCTCGGTGGCGGCAGCCAGGCTCACGGTATGAAGCAACTCCAGCTCGTGCGCCCTGCGGCCGACTTCCTCAAACAGCCGGGCGTTCTCCAAAGCCGCTGCTGCCTGATCTATGAAAGCGGCCAACATCTGGACTTCGTCTTTACTCACCCGGTTTTTCCTGGTCTTCTCGTACCCGACCTCGACCACCCCGATCACGCGCTCGCGCATCTTGATCGGCATAAAGATGCGTATGAAGTTGTGAAGATGGAAACGCTCCCATATCCTCCTGTCGAAACGCTCATCCCACTCGCCGATAATCTCGGTCCTCCCTGTACGGCAGGTATCGGCCAGGATGTCGGGGTGGCTCAGGGGATAGCACGCCTGCTCGATCCACTCAGGGCAGGCGTCGAATGTGCCGTGCCAGATGCCGTGCCTCACCCCGATAGTTTGTGTCTCCTCATCCACAGTGGCAATCAACGCATACGCACAGTCGAGTGCGCTGTAGACGGCCTCCAGGATACTTCTGAGCAAAGACTCCACCTCCAGCGAGGTCGAGAGAGCACGGCTCGTCTCATAAAGCGCGGTAATCCGCCGGGTAGTTCTCTCCATCTCAGCAAAAAGACGGGCATGCTCTATCGCTACGGCTGCCTGATGGGTCAGTGTCTGACCGATGGCCACCTCCCCCTCAGTGAAACAACGTGGGCTGTGACGCTCCCATACGGCAGCCAGTCCGATGAGACGGCCGTGGGCCACCAGTGGGAGGAGTAGCACTGCCTGAGCAACGTTGTGCTCAAGCAAGGCTCGCTCCTCAGGGGCAGACTCCGGATCGGTGATACGTAGCTGAAGGGGGCGGCGCTGGATGAGCACTGTGGCTATGGCCGGAAGATCGGTCGGGAGGGAGAGCGTCACCATCTCTGGGTCGACTGTGCTGTGCCAGGCTACAGGAACGAGCGTTTTGGTCTCCTCATCCAGATTGTAAATGCCGGCAGCACTGCTACACAGAATCTCGCACAGGCAACGCGCCACATAGGGCAAGATCGCCTCCGTGTTAAGGGAAGAAGAGATGGCTGCCGTCACACTGTGCAATAGCATCGCCTCGCGCAGTTGGGATTGCATCTGGCCGTAGAGGCGTGCGTTTTCCAGCGCGATGGCAGCCTGACCGGTTAAGGAGGAGACGAGTGCGGCTGTCTCACCGGTATAAACATACGAGCCAGGCGACTCCATCGTCAAAAGGCCAACGACCCGTTCCCTCAAAACGAGAGGTATCCCCATCCACGAGCCTGTGTGGTGCAGGCTTCTTACAGGAAGGTGGGCAGCGCGGGCATCGGTGATGATGATCGGCTGTCGTTCTCTCAGGATACGCTGGATCACAGGGAACTCGTCCGGAGCGAAGGAATGCCCGACGATCGGCTCGGGGTAGTTTCCACGTGCTGCGGCGATCGAAGCCAGAGGGCGATCATGATTTCTGCCACTGCGGGGAAGACCAGCGTCCGGGAGGAGAGCCACGGAGGCCGCCTCATAAGGGACCAATCGCTGAAGTGCGTCAAGCATGCGCTCCAGCAGGGCATCAAGTTGGAGTGTGGAGCCTACCGCCTCGATCGCCTCACGTAGCCTGTGCTCAACCTCCCGCTCCTGCACCATGCTTCCGAGCAGGCGTGCACTTTCCAGTACCAGGCCTGTTTGCTGAGCGATGGCTAACAGCAGCACACGGTCAGCGTCCTCCAGTGGATGAGGGCGTGTGTCGAAAAGGCGGAGACTCCCTTTTATGTGCTGCCCGCCGATGATGGGCACGCTGACATAGGAGCGGAAACCGGCCTCAAGCAGGAGATACGCCTCAGGCAACATGTTTACCTGCTCGCTTTTGCCGACAGGAATCTCCTCCATACAGACAAAAGAGGTCTCCAGACCCGCGGGCGAACAGGGAAGCTGCGAGGATACCTGAAGAGGTAGACCCAGGTGACAGGAGAATATCACCTTACCGGTTTGTTCATCCGTCAGAACAACCTGCCCGCCCGCGAAGGAAAGGGCTTGAGTAATCAGTGCAAGCACCTCAGGCAGACTCTCTTCTGGGGAGGCTGGAGGAGAGAGCAGCCTGGTGATCGGGACAAGAATGTGAAACTGTGGTGGTGTCTGATGCTCTTTCATACGCCTGAACAATGATAATGCAGGTCAGAGTAGGGGCGCAGTGCGCTGCGCCCTATCGCTGCGCTCCTGCTGATGCCACTGATCGGCCTGCGCTGACCAGCGCGCCGGCTAAGACTGACACCCGGCGCAGATCGCCCGAAAAGGCCGACTTCAACCGCCGACTTCAACCAGTGAATAGCACAGCACACCAATAATATAGCCCGAATCAGGTAAGGCCAGCATATCACTTGTGTTACAGGAGCGTTAACCGCCCACCGCTACACTATTGCACAGCATATCCACGCTACGGCTGAAATTGTCAGGTTTTTGTAAGATCGAAAGGCCCTCATGTCAGGCGTTTGTAAGGCGGATGTTATATACTGTAGTCGCGCTGACGATACAGCCGCCCGGCGTGCCGGTGAAACAGGTGGGTGAACTCGGGATGTGAAAGGCTTGCCCCCCTGATTGGCTGGAGGAACGATGGATGAACTAAGCGAGGGGTATCTGCGCATCAAGGCAGAGCGAGTAACACAACTGTTAGACCTGGTGGGTGAACTGAGCCTCTCCACCACCACAGTGATACAACATCCGCGGGTGCGTGAGCTGGAAGAACTGGACGGCGCACTGCACCGGCTGGAAAACCTGATCCGCGAGCTACAGACACTCTCGGCCGGTCTGCGTCTGATCTCTGTAGGCACGGTGCTCAAGCGTATGCAGCGTCTGGTGCGCGACCTTTCCCACCAGACCGGCAAGCCCCTCGAGCTGATCATCGAGGGCGGGGAAGTCCAGGTTGACAAAAGCCTGGTGGATCAGCTCCACGATCCCCTGGTGCACCTGATACGAAACGCAGTGGATCATGGCATCGAGCCTCCCGACGAACGGACGGCAGCCGGCAAGCCACAGACAGGCCGGATTACGCTGACGGCCATCCAGCGAGGGCGGGAGGTCCACATCAAAGTCGCCGACGACGGACGGGGGCTTAACCGCCAGGCGATACTGGAAAGGGCCAGGGAAATGGGGCTTGTCGCTCCAGATGAGGAACCGGACGATCAGACTGTGTGGCGTTATATCTTTCACTCCGGTTTTTCTACTGTCTGCCAGGTCTCCAGCCTTTCAGGGCGGGGCGTGGGGCTGGATGTGGTACAGGCTGCTGTGCGCACGCTGCAGGGGCGCATATTGTTGGACACCACTCCCGGGAAGGGCACCTGTGTCACGTTATGCATACCGATCACCCTGGCATTCCTCGACAGCCTGGTGACATGCCTGCGAGGACGTCTGTATGCCATCCCCATTGACGTGGTGCGAGAAATCATCAAACCGTCAGAGAATCAGGTGGTACACAACACGGCTGGCAACTCTGAGACAATACGGGTGAGAGAGGAATTGATACCCATCAGGCGCCTCTCGCGCTTTTACAATGAGGCCGGAAGCGAACGGCCGCTGGCGGAGCAGATGCTGGTGCTGGTCAACACTACCGCCGGTCCTGTGGGGATACCGATGGACGAGATCATCGGCCAGCAATCGGTGACGGTGAAACCGCTCCAGGGCCTGAGCAGCAGCATCCGCGGCAGCGCTGCCTATGCATTGCTGGAGTCCGGCGAGGTAGCCATCGTGCTCGACTGTGAACAGGTGGGGAAGTGAGCGAATGGAGGAGCTGAGCTGGTCTGAGCAGCGATATTTCGAGGCCATCAGGCGCTGGGTGTACGACCATACGGGCATCTATTACCCGGAACGGAAAAGCCTTTTGCTATACCACCGACTCAGGAAACTGTGCCACCGGCTCGGTATTCCCGGCCTGAAGGAGCTGGCCGATCATCTGCGGCGCCGGGACTTTCCCGGACTGGCCAGTGAGCTGGCCTGCGCTGTCTCAACAAACCATTCTTACTTCTTCCGTGAGCCGGCCGTGCTCAGGGTCCTCCGCGAACAGATATTGCCGACGCTACCACGCCAGGAGAAATGGCGGTTTTGGAGTGCAGCCTGTGCAGGTGGGGAGGAGGCGTACACCGTTGCCATCATCCTCGCCGAAGCACTGGGCCTGAGCAGAGCGCAGGCACAGGCCGCCATCCTGGGAACCGACATTGATTACTCGGTGATCGAGCAGGCTGAGCAGGGGGTCTACCCGGAGCAAAAACTGGAACACGTGCCATCCCCTCTGCGCAAGCGTTATTTTAAACCCGCCGGTGCTCACGAGTGGAGGATTGACCCCGGCCTGCAAAGGATGTGCACCTTCCGCCGGCTCAACCTGATGAGTGCGCCCTGGCCCTTCAAGAACAGATTTCACGTTATCCTGTGCCGCAACGTGCTCTATTATTTCGATCCGGAGCATCAGCGTGATCTGGTCGAGCGCCTGTATGAGGCCACTCTGCTTGGTGGCTGGCTGCTGACCAGTGTCACCGAGCCTGTTCAGAGCCTGGGCACACGCTGGAGGACAGTGACCTCCGGTGTGTATCGTAAAGTGTAACACAAATGAGCGACAATAGAAAAATCCGGGTCCTGATAGTAGATGATTCAGCGCTGGCTCGCAAAATCCTCTCTGAAGGGCTGGCGCAGGATCCTCAGATCGAGGTGATCGGCGCGGCGCGCGACCCGTATGCAGCGTGGGACATCCTGCTTAAGGAGCGGCCAGACGTCATCACCCTTGATGTGGACATGCCCCGTATGGATGGGGTGGCGTTCTTGAGAGAGTATATGCCGGTCATTCCGACCCCGGCAGTCGTGGTCAGCGCACTGACAGAACGTGACAAAAAGATAACCATCGAAGCACTGGAAGCAGGAGCGGTTGATGTGGTGCTCAAGCCTCGCGTCGGCGTGGTAGATGAATTTCCGAATATGATGGATGAGATTCGCCTGCGGGTCAAAGCTGCCGCCAGAGCCAACGTCGGCCGGCACTTGCGTGCCCGATCCCAATCCCATCAGCCGACCGCCAGAGTAGAAGCCGGCAACGCCTTATCCAATGACGACAGGATCATCGCCATTGGAGCCTCCGCCGGAGGTGTTGGCGCGCTGACAAAGATAATACCAGCTTTTCCACCATCCGCGCCGGCCATCCTGATCGTGCAGCACATGCCGCCTGGGTTCACCGCCAGCTTTGCGGCCCGCCTGAACCACCTCTCACCCATGGAAGTGCGGGAAGCCCGGCACGGGGACCAGGTGCACCCCGGGCTTGTGCTGGTGGCGCCTGGCGGGAAACACATGGAGCTACACCTCCAGGGCAGAGAGTACCGCGTAACGCTGACGGAAGGGGAGAAAGTATCGGGCTATGTGCCCTCTGTGGATAAACTCTTTTTTTCCGTAGCGCGTCACGTGGGGCGCCGTGCTGCCGCTGCCGTCCTCACCGGTATGGGTACCGATGGGGCAGCAGGACTGCTCGCCATCCGGCGGGCGGGAGGACGTACCTGTGCCCAGGATGAGCAGACGAGCGTGGTCTTCGGCATGCCACGTGCCGCCTGGGAACAGGGTGGGGCGGAGAGAGTACTACCGCTCGAAAGGATACCGGAGTACCTGCTGGATGTTCCAGCAGGTGGGAATTGCTTCCCAAGATAACCGTCAACTGTAAGGATAGAAAAATGGACTACGTTTACTTCTCAGGTTTGTTACTTATAGCGGTCTGCACGTTCATGTCCGTCGTGTATATAACCTATCGCCGGGGGATCGCCCTGCGCCTGGGTATTATTGCGGCAGGTTCCCTGGCATTCGTCGCCTGCCTGGGTTTCGTTCTGGGCAAGGAGGGCATTTCCCTGGTTACTGCATGTATTGCCCTGGCTTGCGTACCACCCGTCACGTTTTTGTGGCGCACAGCGTTCAGGCAGATCATCACGCCGATCAGAAATATCGCCAATATTGTCGAAGAAATCGCCCACGGCGATCTGAGCCGTAAACCGGAGATGGTCGGTAAGGATGAGTTGGGTGCGATGGTGGTCTCATTCCAGAATATGGTAGACAGCCTGAACGAGGCCCTGTGGCAGGCCAGCGAGGTCGTGACACAGGTAGTGTCCTCGGCGGAACAGCTACGTCAGCTCAGCCAGAGCATGTCCTCCAGCGCCGAGGAGCAGGCCGCTGCGTCGGAGGAAGTCGCCTCCAGCCTGGAGGAGACTGATGCGCGGATCAGAGCGAACGCCGAAAGCACAGCTCAGGCCAATCAACTGGTTGCTCAGGCTGCGCGAGTTGCTGACCTTGGCCGCGAGAAGATGGTCAACATGACCCGGGCGATGAACACTATAGCAGCATCCTCGCAACAAATCGGCAAAATCATCAAAGTGGTGGACGAGATCGCGTTCCAGACGAATATGCTGGCGCTGAACGCGGCGGTCGAGGCTGCCCGTGCAGGGCAGTATGGGAGGGGATTTGCTGTCGTGGCTCAGGAGGTGCGTAACCTGGCCGAGCGCAGCGCGCGGGCAGCCAGGGAGACGGCCGAACTGGTCGAGGATTCCAGCAGACGGGTGATGGAAGGCGTGGCTATCGCTAACGAGACGGCCGAAGCGCTCGGCGAGATTATCCACACCGTGACCAGGGTGAGGGACCTGATGGCCGAGATCGCGGCTGCAAGTGAGGAGCAGGCGCAGAGTGTGACGCAGATCGGCAGCGCTATAGCACAGGTTAACCAGGGAGCACAGCTTGTCAGCCAGCAGAGCGAGGAACTGGCCGCTACGGCCGACGAATTGGGCCAAATGGTCGCAGCCTTGCACTCCCAGGTAGCCCGTTTCAAGCTTGGTAAGAAGAGGGAAACCGATGTGTTCGCTGGAATACCGCCTTATGTCATACAACGCGTGGTGGAATTGGTCAGAGCACAGATGAAGGTAGAGGATATGGCAACCATTCCGGCAGGCATAGCCTGCCCCGCTTCCGGTGAGGTGGCGGAGCCGATGGACAGCCAGCTCGAGCAGGCGCTGGACCGCGACGAGCGAGGATACAGCGAGTTCTGATCAGGGGGAGGGCGAACATGGCTATAAGAGAGGATATATTTGCTATCGGTGAAGCCGAGGACGTCGAAAATCTGTACCTGACCTTCAATGTGGGGGATGAAGAATACGGCATAAACATCACAAATGTAGTTGAGATCGTAGGGTTGCAGCACATCTCCGAAATCCCAGATGTACCTTCCTATATCAGAGGTGTGATCAATCTGCGAGGGAGGGTGATACCGATACTGGATGTGCGGCTACGCTTCGGATTGCCGGCCCGCCCCTACGATGAGCGAACGCCTGTCATTGTGGTGGAGCTGGATAATGTGCCCACAGGTATGGTAGTGGATCAGGTTACAGATGTCGTATCAATACCCCAGGAGAACATCGTGCCGCCCAGACGCTGGGAAGATGCGGAGACCTCTGTGGTCAAAGGGCTGGGCAGGCGAGACGATGGTGTAACCATTATCCTGGACCTTTCACAACTGCTGAGTGCCCGGCAGATACAACTTGAGACCAGGCCTGCCCACGATATAAACGCTCAATACGATACGCAATGTGCAATGTAGGACAGCCCTTCCGGGCTGTCCAGTCATTTGAACGGTACTTACACCAGGTAACCTTATTTAATCTCAGGAAGGAGGAAAAATGGACAGTGCATATATTACTCTCATAGTCTGTGCCGTGCTTGGATACTCCGCCTGGAGTGTGATAATGTACTTCCTCTTTCGCCGTGGGATCGGTTTCCGCATCAACATGATCATAATGACATGCGCGACCATCCCCGGCATCATCACCTTCATACTGGCCAAAGAAGGCAACCCACCGCTTTTGGCGGGCATCACAGCGGTTATCCTGTTGATCTCCCTGGTCAGTGTGGTGCGGCTCACCGCGAACTGGATCATCAACCCTGTGAAGCGGGCCACGGAGATCGCCCAGGCTATCTCAAGGGGCAATGTCAACGTAGAAATTGATGTCACCGGCAATGATGAATTCGGTGATATGTCCCGCGCACTCAGGGACATGGTCTCGTATTTGCAGGAGATGGCAGAAGCAGCAGATCGCATGGCCAACGGGGACATCACAGCCGAGGTAACCCCACGCTCACCGGAGGACCGGTTGGGCAATGCCTTCAGCGTTATGCTTACAAACCTCCACGGATCAATCAGTGACATCGTGCATATCTCGCAGGGACTGGCCGAGGGTGATCTGCGTGTATGGCCCAGGGCCAGGTACTTCGGGGAGTTCGTGCGGATTAAGGAAGGGCTGGAAACGGCCCTGCGTGGGCTGAACGAGACCATCTCGCAGACCAAGGTATTGATGGAACAGGTGATACCCTCGATTGAGCAGATGCGGGCTATCAGCCAGCATCTGGCTTCCAGTGCAGAGGAGCAATCGGCGGCCGCGGAGGAGGTCGCGACCAGCCTTGAACAGGCCGAAGCCCAGGTCAAGGCCACAGCCGAGAGCACACAGGTAGCCAACCAGCTCGCCATGACGACCGCTGCGATCGCGGAGGCGGGACAGGTGAAAATGAAAGGGATGAGCGATGCGATGCATGCCATAGCCGAGTCCTCCCGCCGGATCGCACGTATCATCAAGGTGATAGACGAGATAGCTTTCCAGACCAACTTGCTGGCGCTGAATGCGGCGGTCGAGGCAGCACGTGCCGGGCAGCACGGACGAGGCTTTGCTGTGGTGGCCCAGGAAGTACGTAATCTGGCCGCGCGGAGCGCTCAGGCGGCCAGGGAGACGGCCGAACTGATCGAGGAGGCTGGCCGACGCGTCGAAGAAGGCGTGGTCGTGGTCAGGGAGACGGTGGACGCGTTAAGTGAGATTATGAAAAACGTGATCAGCATGCGGGACCTGGTGGCGGAGATCGCGGCCGCAAACGAGGACCAGGCGCAGGGAATAGCCCAGATCAACAGTGCAGTGGCTCAGGTCAATCAAGGGGCACAGGCGACCAGTCAGCAGAGCGAGGAGCTGGCAGGCACGGCCGACGAGCTGGCGAATCTGGCAGAGATGTTACGCCGTCAGACAGCACGCTTCAAGCTGCCTGAACGTGCCTGGTACGAAGAGCTACCCCCCGGAGTGACGCCGGAGATGCTTGAACGGATCGTTGCCCTGGTACGGGAGCAGATGGAATCAGGTGGCGATGGCTCGGGAGTTATGGAAGTCACCGCGGCCCCGGAACCTGCCGAAGAAGCCGTGCTGGAGTTGCCGTTGGACCATGACGAGCGGGGATATGGAGAATTCTGACTTCCCCAGACTTTCGAGCGATGCCGGGAACACTTCAAAAGTTACGCAGTTGTGATTGGATTGGTTTGTGGGACAGGCTTTCCAGCCTGTCTGGACGCGTGGGACAGGCTTTCCAGCCTGTCTGGACGCGTGGGACAGGCTTTCCAGCCGCGCAGGAAGTCAAGTGCATAAGTGCTAAGGAGAAACCCATGGTTCGCTCATTTTTAGGGCGGTTTGGCAGAATCGGCACAGAGCCTGGTATAGATGTCTGGAGAGAAGTCCAGCAAGACCAGGATGCGCTGTTGCACTTCAGAGAGCAGAGTAAGATGACGA
>Ga0209101_1002316_pt1 | contig 12659 bp, 9 predicted proteins | sample ConPoolayeCmetaG_FD_185481 | JGI IMG/M metagenome (GOLD analysis project Ga0209101, IMG submission 185481) | Hot spring microbial mat communities from California, USA to study Microbial Dark Matter (Phase II) - Cone Pool mat layer C metaG... ... | reverse complement strand
TGATAGCCATCTGGCAGGACGCGCAAGCCAGGTGGCTTGTTGATTATCAACAGATGCTCATCGGCATAGATGACCCATTGGCCTGGATTGGAGTCCATCACTCAGTTCATTTGCGCTTCGCCGCGGCGCACACCTGCCATCAGCACCAATGCAAGCAGCATAAAGAAAGGCGCGACCAACATTACGTTGTTGTAATTCCGACCGGTCAACTGGATAATCCAGCCGTTAATATTCGGTCCAGCGATCGCCGCCAGAGTTGAGAATAAATAATACAGCCCGGTATAGGTGCCCAATCGGGCTGCGTCGGTCATATCTACAACCATTGGCAGGGAATTGATATTAATCAGCGCCCAGGCCAGCCCGGCTACCATAAGAATAAGGCCGATGACGGGCACGCTTCCCAGCACCGGCAATTTGGTTACTTCAATGGTCAAAACATTGCCAGGCAAGAAATACATCAGCAACATCCCTAAAATCATGATCGAAATCCCGCTCATGATCGTCAGGCGTCTGCCAATCCGACCGGCAAGATAGCCGCTGGGTATGGCAAACAAAACAAAAATTAGCGAGAGCTGTCCGAGCAAGCGGGCACCATCGGCTTCTTCCAGTCCCAGATGTTTATTGGCATACAAGGTGAAAAAGGCTTCAATCGCCGTATAGGCGACAAACCAGGCAAAGATTGCCAGCAGAATGCGCAAGGCGCTGCGGTCTGGATCGCCGATAACAGCTTTCAGGCTGGCGATCATGCTGGGCTTTTCTTCGCTTTGCTCGTAAGTGGTTGGCTCTTTGATAAATACAAAGACCATGACTGCGGCCAAAATCACCAGCGCGGACCCCAACCAGAATGGAAAAGCTTGATTCATTCGATACAATGTGGCGCCGCCCAGAAAAGCAATAATCGCCCCAACCCCACCCATGAAATTGATGATTCCATTGGCTTGCGAGCGATATTGCGAAGGGGTAATGTCGGGCATGAGCGCAATCACCGGGGTGCGCCAAAACGCCATCGAGAGGAGCAGGGTGCTTGTACAAGCCACAAAGAGCGGCAAGACGGCAGCAAGGGGAATAAGACCAAAAGCTATAGCGCCAATTGGCGCGCCAATTAAGATAAATGGCATCCGGCGTCCAATCGGAGTGCGCAGACGATCCGACCAGGCGCCCACCGGTGGTTGAATCAACAGGGCAGCGATGTTGTCAAGGGTCATAAAAAAACCAATGAAAGCCGGGGCAAGATTGAACTTATTTGCCAGAAACAACGGCACAAAAGCGTTATAAACGCCCCAAATCACGCTGACGCCGAAGAAACCAAAACCGAGTAAAAATGTCTTACCATAGCTAAACTTCATCGTTGTCTCCTTGGAAAGGGTTTTCCTGCGCGCTTCGCAGCCGTTCGAGGAAAGCCTGATCTTCGCCGCTTAGGGTTGCTTTCTCGAGCAAATCAGGACGGCGTTGCCAGGTGCGCAACAGAGCTTGTTCGCGCCGCCAGCGGGCAATGCGCCCGTGATCACCGGAAAGTAACACTTGCGGCACTTGCCAGCCGCGGAACTCTGCCGGACGGGTGTAATGAGGATATTCCAGCAAGCCTAAAGCATAAGAATCGTCCGTTGCGCCATCGGGGTCGCCTAAAACGCCGGGCAGAAAGCGGCTGACGGCATCCAGCACTACCAGAGCGGGTAGCTCGCCGCCGCTCAGCACATAATCGCCGATCGAAAGCTCATCGGTGACCAGATGCTCGCGCACCCTTTCGTCAATTCCCTCGTACCGGCCACAGATTAACGCCAGGGCAGGCAATTGGGCGTATTCCTGGGCAATGCGATAATTAAACGTTCGCCCTTGGGGGGTGAGTAAGACGACCGGACAGGCTGGCGGAGACCCCAGGACACTTTCTACCGCGGCGAAGATCGGCTCAGGCTTCATCACCATTCCTCCCCCGCCGCCATACGGCTCATCATCGGTGATGTGGTGTTTGTCAGTGGTGTAGTCGCGGATGTTATGGAGATGGACTTCAATCAGCCCCTTTTGCTGAGCGCGTTCCAGAATACTGGTTTGGAGATAAGGCTGAAAGACTTCGGGGAAAAGGGTAAAAATATCGAAGCGCATTGGTTGCATTATAGCACGAACAAAACTGCCAGATTCGAGATTAAAGAATGCTAAAATTTTGTTAAACACTCTTGACATCGTCTTATAAAAATGCTATATTGTTATTTCGCAAAGGAAAGCATTGCGGGGTGGAGCAGTGGCAGCTCGTTGGGCTCATAACCCAAAGGTCCCCAGTTCGAGTCTGGGCCCCGCTACCTGAAAAAACCAGAGCCGGTCAGGCTCTGGTTTTTTTATATTTTTTCGTAACAACCTACCATCACAAGTCGTGTTGAGAATTTGCTGAGAAAACCGTCCACGAATGGACCACGAATAAACGAATGACAGCGCTATTCGTGCATTCGTGAAATATTCGTGGACGGTCTGTCCTGCCAAATAGAGCCTTTGGTAGGTAATTACTTTTTTTTAGAAAAGAGTAGAATACTTATAGGCAACTGAAAGGAGCTGTTCTTATGCAAAGATCTGCTGCGTTTTTTCGGATCTACACCTTTCTTGCTGCTATCAGTGCTACCTTGTTGGGTTGTGCCTTGTTGCGAGGAGTTGTTCCTGCAGACACGCAGCGAGCGGCTCCTGGTCAGGCTGAGCAATCAACCCAAACGGCTGAAAGCTTGAATTTGAATCAACCCATTGATGTGGAAAAAATTGAGGTCGATTATCTGTATCGATCGGACTTAATCACCATCATTTACCCGCTCTACGGATCGATTCTCGATGACTTTACGATTGTTACCATCACCAATACCAACCCTGCGCAGGTGCGCATCAAAGTGCTGAGCGAGGTCCAGGGATATACCGATCAGTCGATGGATACCGTAACCGTCGGTGGAAATGAGACCCTGGAGGTGCGTCAGAATCCGCGTTTGATCTCGACCAAGATCGAAAACCTGAATGTGCAACAGCCGGCTCAATTCCATCTCCGCGTGGCAGCCCTTCAACAAGGGGAAGAGAAAATCATCCTGGAAGATACGGGAGAAACGCTGGTTTTCGCTCGCCGCGATTTCCCCTGGGGGATTCCAGGCATGAGCGAAGCGGAAACGTTTGAGTTGCTGGCTGCCATGGTGACGCCCAACGACCCGAAAGTGGAAGAGCTATTACGCGCTGCAGCGGACTATACCGAAAGCGGGGCGATGTGGGGCGGCTATAGTGGCGTTGAAGATGATGAAGATTGGGATGTTTGGGAACGATTGGAAGCCATCTGGCGAGCAGCCGATGAGATCTATGATTTGACCTATGTTAGCACGTTGGTCACCTACGCGCCGGGTGATATCCAACGCATCCGTCTGCCGCGGGAAACACTGGAGCAGCAGGCCGGCAACTGCATCGATCTGTCGTTGTTGTTTGCTGCGGCTGCCGAGGCAATCCGCCTGGAAGTAGCGATTATTGGCATTCCCGGGCATGCTTTCATCGGCGTTCGCACCGATCAGATAAACGATCGCTATTACTTCATCGAAACCACCCTGATCGGACAGACTTCCTTTAGCCGAGCTGTCAAATCGGGTGCAGAGACCTGGCGAGAGGTTGCTGAATATGTTGAAAACGGCGAACCAAATTACAACTGGCTAACCATCGCCACTGCGCGTGAGAAGGGCATTCTCCCGCTACCGTGGCCGTGAGATGACGTCAACTGCAGGTTGACATACTTTCATCCTGATTGCCCGGTAATTGCGCAATGGAACGCAGAAAGCGCGGCGCGTTTAACGCCCGCTCTAAAATGGCTTGTAAATAGCGTTGCATAAGCGCTTCCATCTCTCTTTGAACCGCAACGGGAACTTTGGCTCGGCGCGCTTCTCGATAGGTGCTGCGTTGCAGATGGCGGAGGTACTTCAATGCCGCCATGGAGGCCGGCAGCAGCGATCGTTGACCGACGGCGCAGGTCGGACAGACCACCCCACCCAATTCGCAGGAGAAAAACTGATCTTGCGCCTGAATGGCTTCGCCGCAGATCACACATTGGAAGAGCTGTGGCCGAAAACCAACAAAGTCGAGCAACTTCATCTCAAAGAAGCGCACGTCCATCCAGGTGTCATCGCTGTGGTTCAGACGCTCCAGGGTTTCAACCAGCAGGGAATAGAGAGCCGGGTTTGCTTCTTCTTCAACGGTAAAGCGATCGACCAGTTCTAGCAGAGTTGCGCCATGTCCCAGGCGCAACAGATCTTCTTGAAAGGCGAGGTAGGCTGTTTGTGTTTCTGCTTGTGTGATAATGGGCAGGTCTTTCCCCTGAGCTAACAATAAGCTGACGCAGTTAAACGGTTCCAAGTGACCGGCCTTGCGCGAGCGCACTTTTCGCACCCCTTTGGCAACGGCACGCAGTTTACCCCGTTCACGGCTGAATAGCGTGATTAAGCGGTCCGCTTCTCCCCAATCTTGATGGCGAAGAATGACCGCCTCAACCCGAAAGGTGCGCTGCCTGGAGGGCATTTTAAATCAGTCCAATTTGCTTGCCAACTTTTTCAAAGAGCTCCAGGGCGCGGTCAATCTGTTGGTCGGTGTGGGTTGCCATGTAACTGGTGCGCAGCAGTTGCCGGCCTTCGGGGACAGCCGGGGAGAGCACCGGGTTGACAAACAAGCCGGCTTCAAATAGCGCTTTCCAGGATAGGACGGTGCGCATGTCATCGCCGATCAGGATCGGGACAATGGGGGTCTGCGAGTTCCCGATTTGATATCCCATCCGTTTCAACTCTGTTCGCACTCGTTCGCCGATGGCGTTCACGCGCTGGACACGCTCCGGTTCCTGGCGCATGACTTCCAGAGCCGCCAATGCGGCTGCGGCGTTGGCTGGGGGAATGCTGGCGCTAAAGATCAAAGCCCTAGCGTGGTGTTGAATATATTGAATGACCTCTGTATCGCCGGCAATAAAACCGCCCAGCGAGGCAAAGGACTTGCTAAAGGTGGACATGATCAAGTCCACGCCTTCTGTTACCCCGAAGTGTGCAGCGGTGCCCCGTCCACCCCCCAGCACACCCAGTGAATGGGCGTCATCGACCATCAGGCGCGCCCCATAGCGGCGGCAGATTTCAATCAGTTCTGGAAGCGGGGCAATGTCGCCTTCCATGCTGTAAACGCCATCCACAACCACCAGCTTCCCCTTTTCCGGGAGGATTTTTTCCAACACTCGCTGCAGGTCTTCCAGGTCGTTATGGCGAAAGCGTTTGGTCTCTCCCCAGGCAAGGCGCGCCCCATCCACGATGCTGGCGTGATCGTACTTATCCAGGATGACCACGTCAGAGCGATCCACCAGGGCGCTGATTGTGCCAAGGTTGGTTTGCATCCCGGTTGAAAAGACCAGGGCGGCCGGCTTTCCAACCCATGCGGCCAGTTCCTCTTCGAGTTGTTCGTGCAACTCTAAATTGCCGTTTAAGAAACGCGAACCGGTACAGCTTGTCCCATAACGCTGGATGGCGTTAATGGCCGCCTCTTTGACTTTGGGATGGGTGGTTAGACCAAGATAATTGTTCGATCCGCACATAATCAGGCGTCGACCGCCGTAGATCACCTCACTGCCCTCGTTTTCGGAGAGGGGAATGAAATAGGGATAATACCCTCCTTCAATTGCTTCCTTGACGATGGTAAATTGGGAACATTTTTCAAAGATGTCCATGGATTCCTCCTTGTTTTTGACCTTTACGAGCCATTGTATCGAGGGCAGCGAAGAGCAGCGGTTGTGGCAGAAGTTTAACCAACCAGTAAATTAGGCGGACATCGGCAGAGGGGAAAATGGCATAATGTCCCCGAGCTGCCTGCTGCAGGATCGCTTGTGCAACCTGATCGGGTGTGAGTTGCGCCGCGTTGCCGGATATTGCCTTGGTCTCGGCAGGTTTAAAGCGGTTTTCGTATTCAAGCTGAGGCGTCTGGGTATCAGGTGGAAAGACGATGGAAACGCGGATATGGTATGGCTTCATCTCTGCTCGCAGCACTTCGGTAAAACCGACCAGAGCATACTTTGCTGCCCCGTAGGCGGAATAGCCGAACACTCCTAATAGGGCGGCGGCCGAGGCGATGTTGATGATGTGACCGCTGCGTTGGGCGATAAAGTGTGGCAAGAGAGCTTTGATCAGGTAGAGTGGGGCAAAGTAGTTGGCAGCCATCATCCAGTGGAAGATGTCCAGCGGTAGTTCCTGCACATATCCCGGATGGGCGGCGCCGACCGAATTGATCAAGACATCTACCCTTCCGGCTTTTGCCAGCACTTCTGCGGCGGCTTGCTGTGCCTGATCGGCTTCGGTCAAATCGGCCGCGCTGAAGCCAAACGCCTGAGCTGGAGAGGGAGCAGAAGCCTGAACCTGCTCAAGAGCTGTTTGCAACCCTTCGCGACGGCGGGCGATCAACCACAAATTGCTGCCCGCGCCTGCCAACCGTTTCGCCAGGGCAAGGCCGATGCCACTCGACCCCCCGCTAATCACAATCCACTTTCCTGACCAGAAGGCGTTTGTCATCGTTAAGCGATTTAATTTTATCTTGAAACTCCCCTTTTCAGGGCTTAATGATGTTAGAGGTTCTTAATCCGCCATTCCCCCGCAACGATCGGAGGTCCCATCCAAAGGCCATTGGCTGTGTCCAAAGGCTGCTAAACCTCTCCTGACGTAACAACCTGCCATCACCAGGAGTGTTGATAATTCGCTGAAAAAACCATCCGCGAATGGGCTACGAATAAACGAATGACAGCGCTATTCGTGCATTCGTGAAAACTTCGGGGACGGTCTGCCTTGCCAAGTAGAGCCTATGGCAGGTAATTAACTCCTCAAACTTTGGCGCAGAGAAAAGCAGGATGGATAGGACAGGCCTATCCATCCTCTTCAAGGGGGGCTCAGCTTCCCCTGAGAATCAGCGGCAGGAACAGCCGATAAAAGACTTCATTGCACCAGAAACCAACGCACAGCTTCAGCGAGGAAACGGTGGACTCCCCGACGAACGCCTGACCGATTGTGCTATCCAGGCTGATCGTAGAGACCTGCGAACTACCCCCACCGCAGGCAATGACAGACCAGTCCAGGCTTGGAACTATTCTTATGTTTCCTCTTCCAGCTTTGCCCATCCTCTCCGCAAGGCAACCAGGGCAGCTTGGGTGCGGCTGTTGACGTGCAATTTGCGATAGATTTCACTGAGCCGGTTGGCAACCGTGCGTTCGGAGAGATTCAGTCGTTCGGCAACCGTTTGATTATCTGCGCCTTGGGCGACCAGACGCAAAACCTGCATTTCCCCATCACTCAGCGCTTCCTGAGAAGCGGCTGGACTTGTTTGAGAACTTAGGCGCCGAAATTCATCCAGCAAACGGGCGGCCAGGCAGGGGTCGACCAGAGCTTCGCCGCGTTGGACGGTGAAAATGGCTTCAATGAGTTGATGTTCATCGATGTCTTTCAGCAAGTAGCCGCGAGCGCCGGCCTTTATCGCTTCAAAGACGTACTGATCCTGGCGGTACATGGTGAGGATGATCACCCGGCAAGCCGGGTTTAACTCGCAGATCAAGTGGGTGGCCTGTACTCCGTCCAGGTCGGGCATATTGATATCCATCAAGACCACATCCGGCTTCAAACGGCGGGCTAATTTCACCGCCTCACGGCCGTTTTCTGCCTCGCCAACCACTTCAATTTCTTTGCAGGTTTCAAATACGTGGCGCAGACCCTGGCGGAAGAGACGATGATCATCGGCAATTAAAACCCGAATCGTTCCAGCCATTCGTTAGAAACCTTTTTATCTAGTTTCTATTACTCTGTCTTGACTTTTTCAACCCAAGTGGAGCTGCATGATGTCTTTATTGTAATCAGTATAGCACACTTTTATTCTGTTATCCATTATCTGCCTTGATCGGGCCTAAAAGCACCTCAATCTGCGTTCCTTTTCCGATTTGAGAGGTGATCCTTAGACTGCCCCCCAGGGCTTCCACCCGTTCCCGCATCTGCTGCAGGCCGAGATGACCTTTGCTTTCCCAGTGTGCCAGAATAGCCGGGTCGAAACCTGCACCGTCATCGCGAACCCGCAGGAGAATCCCCTGACGCAAATCGATTTCTACCCAAACCGTCTGAGCTTGAGCATGACGGGCAACATTGTGCAACGCCTCCTGAACAATGCGAAAGAGCAACGGCTCCAGACTGGGTTCGAGCCGGGCGCGATCTCCCAAGACGGTGAGGAAGATATGGAGTTGGTGCTGCTCGTCAAAGTCTTGAAGGAAGCGGTCTAACGCTCGCCAGAAACCCAATTCATCCAAAGCAACCGGGCGCAGGGCAAAGATTGCTCGGCGGACTTCGCGAATTTTTTCACCTAATAACGCGTGAAGATTTTCCAATTCGCTCCAGAGACGGTGCGGATCGCTCTCAATCCATTTTTGCCAGCGATGGACTTGCAGCCGGATGGCAGCCAAGTCTTGGGCTAATCCGTCATGGATTTCGCGGGCAATGCGCCGCCGCTCTTCGGCAATAGCTTCTTCTTCGCTGCGGCGAGCTTTTTCGGCGCTTAAGTCCTCTACAACCAGGATACAGCGTGAGAGATCTGCTCTGGCAGCAGGGGCAGCGCTTATTCGCAAGGGAAACTCTTGCCCATCGCAACGTCTACCGCAAGTTTCTATTGTCCATGAGCGATTTTGGGTTAAGGTTTCTTGACAACGCGCCAAAATCTCGAGCGGCAGGTAATTGTCCAAACGGGGTTCATGTTCTGGAGAGCAAGCAAAAAGGGATAACCAGCGAGGGTTGAAATGCGTTGCTAACGGTGGCAACTGGCGAAAATCTGCCTCACACACGGCTACAGGGGCGTTCTCCAATAAGGTGCGATAGCGAGCTTCGCTACGCCGCAGGTTCTCAATCTGTTTTTGGCGGCTATGCAGATAGATCCCTGCTACACCCACCAGCGCGGCGATGATTGACAGGCGGAACCAACCTGTCTGAAACCAGGCCGGGGTAATGATCAACCGCAGGGTTTTGCCGTTTTCATTCCAGATGCCATCGCTGTTGCTCCCCTTGACCCGAAAGAGATAGTTGCCTGGGGGTAGATTGGTGTAGCTGGCATAACGACGGTTGCCACACGCGATCCAGTCCTGATCAAAGCCTTCTAGCTTGTAGGCATATTGGTTGCCCAATGGGTCGGCGTAATCCAATGCAGCAAACTCGATGGCAAAAAAGGAGACGTGCGATGGAATCTGAATCTCTTCAAGATGGTTAAGGTCTTTTGGGAATTCCTGGATTTGATCAAATTCGCGGAAAGCGGTCAATACGATTGGCGGCGCAACTGGATTATGGCGGATGTCTTGGGGGTAAAAGGCGTTGAACCCCTTCAGGCCACCGAAAAACAATTCTCCATCCTCCGCACGCGCGGCTGATCCGATGACAAAGGCATTGCTTTGCAATCCATCCCGCTCGGTATAGGCGTGAAAACGATCTTGAGTTGGGTCGTAAACAGCTAACCCGCCACCCATCGTGCCGAGCCACAGGTTACCCAGATCATCTTCAAGAATGGAGACGATGGAATCATCTGGCAAACCCTGATCACGGCTGTAAACCGTGAATTGTGGCTCACAATTTCCGATCAAGCCGCAAGGGAAAGACAGCCGATTCAAGCCGGCGTGGCTACCAACCCACAAGGTCTGATCATCTTTTTGGTGAATCGTCCACACGAAATCATGGCTCAAGCTGTTCGGGTTGTCTGGAACGTGGCGAAATTGGCGGTAAAGGTTTTGTTCAGGATTGAACAAAATCAACCCATTGTAAGTGCCTAGCCAGAGATTGCCTTGGGAATCGGCATGAATGGCGCGCACCCCAAACGTGGCCGGAAAACCATCTTGCGGTTGGGTCTCGCCTCCATATTTTTGAACTGTTTTTCGGTGCGGGTCGATTCGGATAAGTCCCCCTGGATCTTCTAAGCCTGCCCAAAGAACCCCCTGTGGGTCTTCGGTAATGACCTTTACCGACAGGGATCTCGAAAGGTCTGGATCCTGCGGATTCGGAAGAAAATGTTCAAAGCGCAACGAGCTGCGCATGAGGCGGTCCAAACCGCCCTGGGTTCCGATCCAGAGATCTCCGTGGCGATCTTGATAGAGCGCAGTGATATGATCATGAGATAAACTATTCGGATCTTGAGGATTATGGTGAATGAGGGTCAATTTCCCCTGTTGGCGATCCAGCATTGCCAATCCATGACCGTGAAATCCGACCCAGACCAATCCTTCTCGGTCTTTCAACACTGCACCAACGGTTGAGAAGGTATGCTTTTCTGGATCGGCAAAAGTGGAAGCATAATATGTAAATCGATTTCTGGCTGGAGAATATTGATCTAAACCGCCGCCAATGGTTGCAATCCAAACGTTCTGACTCCGGTCTTGCATTAAAGCAGTGATATGATTGGCGCTCAGGCTGTATGGATCGAGCGGATCATGCAGGAAAGTTTCGATCTGCTGGGACGCAGGGTAGAACCGATGTAATCCTTCCTCGCTACCAACCCAAAAGAAGCCCTCCGCATCGAAGAGCAGAGAGGTGATATGAAGATCGGCAAGGCTATCAACGACCTGGACGATTTGACCTTGCCTTGGGTCGAACTTTAAGAGCCCACCGCGTCGTTCATGGTACTCTCCGCCTCCTACCCATAACATTCCGTCGTTCGTCGAGGCGATGGAAGTCACGCGGCGGAAAGGCAATGGGTTGGTCGAAATCAACGGATTGATCAGGCGGATGGGTACTTCTGAAGTGGATAATGCGAGCAATCCGTGTTGATCTGTCCCCAGCCAAAGCAACCCCGAGTCAGAATAGTACAGCGTGTTGATCACATGGTCAGGAAAGGATTCTGTAGCGGATAAAGCTTCGTTGACCGAGTGAAATGTTCCTGCAAGAGGGTCGTACCAAAAGAGTCCGCTCCCATCTGTAGCGATCCAAAGCCGACCTTGGGCATCCTCGGCAAAGGCTTTAATTGATTCGTAGACTTCGGGATGGCGGAAGACTTGATGGCGCTCTGCATCCAAATGGTCTAAACCGCTGGCCGTGCCAACCCAAAGCCAGCCGCGGGAATCTTCATACAACGCCTGTATAGTGTCATTACTGAGCGAATTTGGGTCGTTGATAGAATGGCGGTAGGGGGTGAACGTATAGCCATCGAAGCGGTTTAGACCTCTTTGCGTGCCAATCCACAAAAAGCCCTGGCTATCCTGCAGGACGCAGAGCACAATTTCATGCGCTAAACCTTGAGCAGGGGTCAAGTGATGGAAGCGCAGGGTTTGAAGTTGAGCGTTGGTGGAGATCGGCGGTTGAAGGCTGAGCAGCCCAAGGGTTAACCAGGCAGCCAAAAGAAGCCAGATCCAACGCCTATTCACATCTTAGCAAACTCCTCTTCAATCCATCTTTGCCACAACCGCCTCACCGAACTCCGAGCATTTCAGCAAGGTAGCTCCTTCCATCAGGCGATGAAAATCATAGGTGACTGTCTTGGCGGCAATGGCGCCCTCCATTCCTTTGATGATCAAATCGGCGGCTTCTTTCCAACCGAGGTAGCGGAGCATCATCTCGCCAGAGAGGATTACCGAACCCGGATTGACCATGTCCTTGTCGGCGTATTTTGGAGCTGTGCCGTGGGTGGCTTCGAAGACCGCATGGCCACTTTCGTAGTTGATGTTGCCGCCTGGCGCAATGCCGATCCCGCCTACCTGAGCAGCCAGGGCGTCTGACAGATAATCGCCGTTAAGGTTCATGGTAGCAATCACATCGAACTCTTTTGCCCGCGTGATGGTTTGCTGGAACACGATATCCGCGATCACATCTTTGATCAGTAATTTACCGGCTTTCAGGGCTTGTTCCTGTTCGGCGTTAGCGGTTTCCTCACCCTTTGAAGCTTTGGTACGTTCCCACTGCGCCCAGGTGTAAACGCGATCGCCAAACTCACTCTCTGCCAGTTCATAGCCCCAATTCCGGAAAGCCCCCTCGGTATACTTCATAATATTCCCTTTGTGGACCAGGGTCACACTCCGCCGTCCATTCTCCAGAGCGTAGCGGATGGCTGCTCGCACCAGGCGATAGGTGCCTTCTTTGGAGATTGGCTTCAACCCGATTCCGGCTGTTTCGGGAAAGCGGATTTTGGCATATTCTTGAGGGAAGGCTTCTTTTAGCAAGTCCTTGAAGCGTTGGTTTTCGGGTGTGCCGTACTCGAATTCGATACCGGTGTAGATATCCTCGGTGTTTTCACGGAAAATGACCATGTCTACATCCTGAGGACGTTTTACGGGGGACGGCACCCCTTCAAAGTAGCGCACCGGGCGCAAACAGACATAGAGATCCAATGCCTTGCGTAAAGCAACATTCAGGGAGCGGAATCCTCCGCCGATGGGGGTCGTCAAGGGCCCCTTAATGCCGACCAGATATTGGCGAAAGGCTTGCACGGTCTCATCGGGAAGCCAGGTGCCGAGTTGGTTATAAGCCTTTTCTCCGGCCAGCACCTCCAACCAGTGAATTTTGCGCTTACCTCCGTAAGCTTTGGCGACGGCGGCGTCAAACACGCGTTGGGCAGCGCGCCAGATGTCTCGCCCCGTTCCATCCCCTTCGACAAAGGGGATAATGGGATGATCGGGGACGATGAGTTTTCCATCCTTCATCTTA
>Ga0209101_1002315_pt1 | contig 12669 bp, 11 predicted proteins | sample ConPoolayeCmetaG_FD_185481 | JGI IMG/M metagenome (GOLD analysis project Ga0209101, IMG submission 185481) | Hot spring microbial mat communities from California, USA to study Microbial Dark Matter (Phase II) - Cone Pool mat layer C metaG... ... | reverse complement strand
GCAACTCACGCCGGAACAGGCCACAAAGTTGGTTGTCACGCACCTGGTCCACCGGGCGCGTTCGACCAGTAGCCGCTTGAAGTCCCAAACCAAACATCGGGCTCCGCCCTAATGTGACATTGTCAAGCTAATGTAGTACAATCAATTAGCATTGCAATAGTTCGCGGAGCATCGCTGCCGGGGGACACAACAGCGAATTGAGAAAGCAACGAATGGACCGCCTGAGGCAGCAATTCGTTTCTTTCCCCATTCGTTGTTGTGTTTGGGGCGGCGGTGGGAATATATCACCGCCGCATTTCGCCATCACGGGGCCTCTGTGCACAAAGTATTGACTCCCATAGGTGCAACCGCAAAATGACACAGCCCTAGTCGGCCAGCTCTCGGCCTTGCATCTCGCATCGTGTCGTGGTATACTAACCTCACGTGTAACTGCCCAGGCTACCCGGATTTGGACAGGATTCACAGGATATGAGTAACTGCTCAGCCTGTCATTCTGAGGAGCGTTTTTTGCGACGAAGAATCTCGTTGGTGTGAAAACGAGACCCTTCGCTTTGCTCAGGGTGACAATCCGAGTACCCAGATCGCAGAGAGCTGAGCAGTTACGGATATGATTGCTCTCCAGGCCGATTGTCCCGTTCGCTCCAGGGCGAAAAATCCTGTCAATCTTGTCAATCCTGTCAATCCTGTCTGATCTGGCGACCAGGGTGGGCAGTTACCCGCACGTCAAAATCTCCAGATTCACCGCAGAGACGTAACTGCCTACCCTGAACCCTCCCGCAGGTTAGAAAGGGGCTGGCGAACGATGCAGCCGGTCATCTGGGCGCGCTCTGGTCTGGTCATTGCGCCCAAACCTGCGGGAGGGTAGGCAGTTACGCAGAGACGCGGAGTTCGCAGAGGTTTATAGTGGTCTTCTCGGCGCGCGAAGCGTCTGCGCCTCTGCGGTCCCAGTGGCCGACCTCTGCGTTTTGGAGCACCGACATGCACCTCCTGATCGAAGCAGACAAATGCACCGGCTGCCGCATCTGCGAGAACTTTTGCTCGTTCCACCACGAGGGGGCCATCTGGCCGGCCCGGGCGCGCCTCGCCGTCATCGCCGGGAGCGATAGCGGTCCCTTTACCCTGCGTTTCTGCCGCCAGTGTGACCAGGCCCCCTGCGCCGCCGCCTGCCCGGCCGGGGCGATCCGGCGGAATGAGCACACCGGGGCCTGGGCCGTGGACGCGGCGCTGTGCCTGTGTTGCGGCGCCTGTGCCGCCGCCTGCCCCTACGATGCCATCGTGCTGGACGCGGAACGGGGCCTGGCCCTCAAGTGCGACCTGTGCGGTGGGGAGCCAGAGTGCGCGGCGATGTGCCCGGCGGGAGTGATTGTTGTGAAACGTGAAATGTAAAACGTCATTTGTGCTCGCGCGGCGTCCGCCGGCGGCGGGTGGCACTCCCTGCCGGTCGCCGCCGCGAGCGAGGGGGTTATTTTCGGAGGAGCCGCCCACTGGCTGGCGGCGCGCATGGAAACGCGCCCTATGATCACCCGTTTATCTTCGGAGGAGGGGGGAATGACCGAATTGAAAGTTCTGATCCTGGCGGCTGAGGTGGTGCCGTTTGCCAAGACCGGCCATCTGGCCGACGTGGCAGGCTCATTGCCCAAAGCCCTCAAGAAGCTGGGCGTAGATGTGCGTGTGGCCATGCCACGCTATGGGCGGGTGGACCCGGGCCGCTTTGGGCTGGAGGTGGAGCTGGGGCCGTTCGAGGTGCCCATGGACCGGCATCGGGAGCCGGTGAGCATCCTGAGGTCTACTATTGGTGACGGCGTGCCGGTCTATTTTGTGGACAATGCCCGTTACCTGGGCCGTGAAGGCATTTACGGCTATCCAGATGACGGCGAGCGGTTCGTGCTCTTTTGTCGCGGGGCCGTGGAGATGCTCAAGCGGGTAGGTTGGGTGCCGGATGTGATCCACTGCCACGACTGGCATACCGCCATCGTCCCCCAGTGGCTCAAGACTCTCTACCGCGATGATCCGTTCTTTGCTGCTACCGCTACCGTCTATACTATCCATAACCTGGCTTATCAGGGTATCTTTGGCACTCGCATCCTGGAGATCGCCGGCATAGACGAATACCATTTCCAGGTGCCCCAGATCCGTGATCTGGAGAACGTGGTGGATTTGATGGCCCAGGGCATCCTGTTCGCCGATGTGGTGAGCACCGTCAGCAAGACCTATGCCCAGGAGATCCTCACGCCAGAGTATGGCGAGAAACTGGATCTACTCCTGCGCGACCGCCAGGAGCGGCTCTTTGGCATCTTGAACGGCATTGATACGGAGACTTTGGACCCGGCCACCGATCCCCACATCGTGGCTCATTTTGATCGGGAGCACCTGAGCCGGCGGATCGAGAATAAGCTGGACCTGCAACGGGTGGCCCGGTTCACCCCGAATCCTGCTGTCCCGTTGTTGGGGGCCATCTCGCGGCTTACGGATCAGAAGGGCTTTGACCTTATCGCCCAGATCATAGAGGCGGTGGTCCATCTGGAGCTGCAACTGGTGATCCTGGGCACCGGGGAGCAACGGTATCATGAGTTGCTGAGCGATATGGCCCGCCGCTATCCGCAACGCCTGGCGGTGTTTCTCACCTTCAACGCGGAGCTGGCCCAGAAGATCTATGCTGGCACCGATATGTTTCTCATGCCCTCCCGCTTTGAGCCGTGCGGCCTGGGGCAGATGATCGCCATGCGCTATGGCAGTGTGCCCATCGTGCGGCGCACCGGCGGCCTGGCCGACACCGTGCAGGACTTTGACCCGCGCACGGAGACCGGCACGGGATTCGTCTTCACCCGCTACAATGCTTATGATCTGTTCGCGGCTATCGTCCGGGCCGTAGAGACCTTCAAATATCCAGACAAATGGCGCGGCCTGCAGCAGCGCGGCATGGCCGAGGATCACTCGTGGGATGCCTCGGCGCGCCAGTACGTGGAGTTGTACCACCAGGCCCAAACCTTTCGATTGTAGATTTCGGAATGCGGAATACGGATTGCGGGCTTCGGTTACACAACTCGCATTCCGCACTCGAAAATCCGCTTTTCGGGGCGGGCAAAACGTAGTATAATACGCTCGTTCAAATTCATCGTCGTAACGGAGGCACTTATGGCGATCACCAGGCCAGAAGCCAGGTATTATTGCTCATTCTGTAACAAGGACCAGGATCAGGTCAAGCGACTCATCGCCGGGCCGGGGTCGGTGTATATCTGCGATGAGTGTGTGCATCTGTGTATGGAGATCCTGGCGGAAGAGGAGGAAGAGCACGCGCAAGACAAGCCGATGGCCGCTCTGAGCAAGATTCCGCCGCCGCGTCGGATCCTGGAGCAGTTGGATCAGTACGTGGTGGGTCAGGACCGGGCCAAGAAGGTCCTCGCCGTGGCCGTTTATAACCACTACAAGCGGGTGGCCGCCAACGAGTTCCGCGACGATGTGGAACTGCAAAAGAGCAACATCCTGCTCATCGGGCCTACCGGGTGTGGCAAGACCCTGCTGGCTCAGACCCTGGCCCGTATCCTGGACGTGCCGTTCTCCATCTCAGATGCCACGACCCTGACGGAGGCCGGCTACGTGGGCGAAGACGTGGAGAATATCCTGCTACGCCTGCTCCAGGCAGCGGATTACGACGTGGCCCGGGCCGAGCGGGGCATCGTCTATATTGATGAGATCGACAAGATCGCCCGCAAGACCGATAGCCCCTCCATCACGCGGGACGTGTCCGGGGAGGGCGTGCAGCAGGCTTTGCTCAAGATCGTCGAGGGGTGCGTGGCTAACGTGCCGCCGGCCGGTGGTCGCAAGCATCCCCAGCAGGAATACATCCAGATAAACACCACCAACATCCTGTTCATCTGTGGCGGCACCTTCGAGGGGTTGGAGAACATCATCGCCCAGCGGGTGAGTGGCAGTGGGGGGTTGGGGTTCCGGGCCGAGCCGGTGGAGCGCCGCGAACGGCGGGTGGCGGATCTGCTGCGCCAAGTCATCAGCGACGATCTGCTCAAGTTTGGCTTTATCCCGGAACTGGTGGGCCGACTGCCGATCATGGTCAGCGTGGACCCGCTGGACGAAGAAGCGCTGATGCGCATCCTCACTGAGCCGAAGAACGCCCTGGTCCGTCAGTATCAGAAGATCCTGGGGTTGGACCGGGTGGAGTTGGTCTTTACGGAAGAGGCTTTGCGGGCGGCGGCCCGGGAGGCGATGCGCTACAAGACGGGAGCCAGGGGGCTGCGCACGATCATCGAAGAGGTGCTGCTGGATGTGATGTACGAGGTTCCCTCGCGGCGCGAGGTGCGCAAGTGTATCATCAACCCGGAGACGATCCTGCGCCGGGAACCGCCGATCCTGCTGGATCGGAGAGGCAAGCCGGTGGAGCTTGAGCAGGCCTCCCGGCGCACGGCCTGATAGACTCCGAGGTGCCAGACGTCGTACTCGGTTAAGCTAACCGTTTTCGAGGGGCCGCTGGACCTGTTGCTCCAGCTCATTGAGCGGCAAGAGCTGGACATCACGACGGTGTCGCTGGCGGCCGTGGCCGATCAGTACCTGGAGCACATCCGGCTGTTGGAGGCGGAGCGGCTGGACGCGGCAGCCCTCTCCGATTTCCTGGTGGTGGCGGCCCGATTGCTGTATATCAAATCGCGGGCCCTGTTGCCCCAGCCATCGGGGCCACTGGCCGGGGAGGAGGAAGAGGACCCCGGCCAGGCCCTGGTGCAGCAGCTTCGCGAATACAGGCGGTTTAAACAGGTGGCGGAAGGGCTGCGCGCGCGCGAGGAGGCCGGCCTGCGCTCCTACCCCCGCCTGGCCCCGCAGCCACGGCTGGCTACCGGCCTGCGGCTGGAGGGGATCAGCCTGGCGGATTTGTTGGCCGCGGTGCAGGAAGCCCTGGCCCGGCTGCCGGACGCGACCGGCATAGAAGACGCTGTCCCCCCGCTGGCTATTGCCATTGAGGACAAGATCGCCGAGATCAACCGGCATTTACGCGCCGGCCAGCGGTTCAGCTTTCGGAGCCTGTTGGGCACTGCTGCCTCGCGGATAGAGATTATCGTCACCTTCCTGGCCTTGCTGGAACTGATCCGGCTACGAGTGGTTACGGTGAGCCAGGAATCGCTTTTTGGAGACATCGTGATCAGCGGGACGGAACAGTGATTCGGATAAAGGAGGGAATCATGGGCTACGTCGAAAGTCTCTTGGGGCAGAACGAGGAGATCATCTTTAGCACCCGGCAGCACTGGTTAGTGCTGGCCGCCCAGACGGCTGGTAATCTGGTGCTATGCGGTATCCTGGAGATCGGGGGTCTGGCTGTCATCGGCCTGTCTGCGGTTGGGGTTCCCGTCAGCACGGTCGTGGGCCTGGCGATGCTCGTCGTGGCCGTGATCCCCATCATCAAACTCATCCTGAACTTTCTGGCCGGCGATCCGTGGGGTACGTTCCTCAAAAAAAGCCTGGCCGACATCTTGATCCTCGCCTTTCTACTCATGGTGGGGGCATTGTTGTTGTTCCCCTTCCCGCCCCTGGGCTTTGTCCTCGGCGTCCTGCTCATGCTGGTGGGCCTGTATCCCGGTTTTTGGTTGTTCTGGGGTTTTTTGGTCTGGAACAATCGCCGCTACCTCGTCACCACCCACCGGGTCATCCATGTGGAGGGCATCTTTAACAAGAACGTCCTGGACTCTTCGCTGGAGAAGGTCAACGACATCAGCATGACCCAGTCGGTCATGGGCCGGCTGTTGGGCTATGGCGATCTGGTCATCCTTACGGCCAGCGAGATCGGCAAGAACCCGCTCCGGCGATTGTCCCGGCCGGTGGTCTTCAAGACCACGATCCTGGACCAGAAGGAGAAACTGGGCGAACTGGACCGCTTCGAGCGGCGTGCTGCGCGTGCGCTGCCGCCGGAAGAGTCGGCAGCCCCAGCGGCCGCCGTTCCGCCGTCACCGCCAGAACAACCCAGCGTGCCGGACCTCATCGCCGAGCTGGCCGAGTTGCGCGACAAGGGCATCATCACCCCGGAAGAGTTTGAGGCGAAAAAGGCCGAGTTGCTGGCTCGCCTGTAGCATGTACCGCCCAGCGGGAGAGGATGAGAGAACATGACCGCTACTGTAACCCGCGACCAGTTGGATGCAGCCATTGCTGCCATCCGACGACGCACGGCGCTACAGCCCACGGTGGGACTGATCCTCGGCTCTGGCCTGGGCGACCTGGCGGATGCCATAGAGCACCCGGTCATGATCCCGTACCGGGACATTCCCCACTATCCCCTTGCCACGGCGGAAGGACACGTCGGCGAGCTGGTGATCGGGCAGGTGGAGGGCGTCACGGTGATGACCATGCGCGGCCGGCTGCACTTTTACGAGGGCTATTCTATGGCCGCCATCACCTTCCCGGTGCGTGTGATGCGCGCGTTGGGAGTCCACACGCTCATCGTGACGAATGCGGCCGGCGGGCTGAATGCTGCCTGGCAGGCCGGGGACCTGATGCTCATCACGGATCATATCAACCTGCCGGGTATGGCCGGCCATAGCCCGCTCGTCGGTCCTAACGACGAGACCCTGGGGCCCCGCTTCCTGGATATGCGGGGGGCGTATGATGCGGACTTGCGGGCCCTTGCGCACCGGGTGGCCCGGGAGCAAGGTCTGACGTTGCGCGAAGGGGTGTATGTGATGAACGCCGGCCCCTGTTTCGAGACCCCGGCCGAGATCGCCTTCCTTATCGGCATCGGAGCCAGCGCCGTGGGGATGTCCACCGTGCCGGAGGTGATCGTGGCCCGCCACGGGGGGATGCGGGTGCTGGGCATCTCTTGCATCACCAACATCGCCGTCGGCGCGGAAAAGGCGGATCACGAGGAAGTGCTGGCGACGGCCGCAGCCGTCAAACCCCGGTTCCAGGCCCTGCTCCGGGGCATCCTGCGAGAGTTGGCGTAAAATGTCAGGCGTCAAACGTCAGGCGTCAAATGACGAATGACGCATCACGTTCCAAATTCCAATATGGAGGTAGCATGGCTCTATTACTCACTCGTGCGGACATCCAATCGTTCCTGACCATGAAGGACGCGATGGAGGCGGTGGAGGAGGCCTTCCGCCAACTGGCCCTGGGCACGGTGGAGATGCCACAACGACCGGTCATCCGTGTGCCGGAGCACCATGGCACGGTGTTGTTCATGCCGGCCCTCATCGGCGGGATGGGGGCCTTGGGCATGAAGGTGGTCTCGGTCTATCCGGACAACCCGCAGAAGTACGGCAAGCCCACCGTGCTGGGCACGATCCTGCTCAATGACCCGGCCACCGGCGAGGTGATCGCCATCATGGATGGCGGGTTCATCACCGCCATGCGCACCGGGGCGGTCTCCGGCGTGGCGACCCAGTATATGGCCCGGCCGGATGCGCGCGTGGCTGGCATCTTTGGGGCCGGGGTTCAGGCTCGCACGCAACTCATAGCCCTGGCCGAGGCGCGGCCTTTGGAGCGGGCGGTGGTCTATGATGTGGTGCCGGAGGCACGGGAGCGGTTCGCCGCCGAGATGAGCGCGCAACTGGGCTTCCCGGTGCAGCCGGTGGATGACCCCCGGGCCGCCGTGGAAGGCTGTGACATCATCGCCACGGCCACCAGCGCCGCCACGCCCGTCTTTGACGGGAACTGGGTGGCCCCTGGCACGCATATCAACGGCATCGGCTCCCACGCGCCGAACATGCGTGAGCTGGATACCACCATCGTCCTGCGCTCCCGGGTCATCGTGGACCTGCGCGGCGCGGCCCTGGCGGAGGCCGGTGACCTGATCATCCCCATCCGCGAGGGGGCCATCACCGCCGATCACATCGTCGGGGAGCTGGGTTCGGTGGTGGTCGGGCAGATCCCCGGCCGCACGCATCCGGACGAGATCACCCTGTTCAAGAGCGAGGGCCTGGCGATCCAGGACGTGTCCGTGGCGAGCCGGGTCTACCAGATGGCTCAAGAGCGCGGTATCGGCCAGGAGATCACCACGTAAAACGTGAAACGTAAAACGTAATAGCGCGAGCGAGACAATTACGCATTACGTTTTACGCATTACGCAGCAGATTTGCGCTTGACATACACGCCCGGATAGGGTACTATTGGCCTGCGCTGGGGGATCGTCTAGCGGTAGGACACGGGATTTTGGATCCCGGCGCCGAGGTTCGAATCCTCGTCCCCCAGCCAATGGCACACTGGGCACACCCCGGAGTGAACGATCCCGAATTCTCAGGCACGCGACGCAATGACAGACTGGCAAGTCTGGGATCTGGCGCGCGTGCTTTTTCGTATGGGAGGGAATATGCGTCTGGCCGCCGTAGTCCTGGCCGCCGGCCAGGGCGTGCGCATGAAGAGCAAGTTGCCGAAGGTGTTGCACCCCCTGGCCGGCCGACCCCTGATCACCCACGTGCTGGAGACAGCCCAGCAGATCGGGGCTGACCGGCTCGTGATCGTGTTGGGTTATCAGGCTGAGACCGTGCGCGCCGTTGTCGGCGAGGGGGTCACCGGCGTGGTGCAGGAGCCGCAACTGGGCACCGGCCACGCCGTCCTCCAGGCCCGGCCGGTGCTGGAGGGACAGTGTGATACCGTGCTGGTGCTCTATGGCGACATGCCCCTGCTGCGGGCGGAGACGCTGCGGCGTCTGGTGGAGCGACACCATGAGGGCGGGGCGGCCATCACCCTCCTTACCGTGGTCTCGGATGACCCCCAGGGCTTTGGGCGCATCCTGCGCAATGGGGCCGGTCAGGTGCTGGGTATCGTTGAGGAGGCTCACGCCACCAAGGAGCAGCTCGCCATCCGGGAGCTGAACTGCGGCATCTACTGTTTCCGGGCGTCGTGGCTCTGGGCGCACCTGCCACAACTGTCGGTCAGCCCCAAAGGGGAATACTATCTCACTGACATGGTGGGTCTGGCCGTGGACCAGGGCCTGCCGGTGGAGGCGTTGCCCATCACCGACCGGGATGAGGTGCTGGGCATCAACACCCGCGTTCACCTGGCCCAGGCCGAGGTCATCGTCCGGCGGCGTATCTGCGAGCGGCACATGTTGAACGGCGTGACCATTCTGGACCCGGCCTCCACCTTCATTGATGAGGGGGTCGAGATCGGGGCAGACACGGTGATCTACCCGTGGACGATCCTGGCGGGCCGCACGCGCATCGGCGAGGGTTGCCAGATCGGGCCGGGGACGCGCATCGTGGACGCGACCCTGGGCGATGACTGCGTCGTCCAGTATTCGGTGCTGGAGGAGTGCATCCTGGAGGCCGGCGTGGACGTGGGGCCATTCTCCCACCTGCGGGCCGGCGCATACCTGGAGGCCGGCGTCCACATCGGCAACTTTGGCGAGGTCAAGCGTTCGCGCCTGGGCCGGGGCGTCAAGATGGGGCATTTTAGCTACGTGGGTGACGCCGAGGTTGGGCCGGGGGCCAACATCGGGGCCGGCACCATCACCTGTAACTACGATGGGCAACGCAAGCACACCACCGAGATCGGCGAAGGGGCCTTTATCGGCAGCGACACCATGCTGGTGGCCCCGGTGCGCGTGGGCAGGGGGGCCAAGATCGGGGCCGGTTCGGTGGTGACCCACGACGTGCCGGACGGCGCGGTGGCTTATGGGGTGCCGGCGCGGGTGAAAAGTGAAACGTGAAACGTGAAACGTCATTCGTCATTCGTCATTCGTCATTCGTCATTCGACGTTTGACGCCTGACGTTTGACGCCCGACGTTTTACGCCCAGAAGGGGTAAGCAGCACATTGGACAGTACGGGCCTGGGCGAACTTGTGCTCCTGGCGATCTTGATCCTGGTCAATGGGTTCTTTGCCTCAGCCGAGATCGCCATCGTCTCGGTCAACAAGCTGCATCTGAAAGGGCCAGCCGAGGAAGGCGACCGCACGGCGGCCCTGATCCTCCACCTGGCGGAGAACTCGAGCCGGCTCCTGGCCACCATCCAGATCGGGGTGACGATGGCCGGGTTTCTGGCTTCGGCCTCGGCCGCCATCAACCTGGCGCACGTCTTCCACCACTTGTTTGTCCTGGTTATCCCGGCGCCTTACGCCGAAGAGTTCGCCGAGCCGCTGGCCGTGGTCACGGTGACGGTGCTGCTCTCGCTGGTCATGCTCGTCCTGGGCGAGCTAGCGCCCAAAGCTGTTGCGTTGCACTATGCTGAGCGGATCGCGTATATCTCGGCCTGGCCGGTGTACGTCCTTTCGTGGATCGCCTATCCCCTCGTTCGATTCCTCACTCTGGCTACCGATGCCGTCACCAGACCGTTGGGGGTCCGGCGGCGGAGTGCCTTGCCCTTCATTACCGCCGACGAGATCAAGACCATGGTGGACGCCGGCGAGGAGGAAGGGGTGCTGGAGAGCGACGAGAAAGAGATGATCTACAGCGTGTTCAAGTTTGGTGATACCCTGGTACGCGAGGTGATGGTGCCACGCATTGATGTGGTGGCCGTGGGCGCGGATTTGCCCCTGGTTCAGGCGTTGGATGTCATCGTCCAGGTCGGGTTCTCGCGGATCCCGGTCTATCGAGAGAATATAGACAATGTGATAGGGGTGTTTTACGCCAAAGACCTGCTACGGCAGGTCCGGGAAGGTGGTCTCACCGGCTGCGTGGGGGATCTGGTGCGCCCGGCCTACTTTGTGCCGGAGACCAAGAAAGTGGATGACCTCTTGCGCGAGATGCAGCGGAACAAGGTCCATATGGCCGTGGTGGTGGACGAGTACGGTGGCACGGCTGGCGTGGTGACCATCGAGGACCTGGTGGAAGAGATCGTCGGCGAGATCCGGGACGAATATGATTGGGCGGAGGAGGTGTTGGTGGAGAAGGTGAGCGAGCGAGAGGGCATCTTTAACGCCCGGGTGGACCTGGATGACGTGAACCGGCTCATGGGGCTGAACCTGCAAGCCGAGGATGTGGATAGCCTGGGGGGTTTGATCTACAGTCACCTGGGCCGGGTGCCAGACGTGGGGGACAGGGTGGAGTTGGACGAGGCGGTGATCACAGTGTTATCTCTGGCCGGCCGCCGGATCAAGCGCGTCCGCGTCACCAGGAGGACGCCAGCGCCACCGGCTGAAGAACTCAGGGGGCCGACGGCATGAAAGACCTCATTGCCCAGGCCCGGGACGCTCGTCGGCGGGCTTATGCCCCATACTCAGACTTTGCCGTGGGAGCGGCGCTGCTTGCCCGCGATGGGCGGGTGTTCACCGGCTGCAATGTGGAGAACGCCAGCTATGGGCTGACCGTCTGCGCCGAGCGGGTGGCCGTTTTCAAGGCCGTCTCCGAAGGCTACCGCGATTTCGTGGCCCTCGCCGTGGTCTCTGAGACTGGGGCCACACCTTGCGGAGCCTGCCGGCAGGTATTGGTGGAGTTCGATGTGGAACAGGTCATCGTGGCCCGTCCTGAGGGTGATTATGCCGTGTTGACCCTTCGTGAGTTGATGCCCCAGGCCTTCGATAAAAGCCAGTTAGACCGAAAAAGAAAGGGGGAAACCTTGAATGTTGCGTAGTCTTCTGAGTAGTTTGCTAGTGTTCGCGGTCTTGTTCTTGATCGTCATTGTCGCCTCGACGGCGATCGCGGGACTGATCCTGGGCCTGGCCTGGGTGTTGACTCTGGTGTTCCCGTTGCGCCTGATAGAGGCTGCCCTGGTCATCCTGGGTGTGGCCGGCGGGATCACCTTCTATGCTGGACTGAACATAGCCGCGACCACGTTGGCGGGCGCCTGGCGGGAAGGGGGCGAACTGGCCGACACAGACTGGTGGGAAGAGGAGGAAGAGGAGGAAGAGGAGCCGGCCCCGACCACCTTTCGACCGATCCCGTTGCCTACTGTCTCACCGCGCCCGGCGCGGACCAGCGATCAGGTGAAACCCGATGACCTGTGCCCCTGCGGTAGCGGGCGTAAATACAAGAACTGCTGCGGTAAGAAGAGACGATAGCCATGCGCATCGTCATCGCCCCGGATTCCTTCAAGGGCAGTCTGTCGGCCGGGGAGGTGGCCCAGGCTATCGCTCAGGGGGTGCGCCGGGTGTTCCCGGCAGCAGACATCGCCATCGTGCCCATGGCCGATGGCGGTGAGGGGACGGTGCAGGCGTTGGTGGACTCTACCGGCGGGCAGATCGTCCCGGTGACAGTCACCGGCCCGTTGGGGACGCCGGTGTCGGCCTTCTTGGGGCTGCTGGGCGACGGTGAGACGGCAGTCATCGAGATGGCCGCCGCCAGCGGGCTGACGCTGGTGCCTCCAGAGCAACGCAATCCCCTGATCACCACCACACGGGGCACCGGCGAGTTGATCCGCGCGGCCCTGGACCGGGGCGCCCGGCGGCTCATCGTGGGCCTTGGGGGCAGTGCCACGGTAGATGGGGGGGCCGGCATGGCTCAGGCCCTGGGCGTCCACCTGCTGGACAGCGCAGGCGGCGAGATCGGGCCGGGGGGCGGGGAATTGCGGCACCTGGCCCACGTGGACGCGAGGGGCCTGGACCCGCGCCTGGCCCAGGCCGAGGTGGTGGTGGCCTGCGACGTGGACAATCCCCTCACCGGCCCACGCGGCGCGGCGCGCGTCTACGGCCCGCAGAAGGGGGCCACGCCGGAGATGGTGGAGGACCTGGACCAGGCGTTGGCCCACTATGCCGCTGTGATCGCCGCCGATCTGGGCCGGGCGGTGGGGGATATGCCGGGGGC
>Ga0209101_1002313_pt1 | contig 12674 bp, 14 predicted proteins | sample ConPoolayeCmetaG_FD_185481 | JGI IMG/M metagenome (GOLD analysis project Ga0209101, IMG submission 185481) | Hot spring microbial mat communities from California, USA to study Microbial Dark Matter (Phase II) - Cone Pool mat layer C metaG... ... | reverse complement strand
GTCTTATAGTGTCTCGATTAAGGTCAAATCCGTCATGGCTCATATCGGCGTTTTATCGTGAAGGCGTGATTGAATTGCAGGAGCATCCGAATATCCCCCATCATTCGACGGTTTCATTGCTTGTCATTCCCCAAGAAGCGACAGCCACACCAAAAGCAACTGTATGGAAATTTTGGAAGGTCACGAGTGTGCTGTTAATCAGAGAGACTATAAAGACGCTATCGCTTCCAATTATTCTCTTCATCTTTGCGGCAAGTATCTACCTAATTAGCCGCACCATCAGTTTAACCGACTTCCCGATTTATTTCTTTACCGATGAAGCCATTCAAACGGTATCTGCGGCTGATCTGGTTCGAGATGGATTCTACGGGTCGGACAAAATCTTCTTGCCCACCTATTTTCCAAATGGTTCTTATTGGAATCTGAGTTTGAGCGTTTACGTCCAGGTACTCCCCTACCTGCTCTTTGGGAAATCGGTATTTGTCACCCGCTTTACTTCACTGCTGTTGTCTGGTCTCATGGTTTTAATTCTGGTACACGCATTGCGCAAGACAATCGGTCAGCGGGCCTGGTGGAGCCTGATCTTGTTCCTTGCCGTCACTCCGACCTGGTTTTTGCATTCCCGAACAGCTTTTGAGACGGTTTTATTCAGCGGATTATATGCCGGGTTTTTGGGGGCATACCTGCTCTATTTGCAACAATCGCCGCGTTATCTATATTTAGCGATTCTTATGGCTGCCTTAGCCTTCTATGCGTATAGCCCTGGTCAGGTGGTGATTGCAGTGAGCGCCATTGCCCTTTTTGTTGCTGATTTCCGTTACCACTGGCAAAACCGCGCTTGCCTGGGAAAGGGTTTGTTGTTTATTCTGCTTTTAGCGGTGCCCTATTTGCGATTTTTGTCTTATCATCACGAAGCTCCCTTCCAGCACCTGCGCAATCTTGATTCTTACTGGTTCTACGATTTGCCGTTTACCGAAAAAGTCTTGCGCTATCTCAAAGAATATCTGATGGGATTGAATCCCTATTACTGGTTTATCCCGCATTCGATCGACCTGAATCGCCACACGATGAAAGGTTACGGGCATCTTGGACTTTGGAATTTGCCTTTCATTGTTTTGGGGTTGATCTATGCTCTGATTCAGATGCGAAGACCGCAATATCGGGTTTTCCTGATTGCCTGGTTAGCGATGCCTAGCGGTGCGGCTCTGGTTGGGGTAGGGATAACCCGCTTGCTGGCAATGGTAATGCCAATGGCAGTTTTTGCTACATTGGGTTGGGAATGGATTTTATCGCTCATCCCCCAGATTCGCTGGCAGAAAGTTGCCCAAGTGACATTGTTTGTCTTATTCAGCGGCATTGCTTTCTCAATGACAAATGATAGTTTGCGTAACGGTCCCACCTGGTACGAGGATTATGGTTTGTATGGAATGCAATATGGAGCACGCCAGCTTTTTGAGCAAAAAATCCCTGAATTGTTAGCGCGAGATCCGCAAACTCAGCTATTTGTTTCCTCCTTGTGGGCAAATGGAGCGGATGTCTTTGTGCGTTATTTCTTGACCCCGCAGCAGGCGCAAATGGTCAGTTTAGGTTCTATCGATAGCTACTTATCCCGAAAACAGGCTTTAGATGAGCGGACAATCTTTATCTTGACGGCAGAAGAGTTACGCGCTGCGCTTGCCAGCCCGAAAATGCGTTTTATCGAGATGGAGGACGAAATCCTCTATCCAGATGGCAAGGTCGGGTTTTATATTGTCCGTCTGGCTTATGTGGACAATGTCGATGAGCTCTTTGCCCGAGAATTCGAACAGCGCAGACAATTGGTGAATGCTCATGTCATTATAGATGGCATCTCGGCAAAAGTACGTTATTCTCAAATTGATGATGGCGAACTGGGCAATCTTTTCGATCAAAAGCCTGAAACATTAATGCGGGGACGCGAAGCGAATCCTTTTATTTTGGAATTTGAATTTTCTCAACCCCAGTCTCTGAAGGGATTGCAAGCCCAGTTTGGATCGATGGATTTTGAGCTGGTTCTCTATCTGTATCCAGAAGGAAAGATGCAGCCGATTGAACTCCGTCGGGAATATCATGGGCTACCGTCCGACCCGGCGATTGAATTATTGTTTCCAGAACCCGCCGTTCTTGGCAAACTTCGGCTTGAAATCCGCGACCTCAACCATAGTGAAATTGCCAATATTCACATTCGCGAATTGCATTTCTTGAAATAAAAGGAGGCTATCCTGTGAAAGCTGTCTTTTTTCAGCAACATGGTGGGTTAGAGGTGCTTCAATTTGGGGAGTTGCCTGCTCCGACGCCGGCATCCGGAGAAGTATTGGTGCACCTGAAGGCCGCGGCATTAAATCGGGTTGACCTTTGGGTGCGGAACGGTTGGCAAGGCTTGAAACTTTCCCTACCTCATATTCCTGGCGCAGATGGGGCTGGGGTGGTTGAAGCGGTTGGCGAAGGTGTAAGTTCGGTTCAGGAGGGAATGGAAGTTGTCATAAACCCAAATATCGGTTGTGGTAAATGTTCAGAATGCCTTGCCGGCCAGGATAATCGCTGTCGGAACTGGCACTTGCTTGGCGAGACAATTTCCGGTACCTATGCCGAATATGTAGTTGTACCGGAGCGAAATGTCCTACCTTTACCGGAATCCTTCCCGATGACCGAAGCCGCGGCAGCAGCCCTGGTCTTTCAAACCGCATGGCATTCATTAATCACGCGTGGGCAACTAAAAGCCGGTGAAAGTGTGCTGGTTGTTGGAGCATCGGGTGGTGTAAACACGGCTTCGATTCAAATTGCCAAGCTGGCCGGCGCAACAGTCTTTGTCGTCGGTTCAAATCCAGAGAAATTGGGCTTGGCAAAGTCACTTGGCGCAGATTTTGTCATCGATCGTTCTCAGGAGGAGAACTGGGCGAAAGTCGTTTATCAACTGACCGATCGTCAGGGGGTCGATGTCGTGGTTGATAATGTAGGAACAACCTTTCCACTCAGTTTTCGGGCTGCCCGGAAAGGTGGAAGGATTTTAACCGTCGGCAATACCGGTGGGGCGGTCTTTGAGATCGACAACCGCTTTATCTTCGGGAAACACCTCAGTGTGATCGGTTCCACGATGAGCAATCAGCAAGATTTCAAACAAGTGATGAAACTGATATTTGAAGGGAAATTAAAGCCTGTCATAGATCGCATCTATCCTCTGCAAGAAGCGCGGGCTGCCCAGGAACGCCTGGAGAGCGGAAAACAAAACGGTAAAATTGTCCTGGAAATTGGTGAATATTGAAGCTCCCCTTTTTCGTAACCATTGTTTTCTTTGGTGTGTTAATCATAGGGAGTGCCCATCTGATTGGCGTGATAGAGACACTCCGGCAATGGGCAACCCTGCAAGAGCTGTTAGACGGTCTGGTGTATTACATCCTGGCTTCCAATCTAATCTTAAGCCTAATTGCCATTGGAGTTCTAACAGCAATCTGGTATCGCCTGCGTCAGACAAGGTGGTTGATTTGGAGCTACTTTTTCTTTTTGATTTTCTTTTACTGGTTGGATCGGATTTTATTTTTTCAAAGCCGGGATGATTATCGCTTGCCCTTTGTCATTGTGCTTCAAATCGTAATTGGTTTGGTTTTATGGTTGGGATTAAGTCGAAAATCTGTGAAAGGATATTTTGGAGAACCTAATGCCTGAAGAAAAACCTATCAATCCGAAGATTCTTGAATTGCGTCATTTGCGGAGCCAAAGTCGTCTCGGTGGTGGGGAGGAACGCATTCAAGCCCAACACGAACGCGGTAAACTGACTGCCCGAGAGCGAATTGAATTATTACTTGACAAAGGCACCTTTCGAGAAGTTGATGCGTTTGTCCTTCATCGCACGCATGATTTTGATCTGGATAAGCAGCGGTATTTGGGCGATAGCGTTGTCACGGGTTGGGGGATGATCGATGGGCGTTTGGTGTATGTCTTTTCGCAAGATTTCACCGTCTTTGGTGGCAGCTTAGGGGAAGTTCATGCCGAAAAAGTATGCAAAATCATGGACATGGCGATGAAAAACGGGGCGCCGGTGATCGGCTTGAATGATTCGGGAGGAGCGCGCATCCAGGAAGGCGTTGTATCCTTAGGGGGATATGCGGATATCTTTTTGCGCAATACCCTGGCTTCTGGGGTGATTCCCCAAATCAGCGTGATCATGGGCCCCTGTGCTGGTGGAGCGGTATATTCTCCCGCTTTGACCGACTTTATCCTGATGGTGCGCAATTCTTCTTATATGTTTATCACCGGTCCGGAAGTGGTCAAGGCCGTGACCCATGAAGACGTTACTTTCGAGGAATTGGGCGGTGCAGCGGTACACTCGGAGATCTCTGGCGTATGCCATCTGGCAGCCGATAGCGAAGCCGATGCGCTTTATCTCGTGCGCAAATTGCTCAGCTACATTCCTCAAAACAATTTGGAAGATCCGCCTTTTGTGCCAACAACAGATGATCCGCTACGAATGGAAGAAGCTTTGGATGACATCATTCCTGACGATCCGCAAAAACCCTATGATATTCGGGAGGTCATCCGCCTGATTGTTGATGATGGTATCTTCTTTGAAATTCAAGAATCCTTTGCTCCTAACATTGTGATTGGCTTTGCGCGCGTGGGAGGGCATAGTGTGGGAGTGGTTGCCAATCAGCCTGCGGTTCTGGCGGGGGTGTTGGATATCAAGTCTTCTGAAAAAGCGGCTCGATTTGTGCGCTTTTGTGATGCCTTCAATATCCCATTGGTGACCTTTGTGGATGTTCCTGGCTTCCTGCCTGGTGTCAGCCAGGAACATGGTGGAATTATCCGTTCTGGAGCCAAGTTGCTGTATGCTTATTGTGAGGCGACTGTCCCAAAACTGACCGTGGTTACCCGTAAAGCCTATGGGGGGGCGTATGACGTGATGAGCAGCAAGCACATTCGCGGCGATGTTAATCTTGCCTGGCCTACAGCGGAGATTGCGGTGATGGGTCCCGAAGGAGCGGTGAATATCATTTTCCGAAAAGAACTTGCCAGAGCAGAGGACCCTCAAAGGCGGCGTGAGGAACTGGTGAAGGAATATCGGGAAAAGTTTGCCAATCCCTATATTGCTGCGGCGCGGGGATATATCGACGATGTGATCGAGCCTCATGAGACGCGGCCGCGCTTAATTAACGCTTTGGAGATGCTTGCCAATAAACGGGATACCAATCCGCCTAAAAAGCACGGTTGTATTCCACTGTGAACAGGCTGCAGGATTTAGGATGCAAGTCGATTGCATGTCAATACCATGAAAAACCTTAAAAACCTCCAATCCCACCAGGTTCGTATCAGGGGACACGATATTTATCTGGAGCAATCCGATAGTGGTAAAGCGCCGCTGGTTGTCCTGTTACATCATGGATTAGGTAGCCTGCAAGCCTGGCAGGCGCAGTTAGAATTTTTAATAGCTCATGGCATTTCCGTGCTTGCGTATGATCGTTGGGGATATGGCCGCTCAGATGACCGTCCATCCTTAGATCCACCTTACTTTGAAGAGGATGTGCAGGATCTGAAAGCCCTGGTATCAGAAGAAAGTAAAGCGTTGGTTCTGGTTGGACATTCGGATGGGGGAAACATTGCCCTGAGCTATGCAGTTCACTATCCACAGAATGTGCTTGGGTTGATTGTTGTGGCAGCCCATATCTATTTTGAGCCCAAGATGGCGGATGGGATTCAAGAGCTTTTCCGATCCTATCAGGAAAACGAGGCATTTAAAAAGGCTTTACAGCGCGCACACGGCGGGAAAGCAGTGTTTGAACGCTGGTTTCAGTCCTGGTCTCGACTTGGCGTGGAATGGGATATGAGGCAAAAGCTCTCTACTATCCAATGTCCGGTGCTAGTCATTCAAGGTAGCGAAGACGAACATGCTACCGTTCAACATGCGATCGATTGTGCGGCAGCATTGCCCAATGGACACGTTCAGATTGTTCCAGGAGCGAACCACATGCTTCCTCAAAAATCAAGTGACATCTTCAATCAAATCTTAATTCAATCACTTTTGGAGTTCCAAAAGGTAGATGGCCATGTTCAATAAAGTGCTGATTGCCAATCGTGGAGAAATTGCAGTGCGCGTTATCCGCGCCTGTCGAGAATTGGGGATGCAGACCGTAGCGGTATTTTCCGATGCTGATCGTCATGCGTTGCATGTCCGTTATGCTGATGAGGCGTATTATCTTGGCTCATCCCCTTCGCGTGAGTCGTATCTGCGCGGAGATCGAATCATCGATATTGCGCTGAAGTCTGGCGCTGGTGCAATCCATCCGGGATATGGTTTTCTGGCAGAACGGGCAGATTTTGCCCAGGCAGTTTTGGAGGCCGGGTTGGCGTTTATTGGCCCGAAACCTTCTTCCATCGCGGCCATGGGAGATAAGGCTGTGGCGCGAGCAACGGTTTCAAAGGCTGGTGTCCCGGTTGTGCCAGGAACCGAGGGAGAAGGTTCCTTAAGTGATGATGAATTGCTGGCAATTGCTCCACAAATTGGATTCCCTTTGTTAATCAAAGCAACTGCCGGTGGTGGCGGAAAAGGGATGCGTGAAGTCAATTCTTTAGATGAGATGCCGGCGCTTCTACATGCTGCCCGTCGAGAAGCTGAAGCTGCCTTTGGCGACGGCAACGTTTACTTAGAGAAATTAATCGATGGCGCCAGACATATCGAGTTCCAAATCCTTGCCGATGCGCATGGGAATGTACTTCATCTGGGAGAAAGGGAATGCTCTTTGCAACGACGCCATCAAAAGTTACTCGAAGAAAGTCCTTCTCCATTTGTGGACGATGACGAAGATTTACGTCAGAGAATGGGAGATGTGGCTGTACGTGCAGCGCAAGCCGTGGGGTATGTCAACGCCGGAACAATCGAGTTTTTGGTGGATAAGGATAAAAAATTCTATTTCTTAGAGATGAACACCCGCCTGCAAGTCGAGCATCCGGTAACCGAAATGGTAACTGGAGTCGATATCGTCAAGGAGCAAATTCGGATTGCGCGGGGTAGACAATTGCGTTACAAACAAGAGGACATCCTTCTGAAGGGGTGGTCTATCGAATGCCGCATTAACGCTGAAGACCCGTATAACAATTTTATGCCTTCCACCGGTGTTCTGACTCATATCATTCCGCCAACTGGACCTGGGGTGCGCATTGATACTGGCGTTTATCCCGGATTTGAAATTACACCCTATTACGACTCGCTAATCTCAAAATTAATCGTATGGGGTGAAACCAGGGCGGAGGCAATCCTGCGGATGCGGCGTGCCTTGGAGGAATATCGCATCTTGGGAGTCCACACCAATATCCCTTTTCATCAGCGGCTAATGGATTCGCATCGTTTTATGGCTGGCCAATTTGATACTCGCTTTGTGGAAGAACGATTTTCGCTTGAAAACGCCCAGGAAAGTGTGGAAACTCATCCTGAAATTGCTGCAATCATTGCGGCAGTAGTAGCTCACCGTCAGACGCGACGGGCAGCTCAGTTGTTCCGCCGCAGTGAACGGGATATCAGCAATTGGAAATGGCTGGGTCGTTGGGAAAGGATGCGAAAATGATTAATATGAGATACATTGCCTCCATTGATGACGTGGATTACCTGATAGAAATCATCGATGAAAGGCGTATTGCGTTAAACGGTCAGGTTTGTGAGATCGATTTTGCCTCGGTGGGCGCTCAGCCGATTTACTCGCTGCTCATTGATGGCAAATCTTATGAAGCCTTCGTCTATCCCCAGGATGAAACCTGGCAGGTGTTATTGTTGGGGAATCTGTACTCGGTGCGAGTGGAAGACGAACGTGAGAAGCGGCTACGGGCGGCTGCTGGCGGAAGGGCGATGGAGCGAGGGGAATTTCATCTGAAAGCCCCTATGCCGGGATTGGTTGTTGCTGTGCCCGTATCCGAAGGTCAGCGGGTGAACAAAGGCGATGTCTTAATCATCCTGGAGTCAATGAAGATGCAAAACGAACTCAAATCACCCCGCGAAGGCGTTGTTTCTCGCTTGAGAGTCGGTGTGGGCGATAGCGTGGAGCAATCTCAAACGTTACTGAGCGTTACCTGAGGGAGCGTGTGAAATGAAAGATAGGGAAATTGAAGCAAAATTCCTGGTAAGGAATTTGGAATCGGTTGAAACAAAACTCAAAGGAATGGGAGCTATACTCCTACAACCGAGGACTTTTGAACAGAACCTGCGCTTTGACAATGCTACGCAAGAGCTATCGAAAAGCGGTCAAGTACTGCGCTTGAGGAAGGATATTCATAATATTTTGACCTACAAGGGAGTCAGCACCGATGATCACGGAGCGCGCTCACGGGTCGAAATCCAAACCCAGGTGGAGGACTTTGAGGCAACGCGGCGCTTGTTTGAGGCGTTAGGGTACTCAGTGGTCATGACCTATGAGAAATATCGGCGCGAGTACGCCTGGAATGACACAAGAATCTCGTTGGATGAAATGCCCTATGGACTATTTATTGAAATCGAAGCGGAAAGCTCGGAACAGGTACAAGAAGTTTGTCAGGCGTTGAACCTTGATTGGGAAAAGCGGGTCTTTTACAGTTACGTTGAACTGTTCTCCCTAATACAGAAAAAAGAGCGATTGGAGAGCGAGGATTTATCCTTTGAAGCCTTTAGGGATTGGCAGGGGAATCTTGCTGGTTATGGCATTTTCCCCGCAGATGAATGACAACTGGGTCGGGAGAGATTTCGATGAATCCTCAATCGCTGAATACAATTTTTCGCCAGCAATACGCTCAAAATGACGAATGGATCGAGGCATTTCTCAGCCGTTCTCAGATTGGCCACGTTGCGAGCCGCTGGGAAAATCAACCATTCCTAACCCCGGTGTTGTTTTGGTATGAAGCACAAAAACGACGAATTTATTTTCACACTAACCTCTATCAAGACGAACAGTGGCAACCACTTGATCCAGAGGTAATGAAAAAATATGGATTTTGATTAAGTCTCATCAACCAGGTGCAATCCATCCCAGCGGACACGATTAACCACAACTGCTGGAAAACCAATGCGTTCAAGAAAAGTTTTTAAAAACGCAGGTTCACCACTGGTGGCAAATTGAAGTTTCCCGGTGGTTACTGAGTCCTTTAGAAGGTTACGCTGTTCCAACAAACGATGGGTTTGACGCGCCACGGCTGGGGCTGGGTCAATCACCCGCACCCGATCGCCAACAATAGCCTGAATTAACGGGATGACAAAGGGATAATGCGTACACCCTAACACAACGGTATCGATGTTGGCGGCCAGCATTGGCAATAAGGCCTCTTCAAGAATTTTGCGGCTGATCTGGCTATCGAAATCACCCTGTTCGATTTGTTGCACCAATCCCGGGCAGGTATGTTGATAAATCGCCACACCCCGGGCAAAGCGCTCAATCACCGAAGCATAGAGTTCACCCTGAAAGGTGGCCGGCGTTGCCAGCACGCCCACGGCACCGCTTTTAGTGGTTTCGGCAGCCGGTTTGACGGCCGGTTCCATGCCGACAAAGGGGACATCAGGATATATCTGGCGCAGGGTTTTCAGGGCTGCTGCTGAAGCGGTGTTACACGCTAAAACAATGATTTTTGCCTGTTTTGAGAGCAGATAGTCTGTTATCCCGACCGCGTAGTCACGCACTTCCTCAAGCGGGCGGCGTCCGTACGGCACGTGGCTCTGGTCGGCAATATACAGGATGTCCTCCTGAGGAAGTTGGCGGATGATTTCCCTTAAAACGCTTAAGCCCCCTACACCTGAGTCGAATATTCCAATCGGTGCAATGGGGGAAGCAGCAAAGGTTGAATCGGCAGCCGCCGCAGTCAAGCCTATGCGGTGAACTTGGTTTTGAGGCGCGAGCTTTTACCCGTTCGCCCTCGCAGGAAGTAGAGCTGAGCCCGGCGCACATGAGCATGGCGCTCCACAATCACTTTTTCAAGGCGGGGTGATTTTAGGAGAAACGTTCGCTCTACGCCAATGCCATTGCTGGCGATACGCCGCACGGTGAAATTGGCGTTATTGCCGCCTTTGCTCATGCGGATCACCGTACCGCGGAATTCCTGCGTTCGCTCAGAGTTTCCTTCTTTTATTCGGATAAAAACCCGCACAGAATCCCCTGGCCGTAATTCGGGGATGTTTTCATTTACAGGTGCTTCAACAGCTTGTAGGTGGTCGCTCATAATACAATCCTTGAGATTGGTTTATCAGGCATAAATTCTAAACGCGAATTTGAATTATATCACTAGTTATTAAATCATCCCGAAAATTTTGGTCAAAATCGAAAAAATCTTCCAAAATTGGCTTGCAAAAAGGAACTCTGTGGTAAAATATCGGCGTTTGCCCCCATCGTCTAGGGGACCAGGACGCAGCCCTTTCAAGGCTAAAACGGGGGTTCGAATCCCCCTGGGGGCATGTTTATCCCCTCAACGTTATGGTTGAGGGGTTTCTCTATCATCTGTTGCTCCGAATTTAGGTCGATGCGCTCCTTAAGGATTTCACTCCAAACGGGACAGAATTTGGGCAGGCACCTGTTCCCGCAAATGAGGATACGCTTTGAGCAGGCGGGCAATATCAGCAAGGTCTTTTTGGCGTTTATTGCCGCGTCGCGCTGGATCCAGCGCAGCCCAAATTTTCCCCTACAAAACATCTTCGAGGCAAGCAATCGGCAATTTCATCCCCAAAACCTCGCCCTCACCAGATCGTTCGACAAAGGCGCGGTAACGCTCATCGGTCTGAATCTGAACGCGCAGGTTAGAGCCTGGTAGATAGGTTGAGACTGTGGGGAAACTTTTTGACTATAAACTGTTCTGCCAGTTGTTTTTCCAATTCTTCAAGCGATTCCACTGCTACTGCCAGAACTAAATCTAGACTGACCAGTGGTTCGACATAGGCGTTGACTGCCTGACCGCCAATGACACAAAACCGAATCCCATGTTGGTAAAGAAACGCAATCACCGACTCGAATAAATTGGCGGTATCCATGACAACTGCTTTCCAAAAGTCAAACGCTTGCATCCTGCGGCATCCGAACAGGTTCATTATACGATAAAAACCAACGGGAGCCGATGAATTTCTTCCTTAGGTGAAGAGCGGGCAGGAAAGTTTGTTATAGAATATAATTTGAGCATCCTAAAACGAGCAAGAGGAGGCATTGAATCGACCTTTTTATAGAGAATCATCATGACCTCGTTGTATTCTGATACCCATCCCGAAATGGAGGCCTTGCAAATTCAACTCTGGAGGCAGGCAAGTCCAACGCGCAAAATGGACATGCTGGCGCAATTAAATCAAGCTGCGCGCCTACTGGCGCTTGCGGGATTGCGCGCTCGCTATCCACAGGCAACGGAAGCCGAATTGCGTCGAAGACTGGCTGATTTGCTGTTGGGCGAAGAACTGGCGCGCAAGGTGTACGGGGAACCGTTCGATGCAAAATGAACCCCTGGAAGTCACACTGAAAGTCACAGGCGTTTTCGAGAAACTAGGAGTCCCGTATCTGATTGGCGGCTCGCTTGCCAGCGCTCTTTACGGCATGGTTCGCACCACGCAGGATGCAGACATCGTTGCCGAAATGCGCCTTGAACACATACCGCTATTTGTCTCAGCTCTGCGGGATGAGTTTTACCTGGACGAAATGATGATTGCCCATGCCATTCAAAACCACTCCAGCTTTAACATCATTCACCGCGAGAGTATGTTCAAGGTGGATGTCTTTATTCCGCGCCGGCGTCCCTTTCTGCAATCCCAACTTGCCCGCGCTCAACGCCAAACCTTTACATTTGAAACCGAAGTCAGTGCAAAATTCGCCAGTCCCGAAGATACGATTCTTGCCAAACTGGAATGGTATCGCTTGGGCGGCGAAGTCTCCGAGCGCCAATGGCGTGATATTTTGGGCGTATTGAAAACCCGTGCAGGTGAATTGGACCTGGAATACCTGCAAAGGTGGTCAAACGAACTCAACCTTCAGGACCTTTTGGAGCGCGCCCTGACTGAAACGGGTTACAACAAATGAGGCCTATTTTCTACGTTAGGCATCTCTCTCGAGAGCCTGATCGCCTGAACAGGAATACATGGCGGTAAGGAAGTTACAGTAAACCCACACATCTAGGATTTACAGACAGATGATTCCCTCTTCAATCCTCTCAAATGCCTATTGACCTTACAAAATTATCAGGTGATTCCCTTTTACCAAACATGAACCCGCCATTAGAATTGGGGGAAATGGAACGCTATGACACTCAAGCTCTCTGCCGATCTTTTGAGTCTCTTGGCCCTCGCGAGATTCTTGCCTGGGCAGTGGCTGAGTTCTCTCCTCACCTGGTGATGTCAACAGCCTTTGGAGCAGGGGGGATTGTTCTGATGCATTGCCTGAAGGAACTGGGCTATCAGATTCCCGTTTTTTATATCGATACGGGGTTGTTGTTTCCTGAGGTGCACCACTTACGTTTGGAGTTAGAAAAGACGCTGGGCATTCAATTTGAGCGGATCGTGCCTGCTCTGGATCTGGTTGAGCAAGCGGAGCGCTTTGGCGAGCGGTTGTGGGAGCATGATGCGGATACCTGTTGTTGGTTGCGCAAGGTGCTTCCCCTACAGAAGTATCTGCAGGATAAACGGGCGTGGATTACTGCCATTCGAGCCGACCAGACCAGACAGCGCGCCAAAGCCCGCCTGATTGAGT
>Ga0209101_1002311_pt1 | contig 12682 bp, 10 predicted proteins | sample ConPoolayeCmetaG_FD_185481 | JGI IMG/M metagenome (GOLD analysis project Ga0209101, IMG submission 185481) | Hot spring microbial mat communities from California, USA to study Microbial Dark Matter (Phase II) - Cone Pool mat layer C metaG... ... | reverse complement strand
CTTCCACACTACGACTGGCAACGCCATGCGCCAGCAGCTCTCCACCATCTTACAGTCGAACATGGCTGACATCGGCATCAAGCTCAACCTCGACCTGCTGCCGGCCTCGGTCTGGTTCGCGGATGATGGTCCGCTAAACACGCGCACCTACCAGATCGGCGAGTTCGCGTGGGTGACCTCGCCCGACCCGGACAGCAAGACTCTATACGTGGGCATGAACATCTACGGCACGCCTGACGGGCGGCAGCTGGTGGCTCAGACCATCCTGGACGAGAACCCAGACCTGCTGGCTGGCACCGGCATTGACGAGTTCGCCTTCAAGTTCGGGCGCGCTGTGGATGAGGCCCCCGATGCGGCCCGGCACCAGTTCCTGAGGTCGAGTCTGCCCGAGGGTTACACTTTCCTGTACCCGGAGCAGATTCAGTCCGGGTACGACCAGTACGAGGGTCAGAACGACATGGGTTGGTGCGATCCGGCGGCTACCCAGGCTCAGTGGGACGGTGGCAACCGGCTGACTAACGAAGAACGGCTGCCCTTCTACCTCGAGTTCCAGCGCATCTTCGCCGAGCAGGTTCCGAGCCTGCCGCTGTTCCAGCGCGTTGAGGTCGAGGCCTACTCCACCAACCTGTGCGGCCCTGACCGTGGCCCCGGTAACCTGGCCTCCTGGAATGTCGAGACCTGGTACTTCGCGGCTCCTGGCGAGTCTTGCCCGTAAGACAAATCTGCCTGGCAGACTGGCTGAGGTTGCTGTGAAGCAGCAGACCTAAGACCAAATCGGGGGTGGGGAACCACCCCCGATTGCCTATCCTAAGGCTGCCGGACACTCGGCTATCCAGGTAATGACAATGCTGACTAAGTGGGGTACACTAACGCCGCTGGGTTGACAGGGGCTTGCATTGCAGACATCAACGCGGCGGGGCGTATTAGAGGTGCTCTTGCTGGCTGCGACAGCCAGTGCGTGGGTGGCCTGTCGCCGTATGATCGGCGCGAGCGGCGAGGCCATCCCTACTCTGGCGGAGATCGGGCGCATCCAGGCCACCCACGCTGCTCAGCCGACCGATGCGCCTTCTGTGCCAGGCGGGACGCCCACCGCCGAGTCATTGTCCGTTGGAGGGCCTGACAGCGGGAGCCTGGCTACTTCACAACCAGCCTGGCCTGCTGTGATACGCGGGCCTGATGGCATTTGGGTGATCTTTCCACTGGAGCGCTTTTATGAAACGCGCTATCGGTATGCCAGCCCACGCCCACAGATTGACGTGGCAGGTTGGGAGTTGACAATTGAGGGCTGGGTGCAATATCCTCAGGCCCTAAAGTTTGCAGATATCATCGCCCTACCACAGGTGGAGATGATGCGAACGCTGGAATGCATCAGCAACCCTGTCGGTGGGACGCTGATTGGCAACACCGTCTGGCGCGGTGTCCGGTTGGCCGATGCACTGGCGCTGGCTGGGCCGCGCAGTGGGGGGCGGGAATTGAAGATGACTGCCGCTGATGGTTACCAGACCAGCATCCCGCTTGACTTAGCAACCCACCCAGATTCACTACTGGTGTTTGAAATGGGTGGTGCGCCACTTCCTGTTAAGCATGGCTATCCACTGCGCGTGTTGCTGCCAGGTCGCTACGGCCAGAAGCAGCCTAAGTGGATCACGCGCATGGAAGTCATCACTCAGGAGTTCCTAGGATACTGGGAAGCGCGGGGTTGGTCTAATGAAGCAAGAATCCGGGTGAATTCCCAAATCTGGGAACCTTCTCCTCTATCTGTCATCTCTGGTGAGACAGTGATCGTCTCCGGCGTGGCACACGCGGATGAACATGGCATCCAGCGGGTTGAAGTTAGCACAGACGGCGGAATCAGTTGGGAGGACGCACAGCTGTTCCCCGGCCCGACACCATTGGTTTGGACTGAGTGGCGCTACGAGTGGCGGCTTCCCGTTGTCAACCAGGCGACAACCTTCACGCTGGCCATTCGGGCCACCGACGCTAACGGCCAGACGCAGCGCCGCGACCCTGAGGAGACGAGCCTTCTTAATAGCACCTTTCCCAATGGGACGTCAGATATCCATCGTATCACTGTCACTGTTGAACCTTTGTCCTGAATGCCTAGTCATCCCATGCTGCCTAGCGTCGCGGCATCGGATGATCAACCTAGCGCCTCGTTGGCGTGAGAGCACCACTCTATACGTTGAGGAGGGATCCATTGGCTGAGAACGGCAAGGAAGGTAACATCCTGGAGATCAGGAACCTTCGCACCTACTTTTTCACCGAGGAAGGCGTTGTCAAAGCAGTGGACGGCGTCGACATCGAGCTGAAGCAGGGCGAAACGCTGGGCATCGTAGGCGAATCAGGCAGTGGCAAGAGCGTGACCTCACTCTCGATCATGCGCCTGATCGACTCGCCAGGCCGTATTGTGGAGGGAGAGATCTGGTTCGGAGGACAGAACCTGCTCGACCTCCCTGAAAGCGAGATGGTGCACATCCGGGGTAACCGTATCTCGATGATTTTCCAGCAGCCTCAGAGCAGCCTAAACCCGGTGTTTAAGATCGGGGATCAGATCGCAGAAGTGCTGGATATCCATCGGTCGCTGGGTCGGGAAGAGGGCCGTGAGCGGGCCATCTCCCTGCTCAAACTGGTTGGAATCCCGGAGGCAGAGCGCCGCGCCGAGCAGTACCCTCACGAGATGTCGGGCGGCATGGCACAGCGCGTTATGATCGCGATGGCGCTGGCCTGCCTGCCGGAACTGCTGATCGCAGACGAGCCAACTACCGCCCTCGATGTGACTATCCAAGCGCAGATTCTCGATCTGATGCGCGAGCTGCGTGAGAAAATGGAAGTCGCCATTATCCTCATCACTCACGACCTTGGCGTGGTGGCGGAGATGGTGGATCGGGTGAATGTCATGTATTGCGGGCGTATTCAGGAGGAGGCCCCGGTCAGGGACCTGTTCTCCAACCCCATGCACCCCTACACTGTTGGGCTGATCGGTTCAATCCCTGTGCTGGGTGAGGTCAAGGATCATCTGGCAGTGATCCCTGGTTCACCTGCCCAGCCGATCAACCTGCCACCCGGTTGCCGATTCGCCTCCCGCTGTCCAGCCCGGATTGCTAACAATCTGGCGATCTGCACCCAGGAGGAGCCTGACCTCTACCCCGTGAGCGAGGGTCGCCGGGTGCGTTGCTGGCTGTACCATCCCGATTATCAACCCGCCGGTGAGATCGACTTTGGCTACGAAACCATTGTTGCAGCCGCATCCGAACAAGAAACGGCTGGCTAACCTAGGAGTCACTCATGTCTGAGAATGGCAAGAATAGACCCGACGAACGCGGCGACATTCTTCTGGAGGTGCACAACCTCGTCAAGTACTTTCCCGTTCGAGGCGGCTTGCTCCAGCGCATCCAGGCGTGGGTGCGCGCAGTGGATGACGTGAGCTTCTTTGTCCGCAAGGGTGAGACGGTCGGGCTGGTGGGCGAAAGTGGTTGCGGCAAGACCACCCTGGGCCGCACCATCCTGCGGCTCATTGAGCCGACCAACGGCCAAGTCTTCTTCGAAGGCTCCGACATTGCCCACATGAAACCGGCTGATCTGAAGCGCGCTCGGCGCGATATGCAGATCATCTTCCAGGACCCCTTTTCATCGCTTGATCCGCGCGTGCCCATCGGTGAGAGCATCGGCGAGGGGTTAGTGATACATGGCATCGGCGATCCCAAGACCCGTCACGCCATGGTGCAGGAGGTGTTGGATCGAGTGGGGCTTTACCCGGAACACGCTCGCCGCTACCCGCACGAGTTCTCGGGGGGACAACGCCAGCGTATTGGCATCGCACGTGCCCTCGTGCTCCAGCCCAAGTTCATCGTTTGCGACGAGCCGGTGTCGGCGCTTGACGTGTCGATCCAGTCTCAAGTGCTTAACCTGCTACGCCAGCTTCAACGCGACTACGGCTTAACCTATCTGTTCATCGCTCACAACCTCAGCGTTGTGGAGCACATCAGCGACCGGGTAGCTGTGATGTACCTGGGCAAAATGGTCGAGATGGCCGACCGCGACGAGTTGTTCCTTAACCCAATGCATCCCTATACCCTGGCATTGATGAGCGCCATCCCGGTGCCCGACCCAACGGTCCAGCGTGAGCGCATCATTCTTAAGGGGGATGTCCCCAGCCCCCTCAACCCGCCTCCCGGTTGTCGATTCCACCCGCGCTGCCCAGTGGCGATTGCCCTATGCAGCGAGGTGGAGCCGGAGTTCCGCGAGGTTTACGAGGGGCACTGGGTGGCCTGTCACCGCGTGCCGTGACTCCAGAAGCATGGCTCCAGTCCGTGCCGCGGGTGCGCCCTGGGGAGTGCACCCGCTTTGACATTGGTGCATCTGGCGCTGCTGGGTGAATGTCGGAGCATCCAAGCCCTCGCGGAGTGGGGCCGAACTACGGGGAAGGCACTCGTTTTGCTGCCCCAACCTATTGGAGAACGATAAAGCCCTGCTGAGAGAGTGGCAACGGTCGGTTTGACGCTCTCGAACACGGATGGTACAATCCAGCCCGCTGTTGGCCCCCGTCGTCTAGCGGCCCAGGACGCGGCCCTCTCAAGGCTGAAACAGGGGTTCGAGTCCCCTCGGGGGCATCTCATTCCTCACTCGTGACAGCACACACAGCACTGTGCAGCACCTGTTGGCACAGTTTTACGCTTTCCAACCACCTCCTCGACCTCCTCTACCTTTCAGCACCTAAATTCCGCCCAAAATGAGCGACAAATCGTCGCCGGCCCAGAGTACGGGCGATAGCCCACCCAATGAGGCTGGGAAGCCCGCAAAGTAATCTGAAGGATATGGCTTTGGTCGCTCAGTTCGATCAGCCCCAGAATGGGGGGCAGGTCGCACACGATGTGCAAGGCGCCGAAGCGGGAAGTGCACCCGAGAGTTGTCAGGCAACCTGGCAAGATGAGGGAGAGAGTGCGCCGCCTTGTCACTCCCCATCAGAGGTGCTATGATTCGGTTACTAGTGCCCCAGTAGCTCAACGGATAGAGTGACAGTCTTCGGAACTGGAGGTTGCAGGTTCGAGTCCTGCCTGGGGCATCTGCTCATCAAGCTCCCTCGAACTGTCCATATCTCTCGTCGTGAGCCTCTCCCCCATGTCCTTTTCTCAATAAGAAAGCAGCTCCGTGATAGAGTAGTGGCTGCGAAGGGGCACTCCCATCACGGAGGTCGGTATAGGCAGTGTCACACGCATTTACGTAGCATGGGGGTGGAAGCAAGCTGGACACCAGGCCGATTACATTGCAGAGCGGGTGGGGGTTAACTGAGCGACGGTCTATCTCTGGCTCGGGGGCATTCGTCACCGGGGGATCCAAGGCTTCATAAGGTAGTACCGGAAGGCAAAAGAGGAGCAGCGGCATCGCAATATCTCGGACAAGCACCTGCCGCCCGAAAGGACAGCAGAATACGGCCTGCGGCCTTGCCTTTCAGAATGGCCTTGAACCCATGCACCCTCCCCTGTCTCGTGATTCACATTCGATCTGAGTGAGTGCGAACACTAGCAGATTTATTCTGAATAAGATACGATCAAACGCAAATCCCTGGGATGCTAACCGTAACACGGAGTACTGTGATCTTGGCACTGAAGAAGAGGGAGGGCCGAGTCTATGCCCGATAAGATGCAGCGCTTCACCCAGCGTGCCCGGCGTGTTCTGAGCTTGGCGCAGGAAGAAGCTGAACGATTGCAGCATAGTTATGTTGGAACGGAGCATCTGCTCCTCGGGCTTTTGCGGGAAGAGGGCGGCGTGGCTGGGCGCGTCCTCAAGCAACTTGGCCTGGACATCAAGGATGTAGAGGCACTGGTCGAGCGCAAGACCCGCTCCGGCCAGCGCACCCCATTCGCCAAACTTGATCTGGCTCCTGGCACAAAGAAAGTGCTGGAGCTGGCCGTTGAAGAAGCGCGCAGGATGGGACATCACTACATTGGCACAGAACACCTGCTGCTGGCGCTGCTTTCTTACAACGAAGGCATTGCACTCGACGTTCTCAAGGCGCTGAACCTCTCGCCTGACCAGATTCGCAAGCAGACCCATCGCGTCCTGCAGGATAATCCCGCCGCGCCGCGCGCGCCTTCTCCGCCCCGTCCATCTGCACGCACCCGGCGCGAGCCTGGATCGGTGGTGCCCAGTAGTCAGAAAACACCGCTGGTGGACCAGCTAGCCACCGATCTGACCGCGTTGGCTGAAGAGGGCAGGCTTGACCCAGTCATCGGTCGTGAGATGGAGATAGAGCGTGTCATCCAGATCCTCAGCCGACGCACCAAGAACAACCCCGCCTTGATCGGTGAGCCTGGCGTTGGTAAGACAGCCATCATCGAAGGGCTGGCTCAACGGATCGTCGCCGGGGAGACGCCGGCCCCGTTACAGGGTAAGCGCTTGCTCCAGCTTGATGTAGGTTCCCTCGTTGCTGGTACGATGTATCGCGGCCAGTTTGAAGAGCGACTAAAGCGGGTCATCGATGAACTCAAGTCGTCCGACAGCATCCTGTTCATCGATGAGGTGCACATGCTGGTGGGCGCTGGTTCGGCAGGTAGCTCCGTTGATGCTGCCAATATCCTCAAGCCTGCTTTGGCACGCGGTGAGCTTCAGTGCATCGGGGCCACGACGCTGGACGAGTATCGCCGCCACATCGAGTCAGATGCGGCCCTGGAACGTCGCTTTCAACCGATCATTGTTGAAGAGCCGACCATTGAGCAGACCATCGAGATTCTGCGCGGCATTCGCCGTCCGTACGAGGAACACCATGCGCTGAAGATCACCGATGAGGCGATTGATGCGGCTGCGCATCTCTCAGCACGTTACGTGCCCGACCGTTTCTTGCCTGATAAGGCCATCGACCTAATTGACGAGAGCGCCGCCCGCGTGCGCATGTATAAGTCACCAGAGGCAATCCGTGTGCGCCGGGCGGAGGAAGAAATTGAGGAGATCAAGACTCGCCTGGACGAGGAAGACTACGACGGTGAAGAAGCGAAGGCCATCCTAGAGCGCCACCGAGCTGAATTGGAGGAATGGCTCGAAAGCGTGCGCAGCCACTGGAATGAGTCAGGTGATGCTCAAGTGACAGAAGACGATATCGCCGAGGTCATCTCCATGTGGACTGGCATCCCAATAGCCCGTATCGCTGGCGAGGAAAGCGAACGCCTGCTTGAAATGGAAAGCGCGCTCCACAAGCGGATCATCGGCCAAGAGGAAGCTATCGTCGCCATCAGCAAGGCGGTCCGCCGAGCGCGCGCTGGGCTGAAGGACCCCCGCCGTCCAATCGGCTCGTTTATCTTCCTGGGTCCGACTGGGGTGGGCAAGACAGAGCTGACCAAAGCGCTGGCTGAATTTCTTTTCGGCAGTGAGGAAGCGCTCATTCAGCTTGACATGAGCGAGTTTATGGAGCGGCACACCGTCGCCCGGCTGGTCGGTGCGCCTCCCGGCTATGTGGGTTATGAAGATGCAGGCCAGCTCACCGAAGCAGTCCGCCGCCGCCCTTACTCCATTGTAGTCTTCGATGAGATCGAGAAGGCCCATCCTGAGGCATTCAACATGCTCCTCCAGATCATGGAGGAGGGCCATCTATCTGACGCACGCGGGCGCATGGTGGACTTCCGCAATGCGATCATTGTCATGACCAGCAATATCGGCGCAGATGTCATCAAGCGCAGCACAACACTCGGCTTCGAGATTCCCCGCGACCCTGGGGATGTCGAAGCAGGCTCCTACGAGGAGATGCGCAAGAAGCTGATGGATCAACTGCGTCGTGCCTTTCGGCCTGAATTCCTAAATCGCGTCGATGCCACCATCGTTTTTCGCTCGTTGACCAAGGCTGAAATCACCCAGATCGTGGATATTCTGTTGGATCGGGTACGCGAGCGTTTGGCTGAGCACGCCGTTCAGCTCAATGTCACCCAGGCAGCCAAAGAATATCTGGCCGACCAGGGCTTTGATCCGGAGTACGGAGCACGCCCACTGCGTCGCGTGATCCAGAACCAAATCGAGGATACTCTATCAGATGGTATCCTCGGCGGGCGCTTTGCGCCGAGCCATACTATCTTGGTGGACTGCGTGGACGGAGAGTTAGTGTTCCGCCAAGAAGACACCCAGGCGGAGGAAATATCCACACCTGTGACGTAACAGGTGCAGCCTGATTCTAGTCGGTTTAAGGGGCGGGGCCTCGGCAAGACCAGCCCCGCTTTTTATGCTGCCTTTACACCTGTCGCGGATTGGGATGGGGGTGTCTTGATGAGACCGCACGAATACGGTATCATCCCGCCGACTATCAAGAGAGGCGACTGATTATGAAAGTCATCCTGTTAGAAGATGTGTATAAGCACGGGGTCGCAGGCGAGATGGTGGAAGTGGCCCCCGGCTATGCGCGCAACTACCTGATACCCCGCCGCCTCGCCGTGAAAGCCACGCCAGGTGCACTCCGCCAGTTCCAACACTTGCGTAAGGCGGCGGAGGTCCGCCGCGCTGAGCGCCAGCATCAGTACAACCAGATCGCCGAACAGATCGCGAGCCTCACCCTCACCTTTCCGGTAAAGGCAGGTGAGAGTGGCAAACTATATGGCTCGGTGACCCCTGCAGATATTGCTGGCCGACTTAAGGAGCAGCTTGGGCTGGAGTTGGATCGGCGCCGAGTCGGCGACCGTCCACTGCGCGAACTGGGGGTGTTCAACGTGCCAGTACGCCTGGACGCGAATGTAGTTTCCCATGTACGGGTGATCGTTCACCGTGAAAATGAAAGCCCTGCGGAGGCCGAGGCTGCATTCGAGGCTGAGCAGGCTGCCCAGACGGAAGTGGAAGCTGCGAGCGATTATCCAGCGGCAGTCGAACGCCAGATGGAGCCTGTCGATGATGGGTCCGGGGAGTCGGACGAAACATAGCCTGGACTCCAGCGGATGGGAGTGTAACCAGCCAGCGGCACGTACATGGTCGGGCCGGTGGCTGGTTTCTTGAGGGCACAGGTGGCATACGGCGATCTCCAATCCCTCGGACAAGCGTTACGCCAAGCGCGAGAAGCCCGCGCCATGACGCTCGACGAGGTCGAAGTTCAGACCCGCATCAGGATCAAATACCTTGCGGCTCTGGAAAGTGGCGATCTGAGTGTTTTGCCGTCGGTGACTCATGCCAAGGGATTCCTTCGGAACTACGCTCAGTTTCTTCACCTGGATGCTAATGCGTTGGTCGCTGACTTGGCGGCTCTGACTGGCTCAGCTACTCCGCCGGTTACGACCCTGACTGCCCCACCTCCACGCCCGGCCCCATCCATCTCCCGTGACACAGGGTCAGCTAGTGTGCCCTCCCCTTTTGCTGAGGCGGCTGAACCTTCCTCGCCGATCATTCTTCCATCGAGCGGGCCACCCGTAGGCGGATCAGGGCGCACAACCTACATCACAGCGGACACGCGGGTAGGGCCAGCTATGCCACGCGGGGTCGCCAGGCATGCTCCTTATCCTCTCGCCGTGCAGCCGTTACCCCCCGAGCCAGAGCCACCGCGCATCCGTTCGCGGCTAGGGCGGCTGATGCGATCTAATCTCACCATTGGGATCATCCTTCTGATCGGGTTCGCGGGCATCGTGTGGTGGGCTAGTACCCAACTCAGTCAAGTCTCGGTTGAAGATATTGTTCCTACGCCTGCACAGCCCCTCTTTCTGGAAGAATTTGCCGGTGGCATGACAGTCGAGCCAAGTTTGACATTCCAACCAACCTCGACGCCAACACCCAATCTGGGAGTCCAGTTCCTGGACCGGGTGGTGCTCAGCATGAACGTGATACAGCATACCTGGATGCGCGTCACCGTTGATGGTGAGATCGTTTTTGAGGGGTTGGTTGATCCGGGTGTGCTGCTCCAATACCAAGGGCAGGAGACGATTGGGGTACTGGCGGGCAATGCTGCTGCTCTCGAAATCAATTACAATGGGCAGGACATAGGGTCACTGGGGGAGCGCGGCCAGGTCGTTGAACGGTTCTTTACAGTCAGCGGGCAGATTACCCCGACTCCCACCCCCACCCTGACTACAACGCCAACCAGCGTGCCGACGCCCACACCCCGTCTCTCGGCAACACCTGGTGAATAGGCGTAGAGCATCGATAGGGGAATATCCAGGCCGGGGTTGGGTTAACCAGCCTTGTGCAGTCAACGGGTGAATCACTCACGATGTTGCAAGATCAGCACCAGTATTACCTTCTGAACCTAGGCTGCGCCAAGAATGCCGTCGATACGGAGAGCATGGCCCAGTTGCTAAACCGTGATGGGTATCGGAGGGCCTATTCTCCTGATGAGGCCAGCGTGCTGGTTGTCAATACCTGTGGGTTCATTGAGGCTGCCCGGCAAGAAAGTATTGGCGCGCTACGAGAACTGGCTGCTCAAAAACGGCCCGGCCAACTGCTGATCGCAGCAGGTTGTCTGGCTCAGCGCAGCGGAGCCGTTCTTGCCCAAGAAGTGCCGGGCCTTGATGGGGTAATCGGCACGCGCCGCTGGATGGATATCCTCGACCTGATCCGACGTCTTCGCCGCCGCACCCACCCACAGCCGATCTACCACCTCCCTGATGAGGCCCTGACGGTTGGCACAGATGAGGCAGGAGTCATGCGGGCAGCAGTTCAAGGCGCCAGCGCCTACCTGAAGATCGCCGACGGCTGCCGTCGGCCATGCGCCTTTTGTTCTATCCCTGCCATCAAAGGCACGCACGTCAGCCGCCCCCTCAAAGCCATTGTGAATGAAGCAGCTCGCCTCAACGACCTGGGTATCAAGGAGATTATCCTGATCTCACAGGACACCACGGACTACGGCCATGATCTTGGTATGAAGGATGGATTAGCAACCCTGTTGGAACACCTCCTTGCAGTGACACCCGATGTGCCCTGGATCCGTATTATGTACGCCTATCCTGGTTGTGTCACGCCGCGCCTGATTGAATTGATGGCGTATAGCGAGCGCATCCTACCGTACCTGGATATGCCTCTTCAGCACGGCCATCACGGGGTGTTGAGGCGGATGCGCCGCCCAGCCAATATCGAATGGGTTTACCAGACCATTGGTGCACTGCGCGACGCCATGCCCGATATTGCTATCCGCACCACGTTTATCGTCGGTTATCCGGGAGAAACCGACGAGGAGTTTGAGGGGCTGCTGCAGTTCGTCCGCGAACTCCGCTTTGACCGGGTGGGAACGTTTACGTATAGCTTCGAGGCTGGTACACCCAGCGCCTTGTTGCCTGATCAGGTTCCTGACGAAGTCAAGCAGGAGCGCCAGCAACGACTGATGGAAGTTCAGCAGGCGATCTCTTATCAGCGCAATCAGTCCTTTATAGGCCAAACCTTGTCCGTGTTAGTTGAAGGCTATGGTGACGGTCTGAGCATCGGGCGCTCCTATCGTGATGCGCCGGAGATTGACGGGTTGGTTATTGCCGAGGGGAAGCTGCCTGTGGGGGAGATCGTGCCGCTACGCATTACAGGCGCGATGGCCTATGATCTGATCGGCACGCTACAAACGGGCACACTCCAGGAGGAGGTGCTCTATAACTCAGGGGGTCAGGCATAATGGATGAAGGCTGGGAGGTCATTGAGCGACGCGAATTGCTGGATGCAGCTCCTTGGCTGAAAGTCTTTGCCGAGACGGTCCGTTTGGAAGATAAGCGGACGCTGGTTCCGAATTTCTATCATGTCGAGATCCCACCCTATGTGGTTATCTTTGCGCTGACAGAGGGTCAGCATGTAGCGCTCATCGAGCACTATAAACACGGTGTTAAGCGACGTGTGTTGGAACTACCTGCTGGATATATCGATCCAGGGGAAAGCCCTCTGGACAGCGCCCGGCGGGAGCTACAGGAAGAGACTGGCCTCACAGCACCGGAGTGGTGTTCGCTGGGTGTGTTCACTGTCGATGGCAACCGGGGCTGCGGACAGGCCCACGCCTTTTTGGCTCGTCATGCCCGGCAAGTTGCAGTACCTCAGGCAGGTGACCTTGAACATCAGTGCATCCACTTCTACGATCTGGATCGTCTCCGCGAGCACTGGCTGGCTGGGAAGTTCGTAACCATTGCGGCAACCGCCGTGATCGGTTTGGCTCTGGCGCATTTAGGGGCTTGATCCTCTGGTGACCCCTGCAACGAGCCGCTATACTGCGTCCGCACATCGCTGAACCAGGAGTGAGTGGGTTTAAGCTGTGCATACCTCTACTACAGCCCGCTTTTTCCGCAACTTCGATTTCATTCTTCTGGGCGTGATCATCCTTCTCATTGCCTTCGGGGTGATGATGATCGCCAGCGCCACCCGCGATGTGGCCAGCCTGGCTGACCGGGTCAACAGTCAGGTCCTTTATGGCCTGGTGGGGGTTGCGGTCGTTTTTGTCGTGGCAGCCATCGACTACCGGCTTCTGACCAGCACGTGGCTGTGGATCTACGGGATCATTGTGCTGTTGTTGGCAGTAGTGGGATTGCTGGGCACAGAGGGCGAAGCGGGCGCCCAGAGTTGGGTTAACTTGGGTGTTGCCGGTTTCCAACCCTCTGAGTTGGCGAAGATGCTCTTGATCATCGTCCTTGCCCAGCAGTTGGCCAATAGCGCCGATCGGATTGAGCATTTAGGGACGGTGCTCAAGTCCCTGGCCTTCGTTGCTGTCCCTGTCTTCTTCATCTTCATTCAGCCCGACCTGGGTATTTCAATCCTGGTGCTG